>Ga0302319_10000961_pt1 | contig 64858 bp, 59 predicted proteins | sample Bog_T0_2_FD_203319 | JGI IMG/M metagenome (GOLD analysis project Ga0302319, IMG submission 203319) | Peat permafrost microbial communities from Stordalen Mire near Abisko, Sweden - Bog_T0_2 | ecosystem: Environmental > Terrestrial > Soil > Wetlands > Peat | place: Sweden: Abisko, Stordalen Mire...
GAAGAATGGGTTATAGAAAACTTACGTGGACGATGGAATCAAACTTCTCCAGCGTCCAACCCATGTCCGCCAGATGGGGGTTGATCGGGACCGTCATTCGCCTCGTTGAGTTTAGCCGCCGGCATGCCGCGGCTGTGGTCGCGCTCGTGCTCCTGGGAGCCGTATTGGCCGGCTATTACGTTGCGGGGCACGTCCGGATAGACACCGACACCTCTAACCTTATATCGCCAAACCAGCCGTGGCGTCGGGCCGCGGCGGAGATGGACCGGGCCTTCCCTCAGAACCGGGACCTCCTCGCGGTCGTCGTTGACGGCGCGACGCCCGACCAGACAGAGGATGCTGCCAGTCTGCTCGAGGCTCATCTCTCGGCCGACACTGCGATGTTTCAGGATGTCAGGGAGCCCGAGGCCAGCCCGTTCTTCCGAAGGAACGGCCTGCTCTTTCTGTCGCGCGAAGAGGTGCAGAGATTTGCCGACGGCATAATCACGGCGCAGCCCATGCTCGGCGCCCTGGCGGCCGATCCGAGCGCCAGGGGAGTTTTCAACGCCCTTGATCTTTTTTCCCAGGGGTCAATCCGAGGCGATATACCCCTCAACGCGCTCGATCGTCCCTTCCTGGCGGTTGCCCACGCCGTCGATGCCTCGCTTGACGGGCGATATGAACCGCTCTCCTGGCAAAACCTGCTGAGCGAGCGCAAGCCCGCGGCGCGAGAGCTTCGGCGCATTGTGCTTGCGCGGCCGGCGCTTAATTTTGGGTCGGTGGAGCCCGGGCACCGTGCGATCCAGCAAATCCATTCCATCGCCGAGGCCCAGGGGCTCGAGCCGGAGCGCGGCGTCCGCGTGCGCGTTACGGGGCCAGTCGCACTCTCGGATGACCAGCTTTCGGCGCTTTCAGAGGGGGCCGGCGTCGCTGCTGCGCTTTCCCTGGGCCTGCTCCTCCTCTTTCTGATACTCGCGATGCGCTCTCTCCGGACGGTGGCCGCCGTTCTCATCACGCTCCTGGTGGGCCTGGTTGCGTGCTCGGCCTTCGCCGTCTCAGTCGTGGGACCGTTCAACCCGATCTCCGTGGCCTTTGGGCCGCTGTTCATAGGGATTGCGATCGATTTCGGGATCCAGTTCAGCGTCCGCTACTCGGCCGAGCGCCACGAGTCCTCCGGGGCCGCCGAGCAGGGCGACCACCAAAAAGAGACCTTCCGAAGGACTGCGGCCGGCGTGGGTGCGCCGCTTGTCGTTGCGGGTGCCGCGACCGCGGTCGGATTCCTGTCGCTTTTCCCGACCGACTACCGGGGTGTTTCGGACCTAGGACTTATTGCAGGCGTGGGAATGATCGTGGCGCTTGTCCTTAACCTGACCCTGCTGCCGGCGCTACTCATGTTGCTTCGGGCCGGAGGCTTCAGGGAGGCCGGAGGCTTCGGCTGGGCAGCTCCCCTCGACAGCCTGCTGGTGCGTCGCAGGGGGTGGATTTTCGCCGGTTGCGGGCTCCTTGCGGCGGTCTCTGCGACGGCGCTTGCCGGCCTCCACTTTGATTTTGACCCCATAAACCTCGAGAACCCCAAGGCCGAGTCCGTCCAGACGCTGTTCGACCTGATGCGCGACCCGGAGACCACGCCCTACACCATGGACGTCCTCACGCCCTCGCCCGGGGCCGCCGCCGACCTCGCCCGGCGCCTCGGGAAGCTTCCCGAGGTGAGCATGGCCCTCTGGCTCGGGACCTTTGTGCCCGAGGATCAGGATTCGAAGCTCGAGATCATGGAGGACGTGCGCGCTCTGCTTGAGCCCACCCTTTCCGCCTCCCCTGCCAAGGTTCCGCCCAGTGCGGACGAATCGCTTGCTGCCGCGGCCCGCTGCTCATCGGACATTGGGAAGCTGGCCTCCCGCGGGGACCAGGCGGCCGGGCAACTGGCGGCCGCCCTGGATCGGGTCGCCAGGCGGGGCGCGGCTGCCCTGCCGGCGCTTGAGGCGAACCTTTCGAAGGGGGCCGTGCACAGGCTTGAGGATTTCTCCCTCGCCCTCCAGGCATCGCGGGTGTCCGTGGACACGATCCCGGCGGACATCCGGCGCGATTGGGTCACCTCCGACGGGAGGTTCCGCGTCCAGGTGTTCCCGAAGGGTGATCCTCGGGACCAGGAGGTGCTGCGAAAATTCGTAGCTGCCGTGCAGGGCGAGAACCCGAATGCCACCGGGATGCCCGTCCAGATCCAGGAGTCCGCGCGAACCGTGATTCGCGCGTTTGAGACGGCAGGCGTCCTTGCGGCTGCCGCGATTACCCTCCTCCTTGTGCTCATCCTAAGGCGCCCCCGCGACATCGCCGCGGTTATTGCGCCGCTCCTGCTCGCCGGCCTCCTCACGATCGCGACCAGCGTGGCCGTGGGCATGCCCCTAAATTTCGCGAACATCGTCACGATACCGCTCCTGCTTGGAATCGGAGTCGCCTTCGACATCTACTTCGTCCTGCGCTGGCGCTCGGGGGATCCTGGGCTCCTGCAGTCCCCGACGGCGCGGGGCGTCGTGTTCAGCGCTCTGACGACGGGCACCGCGTTCGGCAGCCTCGTCCTGTCAAAGTCGCCGGGCATGGCCGACATGGGCAAGCTCCTGAGCCTGGGGCTCCTCTACACCCTTCTCTGCACGCTCTTTTTCCTGCCGGCCCTCCTGGGAAGCAGTCCGCCGCCCCCGGGCAAAGGGGTGACGGAATGAGGCGCAAGGCCCAGGCGGTCTGCTCACTCGCGCTCGCGGTCCTGGCCGGATGCGCCACGCCGCCGAGCGATCCCGCGGCACTTGCTGCCTTCAGGGCGAACAGGGACCCTTTGGAGCCGCTCAACAGGAAGGTCTTCGCATTCAATGAGGTCCTTGACCGATTCCTGTTCAAGCCGCTTGCGCAGGGCTACGTTAAGGCCATCCCCAAACCGGGGCGCGATGGCCTTCACAATTTCCTGGGCAACCTGAAGGAGCCCGTGATCCTGGCCAACGACACGCTCCAGGGTGAGGGTCGGTGCGCCGCCGTGACCGCGGGGCGATTCGTGCTCAATAGCACCGTAGGCATCGTGGGTGTTTTCGATTTCGCAGGCCGGCATGGGCTCCAGAAGCAAAGCGGGGATTTTGGGCAGACGCTTCACGTCTGGGGATTCCCGGAGGGGCCGTTCCTCATGCTTCCGGTTTGGGGCCCGTCGAACCCGCGCGACGCGGTCGGAGGCGGCGTAGACATCTACCTCGACCCGATGCGCTACATCGCAAAGAGGTACAACTACCCGAGCGTGATGAGCGGGGCTCGGGCCTTCGTGAGCGGGATCGACGAGAGGTCCCGCAACATCGACACGCTTGATGAATTGAAGCGCGAGTCGATCGACTACTACGCGGCGTTTCGCAGCCTCTACCGCCAGCACCGCGCCGCCGAGGTCGACCGCGGTTCCGCCCCGGCTGCGCCGACGGGCGACTTCTACAGCGACCCGGGCGCCCCGACCGATGTGGGCGGAACACAGGGCCCCACTAGCCACTAAGCTCTGCCGTCTTCTTGCGCAGGAGCTCGACCAGGGCCTCTGCGCCACCTGTCCTGAACACCGTCGAGTACTCAGAGCGTCGCGCGGCAAGCTCGCTAATGGTTCCGCTCAGGAAAACGTCGATAATCTGCCATCCCCGAGGACCGGAACGCAGGAGGTAGTCGAGCTGCACGGGCTCCCCCTCAACGAGCACGAGCTTGGTCGATACGATGACATTGCCGTTGGTAAGCGGGTTGGTGGACGGAGCGACGACGAACTTCTCGCCGCCGTAGGCCTTGAAGCGGCTGGCATATACGGCGATGCTGTAGTCGCTGAAGGCGTCGATGAGAAGCTTCTGCTCGTCGGGTTTGAGCGTCCTCCATGGCGGACCGACGACCAGTCGAGTCATCATGGGCAGGTCCATCGCCCGGCGGATCTCCGGCTCGAGCATCTGCCTTCTGCCTGTAAACCCGAGCACCGGCCCCTGTTTCATCGCGGAGACCAGTGCGTCGCAGAACCCCTGAACGGTTTGGGGCGCAGAGGGCCCGGCCGCGGCCTGGCCCTGGGCCCATGCCGCAGAAACCCCCAGGATGGCCGCCAGGGCTACGCACCGTCGAAGGATCATGCAGACAGGTCATTACGGCAGCGCTCTGCCGTCAAGGTATCGCTGTGCGTGACTTTTCGGGTGTCCCTTTATAGAAGGAGCGCGGCTGTTCGCCAACCCCCGCTCCATGGACAAAATGAAATACCTCGCATGCCTCTTTTTCGCGGCGGCAGCATTAGGGGCCAACATCGGCGACACGTACCAACAGGTGATCGCTGAAAAGGGGCAACCCAAGAGCCAGATCGAGGCCGGGAACCTGCAGATCCTTAACTTCGCCGACGCGACGGTGAGGCTTAGGGACGGGGTCGTCATATCGATAAGCTCCGTCGCCAGGACGGCCCGAGCAGAGTCCACGGCCGCGACTCTCACGCCGGCCGAGCGGCTCGCGGCGTCGCAGCGGGAAATGAGCGATGCCGTGGAAAAAGTCCAAAGCATCATCAACCAGCCGGCCGCCATGATGGCACGCACTCCCGAGATGAGGGTTTGGGAATACGAGTTCTGGTTCCGCCCCGGCTCCGAGAAACCTGATTTCAACAAGATCGACGTGAGGAACACCCAGGAGACCCAGTATGAGAATGAGGACTATGTCTGCCTGAAGACGCGGCCGGACCGGGTGTGGGTCGGGCACGATCTCGAATTCAACCCCATGACTAAGTTTTTCTACTTGGACCGATCGATTCCAAAGAAGAAGCTCACGCCGGAGGAAATGGTCGAGGTGAACAGGCTTTACCGGATCATTGGGCGCTGCGAGAAGGAGCTCGGCAAATCCGGCATACCGCTGAAGCCCTCAAGCTGAGGCCCCCGTCGCCCTCCTCCCAATTTCTCGCCTTTTTTTCGGGGAGACTTGAGGCTACGGCATCATGTCGAAGGTCTACTTCTATTACTCGGCCATGAACGCCGGCAAGAGCACCGTGCTTCTCCAGTCGAGCTACAATTACCAAGAGCGCGGCATGCGCACGATGATGTTCATGCCGGCACTCGACACCCGCGCGGGCTATGGTCGAATCCAGTCGCGGATCGGCCTTACGTCGGAAGCGATCGCCCTGCAGGCCGGGGACAACATCCTTGAGCAGGTGCGGGTTGAGCACGCGGAGAAGCCGGTCGCTTGCGTCCTGATCGACGAGGCCCAATTCCTGACGCCTGCCCAGGTGTCCCAGGTAACGGAGGTCGCGGACAAGCTGAGGATTCCCGTGCTCTGCTACGGGCTAAGGACGGATTTTCAGGGGCGCCTTTTCCCGGGAAGCGCCGAGCTGCTCGCCGTAGCGGACAACCTCATCGAGCTAAAGACGATCTGCCACTGCGGGCGCAAGGCGACGATGAACCTTCGCATTGCGGAGGACGGCAAGGCGGTCACCGTGGGCGCCCAGGTGGAAATCGGCGGAAACGATCGCTATGTGGCGATGTGCCGCCGGCACTTTAAGGAGGCCTTCGCCGCCCAGTAGGGCGGTGCGGGCCTCCCTACTCGTCCGCCACCCTGCCCCTAGCGGCCTTCTGCTTGGCCCGGTGCTTCTTCGTCCGTATCATCTGGACCTTCTGGCCGCGACTCTTCTGCCGGACCCTCCTGCGGGCCTTCTCTGCGGCCTGACGTTGGGCGTCCCGCAGCGCCGCGGCGCGGGCCTCTAGCTTCCCGCAAAGCTCGTTCCAAGCGCGGACCCTGTTCTCAAACTGCGACCGCTCGGCTTGGCAGCGGGCCTCGACGCCCGTGGGGACATGGCGAAGCCAGACGGTGGAGGAGGTCTTGTTGATCTTCTGGCCGCCGGGGCCGCTGCCCCTGACGAAGCGCTCCTCGACATCCGAGGCGTGAAGCCCAAGGGCTCGGAGCCTGGCCTGGATGGTATCGGGGGATGTCATGGGGCGATGTTGCGGGTGGGTTATCCGCGACCGGAAAGCCACGGACAAGCCAAACCCGGGGCTGAGAGGGATCAACGAGGGCAAGGGCCCGTCACAAGGGGGCTCCGAAGGGTCCAAAATAATTAAACGGGACGTTGCATTTTGTCCCGGGATTTAGCGCAATGGCGGGTGCGGCACCCGGCTTCACGCTGCAACCCCCGACCCTCCCCTTACCATGTACATGCGCCGTGCATATTTCGCCGTGATACTATCGGTCGCACTCGCCACGGCGGGCGTGCCTGCAATGGCCGCAGGCGACGACACCCTCTCTGTCAACGACCAGGAATACCTGGAAATGACCGGCCTAAACGTGATGCTCGCGCATGACTATTACCCCTCTGGGCACCAAGGCGGCGTCGGCGTGATCCAGAACGGCCAGAGGGTGGCGACCAATGGGGATCTCCGCCTTGAGCCGACGCCGGGCCAATGGCAGCCGACGCCCGTCGTAGGCCTGAGAAGGGTGGACCGCGCCGCCCAGGAAATCAGTGTCCACATGTCGTACCCGGATCCGAGCATGGACCGCAAAGGGTTCAACCCCATCACCTATCCGGACCTGAAGCTCGGCTATGTGGTGAAGGTCAAGCCGGACGGCCGCTCTTTTAGGATCATCGTAGACCTCGACGAGCCTCTGCCTGCCCAGTGGGTGGGAAAGGTGGGGCTCAACCTCGAGCTCTACCCGGGAATCCTTTTCGGCAAATCCTATGAGATTGGCGGGCAGTTCGGGACGTTCACGCGGCAGGCCAACGGCCCGGGGGCCGTAGTCGGCGGCGACTACGAGCTGGATCCGCTCGGGCATGGCATGAAGCTCACCGTCGCGCCCGAGTCCGATCGTCAGCGCATGAATATCGATGTCGTGCACGGCAGTGAGATCGTGCTGCTGGATGGCCGCGCCCAGCACAACAATGGATGGTTTGTCGTCCGCTCGCTTGTGCCCGCGGGCGCTACCAAGGCCGCGATCGAGTGGCGGGTCACACCCAACGCCATACCAGGCTGGAAGTCCGATCCCGTGGTTCAAGTGTCCCAGGTAGGCTACCACCCCAAGCAGCCCAAGATAGCCGTGATCGAGCTCGACCGCCACGAGACGGATTTCAAGCCGGTGGCCCTCTACCGCCTTACCGATTCCGGCCCACAGAAGGTTGCCGAGCGTCCTGCGAAGGACTGGGGGCACTTCCTGCGCTACCACTACCTTCAGTTCGACTTCACCGATGTCGTGGAACCGGGGATGTACATGGTCGGGTACGGCGACCTCCGATCTAACGCCTTCCAGATCAGCGAGCACGTGTACGAGCGCAACGTATGGCAGCCGACGGTGGAGTATTTCCTGGCCGTCCAGATGGGCCACATGAGGGTCAATGACCAGTACCGGGTCTGGCACGGCCTCGACCACATGGACGACGCCCTCATGGCCCCTGTTAACTACAACCATTTTGACGGCTACGCGCAGGGACCCTCCACCCTGACAAAGTTCAAGCCCGGCGAGCACGTGCCCGGCCTCAACCAGGGGGGATGGTTTGACGCGGGCGACCACGATTTCAGGGTGGAGTCGCAGATCGACACCGTGCATGGCCTCGCGCTGGCCTGGGAGCTCTTCCACCCGACGCTCGACAACACAACCATCGACCAGGCCGCCCACATCGTGGAGATCCACCGCCCCGACGGCAAACCCGACGTCCTCCAGCAGATAGAGCACGGGGTCCTCTCGGTCGTCGGCGCCTACAATTCGATGGGCCGCCTCTACCGCGGAATTCAGGACGCGTCGCTTCACCAATACACGTTCCTCGGGGATGCGGGCGAGATGACGGACAACACGGTCTTCGTCGACAAGGACGGGGAGGCCATGAAGGCGCTCGCGGCGGCCAACATCGCCGGCGACCAATCGGAGCCGAAGGTCGACCACCTGCCCCCCCTCGGCTCGGCCGGGTCCGCGGACGACCGGTGGGTCTTCACGGAGGAAAACCCTAATCGCGAGCTGAACACCGCGGGCGGCCTCGCGGCCGCATCGCGCGCACTCGCCGGGTACAATGACCCCCTTTCAAAGGACTGCCTGCGGATCGCGCGCGAACTCTGGACTAACGCCAAGACCCCGCAAAACTCCATCGCCAGGCTGGAACCAGCTATCGAGCTCTACCAGACGACGGGTGAAAAGGCCTATGCCGACACCATTGTCGCGCTTGGCGACAAGATCGTCTCCCGAATTGAGCGCTTTGGATGGCTCGGTGCAAGGTCGCTGGCCCTCGTAAAGGACCCTGCATACACCGCCAAGATAAGGACGGCCCTCTCCGCCTACCGCAGGGAGGTGGACAAGCTGGAGCTAGAAACCCCCTACGGACTACCCTACAAGCCGGACATCTGGGGAGCGGGCTGGACCATCCAGCGGTTTGGCGTGCAGCAGTACTTCCTCCACACGGGGGCGCCGGACATCTTCCCCACCACCTACATGCTGCATGCCCTGGACTTCATACTGGGATGCCATCCCGGGTCGAACACGGCCTCGTTTGTCTCAGGCGTCGGGGCTAAGTCGATGATTCCGGCCTACGGCATGAACCGCGCGGACTGGTCCTATATCCCTGGCGGCATAGCCTCGGGTACGGCCTTGATCCGCCCGGACTTCCCCGAACTGCTCGAATGGCCGTTCCTCTGGCAGCAGGGCGAGTACTGCCTCGGGTACTCGACGTCGGACTATGTGTTCCTCGTCCTGGCCGCCGACCACCTCCTCAATAACTAGGGCATGACTCGCCTGAACACCCGGCAGGTAGCCGCCTGCATGAAATCGGTGCCCAGTTGGTCCCTGCGCGGGAGCAAGATCCGCCGGGTGTTCGAATGCGGCGGCTTCGCCGACGCTATCGCCTTCGTGGGGCGGGTAGCGGCGGCGGCCGAGGAGAAGGACCACCACCCCGACATCGATATCCGGTGGAACAAGGTGGCGCTCTCGTTCACGACGCATTCCAAGGGCGGCCTCACAAGGAATGACTTCATGATGGCGCGGATCGCGGACAGCCTCATGGATGGGCTAAGCACCGGTTGAGAGCCGGGCCAACGGCGCCCCGGTGTCAGTCCGACCTGGCCCAGGCCAGCCCGTCGTCCACGGCTCCGACGTCGATCAGCTTTTCCACATTCCAGGTCGCCAGGTCTATGACGGCAACCCTGGCGCTCGAGTCGCAGGAGACGTAGGCCACGGCGCCATCGGGGCGAACAAGGATCTCCTGGGGCGCCTTGGGGACCTCCAAGGTGCGCGCCACGCGCATCGTTGCGAGGTCGACCTGGGCCACCATGCCGGCCGCGGGAAGCGCGACCAGGAGGGACTTTCCGTCGGGCGTCGGCGCGGTCCCGAAGGCGAGCGCCGGCAGCGGTATCGACCTGACGACAGTGTCCGTGGCCGTGTCGATCACGGCCAGCCTGAGCGCAGTCTGGTCGGCGGTGAACGCCCAGCGGTCGTCCGTCGAAAGCGCGATGCGCTGCACGACGGGCGCCACGGGGATGACCGCCTGAAGGGTCCTCGCCCCGAGGTCCAGCACCGACACCGTCCCCGACTTGACGTTCGCAGTATATCCCCGCCGCCCGTTGCTTGAAATCGCGAGCATGTGCGACTCGTCGCGGCCCGTGGGGATCGTGCCGACGATGGCAAGGGTCGACGGGTCGATCACGGTAACGCTGTCAGCCAGCTCGGTGGTGACGTACAACAACCCGTCCTTGGGCCCGAAGACGGGTTTGTGCGGCCGAAGCGGCCTACCGAGGTCAATCGTGGCGACGATGGCGCGGCTTCTTAGGTCGATCACGCGGATCAGCTGCCCATCGGTCCCGGCCTTGCCCACGCCGGAATTCCCATAGATTGGAACAAAGGCCCGGGTCCCATCCGGGGACGCGGCCACCTCGTGGCCTGTCGTGCCGTTTTCGGGGATCACAGCCACCTGCAGCCCCGCCGACGGGTCCACGATGGAAAGACTCTTGTCCTGCTTGTTCGCCACGAGGAGGAAACCGTGCTGCGCCGCTGCCCGAAGGGGCGCCGTCCCCGCAAGCCCAGCCAAGCAAAGAAGACACCGGGGCAGGGATCTGGGGCTCATCGTCCGTAAATCTCGCCGCGCACCCCTCCCAAAGTCAAACGCACGACACGCAAGATCCCCCTACTCGCGCTCCTTTTCCTCGGAGGTTGCAAGGCTCAGCTTCAGGGAATGGCCCCGTATGCGGATCCCGCTTAACTTCTTGAGGACCAGCTCGGAATGCTCGTCCGCGACATCGACGAGCGAATGCCTCTGGTGGATGTCGATGGCGCCGACGACCTCTGAGGTGAGGCGAGTCACGCCCGTGATCTTGCCCACGATCTCACCGGTGGTCACCAGGTGCTTGCGTCCCGCGTTAAGGAAAAGGGTCGTCATTCCCGCCTCCTTGCCGGTCCGGCCAACGGGCCTCGCCTGGTCCTGTGGCGGCTCGTTCGCGGGTTCGGGAACCTCGCGCTCCCGGGTCCGAGGTTCTTCCGCGCTCCGCGGCTCGGCGACCGCAGGCTTTGCAGTGGCAGGCCCCCCGCCCTTTAGAAGCTGGATAAGGGCCGAGCAGATGTCGGTACTCGAATAACCCTGGTCGAGGAGCCGGTCCACAACCCGGTCCTGCTTCTCGAACTGGCCTGCATCGATGACACCCCGGATCTTCTCGTAAAAAAGATTTGCGCGGGCCTCGTCGACCTGGCCGAGGGATGGGACCGTCTCCCTGCGAATCTTCAGGTTGGCGAAACGAACCATGCTCTGGAGCCTATAGAGCTCCCTGCCGGACACAAAGGTGACCGCCTTGCCGGATTTTCCGGCCCTCGCCGTACGGCCTATGCGGTGCGTGTAATCCTCGGCGTCGTTGGGGAGGTCGAAATTGAAAACGACCTCCAGGTCGTCCACATCTAGCCCGCGGGCCGCAACGTCGGTTGCCACGAGGAATTCGAACGCCCGCTTGCGGAACTTCTCCATCACGCGGGTCCGCTGCATCTGGCTCAAGTCCCCGTGCAGGCGGTCGGTCGCGTAGCCCCTGGCGTGGAGCTGCTGGTCAAGCTCATCCACCATGACCTTCGTGCTGCAGAAGATCAGGCCGTAGCGGAAGTCGTTTATGTCGATCAGCCGCGTGAGCACCTCTAGCTTGGAGCGCCGGTCGACCTCGAAATACACTTGGTCGACCTGCGGGGCGTTCTGCGCGTGCGACTCGACCTTTATCCACGCCGGGTCTCGCGAATAGCGGCCGATCAGGTCCTGGATGGCGCGAGGCATCGTCGCCGAGAAGAAGAGCAGCTGCCGCTCGGGGGGAACGGCGGAGAGGATGTGCTCGATGTCGTCCCTGAATCCCATGTCGAGCATGCGGTCCGCCTCGTCGAGGACGACCAGGCGCAGAGCATCGAGCTTCAGCGTGCCGCGCTCCATGTGGTCCATCACCCGTCCCGGGGTTCCGATCACGATTTGCACCCCCGCCGCAAGCGCACGGAACTGACGGTCATAGGACTGGCCGCCGTAGATGGGAACGACGTTCAGCCCGCGCTTGAAGAGCAGGAGTTTTCCCGTCTCCTCGGCAACCTGCACCGCCAGCTCTCGGGTGGGGCAGAGGATCAGGACCTGGACCTTGTGAACCGCAGCCTTGGCGATCTCGATAGCGGGTATCGCAAACGCCGCCGTTTTGCCCGAGCCGGTCGCCGACTGGCCAACCACATCCCTCCCCTGCAACACCGCTGGAATGACCGCAGTCTGGATTGGCGAAGCCTCCTCGTAGCCCAGCTTATGGACAGCTTTCAGGATCTCCTGAGACACACCAAGGTCCGCAAACGGGCGTTTTTCCATAGGTGAAGGTGGGTCAACCCTCGGGGAAGGGGCAGCCTAAAATTCAGGCCGCCGCGGGGGCCAAATCGGGTCGCTAGCCGCCCTGAACCGGGGGCTCGTTGATCAAGAGCCAGTACAGCCCCAGGTCCTTAACCGCGTTGGCAAAACGCTCAAAGTTCACCGGCTTAACTATATAGCTGTTAACCCCAAGGCGGTAGCTCTCGACGATGTCATTTTGCTCCCTCGACGAGGTGAGCATGACCACAGGGATGGCCCTGGTCCTCGGGTCGCCCTTTACCCGCAGGAGCACCTCCAACCCGTCCACCTTTGGGAGCTTCAGGTCGAGCAGGATGAGCTTGGGCGTGTCCTCGACCTTCCGGCCCACGAACGCTCCCTCTCCGAAAATGAAATCGAGAGCCTCGGCGCCATCTCGAGCTACGCGGATCCGGTTTCCAAGGCGCGCCTTGTCGAATGCGCGAAGGGTAAGCTCGAGGTCCTGCGGGGAATCCTCGACGACCAAAAGCTCGACGGAGTGGCTCTTATCCATTGGCCCTTTCGTCACCGACCGTGAAAAAGAACGTAGCCCCTTTGCCGAGTGCGGCCTCCGCCCAGACGTTCCCCCCGTGCCGGTGAATCACCCGCTGCACAATCGCCAAGCCGACGCCCGTGCCTTCGTACTCGTCCGAGCGGTGCAGTCTCTGGAAGACGCCGAAGAGTTTGTTCGCATAGAGCATATCAAATCCTGTCCCATTGTCCCTAACGAGGTAGACCTGCTTTCCGTCCTGAGTCTCGCTGCCAATCTCGATAACGGGGATATCGCGTTTGCGCGAGTATTTCAAGGCGTTCGAAAGGAGGTTCATCCATACCTGCTTGAGGAGGGCGGGGTCGCCTTGGCAAGGAGGCAGGTGCCCAAGCCTTACCTGCACTTTGGAGTCTGCCGCCTTCACGCCAAGTTCATCCAGTGCATCGACGACCAGGCCAGCCATGTCCACGGGTTGGTTCGAGACAGGCACCCGACTTAGGCGCGAGAACGTCAGGAGGTCATCGATCAGGTTACCCATGCGCTGCGCCCCTTCCCTGATTATGCCCAGATAGCGCCGGCCTTCCGCCGGCATCTGCTCCTTGTAGTCCTCGAGGACTGCCTGGGAGAATCCGTCCATTGCCCTGAGCGGAGCCCGCAGGTCGTGGGAAACAGAGTAAGAGAACGCCTCGAGCTCCTTATTGGCCGCCTCGAGCTGAGCTGTTCGCTGCTTCACCCTCTCCTCAAGCGAGGCATTCAGCTCAAGAATCTTGGCCTCGGTCTTTTTGCGTTCCGTGATGTCCCTAACCACCTTCGATGCGCCAATGATCCGCCCAGCCCGGTCCCTGATTGGGGATACCGTCACCGATACGTCGATATTTGTGCCGTCCTTGCGCCTGCGCACCGTCTCAAAGTGCACGACGAATTCGCCACGGCTTATCCGGGCCAGAATTTGAGTCTCCTCATCCCGTCTGTCGGGCGGGATGAGCTTCATAATGGACTGGCCGACCATCTCGTGCGCCGAATATCCGAACAGCGAGTACGCGCCCTTGTTCCAGCTGGTCACCACCCCGTTAAGGTCCTTTCCGATCATGCCGTCCTCCGATGACTCCACGATGGCGGCCAGCTTGCGGAGATCGGTCTCCGCCAGCTTCCGTTCATTGTAGGAGCTGTTGAGCGTCAGGAGCCCCGCCGATAGTATCGTCAGGCTCACAAGCACGCCGAGCGGAAGCAGAACAAGCGTCATCCGGCTGGCCTCGTTAGACCGGCGCTGGCGCAGTCCCAGAAGCCTGAATTCCTCGGCGCCCACATCGCGGAGCAGGTTTGCCACGTTCTCCCGGAGCAATAGGTTCGACTCCCCGGGGACGAGGATCTTCTCGGGTCCTGATCCCAGGCGGCGGGCCTTAACCACGTCGGCCCCAAGCTTAAGGTGGTCGGAAACAAGGAGCGCGAGGCGGCCTAGGCGTTCCTGCTGTAGGGCATTGTCCTGAGTGAGGCGAACCATGGACCGGACTCCCTCGGTTATCTCGCTTACCAGGCGGTCCTGTTGCACCAGGAATTGCTCATCCCCCGACGCCAGGAATCTCTGCTGGTTGCCCGCGAGCGTGGCGAGGTCCGAGCGGCAGCTTTCAACATAGGTCAGTATCTGCTGGGTGTGGCTGACCCATTCAGAGGAATCGAGCAGAAGCACCGTGTAATCAAAGGCGGTCGCCGTTACCGCGACCATGAGCAAAACCCCAAACAGGAAACCGGCGGCAACCCTTGGGCTTAGGGACCATGTGATCCCGCCTTCATTGCAGGCGAGGGCGAGAAGTCCCGCGCCAGACAGAGCGAATCCAATTGAAGCCGGTAGGGAAATTCCCGCCCCGCTCCACCAACTGAATCTTCCAGGGCTTTCCGCAAGGTGCCCAGCAAAATTTGTGCATCCAACAATAATGACCGTGATCCCAAAAGCCGCATAGACGGGAACGCGGTAGCGCGCCCATCTGGTCAATGACGCCACGACCACGGCCAGCCCTATCAGGATGAAAAGGTAGGAAGACGATGCCGAAATGGGGCCTGCCTGGAAATTTCCCCCCGGCACGCCAGGCGCGAGGTACAGGTAAAAGCTCGCCCCTAAACCCGATCCGAGAAGGTTATCCGTCAAGGCAAGGAGCCCGATGGCCACGACAATGATTCCCATTATGCGAACTGAAATCCTGGCTCGGCCGGGAAGCGTGCTCAGCGTGAGCACCAAGACCGATGCAGCGCACAGGACCAGGCCTAGGGCCGAGATGTACTTCATCGCCGAGGCTCCCAAAATATCAACGGTCGACCCGTCAATCCGAACCCTGGGTCCAAGCACTTCCCCAAGGCACAGCGCAATCGTTGCCAGGGCGCACAGCCGCGCCAGCGACGCGTAGGTCCGGTTCGTTTTCGGAGAGGTCAAGATGGGTAAGGCGTAGGTGTGCCTGTCAATCGCCCGACAGTTTGGTGCGTGTACGTAATCCGATTTGGCGTTAGTTTCGATGGACCTGGCTTAAAGGCCTCCCAACAAGCAATTCCCCCTTTTGTTCCGGCGCCGCGCCGCCAACTGAAAAGCCGGGGGAAGGCCAGTAAAGCCGCTGGCACCCGCAATGCAAGGACACGCACGGGAGCCACGGAGCGCGGCACGTCGCTTTTGAAATGTGTTGACGGCCCAGAAGGCGGTGCAGCAAGGCTTTGCTTCAAATGAGCCCGAGCTACTTCGCAAGGGGCGCCGTGATCGGATTTTCGATCGCCGCGCCAGTTGGCCCCATCGGCGTGCTCTGCATCCGCCGCTCGCTAAGGGATGGGCCAAAGTCGGGCCTCGCGGCGGGAATGGGAGCAGCGACTGCCGACGCAGCCTACGGCTGCGTCGCAGGTTTTGGACTCACGGCCGTGTCCGGGTTCTTGATCCGCCACGAGTCGGCGCTTCGGATCCTGGGCGGCGTTTTCCTATGCTACCTAGGCATCAGGACCTTCCTCTCCGGCCCCGGGGAGGCCCCCAACCACGAGGGCGGCGGGAATCGGTTTTCCCTCTACGTTTCCACGCTCATGCTTACCCTCGCGAACCCCGCCACCATAATTTCGTTTGCCATGGTCTTCGCGGCGCTGGGACTTGGCACCGCCGTCGACTATCTTGCGGCGACGTCCCTTGTCGCCGGGGTTTTCATGGGATCGGCCGCGTGGTGGATCGTTCTGAGCGTGAGCGCCGGGTTTTTCAGGACTCGCCTCAATGACGCTTGGATTCGAGGCGTAAACAGGGTGTCTGGCGCCATTTTAGCCGCGTTTGGTGTTTACGCCCTTTCGATGCACTGATCCGCAATTGGATATCCTTGCCTAAGGCGAAGCCCTGAAGCAGGCTGCCGCCTTCAAGAACCCGATGCTCGGGCGCGGGCTACCCTCCAAGTATGAAGGGACCCCGGTCCTCCGCAATATCCATGAACCGCGAACCCCTTCGAGTCCTTCACCTCGAGGCAGATTCTGAAGACCATGAGTTGGTGCGGCGCCAGGCGGTCTCGACCGGCCTGTCCCTGCAGTTTCAGCGAGCGTCGAACCGGGCTGAATTCGAGGAGGCCCTGAAGCGCGGCCAGATCGATGTGATCCTTGCCGACCACTGCATCCCCGGATACGACGGCATGGCGGCGCTTGAATCAGCCCTGTTGAGGCTGCCGAATGTCCCCTACGTCATCGTATCGGATTCCATCGGCGAGGACCGCGCCGTAGAGTGCGTGGAGCGGGGCGCGGCCGGCTTCGTCCACAAGGACCGCTTGGGGCGCCTGCCCGCGGTGATCCGTGAGGCAACCCTGGAGGCGGCCAAGCCCGCGCATCACCTCGAGGCAGAGGAGAGGTTCCGAGAAATGGCGGAGGCGATCCGGGACGTTTACTGGGTCTGCGCCTCGGACACGGGCAAGGTGCTCTATGTGAGCCCTGCCTACGAGGGAATATGGGGAAGGCCCTCGGACTCGCTGTTCTCGGCAAATGCGACCTGGCCGGAATCGGTTGTCGAGGAGGATGCGGAGGCTGTCGGCCAGGCGCGCCTGAAGCGAGAGGGCCGCAAGCCCTACCAGGTGGAGTACCGCATCCGACGCCCAGACCTTTCGGTGCGCTGGATTCTCGATCGGGGCTTCCCCGTTGCCGCTAAAGCAGGAAGCCAGGACCGAATGGTTGGGGTTGCGGCGGATATTACCGAACGCAAGCAGCTTGAGACGGAGCTCCACCAGGCCCAGAAGATGGAGTTGGTCGGCAAGCTTGCCGGGGGCATAGCCCACGACTTCAACAACCTGCTCACGATTATTTCGGGCTACGTGAGCATGCTGCTCGACAAGGACAACCTCCCGCCGGGCTCAAGCGAGGCGCTTAAGCGGGTCTTCACGGCCAGCAGGCAGGCTACAGGCCTTGTGCGCCAGCTCCTGCTTTTTAGCAGGAAGCGGACCCCGAAGCGCGAGGTCATAGACCTGAACACGGAGTTCGAATCCATTGTCGGCATGCTCCGGAGGCTTCTGGGCGAGGCCATCGTCGTGGACTTCGTTTCCGCGACCGAATCCCCGAGGGTCAACGCCGACATAGGCATGCTCGAGCAGGCCGTGGTAAACCTGGCGGTAAACGCCCGCGACGCGATGCCGCGCGGCGGCACCCTGACCGTGAGGATCGGCGTCCTGGCGCGCGGCAGCAAGCCGCCCTTCAACGCACCCGTCCCGGCCGGCGAATTCGCTTTCATATCGGTCAAGGACACCGGTACCGGCATACCTCCGGCCATCCTGCCGAGGATCTTCGAGCCATTTTACACCACCAAGGACGAGGGGCGCGGGACTGGGCTTGGGCTGCCAACTGTAAAGGACATCGCCAAGCGCCACGACGGGTGGATCGATGTGGATACGGAGGTCGGTGTCGGCACGACCTTCCGAATTTGCCTGCCGATGACCGGCGCGGATACGGATTACCCTGCGGATCGCGAGCCCGCGCGGGACCCAACGGCTGGCAAGGGCACGATTCTACTGGTCGAGGACGAGACAAACGTGAGGGAATTTGCGGCGGCCGTCCTGCAACAGGACGGCTACACCCTCCTTCAGGCCAAATCCGGGGATAGCGCCCTCGAGGTGTGGCGCTGGCATTCAAGCAAGATCGATCTCCTCCTGACTGATGTTGTTCTGCCCGGGGACCTTTCGGGGCCGCAGCTCGGCTCCCGGCTAAGGGCGGATAAGCCCTCCCTAAAGGTCATCCTGACCACCGGATACAGCCGTGAGACCGTTGAGGCGAGGTCCGCGGAGGAGAAGCCCCAGTATGTGCTGAACAAGCCCTACACCCCGCGCGCTCTCCTACAGGCTGTGCACGAGATGCTCGCCTGAGGCAGGGCCAAGCGCCGTTGACAGCGCGCGGGGGGCTGGGTTTGTTCATTGGGCCCGATCCCCCTCTTGGCCAGGAGGCGCCGAGAGATCCGCGCCCCGACGTCCGCCAGAATTCCCAACATAGAAATGCCCTTCGCGTCTCTGACACCCCAAACCGGAGCGCTCGCGATCCTTGGCCTTGCGGGCTGGATTATCGCTGCGGTTTTGTATTTAGGGCGAAGAGACAAGGGTGCCCCGGCCGCACCTGGAGACGGAACAGGCGGCTACGAGAGCTACAAGCAGCTCCTGGATACGCTCGACCGCTCAAACATTCTTCTGTGGTGGGCGCGGGTAACTAGGGACGGGACCACCTACACATGGCGGGTGAGGACGCCGCCGAGGCTCCGCGAGAACTCCATCTATCGCCTCGCGGGGGCGCTCGATCAGGGCGGCCTATGGAACGACGCCCAAGCCCCGGATGGTGAGCGGACCAAGGCGGTTTCGGCGAAGGCGCTCGACGACAACGCGCCTGGATACCAGCACGAGTTTCGCATCGTTGGCCAGGACAAGGTTCATTGGCTGAGCGAAGAGGTCACGATCCAGGCCGCGGGGCCAAACGAGTGGAACCTCGCGGGCGTGGTCGTGGACGTCACGAAGCGCCGCGAGGCCGAGGAGGCGCGCAAGCAGACCGAGGGGCAGCTCGAGAAGATCCTTAGGGGGGCCGACTGCCTCCTCTGGCAGGCACTGGTCACCGGCAACCCCGAGGTAAGCCTCAATTGGAGCATCTACCTTCCCCAATCTGTTCTCTACCGCAGGATTTTCGGCAGGGACTCGGTCCCGGGACAGTCCATCCTCTGGACTGAGGACATGATCCCAGAGTGGGTTGAGATCAACCGGAACTGCCGCCTCGCTATAATCGAGGGGAAGTCCGATTACGACCAAGAGTTTCAGGTCGTGGTAGGCGGGAAGCGGTTCTTTGTGCATGAGCATGTGTCGCTCGACAAGCTCGGTCCCGAGGAGTGGAACCTGGTCGGTGTGATCGTCGACATAACGACGCTGAAGGAGACGGAGGTGGAGCTTGCCCGCGCGAGAGACGCAGCCCTCGAGTCTTCCCGAACCAAGAGTGAATTCCTCGCGAACATGAGCCATGAGATACGGACACCGATGAACGGGGTGATTGGGATGACGGGTCTGCTGCTGGACACCGAACTCACTCCCACGCAACGGGAGTTCGCAGAGACAATACGCGGATCCGCGGATTCGCTTCTGACGATCATCAACGACATCCTCGACTTCTCCAAGATCGAGGCGGGAAAGCTCGCGTTTGAGACGCTCGATTTCGACCTGGTTGAGACGGTGGAGGGCGCCCTCGACATGTTTGCCGAGCGTGCGCGGCATAAGGGCATAGAGCTCGCCTGCGACCTGCCCGCCACGCTGCCCAGAAGGTTGAGGGGCGACCCGGGAAGGCTCAGGCAGGTCGTCACAAACCTGATAGGCAATGCCATCAAGTTCACTTCCAAGGGTGAGGTCGTGGCCCGCGTGTCCCTCGACAGCGAAACTGAAACCGAGGCGGTAATCAACATCTCCATAAAGGACACCGGGATCGGCGTTCCGGCCGAGCTCCAGGGCAAGCTCTTCCAGGCATTCACGCAGGCCGACAATTCAACGACTCGTAAGTACGGTGGGACGGGCCTCGGCCTGGCCATTTCCAAGCAGCTTGTGGAAATGATGGGGGGGACCATCGGGGTAACCAGCGAGATGGGCAAGGGTTCAACGTTCTGGTTCAACGTGCGCCTAGAGAAACAGAGCGGCCCGCCCGTCCCGGCGCCTTCGATCTATTTCAGAGACCTCTTCGACCTGCGCGTGCTCGTGGTTGATGACAACGCGACGAACCGGCAGATCCTCCGCCACCAGCTCTTTGCGTGGAAAATGCAGAAGGGCAGCGCGGCCAACGGCCACGAGGCCCTCGAGATCCTGCGCGCCGCGGCAGCCGACAAGAAGCCCTACGATTTGGCACTTCTCGACATGCAGATGCCCGAGATGGACGGCCTGACACTCGCCCGCGCCATCAAGGCTGACCCGTCGATCTCCTCCACCCGCTTGATCATCCTGACCTCAATGGGGTACATGCACTCGCAGGACGAGCTCAAGGCGGCAGGCGTGGACGCCTACCTCGTTAAGCCGGTAAAGCAGTCCCGGCTTTTCGATTGCCTGGTCACGGTGCTGGGACGGGCGGCGGCGGAACACGTCTTCTCCAAGCCGGAGAAAGGCGCACCCGCGTCCCTACCGGCACCAGAGCTTACGGGGGCTCGCCACGCCCGCATCCTGCTCGCCGAGGACAACATCGTTAACCAGAAGGTGGCGCTCGCCCAGCTCAAGGGGCTCGGGTTTACCGCGGATTCCGTGGCGAACGGCCAAGAGGCCCTGACAGCGCTCAAGCAGGTGCCCTACGACATCATCTTTATGGACTGCCAGATGCCCGAAATGGACGGCTATGAGGCTTCGCGCCTTATTCGCCTTGCGGAGAAGACGTCCTCCGTGCCGTGGAAGGCGCCCGTGCCCATCGTGGCCATGACGGCCCACGCCATGACGGGCGACCGCGAGAAATGCCTGGCGGTGGGTATGGACGACTACCTTTCCAAGCCGGTCCGTAAAGCGGATCTTCAGTCGGCACTCATCAAGTGGCTGGTCCCAAGGAAACAGGGATAGGGATAATTCTCGCTGCCGTTGACAGGCCAATCAGGGAAGATACTTTGGCGGCGGCATTCCGCCGGAACCGATGAGCAAATTCAACTTGCAGGTAAACGGTCAGACCCACGAGGTCGAGGCGGCCCCCGACACTCCGCTGCTTTGGATACTCCGCGATAGCCTGGATATGGTGGGAACCAAGTTCGGGTGCGGCATTGGCCAATGCGGAGCCTGCACCATCCACTTGGACGGCAACCCGGCGCGTGCGTGCCTTACCCCGGTGGCCGCAGCCGCCTCCTCCAAGATCACGACGATCGAGGGCCTTTCAGGCGACGGCACCCATCCCCTCCAGAAGGCCTGGTGCGAACTCGACGTAGCCCAGTGTGGATATTGCCAGGCAGGCCAGATCATGTCGGCCGCGGCTCTTCTCGCCCAGAATCCCCGTCCGACCGACAAGGACATCGATGATGCGATGGTGGGGAACATCTGCAGGTGCGCCACTTACTACCGGATCAGGGCCGCCATCCACAGGGCGGGCGAACTCGCCGACGCCGGGAAGGAGGCTCGGTCATGAGCACCTCCCTCCAATCCCGAATGGACCGTAGGTCATTCCTGAAGCTCGCAACGATGGCCGGAGGGGGCCTCGTCATCGGCCACTATGTTCGTCCGGATGCGGCGGCCGAGATAGCAAAGCCCGATGTCGAGAAGGTCGGCGAACTCTTCATCCCGAACGTGTTCATCCGCATTGGCACGGACGGGACTGTGACGATTTTTTCGGCGCGGCCCGAGGTCGGCCAGGGCATAAAGACCTCGCTGCCAATGGTGGTCGCCGAGGAATTGGGAGCCGACTGGAATAACGTGAGCGTCGTCTCGGGCCAGCTAGATCCCGCGTTTGGCCCGCAATTCGCAGGCGGCAGCATGTCGACGCCCATGTCCTACACGGAGATGCGCAAGATGGGGGCGACCGCGCGAACGATGCTTGTGGAGGCCGCCGCCCAGACTTGGTCGGTGCCCGCCAATGAATGCCTGGCCGAGGCGGGGACCGTCCGACACATTCCAACGGGCAGGACGCTCAAGTTTGGTGCCCTTGTTGCTAAGGCCTCCACCCTGCCCGTGCCGGCCCCCGAGACTGTTACCCTGAAGGACCCAAAGGACTTCACACTCCTCGGGAAAAGGGTCGGCGGCGTCGACAATTCCAAGGTGGTGACCGGAAAACCGCTCTTCGGGATCGACCAAAAGCGGCCCGGAATGGTGTACGCGGTCTATGTGAAGAGCCCGGTATGGGGGGCTCGCCCGCTTGGCGCGAACCTCGACCAAGTAAGAGCCCTTCCCGGGGTCCGCGACGCCTTCATCGTCGACCGCACCGTGCCTTCGGGACAGATCACGGGGCTTGTTCCCGGGGTTGCAATCATAGCGGATTCCACCTGGTCCGCATTCAGCGCGCGCCTGCAACTGAAGGTGACCTGGGAGGACGGCGCGTTTCCGAACAGTAGCTGGGACGATTTTGGGCGCCAAGCCCGGGCACTTGCGGCGGCCGGGGCCGAAGCGCCAAACGTAAAGGAAGCCCGGCGCGACGGCGACGTGGACCAGGCTTTCCAGGGAGCGCCCCACGTCGTCGAGGCGTCCTATTCCTATCCCTTCATTTCCCACGCCAACCTTGAACCCCAGAACTGCCTGGCCGAGGTCCGCGGCGACCGCGCGGAGATCTGGGCCCCGACGCAGAACCCTGACGGGGCGAGGAAGCTCGCGGCCCAGGTTCTGGGCATCCCGACCGATCACGTTCAGGTGACCATCACGCGCATTGGAGGCGGATTCGGGCGCAGGCTCGACTCCGATCCGGTCGCCGAATGCGTTGCCCTTTCCCAGAAGCTCGCCCTGCCCGTGAAACTCGTCTGGGACCGGACCGACGACCTCCAGCACGACCACTACAGGCCCGGCGGATTCCACTTCCTAAAAGGCGCAGTGGATGCACAGGGCAAGCTGGTCGCGTGGCGCAGCCATCATGTGTCTTTCGGCTCCAACATGGGCGTCGACGACTACCCTGCGCGTTTCGTTCCGAACTATCTCCTCCTGAACAGCGCGCTCGAGAACGGCGTCCCGCAGGGCCCTTGGAGAGCCCCGGGGAGCAACACGTATGCTTGGGTGACCTGCTGCTTCCTGGATGAACTTGCCCACGCAGCGGGGAGGGACCCGGTCGAGTTCAACCTTGCACTCCTGGGCGACAAGGACCTTGTGTCCGACCCTGGAAAGAAAGGCCGGCCGTACAACGCGGCCCGGATGCGCAATGTCGTGCGTCTCGTAGCGGAGAAATCTGGCTGGGGTAAAAAGATGCCCAAGGGCAGCGGGATGGGTCTCGGATACTATTTTAGCCATCAGGGATACATTGCCGAGGTGGCCGAGGTCACGGTGAGCCCAAAGGGCGAGCTCCGGGTCGACCGCGTCGTCGCGGTGGTGGATGTTGGCTCCCAAATCGTGAACATGAGCGGCGCTGAGAACCAGGTCCAGGGATCGATCATCGACGGACTAAATGCCGCATGGCGTCAGGAGCTTGGGATCAGCCAGGGGAGGGTCGTGCAGACCAATTTCCACGAGTACACGATGCTCCGCATCCCCGAGGCACCCCGGAACATCGAGATTCATTTTGAAAGGACCAATTATCCCCCGACCGGCCTCGGCGAGCCCGCGCTGCCCCCGCTCGCGCCCGCGGTATACAATGCAATCTTTGCGGCCACCGGCACCCGGGTGAGGCAGCTGCCGATCTCGCGGACGGACCTGTCGTGGTCCTAGGAACGATCCGCGACCGGCGCGCGGGCACCCAATGAAGGAACTCCGGGACATCGTCGCGCACCTGTGCTCGTCGGCCGGACCAAGTGTCTTGGTGACCCTCACCTCGGTGAAGGGTTCGTCCTATAGGCGCCCCGGGGCGCGGATGCTGGTTACCGAGGGTGGTCTGCGGATCGGCTCGATCAGTGGCGGATGCCTCGAGGAGGACCTGGTCGAGCGATCGAGGCAGGTTGCCTCGAGCATGCGTGCCGAGGTGGTAACCTATGACACTTCTGCGGAAAACGACCTGGTGTGGGGCGTGGGCCTCGGATGCCACGGCGTGATCAAGATCCTGCTTGAGCCTCTTCCGCCGCGCCCGCGGTGGGCCGGGGCCCTTTCGAGGAACCTCCTCGAAGGCCGCGCAACCCTCCTGGAGTGCATCTGGGATACGGCTGCGGGAACCCTCGGCACCCGGCTTCTCGAGGGCGGGCAACCGGGCAAGGCCGCCGGGGTGCAGGGAATCTTCCTGGACCAGGTGCACCCTGCCCCAGCCCTTACGATCTTCGGCGCCGGGGACGACGCCCGGCCGCTTGCCCGGATTGCTCTCGAATTGGGCTGGCGCGTCACCATCGCGGACCCAAGGCCCGCGATGGCCACCCCGGAAAGGTTCCCGGGAACGTTTTCCCAGGTCCTGGGCCCAGCCGAGGAGCTTGTGGCCCGCGCATCCCCACCCGCCGGCTCGCTCGCAATAGTGATGACCCACCATTACCGCCACGATGTGCCCCTGATTCGCGACCTGTTGCCCCGGCCCCTTGCTTTCCTGGGCCTTCTGGGCCCCAAGCGCCGCACGGAGAGCATCCTGGCAGACCTGGCAAAGGGGGGGATCTCGATCACGGATGCCATGCGGTCCCGCCTCCATGCCCCCGTCGGCCTCGACATTGGGGCCGACGCCCCCGAGGAGGTCGCGCTCAGCATCGTTGCGGAGATGACAGCGTCGCTTTCAGGCCGGGACGCACGACCACTTAGGGATCGGCAACTGCCTATCCATGCCTGAAGAACGCCCTTACCCGCACGCGGCCTTGGTCCTGGCCGCCGGCGGGTCGTACAGGATGGGTGGCGCCAAGCAACTGCTCGAGCTCGATGGCAGGACGCTCCTTGCACGCACCCTCGAGGCCGTGTCGGCGTCGGGGGCACGCCCCATAACAGTCGTGCTTGGGTCGAACGCAGCGGCGATCCGCCCCCAGCTGAGCGAGGGGTCCGCGCTCGTGGTCATCAACCCGGATTGGGCCTCGGGAATGGCGTCCTCGATTCGGCTGGGTATTAGCGCCCTGACTGCAACTGACCCCTCACTAGAAGCGGTCCTTGTCACGCCCTGTGACCAGCCCGCCCTCACGGCCGAATCCATCCGGCGCCTTGTTGGTCTGCACCGCTCGACAGGGCTCATTGCGGCGGCCCGCTACAAGGGTCGCCTGGGTGCTCCCGCCGTGTTTGGCGCCGGCCATCTTGGGGCCCTCATGGCGCTCAAGGGCGACGAAGGGGCCCGAGGCCTCCTCAACTCGGGGATTGTCGAAGTGGCCGGCGCCGACCTGCCCGAATTGGGCTTCGATATCGACACCCCGGCAGACTTCCAGGCGTGGAAGTCAACCCACCCGTGAATCCCGCCCCCCCCGGCAGAATTTGACGGGATTTTTATAACCCACATGAAGTCTCAGCGTAACCGATTTGTAACTAGCGCGTCTATTCCGGCAAATGATCGTCAGCGTTCATGTGCCGAAGTGCGCCGGAACGAGTTTCCGGAACATCCTTGACACCATTTTTGGCGACAGAATCTGGCACAATTACGGGGCCATCTTCACACGCGGCCAGGCTGTCGCGGATGTGATCCCAGTGGGGACTCGGGCGATACACGGACACTTCATCGCGGATGCCTTCGACGACCTTCTCCCGAAGAGGCGCCTCATCACCTGGGTGCGAGATCCCGTGGAAAGGGTCGTTTCAAATTATCATCACTGCCTGCGATCGCCCGACATGCGGGATGACTGCTGCCGCCTCGTGCACGAGCAAAAGCTAGGCCTACTGGAGTTTGCGGACCTCGACTGGATGAAGAACCTCTCGACCCGCTACTTGGCAGGCAAGCCGGTGGCCGACTTTGCCTTCGTGGGGATCGCGGAGCACTTTGAGGAGAGCATGGAGGCCTTTTCCGGGAATCTTGGCTTCAGGCGGGTGCTCGGCGTGCCCCGCCTCAACGTTAATCCCAAGCGCCGCGAACCCGCCTACACCCTTTCCCGCGAAGAGCGCTCGTTTATCGTCGAGCGCAACGGCGCGGACCTCGCGTGGTATGAGCAGGCCTGCCAACGGCTCGATGCCGAAGAGGGATTGCGGACCAATCGGGTCGCCTGACGGGTAAATCGGGCTGGATAGCGCGGCCCGGGTTCGGGCATGATGCATCCTCGCGGCAATCAGGGACGTATGTTCGGTATGCTGCGACGCCATGCTTACCCCTAAATCCGGACTTATGCGCAATAGACTGCCATTCAACGGCCTATGACGCGGCTTGCCATCATAGGAACGGGCATCGCGGGTCTGGGTTGCGCGCACTTCCTCAATCGGGATTTCGAGATCACCCTTTTTGAGCATAACAGCTACGTTGGGGGACATTCGAACACGGTGGCCGTGGAGGAGCCGGGCACGGGCAGGTCCCTGCCAGTCGACACCGGCTTCATGGTGTATAACCGGGTCACCTATCCCCTTCTCACCCGCCTGTTCGGGCAACTCGGTGTCGAATCGAAGCCGACAACAATGTCGTTTAGTGTCCGGCACGCCGTGTCGGGGCTGGAATATTGCGGCACGTCGCTCAACCACCTCTTCGCGCAGAGGAGAAACCTGCTCAGCCCGAGGTTCTACAGGATGCTAGGGACGATAAACCGGTTCAATCAGGAGGCAGTTGCGGCGCTCGAGGATCCGGGGGTTAGGGACATGACGCTTGGCCAATACGTGAGGGAGCGTCGCTACGGGGACGACTTCCTCTCGCTCTACCTCGCCCCGATGAGCTCGGCGGTATGGAGCACCCCGCCCGAGCTGATGCTTTCGTTTCCGGCGGTCTCGCTCCTGAGGTTCTTCCACAACCACGGCTTCCTCGGTATGCACACCCAGCATCCGTGGTACACGGTCCAAGGGGGATCGCGCGCCTACGTGGAGAAGCTCATTGCGCCCTGGAGGGAACGCATCCTGCTGGGCCAGCCCGTGGCAAGCGTGTCCCGTCCAGGAAACGGCGTGCGAGTAACCCTAAGGTCCGGCGAGGTCCATTCCTTCGACAAAGTGGTGATCGCAAGCCACGCCGACCATGCTCTCTGCCTCTTGTCGGATCCCCGCCCCGAGGAGTCCCGAATCCTTGGGGAATTCAAATACCAGCCCAACATTGCGACGCTGCACACCGATCCCACCGTCATGCCTAGGACCCGGCGGGCGTGGGCTAGCTGGAACTATGAGATCAACGCCGCAGGCGGCGAGTCGTCGACGGCCACCCACTACTGGATGAACTCGCTCCAGGGCGTGTCCGAGCGCGAGAACTTTTTCGTCTCCATCAATCGGCCCGGCGCCATCGACCCGTCCAAGGTCATCCGGACGATCGCCTACGAGCATCCCCTCTTCAACCTCGGGGCCCTTACAGCCCAGGCCGGGCTTCCCCGCCTGAACGAGGCGGCCTCGGGTTCAACAGACACCCATTTTGCAGGAAGCTACTTCAGGTATGGTTTCCACGAGGATGCGCTATTGTCCGCCGCAACACTAAGCGAGACCCTCCTGGGCAGGGATCCGTGGCCCACTTGACAATGCCTTATCGAACCGGAGCAATGGGCCCCATGGGGTCAAGCCTCTACGAATGCCGTGTGATGCACCACAGGTTTGAACCGAAGGTGCACCATTTTGACTACCGCATCTTCATGCTGGCGGTGGACCTCGAAGATCTGGCCGGCCTCTCCCGGGGCATCCCGATGCTTTCGGTGAACGGCCGCAACCTTTACAGCTTCTGGGAGCACGACTACCTCCCGACGAGGGAGCCACTCCACAACGCCTCGGGCATGGTCCCGCGCGCACGGGAAGCCCGCGGCCTAAAGGACCGAGTGCTCGCCTTCCTCAGCGAGAACGGGGTCGAATCGGCCGGGGTGCGCGTCATGCTGCTCACGCTGCCGCGCGTTGCGGGATACCTCTTCAATCCCGTGTCATTCTATTTCTGCACGGATGGCGAAGGAGAGCCGATCGCTGCGATTGCCGAGGTCACGAACACGTTTCGTGAGGTCAAGCCCTTCCTTCTCGGCCCCTCATCGTTCAGCCGCCGAGCTGAAACGGGCGCCTTTTGCCTCAGAGTGCCCAAGCACTTCTACGTTTCCCCGTTCTCGGACGTCGATGTGGCGTTCGATTTCACGCTTTGCCCTCCTGACGCAGGACTCTCGGTCCGTATTGACGACTACAAAGGGGCCGAGCGCACGCTCACGAGCACCCTGACGGGCAGGCGCAGGCCCCTTAATGCCGCGCGCCTGGCGTGGTTCACGCTCAAGTATCCGCTCATAACGCTCAAGGTGATTGCCCTCATCCACGTCCAGGCGCTTCTGCTCAGGCTCCGGGGTGTTCCCTGGTTCGCAAAGGCGGCACGCGCGCCGGATCAGAGGGACCTGTACCGCCCGCACGAATCGATAGCGACCAGCACCCTTTCCTGAAAACCATGGATTCAAAACAAGGATTCTTCGAGGACAGCGAGGTCGGCACCAAGGCATCGGCGCCATCCGCATTTCGCAGGCCCGTCCTTGCTTCGCTAGAACGCATGGCCAAGGGGCAACTCCTGATGGACCTTCCCGAGGGTTCGTCGGTTGTGTTTGGTTCGGGTGGCCCCCCCCTGCCGCTTGGAATTTCCGGGGAGGCGCGCATCCGGGTCCGCCGCGAGGCCTTCTTCAGAAAATGCGTCTTTAGCGGCGACATCGGGTTTGCCGAGTCCTACATGGACGGCGACTGGTCCACCCCTGACCTGGCCGCGGTAATAAGCTGGTTCATCCTGAACATAGAAAACGCCCCGACGATGTCGGGCTCGGGCCATGCGCGGGCTATCGCGCTGAACTTCCTGAGGTTCGCTAACCGGTTTGGCCACGTTCTCAGGCCCAGCAGCCGGGCAACCGCGCAGCGAAACATCAGCGAGCACTACGACCTTTCGAACGACTTCTTCTCGCTCTTCCTCGACCCGTCGATGATGTATTCGGCCGCTAGGTGGAGCACTCCCAGCCTCACCCTTGAGCAGGCCCAGCGGGAAAAGAACGAGCAGCTCTGCCGCCTCCTTCGGCTTAGCCCTACGGACCACGTGCTTGAGGTGGGAACCGGCTGGGGGGGATGGGCCCTGCACGCGGCCCGGACCCACGGCTGCCGGGTCACGACGGTGACGCTGTCGCGCCAGCAGTTTGACCATGCGTCGCGCCGGGTTTCCGAGGCCGGCCTCGCCGAGCGGGTCGAGGTCCGGCTGCAAGATTTTAGGGACATACGCGGGACCTACGACAAGGTGGTCTCGATCGAGATGATCGAGGCGCTCGGGCATGCCTACCTGCCCGATTTCTGCAGGGTCGTTAGCGGCGCGCTCAAGCCCGACGGGCTCCTGGCCATGCAGTTCATCACGTGCCCCGACTCCCGGTACGGGCAATTCAGAAGGGGTGTGGACTTCATCCAGAAACATATCTTCCCGGGCTCGCTCCTGCTCTCGCTCAACCGCGTGAACGACCAGCTCTCGCGCGAGGGCAACTGGGTGCTTAACCACGTCGAGGACCTCGGAAGCGACTATGCCCTGACGCTGAGGCGCTGGGCGGAGTCCTTCCGGGAGCGCACGGGCGAGGTGCATGCGCTCGGCTTTGACGCCAGGTTTGTGCGCAAATGGAGCTACTACCTGGCCTACTGCGAGGCAGCGTTCGCCCTCAGGAACATCTCCGTGGTGCAGACGCTCCACACCCGGCCCAACAACCTCTCGCTCTAAGCGATCGCCCATGAAAACCGCACTCCGCGCGCTCTTCCTCGTGGTGCTTGCCTCGATGCTCTGGGTCACGACGTGGGCCGGGCTGCAGTGCCCGCTGTTCGGCGTCCCGAAGGCCGTTGCCACCCATCCCTGGTTCATTGCGACGCTGTTCGACGCCTACTGGGGCTTCACGACCTTCTACGTCTGGGTCTACTGGCGGGAGACCTCTTGGCCGGCTAGAATCGCGTGGTTCCTCGCGATCTTCTCCCTGGGCAACATCGCGATGTCGTCCTACTGCCTGGCCGCCCTGGCTGGGGCGCCGAAGGACGGCAAGCTGGCCGAAATCCTCACGTCGCGCCAGAAGGGGCCAGGCTGGCTCGGGATCGGCCTAGCGGCGGCAGGAGTAGCGGTCACGGTGGCGGCGGCTCTGGCCACACCCGCCCCACGGTGAGCGCCCTACCCCTTGCCCTCGAGGCCCTGGCAGCCCTGTGCTCCCTGTTCGCCGTGGCGTTTGTGCTGGCACGGGCGATCAACAATTACGGGATCGTCGACATCGCATGGTCCTACTCCTTCGCGCTGCTGGCAGTCGCCTATGCGTTCCTGGGCGCAGGCTTTTCCGTCCGCCGTGCGATGATAGCCGCCATGGCCGTTATGTGGAGCGTGAGGCTCGGGACGCACCTGCTAGTCCGGATCGCGCGGAAGCATCCCGAGGAGGATGGGCGTTACCTTCAGCTCAGGAAGGACTGGGGCGCGCGGTTTGCCCTAAAGATGGCGGGATTCTTCCAGCTGCAGGCCTTTTCGGTGGTGTTTCTCGGCATCCCCTTCCTGGCGGCGTGCTCCAACCCCGAAACGGAGATCGGCCCCCTCGAATGGGGGGCGGCCGCCCTGTGGGCCGTTTCCATCAGCGGAGAGGCCCTCGCTGACGCCCAGCTCTCGCGCTTCAAACGGGATCGCACAAACGCCGGGCAGGTTTGCGACGTTGGCCTATGGAGGTACAGCCGGCACCCGAACTACTTCTTCGAGTGGCTGATCTGGGTCTCGTATTTCCTTTTCGGTCTGGCATCGCCGTGGGGTTGGGTGGGAATCCTGAGCCCTGCGTGCATCCTTTACCTGCTCCTGCGCGTAACTGGAATACCGGCGACCGAAGAGCAATCGGTGCGTTCCAAGGGCGAGGCCTACCTCCGCTACCAGGAACGGACGAGCGCCTTCGTGCCGCTGCCCACACGCAAACCACGCCCATGATCGACGCCCTCCTAGAGAAGAACGCCCTGCCGGACTGGCTCGTACGGGTGGGAATTCGCCGCCTACTCGCCCAGCGAATCGGTCAGGAGACCACGGCCGAAGACCCGAAGCTCCGGCTCGAGGCCTATGTCCACGACCTAAAGCACCGGCCGATCGCCGAGGACACCCTCGCCGCGAACGAGGAGCACTACGAGGTGCCGACCGCATTCTTCCAGAAGTGCCTCGGGAAGAGGCTCAAGTACTCCGGATGCTATTTCCCGCGTGGGGACGAGAGCCTGGACCAGGCCGAGGAGGCCATGCTGGAGCTCTATGTCGAGCGCGGTCGCATCGCCGACGGGCAGGAGATCCTGGAGCTCGGTTGCGGGTGGGGCTCCCTCTCCCTGTACCTCGCCGAGAGGTTCCCCGGGGCGAGGATCACCGGCGTCTCCAATTCGCGGACCCAGAAGCAATACATCGACTCGGAGGCGCAGCGCAGGGGTCTCGCGAACCTGAAGATCATAACGTGCGACATGAACACCTTCGACGCCGAGGCGGGGCGTTTCGACCGCGTCGTCTCGATCGAGATGTTTGAGCACATGAAGAACTACCAGGCCCTCATGGCGGGAGTGGCGCGCTGGCTGAAGCCGGGGGGGCTGCTCTTCGTCCACATCTTCACGCATCGGAGGCTCGCCTACCACTTCGTGGCTCGCGACCAGACGGACTGGATGGCCCGCTACTTCTTCACCGGCGGCCAGATGCCCTCCCACGAGCTCCTCATGCAGTTCCAGGAACGCCTGTCACTGGTATCGGACTGGACGGTGAGCGGGACCCACTACCAGCGGACCGCAGAGGAATGGCTCAGGAACATGGACCGGAACCGCAAGGAGATCATGCCCCTGTTTCGGGAGACCTACGGAGAGGGGAACGCCATCAAGTGGTGGGCCTACTGGCGCGTCTTCTTCATGAGCTGCGCCGAGCTTTGGGGCTACAAGGGCGGCGAGGAGTGGATTGTGAGCCACTACCTTTTCGGCAGGTCCGACAGCGGCGGTCACTCCTCCGAATCGTAGACCAGGACCTTGGTCCACAAGGACTTGTTCCTCTCCACAAAGGCGAGGTGAATCGGGTCGACCTGGTAGGCGTCATGGGCGGGGCCGTCCTTAAAGATTATCGTCTCGGATACGTCGAAGCTGCGCTCTGTCACGCTCCGCTCCGCGATCTTGGCGGGAGTAGCGACGTAGATCTTATCGACGGTGCGCACCGCGGACAGCTTCTTCACCTCGAGTAAAAAGTCGGCGCGCTGCGCGGGGGAAAGGTCGGCCCTGAGCCAGAAATAGACGGCGTGGATTAGCATGAGTGGAACGGCATCAAACCAGATTCATCGGGTCCACATCAAGCATCTCCTTAACGTCGTCGGGCCACGCAAACTCATCCCTGAGCCTCGCCAGGTCCGCAATCACCTTCGTGACGCTGGGGACGAAGTACCAAAGCTGCCAGCGGTACTCGTCCTTGATCTTCTCGATTGGCGCTGCGGCAGGACCCCGCAGCTCGACGCGTCCATCTAGGGTCTCGCGGACCTTCTTGGCCCACTGCTCGGCGAAATACCTTAGCTTATCCGGGTTTTTCCCGCGCATCAGGTGCCGGATCAGGTGCCGCTCAGGCGGGTAGCCGAAGCGCTTCCGCACTTCGAGCTCGGCCTCGGCGAATCCGTCAAAGTCGGCGTGGCGGGCAAACTGGATCGCCTCGGCCTGCGGCGTGAAGCTCTGCACCACCACCTCGCCCGCCCGGTCCCCGCGTCCCGCACGGCCGGCAACCTGCACGAGAAGCTGGAAGGTCCTCTCGTTTGCGCGGAAGTCGGGGATGTGCATGGAGAGGTCCGCGTCGACAAGGCCCACCAGCGTCACGTTCGGGAAATCCAATCCCTTTCCAATCATCTGGGTCCCCACCAGGACGTCGATCCGGCCCTTGCGGAAGTCTCCCAGTATTTCCCGGAACCGGTTCTTTCGTGTCATGGTGTCGGTGTCAATCCGCTCGATCTTTGCGGCCGGCAGAAGCCGCCGGACGGCCTCCTCGACGCGCTGGGTTCCAAGACCCCGCCAGCGGATATCGGGGGCCCCGCACTTCGGGCAGCGAACCGGCGCCGGACGCTGCTCGCCGCAGAGGTGGCAGCGAAGCGTCTCGTCTGTGCGGTGGTACGTCATGGTGACGCTGCAGTGCGGGCACTCCTCGACGTTCCCGCACTTGCGGCATTGCATCGAGGACGAGTAACCCCGCCTGTTGATGAAGAGTATTGTCTGCTCGTTGCGCTCAAACCTGAGGCGCATGGCATCAGCCATCGGCCGTGAGAGCGTCGTCGCTCCCTTTGACTTCGCAACCTCGATCCTCATGTCGACCACCGTGAAGGAGGGAAGGCTCCTCGCATCGACCCGCTTCGTGAGCCGCAGGAGGGAGTACTTGCCCGCGAGCGCATTCGCGTGGCTCTCCAATGACGGCGTCGCCGAACCGAGTAGGCAGTGCGCGCCGCAGAGTCTTGCCCTCATCACGGCGACATCCCGCCCATGGTATCGTGGGCTCTCGTCCTGCTTGTAGGCCGGCTCGTGCTCCTCGTCGACCACGATCAGGCTCAGGTCGCGGACCGGGGCGAACACCGCGGAACGGGCTCCCACGGCCACGCGAACCTCCCCGGAGGCCAGCGCCAGCCATCCGTCGAGGCGCTCTCCCTCACCCAGGTGGCTGTGCCACACGACACACTTGTGGCCCGGAGCGATCGCCTCGAGGCGGGATCGCAGCCGGGCGACGGTCTGCGGTGTGAGGGCCACCTCGGGCACGAGCATGATGACGCCGCCGCCCGACGCCAGGGCCGCCTGGATCGCCCGGAGGTAGACCTCCGTCTTCCCGGACCCGGTAACCCCGTGGAGGAGGGTGACCCCAAACCGCCGCACCGAGAGGACGCGCTCCAGGGAGGCGACGGCGACGCCCTGCTCGGCGTTTAGGGTGTGAGGCTGCGAGGCGACAAGCTCCCCGTGGGCAAGGTCGTCGGCGTACGCATGCCGCTCCACCCGCGCCACGGTCTCAAGGAGTATCCCGCGCTCGACCAGGGCCTTCGCTGAGGCAGCGGAAGTCTTCGTCCTTGAGAGCACCAGCTCCTTGGGATGCGGCCTGGCCTGGTTGGCGAGAAACGTGTAGAGCCGGTGCTGGGAGGGTGCCCTCCGGGCGAGGGCTGCGAGGTCCTCCTGCGACAATCTGGCCGCCACGCTGATCAATCGCCTCTGCTTGGTCCTCATGCCCCGGCGCACCGCGGCAGGGATCATGGATTCAATGACCGTATCTAGGGGCGCCGCATAATAGCCCGCCATCCACCGGGCGAGCTCAAGGAGGTCCCTAGTAAGGGCCGGGAACGGATAAACCACCTCCATGACCGCCTTGAGCCGGTCGACGGGGAAGTCCTTGGGGGGACCGACGGTCCCGATCACCCCAAGGCAGGTGGAACGGCCCACCGGCACTCTGACCAGGGAGCCGATGGCCGACGCCGCGCGCAGCTCCTCGGGCACCTTGTAGTGCAGGAGCTTGTCGAAACCGGCCAGGGGATGGACGCCGACGATCATTGGGGAAAGGAAGGCCGCGATTAGGCTCCGGCGCCGCGGGCCGCGCAATCCCCTTTGCGCGAAGGGATCGCATTGACACCCCGGCCCCCCAAGCGCGACAGTCCCAGCCGTGAGTATCCCTACGGCCCGGGAAAAATTCAGAAAGTTTCTAGCCCAAAAAGGCCTTCGGGTAACCAGCCAGAGGCTGGCGATTTTTGACGCCGCCTTTGCGAGGAAGGAGCATTTTACCGCGGAGCAGCTCCTGGACTACGCCCGCTCGATTGACGACTCCGTTTCAAGGGCGACCGTGTACCGGACCCTTCCCATCATGACCCGGAGCGCACTGCTCCGGGAGATCGATATCGGAAGCGGCGAGAAGTTCTACATGCCCAACCTGGAGCAGAACACCCAGATCGCCCAGGTTGTGTGCTTGGATTGTGACCGCATCTTCGAGATTAGCGCCCCATTCATGGAGTGGTACGGCAGCACGGTATCCTCCAAGCTCGGGCTTTCGCCGGTGTCACAAAGGCTTCAGGTGAGCGCTCATTGCAACACCCTGCGCGACACGGGGACGTGCCCCAGGCGGGACAAGAACTAAAATTGACCATGGCAGAAGCCACAGCGCGCGACACGGCATTTGAGATAGGATTTTTTGAATCCGTGCTTCGGCACGATCCCCAGTGCGTCGAGGTGATAGAAATCCTTGGCGGCCTCTACACAAAGCTCGGGAGGATCGCGGAGGGATTGAAGATGGACAGGAAGCTTGTCCGGCTCCAGCCGTCGAACCCTACGGCCCATTATAATCTGGCCTGCAGCCTGGCCCTGAGCAAACGCAACTCTGACGCGCTCCGGTCGCTCCGACATGCCATAGGCCTCGGCTACCGGGACTTTGAATGGATGTCGCACGACCCGGACCTCCAGGGGCTCAAGCGCAATCCTGAGTTCGCCGCTTTGGTGGCTCAGCTCAAGCCGCAGAGCTGAACCGGATCGTGTTCTGGCTAAAGAAGGTCATTTCGTTCTGGATGATGCCGCTGCCGCTGTGCACGGCACTGGTCGTTGCGGGACTCGCGCTCACGTTTTCGTCCCGCCGGCAGCGGCTTGGGCGGCGCCTTGCGATCTGCGGCGCCGTCCTCCTCATCCTTTTCTCCAACAGGCGCGTGAGCACGCTCCTTTTGGGCCCGCTCGAGGCGGAGTACCCCTCGGTACCTGAGTTCTCCGTGGGCTCGCGTGCCCCCGCGCTGCTTGAGGGATGCGAGGTGGTGGCGATACTCGGGAGCGGAAACAACGACTCCCCCGGGTTGCCGGCATCGAGCCGGCTCTCGTCGTCAGGGCTAGCCCGCGTCGTCGAGGCCGTGCGCATTCTTTCAGCGCTCCCCCGGGCAAGGCTCATTGTCAGCGGACCGGGCACAGCCCCGGGGTTGCCCTCCCACGCGTCGGTCCTTGCCCGGGCGGCCGAGTCCCTGGGTGTTGACCCGAGCCGGATCACCCTGCTTGAGACCGCAAATGACACCGAGGAGGAATCCCGTGCGATCGCATCCATGGCCGGGGGGGGGCGTGTTGCGCTCGTAACCTCCGCCTGGCACATGCCGCGGGCCGCCGCGCTTTTCAGGAAGACCGGCTGCACCTTTGTCCCCTGCCCCACGGACTTCATGTCCGCGGCGCCCGCCGGGACCCAGGGAGGCTGGCGGAGGTTCGGCTTCGATGTCGAGTCGCTGTCCCGGAGCACATCGGCCGTCCACGAGTGGATCGGGCTGCTGTGGACCCGGATGCGGCTGGGAGCCTAAAGAGGCAGACTCCAAGCGACATTTTTCGTCGCCTTGCCCGTAACATGTCCGTAACAAATGGCTCGATGAATTTCCTCACGAAGCTCAGTGGAAAAAGCGACCTGTTCTTCGACCTCCTTGAGGAGGGCGCCCAGGAGGCAAAGGCGAGCGTGGATCTGTTCGAAAAGTTTTTGAAGCAGATGGATGAGGGGAAGCAACCCGCTGGTCTCGATGATTTTATACAGGCGCGAAGGAAGGAGAAAAGGATCCGGCATTTGATGACGGAGGCTCTCAGCCGGTCGTTCATCACCCCGCTCGACCGCGAGGACATTGAAGCCCTCTCCGTCGCCCTTTATCGGATTCCCAAACAAATTGAGAAGATCGTCGAGCGCCTCGCAATCTACCCGGGCCGAGTGCCCCACGAGATGTTCAGCAGGCAGGCCCAGCTGATGAGCCAGGCGGCCGAGGCGCTCGCGTTCATGGTGAAGCAGCTCAGGAAGGGAGTCGCCCTCGACTCGATCCGCGAGGCAAACGACCGCCTTCAGTTCGCGGAGGGCGAGGCCGACAAGGTTATGCTCGAGCAGCTTCGGGGTCTCTACAGCGGTCCCTGCGATGCCAAGGAACTCGTGATCCTGCAGAAGCTTTTCGAGATGGTGGAGCAGGCCGTCGACCGCTGCCGCAATGCCGGCAACATCGTCGTCCAGGTGGCCCTGAAGCACTCATAGCCGGAAGCGCCCCATGACGCTTCTTGTTCTCGTCCTGATCGCGGCCCTGGTGTTCGAATATATCAACGGGTTCCACGACACGGCAAACGCGATTGCAACGGTTGTTTCGACCAAGGTGCTGACCCCGCGCCTTGCCGTCGGATGGGCCTCCATCTGGAATCTTGTCGGGGCTCTCTCCGGCACGGCCGTCGCATCGACTATAGCCAAGGGCTTGGTCGACGGGGACGCGGTCACAACGACCGTCCTTTTGTGCACGCTTTTCTCGGCCATCGTCTGGGGCTTGTTCACCTGGCTGCTCGGCCTGCCTTCGAGTTCGTCTCATGCCCTTGTCGGAGGGCTCTGCGGCGCAACAATCGCGGGGTCGGGGGGCAACTGGGACGTCCTGAAGTGGACCACGGGCCTCTGGCCCAAGGTCGTGCTTCCCATGATCACCTCGCCGTTCATCGGATTCTTCGGCGGGATGCTACTGATGAGCCTCATCATGGTGTGTTTCAGCCGCGCCAGGCCCAGGTTTGTCTCCACGTTTTTTGGGAAGGCCCAGCTGGTCAGCGCAGGGTTCATGGGCTTCAGCCATGGCTCCAACGATGCGCAAAAGACGATGGGCATCGTGACGCTTACGCTCATGACGGCCACCCGGCAGGGGCTCTTCTCGAACCTGCCGGCCTGGGCCTCCTTCTTGAAGATTCCCCAAGCGAGCGGCGTCCCAAAGTGGATCGTGGTCGTCTGCGCCGTGACCATGGCGGCCGGCACGGCCGGTGGAGGCATGAGGATCATCCGGACCATGGGCCAGAGGCTCGTGAAGCTTCAGCCTGTCCAGGGCTTCGCAGCCGAGACGACCGCAGCATGCATCATCTACGGGGCTTCGACGCTCGGCTTCCCCGTCTCAACAACCCATGTGATCTCGACTTCGATCATGGGCGTGGGGGCCACAAAGCGCCTAAGCGCCGTGAAATGGGGCGTCGTGGAGCGCATTGTGATGGCGTGGCTGCTCACGCTGCCGGTAACGGGCCTCCTTGGCGCAGGCTTTGTGTGGCTTTCGCGAGTCCTATAGTGACTACGAGGCCTCCTGGCGCATAGCAGGGGCCGCGGGGAGGCTGAGGACAAACTTTGCCCCTGAGCCGGGCTCGCTCTCGATCCGGACTTCGCCACCGTGGGCCTGGATGACGTGCTTCACGATGGCCAAGCCGAGGCCCGTGCCGCCCTGCTCCCTGGACCTTGCCTTGTCGACGCGGTAGAAGCGCTCGAAGATGCGGATCTGCGATTCCTTGGGAATACCGGGGCCGTCATCCACCACCCTTAGCTCGATTCGGCCGTCGGGCAGCAGGCTTCCCTCGACCACAGTGGTGCCGCTCACCCGCCCGTACTTGATGGCATTGTCCACAAGATTTGAGATCACCTGGCGCATCCGGTCGCTGTCAGCCAGCGCGACAAGTGAAGCGGGAACCCTGTTGACAAGGGTCACATCACGGGCGAGGGCGCGGTGCTGAAGGTCGTCAATGGCGTCCTGGACCGTGGACTTGAGCGCCAGCGGCTGCCGGTCGAGCCGCAGGCCTCCCGAGTCAAGCGTCGACAGCAGCAGCAGGTCGTCGATCAGGAGCGCGAGCCGGTTTGCGTGCTTGTCGATGATCTGAAGGAATCGCGTAAGGGCCGCGGGGTCGTCCTTTGCGCCATCCAGAAGCGTCTCTGCCGCGCTCTTGATCAGCGAGAGCGGGGTGCGGAGCTCATGGCTAACGTTGGCCACGAATTCCTGCCGGACGCCCTCGAGCTGCCGGAGCCGGGTCAAGTCATGGAAGACGATGATCGCCCCGTCGTTTGAGCCCGCGGCGTCGCGCAGCGCAAGCGCGTTGACTTGGAGGAACCTGGGCGAGTCCATCGAGTCAATTCTGAGCTCGTGGCCCAGAACCTCGAGCTCCCGGTCAAGGCGCGCCACGACGGCGGCCACCTCATGATTGCGGGTTGCCTCCAGGATCGTCCTGCCGGCTGCCTGCCCGTCGAATCCAAAAAGCGACCTCGCGGCGCGGTTCGCAAGCCTGACCCTGCCGCCTCCATCCACTACGATCAACCCCTCCACCATGCGGTCAAAGAGGGCGGCCGTCCTCTGGGACTGCTCCTTGAGCTCCACTTCCCTGCGCAGCCGCTGCTCGGCCACGTCGCGCTGATTCTTCTCAGCGTCGGACTTCCTGAGCAGGCGCTCCCGGCTCCACGCGGCCGCGAGCGCGACCACCGTGGCAATCAGCAGTATCAGAGCGGTTTCCATCCGCGGCCTCAGGCATCGGCGGCGAAGCGGTAACCCACGCCACGCACCGTCTCCAGGTGCTGTGCTGCGGACCCAAGCTTCTCGCGCAGCCTGCGCATATGAGTATCGACGGTCCGGCTATCGATAGGGTTTTCATATCCCCATACGTCCTGGAGCAGCCGATCACGCGACTGCACCCGACCCCGCCGCCTTGCTAGTATCTCGAGAAGCTTGAACTCGGTAGCCGTGAGAGTGATGCCCTTGGTACCCACCTGGACCACGTGGCGAGGCACATCGATCTGAATGTCGCCAATCCTCAGCTGGCTCCCCTGGTCGTCGCCCGTGCGGGCTCGAGAAAGCTGCTTCCGGATGCGAATCACAAGCTCGCGCGGACTAAAAGGCTTGGTGACGTAGTCGTCTGCTCCAAGCTCCAGGCCGAGCACCCGGTCCATCTCCGCGGCGCGCGCGGTCAGCATGATGATCGGGATGGAGGCCGTCGATGCGTCCCGACGAAGAATCTTGCATACCTCAAGCCCGTCGACCTCAGGGAGCATCAGGTCGAGGACGACCAGGTCGGGGCGTTCGTCACGTGCAATCGCGATGGCGCGGGTTCCATCCTTGGCAAAGATTGGCGTGTAGCCGGCCTCCCGCAGCTTGAAGCCTAGGACCTCCAGCGCATCGGGCTCATCGTCAACTACCAGGATCTTTGTCTTCATGGAATTTTTGGCCAGAATGCCTGATGTCGACCGCCTCGTAGAGATAGACGACGTCCTCGGCGATGTTGGTCGCGTGATCCGCAATGCGCTCCAGGCACTTGGAGACAACCATGAGATTGAGGCAGCGAGAGATGTTCGCGGGGCGCTCGACCATGAAGCTCGAGAGCTCCCGGTGAAGCTGGCGGTTGAGGTTGTCCACCTCGGAATCCCTGCGCACAACCGCGCGCGCCTTGTCGGGCTCCCTGTTAATGAACGCGGAAATGGCCTCCCTCATCATCTCAAGCGCCATCGTCGCCATGCGGGGAAGGTCCACGTAGGCCTTCAGCTGGGGTTCGGTATTAAGCTCCACGGCCCTCCGCGCAATCGTGACCGCCGAGTCCCCCACTCTCTCTAGGTTCTGGGAAATCTTCATGGCCACAGTCGTCAGCCGCAGGTCCGTCGCGACCGGGGCCTTTGCGAGAAGATGTATGGCGATGTCGTCGATCTCGACCTCGAATTGGTCGATGATGTTGTCGTCGTCCATGACTGCCTGTGCAAGGAGGTCGTCGCGCTCGACCATGGCGCGCATGGCGCGTGTCAGCGCCGACTCGGCATGGCTCGCCATGGCAAGCAAGCTCTCCTTGAGCTGGTTCATCTCTTCGGCGTAGTGGGTCATCTAGGGATGGGGTTGGGCTTCAGCCGAAACGTCCCGAGACATAGGCTTCGGTCTGCGGATTGCTGGGGTTTGTGAACATGTTTCGCGTGTTGCCGTATTCGATGAGGCGCCCCATGTAGAAAAACGCGGTGCGGTCCGAGCACCTCGCCGCCTGCTGCATGTTGTGCGTAACGATCACCACCGTGTAGTCCTGGCGCAGCGTCTGGATCAGCTCCTCGATCTTCGCGGTGGCCAGGGGATCGAGCGCCGAGCACGGCTCGTCCATAAGGAGCGTCTGCGGTTGAACCGCGAGCGAGCGGGCAATGCACAGGCGCTGCTGCTGTCCGCCCGAGAGGCTCGTTCCAGGTCGGTTCAGGTGGTCCTTCACCTCGTCCCAGAGCGCCGCCATGTGCAGCGACTTTTCAAGGCGTTCCTGAAGCACGGCCTTGTCCCTGACCCCGTTGAGCCTGAGCCCTACAAGAACGTTCTCCGCGATCGACATCGTCGGGAAGGGATTTGACTTCTGGAACACCATTCCGACCCGCCGCCTGATCGCCACAGCCTCGACCCCCGGTCCGTAAAGGTCCTGACCGAAGTGCCGAAGTGACCCCTCAAGTCGGGTACCTGGGGTAAGCTCGTGCATCCGATTGAGGGCGCGCAGGAAGGTGGACTTGCCACAACCGCTGGGTCCTATGATAGCCGTCACCTTGCGCGCCGGAATCTTGATGGTCACGTCCATGAGCGCCTGGCGCGCCCCGTACCAGAGGCTGAAGTTGCGGATGTCAAAGGCGACCTCCTCGGACTCGACGGGCAGGCCGGCTGCGGCCGCGGGCTGGGGGGTTAGCGAAACCCTGGCTGGCTCGGAGGCCTGACGTGCCGCTGGGGCTTCAGGAAGTGAGGACATGACGTTCAATTCTGTTGGTTTCGGTCTCGGGACAGTACCCGGACAAGAATGTTTAGGGCGAGAATCAAAGCCATGAGGACGAGCGCCCCGGCCCAAGCCTGCCTGTGCCAGTCGTCATAGGGCGATATAGCATAGGCATAAATCTGCAGGGGAAGGGCGGCAATAGGCTCCTTTAAGTTGTGGTTCCAAAAGTTGTTGCCGAGAGCGGTGAAGAGCAAAGGGGCGGTCTCTCCCGCAATTCTTGCTAGGGCAACGATGACACCCGTGGCGATCCCTTTAAGGGCAGTACGCACCACGATGATCATGATCACTTTCCATCTCGCGACGCCCAGGGCCAGGGCCGCCTCGCGGTAGCTCTGGGGGACCAGCACGAGTACCTCCTCCGTCGTACGCATGACCAGGGGCACCATCATGAGCCCGAGCGCCACGCTGCCCGCATAGGCCGAGAACCCCTTGAGCGGTACAACGAGCATAAGCCAAGCGACCATGCCCCAAACAATGGAGGGAACCCCATTTAATACGTCTGCTGCGAACCTGAGCCAGTCGTTCGCCCTGTCCGACCCGTACTCGGCGAGGTAAATCCCGCCGAATACTCCAAGAGGCACACCGATTATCGAAGCCATCGCGAGAAGCGTGATCGTTCCGACAATCGCGTTCGCCATTCCTCCCCCCGATTCCCCCGTCGGCTTTGGCAGCTGCGTGAAGAAATTCATGTCGATCGAACTCGCGCCGTTGACGAGCAGGAAATAGATGACAAGGAACAGCGGGGCTATGACCGCCAGTGCGCACACAACAAGCACGGCCGTCACGGCGGTGCTCTTCACCTTGCGCCAACGCGCAAAGTTCTCTGACGGAAGGTAGGGCGAGGCTTCCATGCCCGTCAGTTCACCTTTATGGGTCCGGAGCCCGTCATACTCTTCAGCATGAGCTGGGCCGCCGCGTTGACCAGAATAGCCACTCCCAAAAGCACCAGGCCCAGCTCAAAAAGCGAGCTAAGGTAGAGATCGCTCGTGGCTTCCGTAAACTCGTTGGCGATCACGCTTGCAAGGGTGTAACCTGGGGCGAAAAGCGATGCGCTTATCTGCGGCCTGTTGCCGATGACCATCGTGACAGCCATGGTCTCCCCCAAGGCTCTACCAAGGCCGAGGACCGCAGCTCCGAATAGGCCCCTGCGCGCGTAGCTAAGGACTGCTATCTTGAGAACCTCCCATCGGGTGGCTCCAAGGGCATAGGCCGCCTCGCGCTGGAGATTCGGCACCGACCGCAGGATCTCGCGGGATATCGACGTGATGATTGGCAGGATCATGATCGCTATCACAATGCCGGCAGCCAGCATGCTGACCCCATAGATAGGTCCCTGGAAAAGGGGCAGGAACCCGAAATAGCGCTTGAGCCAGACAAAGAGGTGATCCCGCAGCCAGGGTATCAGTACGAAAATTCCCCATAGGCCGAAGATCACGCTCGGCACGGCAGCGAGCATCTCGATGGCCATGACTATGGGCTGCCTGAGCCTAAGGGGCGCCAGCTCTGTCAAGAAGATCGCGGTGGCCACACCCAGAGGCACGGCGATCAAGAGCGCCAGGAGCGACGAGACGAGGGTTCCGAAGATGAAAGGGAGCGCCCCGTACTTATCCTGGACGGGATCCCACTCGGAGCTCCAAAGAAACCCAAAGCCGAAATGGGAAAGCGCCAGCCGCGAGCCCATATAGAGCTGCCAGCCGACCATGACGATCAGGATTACGATCATCGTGGCGGCCCCCGCAGCCACCCATTTGAACGCAAAGTCGGGAAAGCGCGACCCAGGTTCGGGCAATGGGCTGGTGCTGGATGGCGTTTTGCTCATCTGGGAAGGGGCGGGCGAGGATTGTCCAGCGCCCGCGCTTCTACCAGCAGGTCAATATTTGATGCTCTGCACCCTATCAAGCGCGCGCTTAATAACGGCGTCAGGAAGAGGGGCATAGTCGAGGCCCGCGGCGTCTTTCTCCCCCTCGGAGTAGGCCCACTTCAGGAATTGGACAAGTTTCTCGCCTTTAACGTGGTCCTTCTGCTCAGCATAGACCAGCAACCAGGTAGCGCCGCAGATAGGGTACGCGGCCGCTCCGGGAGAATTGACCATGGAGAATCGGAAATCCTCGGGAATAGTCGCCGCCGCAAGAGCCGCCGTCACCGAGTCCAGCGTCGGAGCCGTGTAGGTCCCAGAGGCGTTCTTCATCGTGGCAAACGGGAGCTTGTTCTGGTGGGCGTAAGCGAGCTCGACGTACCCAATGGCTCCAGGGGTCTGCTTGACCTGCCCGGCGACACCGGCGTTGCCCTTGCCCCCAAGCCCAACCGGCCAGCTCACCGAGGTTCCCTTGCCGACCTTCTGTTTCCAGTCGGGGCTGACGCTGCTCAAGTAATCGGTGAAGATAAAGCTCGTGCCGCTTCCGTCCGAACGGTGAACGACCACGATGTCGGCGGCCGGGAGTTTAACGTCCGGATTCTGACTGGCGATTGCCGGGTCGTTCCATTTGGTGATTGTCCCAAGGAAGATCGCGGCGAGCGTCGGGCCGTCGAGGTTGATCTGCGGATTGCCTTCCACATTATAGCTCACCGCCACGCCACCCGCCACCGTTGGGATATGCCAGAGCGTACGAGGCGCCTTTGCCAGGTTCTCGTCCGACATGGGACCGTCCGAGGCGCCAAAGTCGACCGTCTCCGCAAGAATCTGCTTCTGGCCACCGCCCGAGCCAATCCCCTGGTAATTGAATCGCACTGACGGATCGATCTTCTGGTATTCGTCGAACCACTTCGTGTAAATCTGCTGGGGGAAGGTTGCGCCCGCCCCATTGATGAGCATCTGCGCCGAGGCGGCGGTTGCGCTGAGGGCCACAAGGGCGGTGAGGAGGGCAAAACGGGTGTTTTTCAAGGGCAGCATGGTTAATTTCCGGTCGTTTTGGTTTTTGCGGGTTTGGACCCCAACCATGTTAAATCCACCATGTTACGAACCCGTGACGGGAGCGTGACACTCCGGTTAAACGCCCCCCTCCTTATGGTTGCAGGCCGAAAGATCACGCTTGCGCGCGTGGACGCGCAATACGAGACCTTCCCGATGGACAGCGTGACGGAACTCACAGAGGAAGTCGCGGCGATGGGCCAGCACATGTTCCGGGTGCGCCTGCCGTTTTTGGCCGAGCTGCGCTCGTACTCGTGGGAGAAGTTCCGGGCGGACTTGATCGCGGGGGCCACGGTGACGCTCGTATCGATTCCGCAGGCCATCGGCTTTTCGCTCATCCTGAACCTCCCTCCGACGCCGGTCATCGCCTCGGTGGTTATTGGCGGGTTCGTAGGCTCTCTTTTCTTTTCGTCGCGGCACCACGTTTTTGGGCCCACGAGCTCGATAAGCCTTATCGTTGCGGCGACGATAGCCGCCAATTCAGCCACCGGGCTAAACCCCCTGCAGTTGGCCACGTACCTGGCCTTCCTGATCGGAATGATCCAGCTGCTTTCCGGGCTCCTCAACTTCGGCGAGATCACAAAATTTATCTCCCGGTCCGTGGTCGTCGCCTACAGCACGGGTATAGGTATCCTGCTGATTGCAAGCCAGCTACACAATGTCCTCGGATACGGCGTGGAATCCGGACAGAATTTCTCAACCAACGTGCTCCAGGCCCTTTTTGACCTGGGGACGGCCCAGGTGCACCCCTGGGCAATTGGGATCGCAGCCCTCACGTTCCTGATCTTCTGGTCCGTCCAGAGGATCCGGCCCATGTGGCCCGAGGCCCTGATCGGCCTGGCCCTCCTGGGAATCGGGGCAAAAGTCTTCACGCTCTACCACCACGCCGTTCCATTCATGATGGTCAGGGATGAGGGGGCTCTGACCGCCGTTCTTCCGACATTCGCGGGTTTCCCGTTCGGGCCCAGGCGTCTCCACCTCCTGCCCGAGCTCGCCGGCACGGCCATCGCCATCTCGATTCTAGGCATGCTCGAAGCTGCCTCTATTACGAAGGGACTCGCCGCAAAGAGCGGCCAGAAGATAGAGCCCAACCAGGAGCTGATCGGCATGGGTGCCGCAAACATAGCCTGCGCGTTTTTTGGGGCGGTGCCTGGCTCCTCGTCCTTCGCCCGATCGGCCGTTAATTACCAGAGCGGCGCCCGGACACAAATCTCGTCCATGCTGAGCAGCGCGGTGGTCCTCCTGGTGCTGATGTTCGTTACCCCGGTCTTTAACTTTATCCCTGTCGCGGCCCTTGCTGCTCACCTGATCAGAGTCGGGTTCAAGATGATCAACTGGCACCAAATCAGGATCGCGTGCCGGTCGACGCCCTCGGATCTGGTGGTATTCGTGGTCACGCTCGGCTCCTGCCTATTCCTGAAGCTCGACACCGCGATCTACGTCGGCATCGGCGTCTCCCTCGCGCTGTTCCTCAGGAAGACGAGCACCCCGATTCTCGTCGAATACGCAATCAACGAGTCGGGCAACCTCGCCGAGCTGCGTGACCCGGGGCAACGCCCCCATCCGCAGATTTCCATCATCCACGTCGAGGGTGAGCTCTTTTTCGGTGCAGCGGACCTCTTCCAGGAGCAGGTCAGGAGCCTTGCGGAGAACGAGAATATCCGGGTCTTCATCCTCAGAATGAAGAACGCGCGCCATATGGATGCGTCAACCGTGATGGCCATGGAGAGTCTCCACGACTACCTCAAGGGGTCGGGGCGGTTCCTCCTGATCAGCGGGAGCAGCCCGGAGGTGACGCACGTCCTTGAAAACAGCGGCCTCCTTCGGCAGATCGGGGAGGAGAATGTCTTCCCTGCGGAGGCAAATGCGACGATGGCGACACGAAACGCGCTCAAGCGCGCCAAGGAACTGCTCCCTAGGGGGGCGGTGGACCTCCGGCTTTTTTACGACACAAAGAAAAGCTAGTAGGTGCCGAGCTTGACCCTCAGGACCACGGGAGCCGAACCGAAGTTAAGGCCCCAGTCGGTTTGATCCCCGTTCCAGATGCGAACGGCGTGGAACACGCCGTTGTAGTAGGTTCCCTCCTCGACCCGCAAATACTCGCGCTGCGCCCTGGACGCGGCGTCGGGAACGCGGAAGTCGACCCTACAGGCGTGACCCGTTACCAGGAACTCGTCATCCCCGAGCATGCCCACGACGACGCGGCCGTCAGCGTCAGGGTTACCCTTCGGCTCCCGGCCAAAGCCAAACGCGGGCACACCATAAGTCACGATCGCCTTCCAGCGCCCAAAATCGAGGGTCTTCACATGGTCGGGCGGCTCCTCGGCAGCGGCCTGCAGACGGCCCTGGTAGCTGAGCCGGGCGACCTCGCGCATGATCGGGCCAACCATGCGGTAGTTGACAGCCACAGGGGAAAGGGGGTCGTCGTCGGGCTTGGCCCCCGCCAAGGGGACATACCCGTCGGAGGCCCTGTCAATCCCGAACGGGGCCCATCCCACCGCGCCCTTTCCGAGGGCAGCGAAGAACATTCGCGCAAAGGGCGCCGATCCGCCATTCTCCGGGACGAACAGAGGGTTGTCGGGCCTTGCATAGAGATCCAGCACCTTGCGGTACTTGGCACTGTCGCTTAGGTAAATGTCCGGCGCTAGGGCGTCCAGGGCCGGCGCCGCCGCCTTCCATATCGCAAGGACGTTGTCCGTCGGGCCGCCGCTCTCGTACGTGCCCGCTGGCCCAGGGGCGATAGGGTCCCTTAGAGCGGCGTTCGTGTACATCGGTAGTCCGTACTCGGCCTTCCCCGCAGCAGCCACCTGTCCAACGAAACTGGCCACCGACCAGGCGTGGAAAAATTCGTCGGCATCGGTACCAAACACGCTCGTCCAGTTGCCGCCCGCCTTTGCCTTAAGGCCCAGGCTGTCCAAAAGGACGCGGGGCACCGGCTTTTCAAAGAGTGCCTGCGCTTCAACCGAATAATCCCGGATGCTGTTCCAAGCCCCCGACTCGTTCTCGACCTGGATCATGATCACCGTATGGGCGCCGTCTGATACTTTGAGGTGGCGCATGAGCTCGGCAAAGGCCCTACTGTCGGCCTCAAGCGCCGCCTTTGAATGCGGCGAGGGTGAATCCACGGGAAGCCCATTCTTGCCGACGATCCTCGGGCAGAGCTCTGGGTTGGCCTTCATCCAAAGCGGCACGTAGTGGGAGCTCCCATTCTTCCACGTGCCGAACCATAGTAGAACAAGGTGGGCCCGGTGCTCGCGCGCCTGCCGTATCATCGTGTCCACAATCGTGGTGTCAAAATGCCCCGGATCCGCTTCGAACTGTTCCCAATAGACGGGCGCCTCGAGCGTGTTCGCCCCTAGCCTGTCAAACGCGGCCCATACTGCGGGCAATGAAAGCGGCCACGCGCTCGAGTTGTTGCATTGGCCACCGAGCATCAGGAACGGCGCGCCGTCGACGAAGAACGCGTGGCGACCGTCCCGATCCTCAAAATGGGGAAGAGGGTTCACAGGCGCGTCGGCAGCCCGCGCCCCGCCGAGCGGAGAAAGCAGGCAGATGGCAATAGCCAAAGAGAGTGTGTGAATTCGAGGGGTTGTCATAGCGGACGGGGGGGGTTGCACCGATCCTGCCGCCTTAACCCGCCGATTCCAAGCCACAAGCCGTGCCGTCCCCTAAAGGCCTTAGGACCGTGTCTTCGGGACTTCGCCTATCACGACCCGCGCCCGGGCCAGGGCGTCGTCAAAGTGAGCGCAGATATTCGGGCGCCCTATCTTCTCTATGAACCCGGCCTTCGCGAGCATCTGAAGCGGCTGCCTGTGGGTGCCGCTCAATATCAGCGTGCCGCCCGCACGCTGGATTCGCTCTACGATGCTCTCAAGGGCATTTAGCGCCGTGGCATCCATGGCGGTCACCAGCTGGAGCCTCAGGATCAGGACCCGTGGCAGCGTGTCCACGCGTTCCAGGGCGTCCTCCATCTTTTCGGCAGCCCCGAAGAAGAAAGGTCCGAAGATCCGGTAAACGAGCACGCCTTTGGGGATGTCCTTTCCGTGGGCAAGCTGCTCGGTCGTCTCGAGCTCGTCGTGCGTCGTGACCAGCGAAACCTCGGTCGTCTCGGCGATCCGCTTTATGAACAGGAACGCTGCCATGACCATCCCGACCTCGACCGCGATCACCAAGTCGAAGATAACCGTGAGCATCATGGTCGTCACGAGCACCACCGCATCGCTCAACGGCATCTGGCGCAGGCGCGCAATCTCGTGCCATTCGCCCATCCTTATGGCGACCATAACGAGGACGGCGGCAATCGCAGCCATAGGCACAAACTGTGCATAGTGGGAGAACGCCAGCACGATAACCAAGAGCGTCACCGAGTGCGCTATCCCCGAGACGGCAGTCGTGCCGCCGCTTCGCACGTTTGCGGAGGTGCGCGCTATGGCCCCGGTCGCCGGTAGGCCGCAAAAGAACGGGCAAACGATGTTCGCAAGCCCTTGTGCGATCAGCTCGGTGTTGGCGTCGTGCCGGTCGTTGATGAGGCCGTCGGCCACGACGGCCGAGAGCAGGGATTCTATGGCGCCCAGAAGCGCAATAGTGAAGGCCGGCGCGATCAGGCCCCTGATGCGCTCAAGCGACACGACGGGCCAGGTGAGCGGCGGGAACCCGGAGGGAACCGCGCCGGGCCCAAACCGAGAGCCGACCGTTGCGACACCGAAGGAGTGGGGCCAGCCGAGGAGCGTCACCGCGACGCTGGCGATCACCATCGCAAGGATGATGCCCGGAAGTCGCTTCCAGCCGAAACGAGGCCACCAGTAGATCAGGAGCGCGCTCCCCAGGCCCGTCAGGGCAGCCAGGGGATTAATGTCGCGCAGGTGCTCCCAGAGCCACGGCAGCTTTGCAAGGAACTCGCGAGGAGGGTTCGAATTGGACTTTATCCCCAGGAAATCGGTGACCTGGCTCACCATGATCGATACGGCGATTCCGGTCGTGAAGCCGCTGGTGACCGGGTACGGGATGAACTTTATGACGGCGCCCATCCGGGCCAGGCCCATAATGATCAGGATGCCGCCGCCCATGATCGTCGCCAGGAGAAGGCCGTCGTAGCCGTAGCGCTCGATGATAAGGAGGATGATCGGCATGAACGCCGCCGTGGGGCCCGCGATCTGCACCCGGCTGCCCCCTAACGCCGAGACGATGAACCCCGCGATGATCGCCGTGAAGAGCCCGACGGCCGGTGCGGGAAATGGCGTGGCCACCCCGGGCGGCACACTGGCGACGCCCAAGGCAAGCGCAAGGGGCAGGGCTATCAGCCCGACAGTGATGCCCGCCAGCACGTCGGCCATCAGCTTCTCACGGGTGTAGCCCCCGTTGAAAAGCTCCAAGCTCCTGGGCCGGAAGAGGCCTGAGAGGTAGTCCCTCACGCGAATACTCCTTTGTCTTCTGGTCCGAACATGTAAATACATGGAAGGGGTTCCGGTTGATTCCGTCGCCCGCGCCAAATGGCCATCGTTGCACCTACGGGCTTGCCCGCCGAGAAATAAATTTTTGAAGGGAGCTGCACCTGGCTGGTGTTATGCGGGCTGCACGCCCTACCCTGCCCTGATCCGCCATGCCTAACCCACCTGATCCGCTTGACCGCCTCCTTGACCGCTGGACAGGGCCTAGCGGAGGCGGCACTGACGTTTCCTCCGAGGTCTGGCGCCGGATCGCGCAGGAGGCCCGAAGACCGAGGGGCCTCGGGGCGTGGTGGGCCGAGATCGACGGCTGGCTCGCCCGGCCACCCTTTGCAGCCCTTTTTGTCGCATGCTGCGCCCTCCTTGGCCTCTTCCTAGCCGAGGTGCGCGTGAACCACCAGCAGCGCGAGCAGAGCGCGCTCCTGGCGCAAAGCTACCTCCAGCTCATAGACCCGCTGCTAAAGGCCGATGCGGCCGCCAAGGCGCCATGAAGCGGGGAAGCATGATCCTCGTCCTCGGGCTGGCGGTCGGTGTCGCAGCGCACCTCGTTTATTTCAGCCTCCACAGGCCCTACGATCCCGGAACGCTTGAGGGGCAGCTCGCGTGGATGAAGTCTGAACTCCACCTCAGCAACGAGCAGTTCCTTAGGATCAGGGAACTCCACGAAGCTTCAAGCCCCCGGCTCCGCTCGCTAGCATCCCAGGTGGCCCAAATGCAGTCCGAGTTTGCTGCCTTCGAGAACACCCGCCGCAACTCGGACAAGGTCGACTTCATCGAGTTCGCGCAGTTCGTGGAGGTCCGGCGCAATATCAGCAGGGAATGCCTGGCCTCGACCCGCAGCCTTGTGTTGGCGGCCGCTGGGGAAATGACACCCGCACAACGCAGACAGTATTTTGGCATCGTCGCCGCAGCCACACCCGAGGCCAGCCCCCTTACCAACTGAGCGCCGCCCCGCGCCGTGCCCACAGACCCCGTCACCGACCGCGAGAACCTGCTCCAACTGCAGCGGGGCGAGGCGCAGGCGCTCGACAGGTTGATAGCCCGCTGGGAGAGGCCGCTCCTTTCGTTCGCCTACCGTTACGTCCAGAACTCCGCGGACGCCCACGATCTCGTTGCGGAAACCTTCGTGCGCCTGTACCAAAAAAGGGCGAACCTGAGGCCCGACACCAACCTGCCGGCATGGCTTTTCACGGCGCTCTCCAACCGCTGCCATAACCTCCACAGGTGGAGGCAAAGGCACTCCACCGTTGCGCTCGTAGCTCCGCCGGAGCGAGGACCCGCAAACCTCCCGGATCCCGGGCAGGAACCGGTAAGCGACGAGTCTGGCCCCGGTGAAGCCCTGGAGCGGGACGAGGCGTTCCTTGCCCTGAAGGCCGCCGTGGACGTCCTGCCCCACGACCTGAAAGTCGCCGTGCTCCTGCACCACTACGAGCACCTCCCGTACCGGGAGATTGCGTTGGTCTCGGGCTGCACGGAGCGAGGCGTCGAGACCCGGCTCTACAGGGCCCGCCAGCTCTTGAGAAAGGAGCTCGCCGCGTTCATCGGCGAAGCTACGGGAGCCTAAGCAGTGGCCCGCCTAGCGGGGCAAGGGCTTGAAATCAAAGTCCTGCTGCGCGCGGACCAGGACAGGCCGTCCCTTGCAGGTCGGGGGCTCAAACTGCCACTGCTCCACCGTGGAGACTGCAATCGCAGAGATCTCCTCGTTTGCCACGTCGGTCTCGCGGTTCACCGAGGGCATCCTCACGTGCCCGAGCTCGTCGATGTAAAACTCAACGGAGACGTGTCCGCCCTTGCTCGACCGCGCGACCATCCTCGGATACACGGGGCTCACAATTTTCTTCGGCGTAGGGATCCTGTCGAGCTGGCCGAGGGAGCAGGCGCTGTAGGCCATGGAATTGGGAAGAAGCTCGAAACGGATCAGCTCGGCGTAGCTCATGGGCGTAAGGCTCACCACGACCACGCCCTCGACCTCGAAGTTAAATGTGAGGTCCACCTTCGAGTTGCGGGGCGACCCGTGGATGCGGGCGGGCTCAAAAGTCCACTTCTTCAGGGACGCCACGGCCTGGGACGCGAAGTCCGGGTGGGAATAGGCCGTCACCAGGTAATCGGACATCCTTCCCTTGTCATCGACCGCGACCGCTATGCTGGCCACGCCTCTCCTCAGGCCCAAGGAGACCAGGCTCCTCGGGAAAACCGGGTTGTCGGTCTGATTGATCTTCACGGGCTCGTAGTCGGGAGTCTCCGCCCGTGCCGCCGTGGGCAGCACGCCACACAGCAAGGCGGCCGGCAGGATGAGGGTCTTTAGAAGTTTCATGTTCCGCTTCGGGTTCGACGGGTATAACACCGCGGGCAGGCGATCCCCTTCAACCGTGCATCTACACCCCACGCGGGCATCGGGGCGCCTGATGCAATCCGCACTAGGTATGCCGGCCCGCCAGGCCCAGCTCGGTTGCCGCTCGCTTCGAGTGGCCCCAACTCCAGGTGTCGGGGTATGACCAGGAGCCAACCCTCAGGGTCACGTCGATCTCATCGCCCGGCGAGAACTCGTCCCTGTCGGTCCTCAGGATGCGGAATCCCCAATGCGGCGCCCTGCACGGATCGAGCGGGCTCGAAGTGAGCGTGAGCTCGTCCACCCGGGCGCGGAAATAGACTGCGAAGCCATCGAGGCGTCCCGGGTTCACGACCTTGCGGGTGAACGAAACCTCCTTTGGCATCGCTTTCTCCTCGATAGTGCGAAGGTCCAAAAGCAGGGCCGGCTCCGGATCCCCCAGGAAATGCTCCACAAGATTGAGGTCGCTGCTCGCGAGGTTGTAATAGGCAGGCGCCTCCGGCCGGCAGCTCCCCAGGCATGCATAGTCGTATCCGTAAACCTCGAGCTCCCAAATGAACGGTACCAGGCGGTCATCCCTCACCTTGATCGGCTCGCAGTAGAACTCGAAGAGGCTCGGCAGAATAATCCCCTTCGGCCCGAGGAGGCGGTCCCTCAGGTCAGTCACATTGGCCACCATCGCCTCGTCGAAAAGGCAGTCACCCATCTGCTCGTGCAGGATCACGTCCAGGGGCTGCGCGACCCTGAACTCCGAGCTGTGCGTCGCAACAAACTCCACGTTCCTCACCTTGTTTGCATCGGCCAGCAACCGCGCCTTCGAGAGAATCTCGGAGTGGTCGATCGCATAGACATGGGCTGCGCCCCGGCGCGCGGCAAGAGCTGCAAGGATCCCCGTGCCGGTTCCCAGGTCCACAACCCGGTCGCCAGGCTGGACGTGGCGGTCGATCGCGGCCTTGTAGAAGGCCATGCGTCGCTTATCCGCAAGCATCCGCTCCTGCTCGTGGAAGTCTGCGAACATGACGCCATTGTGGGCGCGGCGGTCCGCCTCTGAACGAGCCTCGGGCGTGGGATAGATCCAAGCAGATAGGCCAGGCCTACGCTCGAGCCATGACACAAACCGTTCATGGACGCGCCGCAGGGACGAGAAAAGTCGGAGGCTGGCCTTTTTGAGGGTGTTCATGGGCAATGGTGCTAAATGCCCAGGCGGCCCGGGGGACAGGAACCCTGCCGAAAGCAATCAATGAGTGCAACTGGAACGATTAAGGGGCATAGGGCCCGGTTGCGGCCGGGCGAGATCCGCATTCGTTTCTTGCCTAGCTTCCGGCTGCTTGCGAACCTCGCAAGCCCCTCCACCCCATCATGGACTGTAACCGAACCCCATCCCCGAACATGAACAGCCGCCATTGCTCCGGCGTCGTCGTATTTTTCCTCGCAGCGTCCGGCCTCGTGGCCAGCGAATACGCCGATTTGAAGCGGATGACGCCGGTTCCCGACTCCGAGCAGATCCCTATTGTGGACTTCGTCCGGCCGGCCCTCGTCTCAGACGTGCAGCTCAATCACACCGGCACGCAGATAGGGGCGATCGTGCCGGGTACGGACGACCACACCAGCCTGATCACCTACGGTCTAGAGACTCAGAAGCTGGACGGCGTGAGCGCTCCCCCGGGCGACAGGGACATATCCTCGTTCATTTGGCTCGACGGGGAACGGCTCACCTACCTGCAGAGCGAGAACAAGATCGTGGGGCGCTATCTCTACCTGAGCTCGGCTGGAAAGCTCTCGCTCGCGGAGCGCGTCGGCGCGCAGGGTTCGGACGGCAGCGTGCAGATCCTCGGCAGCCCGCCAGAGGACCGCACAAACCTCCTCGTGAACCTGAAGGGCTTCAACTGGCGCTACGACCATCCCGAGATGATCAATGCCGTTGCCCACGGCACACTCGTGACCCGCTATCCCGAGCTCAAGACCGACCACGGCTTCAACAATTACTTCTGGGCCGACAAGCAGGGCAACCTGGCCTACGGCGTGACGCAGGAGGACGGGGTCTTGACCCTGAGCAAGCTCGACGGCGACAACTGGGTGAAATGCCCGGAGGATTTGGACCAGATCGAGCCGGTGGCTTCAGGCGACAACCCGGGAGAGATCGTGGTCCTGGGCCCGCGCGACGGCACGGGTCCCCGTCCGCTCGAGTTCATGGACGCCGCGAGCGGCACACCCAAGGAGGTCATCCTCCAGGACAAGGCATATGATTTTAACGGATGGCTGTTCCGCGACCCCAAGACCCAAAACATCGTGGGCGCCATCTACCATAGGGCGGCCCCCCGCGTTGTCTGGTTCACCGAGGCCTACCGCAACCTTCAGGCGGTCGTCGACAAGCTATTCCCGAACCAGATCGTGCGGATCCATGGGATGGACGACGCGGGCAAGGTCCTCCTGATAAGCAACGGATCGGACCGCCAGCCGATCGTGTACAGCTGGGTGAACCTGGAGACGCACAAGAGCGGGCTGATCAAGAATTCCGAGCCTTGGATCGACCCCAAGCGCATGCAGCCGATGGGCGTCATCAAGTACACGACGGCCGAGGGACGCCAGATGGACGCATATATCACCCTTCCCGCGGGGGCCTCCAAGAAGAACCCGCCGCCGCTGGTCGTCATCCCCCACGACTATGCAGGCAACCGCTGGATATGGGGATTTGACTCCCAGGTGCAGTTCCTCGCCAGCCGGGGATACGCGGTCCTCCAGCCTAATTTCCGCGGCTCGGCAGGTTACACGTGGATGTATCCCGAGACGGAGGATTGGGATTTCGGCAAGATGAGCGACGACGTGGCCCGTGCCACGAGGAAGGCGATCGAGATGGGCCTGGTGGACAAGAACCGCGTGGCCATCATGGGCACCTCGTTCGGCGGCTATCTTGCCGTCGCGGGTGCGGCCTTCGAGCCCGGCCTCTATAAGTGCGCCCTCTCGGTCTCCGCCTTCTATGACTGGGGGAAGTACATCAGCGAGGACAAGTACCAGCAGTACTCGAACCCGACGTACTCCCGGTACCTCCACAAGCTCGGGGATCCCAGCAGCAACCCGGATAGGTACGCGTCGATGTCGCCGCTGCCACACGCCTCGCAGATCCGTTCGGCTCTCTTTATCGCCTGGGGAGAGTTCGACTCCCCGGAGCTTGTCGGCCAGTCAAAGGAGATGGCCTCTGCGGTCGAGAGGAACAACGTGCCGGTTGAAACGCTCTCGTTCCTCGACGAAGCCGACGGCGTCCGTCACCTGGCTCATCGGGTCGAGCTCTACGAACACATCGAGGCGTTTCTCGCGAAGAACCTATAGGGCACACCGGGGCTCAGTCCCCGGGCACCGTGTTCTCGTACCTGTCCCAGTGATCGAGGAGTTCGTGGGCCACAACCGAGCCCACGCGGTACGAGGCCTCTAGCGCGGCATTTGTGCCAAGGGACTCGTCACCGATCGTCGACAGAGCTCCCTCCCCCGGGGGCGGCATGCAGTAGTTACTGGCCGTCCTCAGCACCATCACGCGGCCGAAGTCGACGCGGCCCTCCTCGGCCATGTGTATCAGGGAGCCCGTGAAGGTCTGGGCCTCCATCGAGGTGGTCGCGAACGTCCCCTTCCCGTTGGTCCACATCTTTACCCAGTCCCGCGCCCACTCCGTCCTCGTCTCGCCATGCCAGTAGCGGATGCAACCCAGGGCGTCCCCCATCATGACCCTAGGGGCCCCCTGCGCCTTGGGAAAGTTCGTGTAGCGCAGGCGCCAGGCCGCCATCTCCGGCGAATCCACGAGCTTCACTTCCCTTGAAATGCCGTAGGCCCAGCGCGCGAGCCCCGGGTTCAAGGGGTGGTTCATGCTGTAAACCAACGCAGCCCCTCCCCATCCGCCTCCCTTCTCGGGCTCGGTGTTGGGAAGTTCACCCGGCCCCTTCGTGCCAATGGCAAACAAGCCATAGGGCCATCCGGGAGGTAGCTGCCGGTCGTCAATCTCCCGGAGCGCGTCTCCATCGACCACATTCTGGGCCCAAACGGCGCTGCCCATGGGACCTGCCGCCGGATCGATCCCGGCGATTCCGTCGACAATCCAATACGTCTTGCGAAGGTCGAATCTCGGATCCAGGCAAAGGGCCGTGATCAGCTCGATCTCGCCGTTTGGGCTCAGGTCCTTGTCATTGGAATTGCCCCCGACTATCCCATACAGACCCCTTGCGTTGTAGCAAAGCGGGTGGGCCCTCCTGAGGATGCTGACCTTTTGGTTTAGACCGTCACGTTCCGCCCAGAATTGGAATTCACCCGGCGCATCGCCCGTGTCCGCCCCCACCTCGAAGCCAGCGACGACAATCACCTTTATGGGAATGGGGTCGGCGTGGCAGCGCGACGCCGCAAACGCGGAAAGAAAGGCGCATGCGAGCAAAGCCAACGCATGGGTTGGTATCGATTCTCTCATGGGACCGGTCAAGCAATGGCTGTGCCAGCACGAGGGTCGAGGGACACAACCGGCCCAAGCCCTTAGTCAAGCAGGCCAGCAAAGGGGTGGAAAGCGACGGATTCGAATCCCTTGGGACCTCGCGGCACACCCGACTTCGAGTCAGGCCGAATCCGGAACTGGGGACAGGGATGGGGCATACCTTACCAGCGCCATTCGGCAGAGGGATTCCGCTCGTTTCAGCTTTCGGCACATCTCCGGCCTCCGCTCGTAGATCGTGCAGAGCCGCGTGACGGGATCCAAGGCAATGCACGCGCCGTCGCCGCATTGCTCCATGCAGCGAATGCCCTCGTGCTCGACAACGAAACGCTCGGGGACGTCATCATCGACGCCTGCAATGAGCTCGACGACGAGATGGCAGCAGCGGGCGCAGCCGGCGCACTCGGGAATATTGTCGGTCGGCACGTGCATGGTGGCCGGGAACCCTACACAGATTCGCCCCAACAGCGAATCCCTGCGCCTCGACGCCCGCATGGCGGTCCCGGGCTAAGTGGCGGAGAGGGAGGGATTCGAACCCCCGGTACCTTGCGGCACACCTGATTTCGAGTCAGGCGCATTCGACCACTCTGCCACCTCTCCTTTGAACCCTTTTTCGAGCGGAAAGTTGATCTAAACCCCTATTGCCAAGCGAGGTCAAGAGGGATGGTTCGTCCCCTCAGACGTTTTCGTCCTCACCTGCGGCGGCCTGCCCGGTCCCCTTGTTCGCAGGAAGGTGCAGCGGGAACATGAGGTAGTACTGCATGAGCCACCAGCTCCGAGACGACCTGTAGAACGCCACCGGGAAACCTATAGCACCAATCCCGGCCAGGATGATGGCGAGTGTGGTTCCGATCGCACCCTCGTAGGCCAGGATCATCACCGGCGTCAGAAAGCAGACGAGCGTGACGCCGTAGTTCAGGGACATGGAGCCGATAAAAAAACCCTCATCGCGCTCCAGGCGAAGGCCGCAGTCCGGACACGCCTTGTTCAGCTCGAACATGGCGCCCTCGCGGAACAGGTGGGATCCCCCGCAGTTCGGGCACCGGTTCCGGAGCCCGCGGGAGACCACCTGTGCCCGGGTGACCGTCATAGGAACGACCCTTCCCTAGCCTCAGGAACCCAGCTGGAAACGGACGAACCTGCGAACCTGGATATTCTCGCCCGTCTTCGCGATGGTCTCGGTGAGGATGTCCTTAACGGACTTCTCCTGGACCTTCACGAAGGGTTGGTCGACCAAGCAGACTGTGGAGTAGTACCTCTCCAGCTTGCCTTCCACGATCTTTTGGGCGGCTGCGGGGGGTTTCCCCACCACCTGGGCGGCAGCGATCTCGCGCTCCTTGGCGAGGTCCGTCTCCGGAACCTGGTCGCGAGACACGTAGAGCGGGCTCGCGGCGGCGATCTGCAGGCATAGGTCCCGCACGAAGGCCTTGAACTCGTCATTGCGGGCCACGAAGTCGGTCTCGCAGTTGACCTCGATCAGCACGCCTACCTTCCCGCCAACGTGGATGTAGCTCTCGATCAAGCCCTCCTTTGTCGTCCGGTCGGCCTTCTTGGCCGCGGAGGCTGCGCCCTTCTTTCGGAGGATCGTGATCGCCTCCTCGACGTTGCCGTTGGACTCGGTGAGAGCCTTCTTGCAGTCGAGAAGCCCCGCGCCGGTCTGGCCGCGGAGGTCGTTGACCATTTTTGCAGTGATGGGAGTGCTCATATCATTCAGCCTTTACGGGGGCCTTGCGCGCGCGGACGGGCTTGCGGATCGTGGCCGTGTCGGCCTCGACGGCGGCAAGGTCGATCGGGATCTCGATCTTGGACAGGTCGATCTCGCCGTCGGCAGTTACGATTGAGGAGGGGGCGGGCTCGCTTGCGGCCTGGGCCGCGGCCTTCGCGTCGGCCCCGCGCTGGGCGCGGCGCGAATCGCGCTGGGCAAGACCAGACTGTATTGCGGCGACAACCGTCTCCACGACGATGCGGATCGACTTGACCGCGTCATCGTTTCCCGGGATCGGGTAGGTGACGAGCGTCGGATCGGAATTGGTGTCGACGAGCGCGATCGAGGGGATCCCGCAGCGGGCCGCCTCGGCCACCGCGATCTTCTCGTGGCCCACGTCCACAATGAACAGCGCCGAGGGAAGCCCGCCCATCTCGGCAATGCCGTTGAAATTGCGCTGCATGCGGCTCATCTCGCGCTTGATCGCGGACTCCTCCTTGCGGGGGAGCTTCGACATCTCGCCGCTCGTCTCCATCTGCTGGTACTTCTTGTACTTGGCTATGGATTTCTTGACCGTCTCGTAGTTGGTGAGCGTGCCGCCCAGCCAGCGGTCGACTGAGAAGGGCATGCCCGTTGCGGCAGCGGCCTCTCGGACCAAGTCCTTTGCCTGGCGCTTCGTTCCAACCAGGAGGATGTTGCCGCCGTTGGCGACGGCATTCTCGATAAAGGCGCATGCCTTCTCAAGGTTCTCGAAAGTCTTTGCCAGGTCGATGATCGTGACGCCCTGGCGATGGTCGAAGATGAAGGGCTTGGAGCGAGGATTCCAGCGCTTGGTCTGGTGCCCGAAATGGACGCCTGCGTCCAGGAGGTCCTTTGGAGTGATGCTAATGCTCATGGTGATCTGATGTATCTGTCGGTACACAGGTCGGCCGGAAGGGCCGCCTTGCGATCGAGGTTGTTACTGACGTTGAGGGTGATGGTTGAGACTGACGGAAGGTCCAAAACAGTGTCCCCGCGGGCCCCTTGCAAGCGCGAATTGGAAAATCGGATCCCCGCAGGTCTCGGATGCCCGGTGCACCCCCTAGGTCGATCGGGCTAAGTATTAATACCCATTAACTTCTGGCTGGGAGTTGATCTAATCGGCAGGCGTGATAAATCGTGAACAAAGGCTCAAACGGGGACCTGTTTTTTCGCTCGGCGGCGCGAAGCGCGGTCCCATGCGGGGGCAGAACATTTCGATTGGCTTCATTTTCGAACCAAATCAAGGTCGCTCTCCGCCCCGCTCGACGCTTGTCGCGGCAGGCATTGCTATTGCCCGAGACCCGAAAAATCACGTCCTCACGAGGCTTCACCATCATGGAGGTGGCGCTGGCTGCGACTGTCCTGGCATTTACGCTGATGGGGATGATCGAGGTCGTGGAGGCTGGAGCACAGATGCTCGACCTTTCACGCAAGCAAACGATGGCCGCGCAGATCCTCCATGGGGAGATAGACCAGCTTCGGCTCCAGAGCTGGCCGGCGGTTGCCGGTTATTCCTCGACGGGTTCTCCTCTAGGAAACGGCTATCCGTCCGGCCCGACCACCCTGACGTCGTCCAACGACCCTTCATACGCCACCTTCGTGGCCAACTATCCCCAGGCGGCGAACATCTTCACGCTGACGCGGACGGTCTCGTGCATCCAGCCCGCCCAGCTCAATCAGAATCCCACGGCGTACGCCAGTCCCCCGCTCCTCTTGCAAGTGACCTTCACCATCGGCTGGACGGGGGTTACCGGCCAGAAGTATTCTCGGGTCAGCACGACCTACGTCGGATATAATGGGCTCTACCAAGCGTACCAACGATCCTAGCGCTGCTTCGCGCGGAACAGGGGGTTTCACCCTGTTCGAGGTGATGTTGGTGACGTTCATATCTGCGTTCGTGTTCGCAGGTGTCCTTTCCGCATATATTTTTCTCGGCAGGGGGCTGGCTCGCCAGGTCAACGAGGAGAGCCTGGAGTCGCGTGGCCGGCTGGCCCTATTCTGGGTCTCTCACGACGTCTCGACAGCAACCTCGATTTCAGCCCAGAACCCGGGAGCCGGAGTGACAGGGACCCTCATGACCCTCAACGTGCCGGTACTGGGCTCTGTGACCTATGCCGTGGACTGGACAGGAGGCCCGACCCTTGGGAAGCTCACCCGTCAGGTGGGTGCAAACCCTTCGCTCACGCTTCTCACTAACCTAACGAGCTTTAGCTTCGGTTATTACGACCTGGCCGGAAACTCCGTCACGGCCCCCGCAACGACGCCTGCCAGTCCGCAAATCGGTATCAAGCAGGTCTATATGAACTACACCTCGTCGGCGGGCGTGGCTTTCACCGGGGCCCAGTCCAATTATACAGTCGTCTCCCCGCGCCTCATTCTTAAGAACCAAGGCTTATTGGTGGATCCCAACGTACCATGAAGCCTGGCTCGAAAATGCGAATTCCTAGGAGCGAGCGCGGCGCGGCAATGCTCGCCGCGCTTTGCCTAGCCATGGTGTTCGCGATCAGCCTCTCGAGCTACATAGCCCTGTGCTACGTGTCGCTCACCATGAGCACCCGCAGCACCATGGTCTCGCATTGCACGGAGCTGGCCGAGACCGGCGTGGAGCAGGCGCTCTATTCGGTAAATCACAACGACTGGTCATTGTGGGCGACCTCCGGCGCCATAGCCACGACCTCAATGACAATGACACCTTCGGGTCTAGCGCTATCGAGCACGAACCCCACGCCGCTGAACTACGGAAACGGGATGTCGGGCACGGTCAATATCACCGTAACCAACTACAACACCACCGCACCGTCGATTTCCTCGCAGGCGCAATTCACGCTGCCAGTGGACGGGTACGGCAACCGAGTCACGACATCGGGGACGGTTACCTATGGGGCTCCGGCCGCACCCGGCACGGCGTACGCCCCCCTCTTTGTCAATGCTGTCGCCGCAACGACCGGCACCGTTCGTTTCCGGGTGGCGGGCACCGTCGACAGCTACAACTCGGTGGTCAGCCAGGCGACGGAGACCTACCAGACCTATGCCGCGGCCACGCCGGGCTATTCCGCCGTCATTGCCTCGCAGGACAACGCCACGCTAGGCGCATCGGTCCGGCTGGGAAACGCGGTGGTCCACGGATACGCCAGTGGCTACAACACCTTCTTCCCGAGTACCACCAACTGGCTCTCCTACGGCGGCGCAGGCCAGCTTGTCGGCCCCAACACGCCGACCGGCACGACGATCGATTCGTCGCGGCTTCTGACAAGCCCCGTGCCCTACCAGCCGTGGTTCCTCGAGACACTGCCCAGCAATTTCACGTCGCTTCCCATGGGTGGCGGCACGGTCTCGAGCGACGGCGCCACGATCAATCAGACTGGAACGCTGGGAAACCCTGGAGCGACTGCGCCCGTGGTCTACGATGTTGGAAACGGCATCAGTCTAACAACCGGCCAGGTCGTGCAGATACACGGCCCGGTGGTCCTGATCTGCTATGGAAACGTCGACATTGCTGGCACCTCGCAGATCCGCCTTACAACACCCCAGGCGTCCCTCCAGATCTTCCTTGAATACGGAAGCCTGGCCCTCGGGGGCAACGGCATCGTGAACACCAATGTCGTTCCCCTGCCCAAGAAGGTCTCGATAATGAGCACGACAAACCTTTGGTTCACGGCGACGATCAGCCAGAACCAGCCCTTCTACGGCGTCATCTACTTTCCCAACCTGCCGATTACCGTATCGACGGCCCAGCCCATTTACGGGTCGATCGTGGGGTATTCGGTCACGTTCACGGCTTCCCCCACGATCCATTACGACCTGGCCCTGCGTTCGCCGATGCCCTCCTATTCGCAAGCAAATCCCATGCGGAGCGGCGCTGCATTTGACAATCTGTCGGCGCCGGTAGCGTTCAATAACATGCTGGCCACGGTACCCTAGGCATACCCCGGGGGCCTGACGCCGATTGACAGGAAACCAGCCCTATCACCTAATTCCTTGCGCATGTTTAAACGCAAGGAACGCCACGGTGTTCTGATAAACCTTACGGACCACTGTGTGCAATTGGCCCGGCTGGGGCGCCTGGACGTTCGGCCCCTGACGGTGGACACCTTTGCCGAAATCTCCATTTCCGACTCGGGTTCAGTCGCGCGGTGGCTCGACGTGAACTTCGGGGACCGGGCCGGGCGGTTTGTGTCGGCGTTCTGCGGCTTCCATCCTTCGGAGCGGATCTTCCAGCGCGACGCGATCAACGTCCGTCGGCTCACGGAGCGCGATTTCCTCTACAATGCGATCGCCGAGCAGGCGAAGATCGTCTCGGCCAAGGCGTGGCACGTGGCGGCGCTCAATCCAAGCGACGGCATGCCTCTCACGCCGGAATCAAGCAGCCGCATGGCCCTCTTTCTCGGCGTCCCGTGGTCGGCATCCCGCGACGCCCAGGTGAGGCTGCGGGACTGGGGGGTGAGGCCGAGGCGCCTTGAGCTTGGCACCCCTGTGCTCCTAGGTGGCCTTAGCCGCTACGCCAGCCTCACCGGCTACCCGCACCTTATCGCGGCCTGCGAGATCTACCGAAACCAGACCCACCTCTACCTGATCGGGAAGGACGGGGTCCACACGCCGCCTCCCCTGCCCCACGGGCTCCTTTCAATCGAGGAGGCTGCCATGAAGGAACTCTCGGCCCCAGATGCGGCAGCCGCCAGGAAGATGCTTGAGCAGCCGACCGACGAGCTCAAACACCACGGCCGCAGGCTGATCCGAATGCTTTCCCGGCATCTAAGGCCAGCCGTGGACTACTTCGAGATGCAGACCGGCCAGCGGATAGGAGCCCTGTTCTGTGCCCACCTTCCGGAACGCCTCTCGTGGCTTGAGGAAGCCCTCGCGACGGCGGTCGACCTTGAGTACTTCTCACCAGACTTTGGCAAATGGCTGCCTTCCGTGGGCCTGGAGGCACCCGGCCACGCGATGCTCGGGCCCTCCTGGGTGCAGCCGCTTTCCCTCGTAGCCCAGCTTGCCCCAGGACCTGCCGCCGCGCCATGAGCAGAGCAAAGGAACGCCTTTTCCTCACCCCGAACTGGCACGTCGACTGCCGGCTCATTGCGGAATTGCCCGAGGACAGCGTGGTCGGGATGCGGTTCATCACGTACACGATATCCTGCGCCGTGGCGCTGGCGGCGATTCTCTTCACCGGATGGTACGCCTATGCCGACCTGACATTGAGGCGCCAGATTGAGGAAGCGGAACAGAAGCTCGAGGACGACCGCTGGGAAGTGATCGAGGTCCGGCGACTGCAGCGCTTCTACGAGATAGAGAGCAAGAAGATCGAAAGCGCGTACACCGAAATTCGCAATCCCTTCCTCTTTTCGTCCCTCGTGTCGGAGCTCGGGCGAAGCCTGCCCGACCGCATGGTGATCGACACGATCGAGTTCGCCGACGGAAGGTTCGTCATTCACGGCCGCCTCCGGGAGGCTTCGGAAAGGGCAAGCCTGCTCCTGGGGGACTACCTAGACAAGCTGCGATCAGACCCGGAGCTGGGCCAGCACTTCACCTCAATCAACGTGACGGGCCTGGACCGGTCGCTCGAGGACGAGCAGATGATGAACTACGCCATCACGATGCACCTTAAGCCCAGGCAAAAATGAACGTCGCAGACTTCATGCAATGGCTTTCGGTTGCTCGGCGCCATCCGCTGAGCGCGCTGTGCGCGGGGATCTGCGTGCTCTGCGGGCTTTTCTGCTGGTACATCTATACCAATATGAGGTGGCTTGACCTGGAGCACAAACAGGTCGCCCAGGACACGGAGCTGGCGATCACCTCGATGATCTCGGGGCCCTCCGTGAAGCAGGAGCTCGCCTCCTCCCGGGAAGTCACCCGGAGGATCGAGGACAATCTGGTGGTGGAGGACAACCTGGCCGAGAACCTTTGGTACTTTTACAAGATCGAGCAGCAGACGAAGGCCCACCTCGTCGAGCTGCGACCGATGAATTCCGTGATCTCGGACTCGAAGGCCTTTTACAAGAGAATCCCCTTTTCGATGCGGCTGACTGGAACCTACGAGCAGACGGCTGCGTTCCTCTATGCGATCGAGACCGGCCCAAGGTTGGCGAACATTACCACGCTTAGCTTCAGGCGCGTGGAGCCCGAAAGCTTGAATGTGCTCATGGATCTCGACGTAGAGCTCTTAGGAAAGAAATGAAGTCCCAGCGCAGCCAACTTATCACGCTCGTTGCCCTGCTCGTCATCTGGGCGATAAGCTGGCGCATCGTCCGCGTGCCCACATCGCCCCCTTCGGTCATTAAGACGGCGGCGGCGAAGGCTGCGCCCCAGGACAGCCCGCTTAAGGCCCGTTTTCACAGGATCCGGGCGGAGATGGATATGCTCTACCATTACCGGCTGAAGCCCGCCCCCTTTGACACCACGGGAAACCCGTTTCGCATAACAGGAACCATGGCCATTGCGGAGCCAACTGAGCCCTCCGCAAAGGACTCATCGGTAAAGTCCGCACCGACGCAAATTGCGCAGCCAAACATCGCCCCCGAAGGCGGCGAGATCCTGCTTAAGCATGCGATTGAGGCTACGCGCATAGGGGGTGTTGTAACCATGAACAACACGACTCAGCTCACCGTGGACGGCCAACTTCACAAGGAGGGGGAGGTCTTCACCGCGCGTGTGCATGGACGCCTCGTTCTCATTCGGATTAAGCTGCTTTCAACCAGTTCGGTGACACTTTCCCTTGATGACCCAGATGCCGGTACGGCGGAAATGAAGATCCACCTAAAGTAGGGAAAGCAATTGACAGGACCCTCTGTGGATTGCACCATGACCCTCCCCTTGTTGCAGGGTGGAGCAGCCTGGTAGCTCGTCAGGCTCATAACCTGAAGGTCGCTGGTTCAAATCCAGCCCCTGCACCCAATTTAATCCCTCGTAACCCGCAAGTTACGGGGGATTTTGGTTTTATCGTTGATGCAACGGAATGCAGGGGAATGAAGCTAAATGCGCGATTTTGGGCATGAGTTGGGCATGAGTCCCGGCAGGCTGCGCCATTCGTAAGCGTCCGGCCGACGTCCACCCATAGTCACCTTGAGTGACTGTTAGGGCGATCGCAGAGTGACCATTGGGCATGCACCCATGGTCACCATTAGTCTCAGACGGCCGGTTGCCAGTTCTCGGGCG
>Ga0302319_10000963_pt1 | contig 64754 bp, 48 predicted proteins | sample Bog_T0_2_FD_203319 | JGI IMG/M metagenome (GOLD analysis project Ga0302319, IMG submission 203319) | Peat permafrost microbial communities from Stordalen Mire near Abisko, Sweden - Bog_T0_2 | ecosystem: Environmental > Terrestrial > Soil > Wetlands > Peat | place: Sweden: Abisko, Stordalen Mire...
CTGTGGCCACTGCCACCCGCACATCGTCGCGGCCGTCAACAAGCAGAACGAACTGCTGCAGCACACGACGACCATCTACCTGAATCCCAACATTGCCCTCTACGCGAAGGAGCTCGCCGCCAAGATGCCAGGTGAGTTGAAGGTGGTGTACTTCGTCAACTCGGGCTCCGAGGCCAACGACCTGGCACTCCTCATGGCGAGGGCGTACACGGGCAACTACGAGATGATCGCGCTGCGCAACGGATACCACGGCGGCAGCCAGTCGACCATGGGCCTCACGTCGCACAGCACATGGAAGTTCAACGTCCCCCACGGCGCTGGCGTGGCCCACTCCGTCCTTCCCGACATGTACCGCGGACCCTATGGCCCGAACGATCCCGATGCGGGTCGCAAGTACGCCGATGACGTGAAGAGCCTCATCCAGTTTGGCAGCTCGGGGAAGGTCGCGGGCTTCATCGCCGAGTCCATCCAGGGCGTGGGCGGCACGGTCGTGTTCCCGGACGGGTACCTGAAGCACGCCTATGAGCACGTGCGGGCCGCCGGCGGCGTCTGCATCGCCGACGAGGTCCAGACGGGCTTCGGCAGGACCGGGACCCATTTCTGGGGATTCGAGACCCAGGGAGTCACCCCCGACATCGTCACCATGGCGAAGGGCATCGGCAACGGATGCGCCCTGGCCGCCGTCGTCACGACGGCAAAGATCGCCCAGACGCTCGCCACCCGCATCCATTTCAACACGTTCGGCGGGAACCCCGTCTCATGCGCGCAGGGCCGCGCCGTCCTCGAGGTGATCGAGAACGAGGGCCTGCAGGCCAACTCCCTGAAGATCGGCAACTACCTGAAGGCCGGCTTCGCCAAGCTGGCCGAGAAGCACTCGCTGATCGGCGACATCCGCGGCATGGGCCTCATGCTCGGCGTCGAGCTCGTGAAGGACAGGAAGACCAAGGAGCCGGCAAGGGAGGAATGCGCCGCTGTGTTCGAGGCCTGCAAGGACATGGGCCTCCTGATCGGAAAGGGCGGCCTCTGGGGCAACACGCTGCGAATCAAGCCGCCGATGATATTCACGACAAGCGACGCCGACTTCATGCTCGCCGTCCTGGACGAGGCGTTCGCTTCGGTCTAAGGAATCTTCAGGTCCGTCCCGATCTTCAGCGGGGTCTTCTCGCTGGAGAGGACGTCGCGGTTGGCCGCGTAGATGTCCTTCCACTTCGAGCGGTTGCCATAGTACTTCTGCGCGAGGCTGAAGAGCGTGTCACCCCTGGCGACGACGTGCTGCCTGCCGGCGGCCGCCTGGGCCTGCGAGGGCCTCGTCGGCTCCTGCGGGGCATCGCTGATCGGAGACGAGGAGGCGACCGCTGTCTGGTCCACCGGTGCCAGCGAGATGGGCGAGTTGCCGTTCTCCGGGACCGGCGTCGGGGACTCCGCGACGCTCTGCGGGCTCGGGATCGCGCCAATGTCGATCGTGCTCGAGTGCTCGGATGCGACGGGCACACCGGCCCTGAGGGCGGCGTTCTCGGTCTTAAGCTCATCGTTCTCCCTCTGGAGTCGGGCGACCTGCTCCTCCACGCCGAGGTGCTCGGTCTGGCTCTCGAGCGGCTGGCCGGGCAGCGCGCGGGCAAACTCGCGCTTCGCCGCGTCGACCAGGCCCCGGACGTAGACGGCCTGCTTCGAGTTTGGCTCCAGCTCGAGGTACTTCCGGAAATGGTAGATCGCGAAGATCGGGTCCTTGATGTGGTTCAGGTAGATGAGTCCCGCATCGAGGTTGGACTCGGGCGCGGCGTCGGCCCTGCGGTCGATTACCTTCAGGTAGTCCGTCAGAGCCTCCTCCCACCTCCCCTGCCGCTCCATCTGCTGTCCGTCCCGGTAGTAGCTGTCGTCCGTTTCCGAGGAAAGGGGCCCCGAGTCACCCCCGCATCCCGAAAGGGCCGCCAGCACCAGTGCCGAGCAGGCACCGATTAGGATGGAACGTGAGTGCATCTGGCGGCGAAAGGGATTGAATGGTCGCACCGGTCGGATAATTTCCCGGTCTCGACCAACGATTCAAACCTAAATGGGTTCCAACAACAACAAGCGTTGATGCCAATTGCGCCGAAATCAGCCCTTGCGCGGGCCAGGCAATGCATCCGCATCGAATGCGACGCACTCCTGGAGACTTCCCGGGCACTCGGGTCGGAATTCGTAGAGACGGCCCGCGCTGTGGAGTCCACGATCGAGGCCGGCGGCAAGCTGATCTTCAGCGGCGTCGGCAAGTCGGCCCACATCGCGAGCAAGATAGCGGCGACCTTCAACAGCACGGGCGTCTCCTCCTGCTTCCTTGATCCCACCCAAGCGCTCCACGGGGACCTCGGCCTCTGCTACGAGGGCGACCTGGCAATACTCCTTAGCAACAGCGGCCAGTCCGACGAGGTGCTCCGGATCATGCCTCTGCTGAAGCGTTTCGGCCTGAAGATCGTCGCCTTCACCGGCAGCCCGAAGTCCGACCTGGCGAAGGGCGCCGACTACCGCCTCACCTACAAGGTCAGCCGTGAGGCCTGTCCCCTGAAGCTCGCCCCCACGGCCAGCACGACGGCGGCCCTGGCCCTGGGCGACGCGCTGGCGATGGTCCTCCTCGAGTCGAGGGGCCTGACGCGCGACGACTTTGCAAAGTACCACCCCGCGGGCAACCTCGGCCGTGTCCTCCTCCTGAAGGCGAAGGACATCATGAGGAGCGGCAACCGCCTGCCCGTCGCCAAGGACACCGTCACCGTCCAGGAGGCCATCTTCGCCATGACAAAGGCGAAGAGCGGCAGCATAGCGCTCGTCAAGGCCTCCAGTGGAAAGCTGACAGGCATCCTGACCGACGGCGACTTCCGGCGCTCCGCGCTCTCCGGCCCGGGCTTTCTCAGCAAGACCGTCTCGGTCTTCATGACCCACTCCCCAAAAACCATCCGGGACGACGCGCTAGGCGTCGACGCCCTGCGCCTCTTCGAGCTCCACAAGATCGACGACCTGATCGTCGTCGACGCGGGCGGCAGGCCCGTGGGGCTGATAGACGGCCAGGATCTTCCCAAGCTTAAGATCGTGTAATGCCGCCCGTCCGCATCGGCATCATCGGGATGGGGGGCTTTGCCGGGTCGCACCACACGACCGTGGCCAGGCTCGAGGAGAAGGGCATCCTGAAGCTCATCTGCACCTGCGACCCAAACCCGGACGGGTTCGCGGAGGCGCAGAAGTCGTGGAGGTTCGCCCAGCGGGGCGTCAAGGTCTTCGGCGACTACCGCTCGATGCTCGACGCCTGCCACGCGGACCTGGACTACGTTGCCACGCCGACGCCGATCCAGCTCCACGCCGTCATGCACGAGGCGATCACCGCCAAGGGAATTTCCGCGTACGTGGAGAAGCCGCCGTCGCTCGACTATGCCGAGCTGGACCGGATGATCGCCGCGGACACGAGGGCGAGGAAGCCCTCGGTCGTCGGGTTCAACTTCATCGTCGAGAAGAGCCGTCTGGCGCTCAAGGAGCGCCTGCTCTCCGGGGAGTTCGGGGCGATCCGCGGCGGGACGCTGAGCGCGATGTGGCCGAGGCCTTCGGGGTACTTCGCGCGCAATTCCTGGACGGGCCGACTCATCGTCGACGGGCACATGGTCCTCGACTCGTGCTTCGGCAACGCGATGGCGCACTTCGTCCACAACATGCTCTTCTGGACGGGCTCGCCCGGGATCTACAGCTGGGCGTCCATCGCCGCAGTCAGGGCCGAGCTCTACAGGGGCCACGCCATCGAGGGTGCGGACACGTTCTTCGTCGAGGCGGACCTCGCCACGGGCTGCACGCTCCGCTTCGCCGTATCCCACGCGTGCTCGGGCGCGAGCACCAGCTCGGAGACCGTGATCTGCGAGAAGGCGATCCTCAGGTACGCCGTCGGCGGCCAGATAGAGGTCTCCTGGAAGGACGGAAGGACCGAGAGGATCAACAGCGAGCCCTTCGACTCCCTCGAGGAGAACCATGTCGAGTACTGCCGGTTCATGAGGGGCGAGGTGGCGAGGCCGGCCACGACGCTCGCGGACTCCCGCCCCCTCGTCGTCCTGAACGACCTGGCCTACATCTCAAGTGGGAGCATCCATCCCATCCCCGCGCACCTGGTATCGGTCGTCCGCGACGAGAAGGAGCAGAAGGACTACCTGAGCGTGGCGGGCATGTCCAAGACCGTGGACAACTTCCTCTCCCGGGGGATATGGCCGGGCTACGCGGGCTGGCGCAGGGACAACGGCGAGGTGGTCACGATGGCGGACCTTCCCCGCTTCCACGGCGTGGTCCAGGCCATGGCCAAGGGGGCCTGAAGCCCAGGGCCCACCCCTAGGGCGCAACTTTACTTGGGCGCGGAACTGGGCATATTCTGACCATGGCAACGAAGCCCTTCGTCTACCAGGAACCCTTCCCCCTCTCCGGGGACTCGACGGAGTACCGCCTCCTTTCCAAGGAGGGGATAACGACGACCCAATTCGAGGGTCGCGAGATCCTGAAGGTCGACCCGGGCGCCCTGTCCTTCCTAGCGAGGAACGCCTTCCGCGACAGCGCGTTCATGCTGCGCACGAGCCACCTGAAGCAGCTGGCCGCGATCCTCGACGACAAGGAGGCCTCGCCCAACGATCACTACGTCGCCCTCACGCTCCTGAAGAACGCCGAGATCGCCTCCCAGGGGATCCTGCCGATGTGCCAGGACACGGGGACGGCCGCCGTTTTCGCGAAGAAGGGCGAGCAGGTCTGGACGGATGCCAATGACGCGGAGCACCTGAGCAAAGGAATCTACGAGTGCTTCACGACCGAGAACCTCCGGTACTCCCAAGTCTCGGCGCTGAGCATGTGGAACGAGGTCAATACGGAGACGAACCTGCCCGCGCAGATCGACATCTCCGCCATCCCCGGCGAGTCCTACGAGTTTTTGTTCGTCGCGAAGGGCGGCGGCTCCGGCAACAAGATGCTCTTCTTCCAGGAGACGAAGGCGCTCCTCAACCCAAAGAGCTTCGAGAAGTTCGTGGGCGACAAACTGCCGCTCCTCGGCACGTCCGCCTGCCCGCCCTACCACCTCGTGTTCGTCATCGGCGGCACGAGCGCGGAGGCCTGCATGAAGACGCTGAAACTCGCCTCGGCGCGCTACCTCGACTCCCTGCCGACGACCGGCAACGAGTTTGGGCGGCCCTTCCGCGACCTGGAATGGGAGGCAAAGGTGCTCGATATCGCCCGCAAGACCGGAATAGGCGCCCAGTTCGGGGGCAAGTACTTCGCCCTCGATGCCCGTGTCATCCGCCTCTCCCGCCACGGCGCCGGCTGCCCGGTGGGCATGGGTGTCTCCTGCTCGGCCGACCGCAACATCAAGGCAAAGATCACGCGCGACGGAATCTACCTTGAGAACCTGGACTCGAACCCGGGACGCTTCATCCCCCCTGCCGAACGGGCGCTCAAGGACACCTCGGGTGTCCCGATCAACCTGAACCAGCCGATGGAGGCCATCCGCGCCGAGCTCTCCAAGTATCCCGTGACGACGCGCGTGGCCCTGACCGGCACGATGGTCGTCGCCCGCGACAGCGCGCACGCGAAGCTCAAGGAGATGGTCGACGCGGGCAAGGGCCTGCCCGAGTACTTCCGCAAGTTCCCGGTGTACTACGCGGGACCCGCGAAGACCCCCGTGGGCTATGCCTCGGGATCCTTCGGTCCCACGACTGCGGGGCGCATGGACGTCTACGTGGACGAGTTCCAATCGCTCGGTGGATCGATGGTCATGCTCGCCAAGGGCAACCGCAGCCCGCAGGTCACCCAGGCGTGCCACAAGCACGGCGGGTTCTATCTAGGCAGCGTGGGGGGACCCGCGGCGATCCTCGCCAAGGAGCACATCACCAAGGTTGAGGTCCTCGATTTTCCGGAGCTCGGCATGGAGGCCGTGTGGAAGATCGACGTTAAGGACTTCCCGGCGTTCATCCTCGTCGACGACAAGGGAAACGACTTCTTTGCCAACGGGTGCGCGGCGTGCCTGCCTCCCTCGGCCAGGCTTAAGACGTGACGTGCGGGTTCGAGTCACGCGACTTGACGCCACTGCGCATCATCAGGCCGGGATATCCTTGCGCTTGTCGAGGCCGGCGAAGCCTCCAGGACCTCGCCCTGTCGTTTTTCTCGTGATGAGGCCGGTGAGTGAGTGCAACCAGTACGCTGCCAAGCACGCCACGGCAAACCCGGCCAGCATGCCGAGGAACAGTTGCATCTTCGAGGGTTCGGCGATGTCGAATAACCGCAACATGGCGATACGGCTGTAGTCCCTCATCAAGGGCTGGTGAACGAGATAGAGCTCATAGGAATAGGTGCCTATCAACGCCAGGGCCCAAAGAACGGACCTCCCGATCGCCGTAACCGCCAGGCCTGTCTCGGCGCAGACAAAGATACCGGTGTAGACACCGCCCCTCAGGACGTCGGCGTAGTCAACGCCGTACGCCACCGAGACATAGCCCAGGACGATCAGCGCCACGGCAAGCATTGTCCTGGGTCGCCAGTTGACCCCGCGCCCGGAGGCCCATTGCCCAGCAACCAAGCCGATGAAAAAGTCGGGCACGCGTGGCACCATGTAGGCCACGCTGACGTAATGCTCTGACGCGATGAGGTAGACGGCCAGGGCCGCCGTCGTCAGGGCTCCAGATCTTGCCACGAAGTCCAGGTCATCCAGACGATTCCTGACACCCAGGAAAACAACGTAGAGGAATAGGATTATCGAGACGAACCAGAACGACTGGTTGATACCGAACAGATACTTGGTTCGCGAGAAGCTGTGAAGGCCAAGGAAATGAAGGATGAAATCCGTCCATGTGCAGGGCTGCTGCGTGAGCTGGACCTGGAGAAAGACAAAGAGGATCAGCGCCACCCAGTAGGCTGGAAATATCCTCAAGAAGCGTCGCCGAAGGAACACCGCAGCCGGCAGGTCGACGCAGGAGAGGGCCAGGACATAGCCGCTGATCATCAGGAATATATCCACCCCCGACTCCCCGTGGATCACGTTAGGCACGTCGAGGATCGCTCCGCCGTGGTAAATCAGTATCAGCACCAGGGCATAGCCCCGCAGGCGATTGACGGTCGCGCTGTGTCGTTTCCCCGCAGGGTCGTTGCCGCCTCCCGGACCACGCGCCTCCTTGGTGGCGGCCATGACAAACGACGGCTTTCCCGAGAGAGAGCCCTCAGGCCTCGGGTCGGCGCTTGGCATTACAATTCAAGGCGAGGGACTCATGAGGGCAGAGCTAGGCTTGTCGTGCCCCCAATGCGTTTCAAGCCGAATGCCCGGCGCTCTCAGAGAGAGCCTATCCCGACGGAAAACCTTCTCCTAGAACCTGAAGCCGACGAGTGCGCGGTCGTTGGACGAATGGTCGTCCATCGACTCGTACATGCGGTCGTTATTCGACGCCCGCTCCTTCATCCAGTCGCTCGCGAGCGCCCTGGGGCCCGCGGCGAGCGCCGGGGCAAGCAGCCTTGAGCGGCGTTCCTCGGCGGGATCCATGCGGGCAAGGGGATCAGAGACAGTCTGGCGGGACGGGGCCACGGAAGGCTCAAACTCTCGGTCGTTGCCAAACGTCGCCTCCTTGGCGATGTCCGGTACCGTGCTGCGGTAGTCGGCCAGCGTGACAGCGATCCCGTCGGCGAAGGGCGAAGCCGTGGCAGCCTCGGTCGAGGCGAAGGCCGGGGCCTGGACAAGGTGGGAGGACGTCGATGCGACGATGGGCTTCGACGCCTGTGAGTCGTGGCGAACGGCCACCTCGGCAACCAGCTCGCGAACCTCGACCGGCGCCTTGGCAGGGGCCGAGACAGTCGTGGCGACCGCCCTTGTGGCAACGGGAGCCTGGGCAACGGTGGTCTCCATTGTGCGCACGGGCTCGGGATGCGTGCCGACGTAGCGAACACCCGCCCACGTCAGGGCAACCGCGGCTGCAGCGCCCATTGGAAGCTGGAGGCCGCGAACGATCGTGAAGCTGCGGGTGAGACCTGCCCACCACGGCCTCTTGCTGACGATGGCCGAAAGCTGCTTGGCGCGGATCTCCGCGTCGAATTTTGCCCAGAACTCATCCGGCGGACGCTCTGCCTTCTTTAGGCGCAAGAGGTCCTCCACCGTGATTTTCCTGTTCGAATCCTTGTTCATTTGGGCAAATAGGGTTGGAGCTCGGCCTGAAGCAACTGTTTTGCATAATGGAGCCGTGAGCGCACGGTTCCCACCGAACATTGCATCACCTCAGCGATCTCCTGGTGGCTGAGGCCGTCGATTTCAAATAAAGTCACCACTGTTCTGTGGTTGATAGACAATTTTTGCATCGCATCGTTCAATTTTTCCTGAAGTTCACGGACGAACGTGTCCCGTCCTGCGCCTGTCTTATCCGTCAGGGCATCAATGACCTCCCTCGAGACCGGATCCCCCTCCTGCATGGTCTCCAGGCTGAAGAACGACCTAAGCCTGTTTTTCCTGAGGTGGCTCAGGGTCGAGTTCACTGCGATGCGGTACAGCCAGGTGAAGAACGAGGCCTGTCCCTGGAACCTGTGGATCGACTGGAAGGCCTTGATGAAGGCGTCCTGGGCCAGGTCGGCGGCATCCTCGCGGTTGGAGGTCATGTTGTAGATGATCCCCACCACCCTCTCGCGGTACTTGCCGATCAGCTTGTCAAAGGCGGCCACATCGCCCGCCTGGACCTGCCTCACGACTGACAGGTCAGCATCCGCCTCAAGCTTGCGCTCGGGCGACGCGACCAGCGTCTTCGCGAGGGTCTTGCTGGCGTTCATGTTGCATAGACAAACAAGGCCCGCATCCGGTGGTTGGCAAATCGAAATGCGCCAACGCGGAGTCTATCAGCGAATTTACGCCCCAACCGGCCTGAGGGAGGCCACTTGCGCAAGGAGGACGTCACAAAGGGCAAGGAGGTGGTTTGTCGGGGGCCTGCCCGGCCACTCTGAAAGGGCCATACGTGCCACGTTGACCTCGTCGCGGATTGCCGTCTCCACCGCGTCGAAGACGCCAAAGTCGAGCATCTGCTTCAGGCGAAGCTCCGGGCGCGGGGGCTGCAGGCCGCCGATCTCGTCGGAGAGCGCCGCGCGCTCAAAGGGAGGCAGCCTGTCCATGAGGGCGAAGAGGGGAAGCGTCAGCTTGCCGCTCGCCAGGTCCGTCCCGAGCGTCTTGCCGATCTTGTCCTCGCGGCCGAAGAAGTCGGCCAGGTCGTCGTAGATCTGGTAGGCTATGCCGAGATGCCTCCCGAACCGGTCGGCGGCCTCCACGTAGCCCTTCTCGGCCCCTGCGAGGCGTGCGCCGAGGAAGCACGAGACGCGGAAGAGCTCCGCCGTCTTCAGGTCGATGATCCTCTGGTAATCGGCGGGCGTCAGGTCGGTGGAGCGGCGCCTGAGCGTCTGCACGATCTCACCAGCGCAGACGCGTCGGGTCGACTCCGAGACCGCGGCGCAGACCTCGGTCGTCGGGAAGTGCGTCGCGAGGTGCAGTGCGTGCGCAAACAGGGCGTCGCCCAGAAGCACGGCGGCTGTGGGGCCAAACTCGCGCATCGCGGTCCGGCGGCTCCTGCGCACGTCGGCGGAGTCCATGATGTCGTCATGGACGAGCGTCGCCAGGTGAACCAGTTCCACCACGGCGGCCGCGCGCACGAGGTCCTGGGAGACCTCGCCCAGCTTCGTCCAGCCGCTCAGGAAGACCAGAGCCGGGCGGATCCGCTTGCCCGACGTGTCGATGCAGTAGTTGGCCATCTCCCGGATCTCGGGCTCGAAGGCCTTGAGCTGCCCCTGGAGGAACACGTCAAGGGCCGCCATGTGCGGCGCGAGCATCGAGAAGACGCCCGCGAACGCATGCGGCTTTCCTGACGTTGATATGTCGGTGCTGGGCGCCCGTTGCATGGAGACGCCAACCTAGCCCGAAATCAGGAAATCTCCAACGAATTGTCTAACCCCGCGAGGTTCCCTGGGATCAGGGAACCTCGTAGACCTCCACCATGCCCACGCCCGTCGCCCCTGAGGCGCCGGACAGGATCGCGGTGTAGGTGCCCGGGGGCAGGACGATCAGGATCGAAGCATCCGCGCTGCCGCTCTTCAGGGCGAACGCACCCGTGGCCGTGGCGGCCGCGGACACGAGCCCGGCATCATTGCCGGTGCCCCACGAGTAGTTCTCGCGGATGAGGTTTCCGGACGTGTCCATGAGCTGCAGGTGGGCCGCCGAGAGTGCCCCGGAGACGCTCAACGAGGAGAGGGTCGGGCCGACGCCCCTGATGAGGAGCCGCTTCGGCGCCGTGCCGTCGATGTTGAAGCCGCCGATGAGCACGGCCGTGCCCGTGCCGACATCGCCACGGGTGGAGACATTGATGAGCCTATTCGCCGAGAACGGCGTGTAAGCATCCATGTCGTAGACCTCGGCGAGCGCGAGGCCGGTGGCCCCGCTGACCCCGGAGATCTGGACCGTGTAGCTGCCAGGGGCGAACGTGCCGATAAGGGCCGAGTCCGCACTGCCCGAGGGCAGCGCGAAGGCACCCACCAGCGAGTCGGCCGCGGTGATCGCACTCGCTGCGGCGGTGGTCGAGCTCCAGCCGGTGTTCTGCTGGACGAGGGTCGTGCCGGAGAAGACCTGGAGGACCGTCGACGGGATTGCGCCCGAGAGGCCGAATGTCGAGAGGGTCGGGCCAACGGCACGGACGAGGAGCTGCTTGGATGCGCTGCCACCGACCACAAAGCCGGCGATCATGATGTTGTTGCCCGTGCCGACCTGTCCGCGCGTCGAGATGTTCTTGAGCACCCCGTCGCTGAACGTGCCACCGGATACCTTTGCCGCCGTGATGCTTCCGCCGCCCGCGCCCGTGAGTGTGCCGGTGAGAAAGCCATTGGTGAGGCTGAGCGAACCCGAGAGGGTGTTGTTGCCGATCGTGGTGATCGTGAAGTTGCCATCGGAGTCGACCGAGCCATCCGCGACATCTGTCGCTGCGCCGTTCGCGATGTAGGCCATCATCGAGCCGTCGCCACCGACGATCGCAATAACCGTGCTCCCAGAGGATCCCGTGATGCTGCCTGTATAGTAGCCCGCCGAGGCGCCGCCGGTCGCAACGGGTGCTCCGATGAAGATGTCCTGGCTCGGAGTGAGCGTTCCATTCACGCCGCCCGCCGAGGCACTGCCCGTCAGGTTCTTGGTCGTGAAGTTGCCGGTGGATGAAACCGCGATGTCCGTGTAGAGCACGGGAGTCTCGGCCGAGCCGTTGGTCGTGACAGAGTGGCCGATGTAGGTCCCGAACTTGCCGTCAATGGTGATGAACGCGAAGCGCCCGCCATCGGAGAGCCCCTGGTACTGGCCGAAGAACTCGGCCGTGCCGACGCCAGATGCCGACGGGATCGCTTCCACCACGATGGGTGAGGATGTCGTCTGGATACCGGAGTTGTCCGTCGCAATCGCCGTCAGGGTGTAGACACCCGATGAAGGTGGCGTGAAGGAGATCGTATAGGGCGCAGACGTTACCGTCCCGATCGAGATGCCATTCTCAAAGAACTGCACCTGTGCGATCGTGCCACTCGGTGAGGCCGCGTTCGCCGTGAGAGTCACGGAAGAGCCGGAGCTGACCGTGCTGCCAGCTGCCGGCGAGGTGAAGTTCACGGAGGGACCCGTGGGTGCCACCACAGTCACGTTCGTGATCGAACTCGTGGTCTTGTCGCCGACGTTGTCCGTAACCTGCACCGAAAGCTGGTAGGATCCGAGGTTAGCCGGCGTCCAGATCACGGAGTACGGGTACTTCGCGATCGTCTGCAGCACGACGTTGTCGACCAGGAAGCTGACCGAGGCTATGTTGCCGTTCGGAGCTGTGGCACTGGCCGTCAGCGTCGTCGGGTTGTTGACGACCGCCGTGGCATTGTTGCCCGGCGACGTTAGGGTAACCGTCGGTGGGGTCCCGATCACGACGTTGTTCGTCGCGCCGCCGCCTGCAGTCACCGTTACGGTGACCGCGGAGGACGTACCCTGGAAACCCTCCTTGTCGGTGGCGATAGCCGTCAGCACGCTGGGCAGGACGGTGCCGTTCGACGTGTTCTGGATCGGCTTGAAGCTGACCTGGTACAGGTCACCGGACACGGGCGCACTCGCCGCGCCAACGAAGTTTCCGTCCATGTAGAATTGGACCTGGGTGATGGGAATCGGGTTGCCGCTTGAGTCGAGGTTCGTATCGACAGCAACGGCCTGAACCGTGGCGCCGCCGGTCGTGATGGTGGCTCCGCCGCCCGGGCTCGTGATCGCGATGGCCGGGGCCGCCTCGATCGTGACGTCGTCAGGCCCGATGACGGTCGTTCCCTGGCCCGTGAAGGACGCGCTCTGGGCGACGTTGCCAAGCGAGTCATAGATTAGCGCAGTCAGAGCGTATTGACCCGTGGACTGCGGCGACCACTTGAAATTGTAAGGGGGCGCCGTGAGCGTCCCGTTCAGGACGCCATTGATGTAGAACTCGACCCGTGCGATCTGGGCGCCCGCCTGGGCGCCCGCCTCGACGACGACGGGGATATACGCGCCTGCAGAGGCGCTGTAGTCGGGGATCTCGAGAAGCGAGCCCGTGAGCGGGGCGAAGATCGTGCCAGTCGGCAGCCCGCCCGGATTCGCCGTCGTAACGGTCAGGAGGATCTCATCCTGGTTCGGGTTCAAACCCGAGACTGGCGCCGGAATATACGCGCCTGTATTGTCGATGGCATAGGCCTTGATCAGGTGGGTGGTGCCGGGCACTCCCGTCGGCGTGTAGGTTACGCTGTACGGGTAATTCGTCGCGGTTCCGATCAGTGTGCTGGTCGCGGTGCTGCCGGTCCAATCTGTGTAGAACGAAATTTGCTTCACAAATCCACCGTCCACAGCCGGGGTCGCCGTTGGTGCGCCGGTAGAATTCGCCTGAATGATAACGGAGGAGCCAACGGGAACCAGGGTGCCGTTTCCAGCAATGTTGTTGGTGTTGCCGCTCACGCCGCCCGCCACCGGGGCGACGATCACAGTTCCAAAGGCGAAGTAGCGGATGGGGAGAGACACCGCCGTGTTACCGTTGCCGTCGGAGGTTGAGGTAACGATGCTATAGACACCGGGCAACGCGGGCGTCCAGTAGCCGCCCGCCTGCTGGCCGTCGGCCACGGCAGGGGTGGTCTGGCCGATGCTTTTCCCGTTGACCGTGAGATCAAAGGTGAAACCGCTCTCGGGGTCGGTGCCAAGGGCGACCGACCAGAGGACCAGCGTGTCGCCGGCCGGGCCGTAACTCTCGTTCTGGTTGGGCTGAATAAACGTCGCCGTGGCATTGAGACCGGCCCTGCCCGTCGCTTGAGTTGGGGCGGTTGTTGACCCGGCCGCTCCGCCACCGACAAAAGTCACGCTCGGTGGCGTGACGTAGTTAAAGCCACCCGAATTGTAGGCCGAAACGCCGTTGTAATCTACCGAAGCCACCACCGGCGGGCCAACCTGTGCCGGCGAAATGTAATGGGGATAGGGCCACGGCGTGGTCGTTGAGAAATTTACGCCGATCACCGCGTTGCCGCTGGGATCGAGGACAGCCGTGCCGAAGGCAAGCTCACCGCCGCCGCCCTTGAACACCACCGTGGGCGCCACGCCACCATAATTAGAGCCTCCCGTATCTATCGTGACAAAGCCGACCGTGTTGTCGGTGACGTCGATCTCGTTGACGTAGCAAACGAGGAGAGGCGTGCCGACCTGGGCGCGTGCCCGGGTGGCTGCGAGTCCGCCAATGAGCGCTATCAAAAGTAAGATTTTTTTATTCATGGTGTCACCTGGTTCGGGACAATTTCGACGTGAGTCGGATTAATCCATGCCTTTGAGCTTCTTTGGCTGCGGAGAGTCGTCGATGAACGGGTCGGACCCGTCGCGGTAGCCCGGGAGGTCGGTGCGCTTCATGTGGAACGCGCGGACTTCCTCGGAGTTGAATATCTGCTCAACGGGTGCTCCCTCGGCGCTGATCGTCTTCGCCGTGATGAAGATCACGAGGTTGTCGACCGTGTCGTTCCTGGAGTCCTGCTTGAACAGGTAGCCGATGACCGGGATGTCGCCGAGGATCGGGATCTTGTTCGTGCCCTTGTTGAAGTTGGTGCTGATCAGGCCGCCAATGCCCATCGTGTAGCCGTCCTTGAGGGAGACCTGCGTGATGGCCTTGCGCGTGCCGATGATCGGGATCGAGGCGCCGGAGGCGCCGCCGAAGCTCGTCGTGCCCTGGTTCTGGCTGACCTCGGGGGCGAGCGTCAGCTTGATGAAGCCGCGGGCGTTAACCTGCGGCGTGACCTTCAGGATGATTCCGATGTCCTTGTAGTTGAAGCCGGCGACCTCGAAGGTTCCGGTCTGCTGGTTGAACTGGTAGTTCGGGATCGGGTACTGCTGGCCGACGTTGATCGAGGCCTCGGAGTTGTTCAGCGTGACGATGGTCGGGTTCGAGACGATCTTGGCGCTGTTGAGCTGCTGCAGGGCCGAGAGGACGAGCCTGAACTGGTCGGCCGAGAAGACCGCCGAGATCGCGTTCTGGGCGGCGCCGGTCGTCGAGAGCGTGTTCGCGAGCGTGGTGGCCGAGTTGATCGCGTTGTTGAGCGTGCTGCCCGACGTGTTCGAGATTGAGCTGTTCGTGCCCGTGTTTCCCGTGCTCGTCGCGACGCCGTTGGTCGTCGTCACGGTGTTGCTCGCGGTCGAGCCGCTGCTGAGGTTGGTGGCGCCGTTCGTGCCGGAGGTGTTGGTCGTGCCGCCATTGACGCCCGAGCTCGTCTGAACGCCCGAGCCGTAGGTGTTCTGGTAGGTGTAGATGCCCTGGCTGCCCGGCGTGGCCGTGACGTTATATCCGGAGAGCGAACTCCAGTTGACGCCGATGTTCTTGATGTCGTTGTTCGAGATCTCGACGAACTTCGACTCGATCATGACCTGATCCGTCGGGCGGTCCAGCTGGTCGATGACCGGGCGGATGCGCTTCATGCGGGAGGGGCGCTCGGTGATGACAATGCTGTTCGTGCGGGCGTCGATCACGATCTTGCCGCCTGCGGCGGCCTCGACGAGCGTCGCGACGGTTGGCTGGATGTCGGCCGCCTTGGCGTAGTTGATGACGAAGATCTCGGTGGAGACGGGCTCCTGGTTCACGCTCTCGTTGCTGACGATCTTGATGATGTTGCCGTCCTCGACGAAGGTGTAGCCGACCGGGGTCAGCACGACCTGGAGGATCTGGCGCCAGGTGACGTCGTGGAGCTTGACGGAGGTTTTGCCCTGGAGCGTGTCCGGGATGACCATGTTCAGGTCGAAGAGCTCGGCCACGTCGCGAAGGATGCTGCGGATCTCCTCGTCGGCGAAGTCGACAGTGAGGGTGTCCTTGCCCGGGGCTCCCTTGACGCCCGCGGAGGTCGCGTCCTTCACGCTAAAGTCGGCATCGGCCGCCGCAGCTGGCGTCGCCGCCGTGGTCGTGGTGGTCGTCGTGGTCGCGGCGGGCTTCGCCTGTGCGTTCGCCGCCATGGGCACGGCCAGCAAGGTCAGAGTCGCGGTCAGAAGGTGGAGTCGGTTTCTCATGGGGACTTTGCTGGTTGAGCTGCTAGTATCGGCTTGGTGATTTCTTCGTTCCTGTAACGCAGAGTGAAGTTTGTGCCGTCGACGGCAGTCAGCTCAAGATCGTAGTCTTGGGACTTATACGTAACGGTGAAGTGGGCGCCCGTTCGCACGAACCTGCTGCCAAACATGAGGAAGGGCTTGCCCCCGACGTAGATGGTTCCGGAAGGCTTCACCTTCGCGACGACCTCGACCAGGAGGTCGTGGTCGGAGAGCTGGACGGACTGCGGCCCGTTGGGATTCGCGGCCCTGGCGGCCGCCGCGGCGGCTGCGGCCTCCTCGGCGTCGGAGAGGTCGAAATTGGGCGGGGAGTAGGGGTCGTTGAGCGTCTTCGGGAGCACCGGCGGCTTCACCTGGCGGGCGACGGCCGCCGCCTTCTCCACGACGAGGCGGCGCTTGTCGGGCGTCGAGACCTCGGAGTCGACGCGCGCCGATGCATAAGGCACGGCGGCCACGAGCGCGGCGCAGAGGATCAGGAGACGGCTTTGGGTCGAGGTCCTCATTCTATCGCGAGGAGGTCGAAGGTGATGGCCATCGTCACGGGACCGCCGCGGTTGACCGAGACCGCCCGCAAGTTCAGCGTGTTGACGCGGCAGTAGTGCTCCCCGTCCTCGAGCCTGCGAAGAAGGTCGAGGATCTGCGCGTATTCGCCCTGGGCCGTCAGGTTGAAGTTAACGATCGTGAAGTTCGTCTTCACCGCGTTCTTCGCGGGCGGCGTCCAGGCGTTCTGGCGCGGGTCGGTCAGCTTCGTGCCCGTCTCGCTCTCGAGGCGGTACATGTACTGGTAATTCTCGGCCAGCTGATTCACGCGGATCATGCGGTCGTCTATCGCTGCGTTCGAGGCGACGATTGCGACGTGCTGCTCCTTAAGCTGGGCGGAGTCCTCGATGTTGGCCGCCAATAGCTCGCCCTCCTGCGCCTTGTCGGCGAGGATCTTCTCCGCGTCCGGGAGCGCGTCGCTCCTGTAGTAGAGGGTGATGCCGATCAGGATGCTCACGACGACGCATGAGACCGAGATGATGTTCTTCTTGAGGAAGAGCATGAGTTCTTCGTTCGTCATGGCTTCTTCACTCCCCCCTTCTTGTACATGCAGAAAATCTCCATCACCATGCGCCCGCTCATCTGGTTCTTGACGAGGGTGAGGAGGTCGACCTCGTGGAGCATGGGCCCGAGGACCTTGTCCACGCGCAGCTGCTTCAAGTAGGCCGAGGCGTCGCTCGTTGCCGGGTCCGGGGCGCCCTTGATGGTCGCGCGGATGTTGAAGCCGTTGTCCCTGAAATCGAGGCTGTCGAAGGCGATCTTCTTGGGCGTTATCTGCCCCAGGCGCAGGATGATGTTCGAGAGCTTGGGCCTCGAGGCCACAAAGTCAGCCACCTCGTCCACCTTGGCCTCCTCGCTCTGGAAGTCGGCGTAGAGGGCCTTGGCCTCGTCGCTCTGCTTCGTGTCGCGGTCGATCTGCCTCTGCCAGTCGTCGATCTGCTTGTTCACCTCGTGGAGCTTCCATTCCTGGACGCCAAGGAGCAGGACGAGGACCAGCGCCAGCAGCATGGCCGCCCCGTTCACGAAGAAGGCCGTCCGCACGACCTTGGTGTCGGGCAGCGTCTCGACGATCCGCAGGTTCGGGTGCCACGGAGGCACCGTCACCGCGGCGGCATCACTTTTTTTCTTCAGCGGCAGCGCCATTGTTGTACTGGACCATGAGGCTCATGAGGCCGAACCAGCGGGGATCGCCGGCCGTCTTTGCAAGCGCGTCCGGGACCTCGACATTTCGGTACTTGAGCCACGGGACGGCGTCGAACTTGAAGGTCGAGATGCCAAGGGAGGATGCCAGGGCGCCCTCGAGCCAAGCGAGCTTGGGGGAGAGCTGCACGCAGATCACCTGTCCCACCGACTGGCCGGTCTGGACCTCGTAGAAGCCGATCGAGGACTGCAGCTCCTTCAGGAGGCGCTTTATGAGCAGCGGGCCCATGCCAGTGAAGTCGAATGTGTTAGAGCGGAAGAGCTTCCTGGCGGACTCCTCGTCCTTGAGGCCTAGCTCCTTCTGGACGACGGGCACCATCGCCTCGAGTCCCTGCGGGATCGGGCGGGAGGCCTCGACGCCGGCCGCTGAGACGATGAAGCTGTGGGTGGTCTCGTTTCCGATGTCCAGGACAAGGGTCGGGCTCTTGGACTTCTCAAAGTTGAGGAAGTCGACCAGGGCTCCCAGTGTCGCTACCGTACCGAGCTCGAGGCGCTCGGGGAAGATGCCGGTGTTCAGGAGGTTCTCCTGTGTCCCGTTGATCTCCTCGTTGGAGGCGCCGCAGAAGATGACTTCCTTCTGGGAGGCCTTCGTGAGGTCATAGTCGGCGCCGTCGGTGGCGTTGATCATGGCGACCGTGAACTTGTCCTGCTCGATGCGCAGCTGCGAGGTGAAGAGGTCGGTCATGTAGCCCGCCTCCTTCATCTTCTTGAGTTCGAGGGTGTGCTTGCGCACCAGCCTCTTGGGGGGGTACACGCCCACGACCGCATGGAGGTAGCCGCTCGGGGGCCTCTTGGGCTGGAGGGCTTTAAGGGCCTCGGCGATGCCCGCCTGGTCCCCAACGGCACACTCCCTCAGGTCCTCGATCGCCATCGGTGTCGACAACGAGTTCGTCCGGGCGAATAGCACCGAACTCTCGTTCATTTCGACGAAGTAACCCTTGGTTCTCTTAGAGAAAAGCATGGGGCGATGTTAGGAAGGTGGAATTCCGGGAGGTCCCTACTCCAAATCAACTGGGCAGAAACCCGCAGAATGGACGCCGATCACATCTTATAAGCAGGAGATTTACAAGGCGAAACCGCCATTAATGCCCTGCCCGTAGGTATTTACCCTTATTTCAAATAAAAAACCCGCCGCGAGGTGCGGCGGGTTGGGCTTACTTCTGCCACGTGCGCTTCTTGTGGCGATTCGACTTCAAGCGCTTCCGGCGCTTGTGTTTGTTCATCTTGAGGCGGCGCTTCTTCTTGAGATTTCCCATGGTGTAAGTCGGAAGAACGTGCAATTTGGCCCTCTGAGTGTCGAGAGCAAACTTCCCCCGCCGTATCGGCGCTCAGGACGGGGTTGCGATGCCAGCGAGGAGCCCGGCCACAGTCGAGTACACAGAGAGGCGCATGCTGCAGCCCCCGAAGAAGCCGGCGGCGCAGGCGCCGTAGGCTCGCAGCTGGCTCTCGTAGTCCAGGGCGAGCCTGCCCAGGAGCGCCGGGTCGTCCTCCGACGGCCGGCGCCGGTTGGTCTTCCAGTCGACGATCCACACCTCGCCGGCCATGGGATCGTGGAGGACAAGGTCTATGACGCCGTCGATCCACTGGCCCGGGGGCAGTGGGGCAAAGATGCCGACCTCCGCCAGCCGGGTCCACCGGGACTCGCCCAGGAGGCGGTACGCCTCGCTCCCCAGGAAGAGCCTCCACTCGAGCGCCCCTCTTTCCTCGAATCCCAGCTGGGAGGCCTTGGCGAGCGACGCCTTCCCGTGCTCCTCGATGGCCGCCGCGTCGCCGTCCCAGGGAAGGAACTCGAGCGTCTCATGCCACCAGATGCCGTACTCAAGGGGGTCGGCCGCATCCCGAAGCGGCGCCGGAAGCTCTGTCGAGGCCTCGTGGAGGGCCGCCCGGGCGGCGTCCGGCGCCTTCGCGAGCTCGTGGGGCAGCACCCTTCTCGGGAACAGGGCACCCGGGACCGCGGGAGCGGGCTCCATCGGTGCCGGCGGGGCGAGCGGCGGCTCGGCCGCCGCCGCAGGGATGTGAAGGGGCTCGGCTGGCAACGGGTCCAGCTGGCCGGGATCCAGGCCCCATATCTCTGCCATGCTGTTCTTTTCAGCCGGCTCGTCCGCCCATGGAATGACAAGCGCCGTCCTTGAGCGGGTCAGCGTCACATAGAGAAGGCGGGCGTCGGTCCTTAGCCTCGCCCTCCGGAGGGACTCGTTCGTGTCGTTCCCCACCCCGTCGTTGTCAAAGACAACCCTGGAGGAGCCCGGCGCCTCGGCTATCAGCCGCATCCCGGCCGGCGCCTTGATCTTGAGCTCCCTCCAGAGGCCCATGGGGATCACGACCGGCCACTCCAAGCCCTTTGAGGAATGGCAGGTGATCAGGTTGACCGAGTCGGTGGACGGCCGCCCGGCCGCCCTGAAGGATCCGACGGAGGCCAGGAGGTCCCTCAGCCATTCGCGGGGACCCCCGCCCAGGGTCCCGATCTGCGCCGCGCGGGCCAGGAGCCGCGAAAGCTCGTCGCCGAGGCCCCCCTCGGGGTCCAGGAGCGCCGCCTTCTCGTGGAGGCGGCAGGCCGAGGCCAGGTCGCTCGCGAAGGAGAGGAGGTTGTCGGCGTCGAGATCCACCCGCTCAACGAAGGGCCTCATCAGGTCGAGCGCCTCGGCGACTTGCGCGGGTTGGTCAGCGGGTTCGTCCCAGCGGAAGCCCAGGGGGCCCCTCACCGAGGCCGCGATCACGGCGTCGCTGACCGCAAACACCTCCCGCAGGACGCCGACCCACTCGAACGTGTTGTCCGGGTCGCAGGCGACCGCCAGGAGCCCGCAGAGCCACGCATAGGCGGGGTTGTCTCCGTTTCGGTTGCGCTTGATCTGGAGGGCGGTCTTTAGCCCCTCCTCCTCCATCGCCTCCTTGACGATCATGAGCCACTCCGTCCGAGGGGCCAGGATGCAGATGTCCCCGTAGCACGACGCGCCGACGCTGCCGGGCCCATCCTTGACCAGCAGACGCGCGACTTGCCGGGCCTCGCTCGAGAGCTTGCGGTCGGCGACGTCCCTTCTCCCGGTGATGGCCACCGGCACGATTGGCAGGCGAAGGGCCGCGCCCTCGGGGTTCGCGGGGCCTGCGACCAATGGCTCGTAGTCCACCTGGAGGAACGGAGCAGGTGCTCCGTCGGCCGGCGGCAGGCCCATGTTGAAGAAGCGCCCCCGACCGAAGGCGGACGGCAGCGTCTGGTTCAGGAGGCGCACCACGCGCTCGGGCGAGCGGAAGGTGACGTCGAACGTCAGCTTCTCCCCACCGTCGCCGCGCTCGAACGCCTCCACCTGCCTTCGGAAATTGGCGATGTCGGCCCGCTCCGAGTAAATCCCCTGCTGCGGGTCTCCCACCATGCAGAAGTGCCCGGGCCTCGGCGCCGGTCCGCCGCCATGCGGCCACGTGCCCCGGGGGGAGCCCGGCTCGCGCGCGATCTCGACCAGCACCGCGAACTGCTCCCGGTCGGTGTCCTGGGCCTCGTCGAGGATCACCCTCCAGCCTTCCGCCCGGATCTGCTCCAGGAGAACGGGGTCCCCCAGGACCGAGAGGGCCGTCTCGATCTGGTCGGCGTAGGTCTGGATGCCGCGATCCTTGCGCCACGCCCGGTAGCGAAGCGAGAGCTCCGCCGCCAGCACGCCGCCGGCCGCGGCCATCCATGCCTTGAGCGGCGCATAGAAGCGCATGTAGAGGTCGACGATGCCCGAGGCCTTGCCGTCGGGATCCGCGAAGGGCAGCCGACCCGCGCCTGACGCGAACTGCCTCATCCAGTCCGCGGCTGTCTCCTTGTTGCGCCGGAGGGCCTCGGTGGCCGGCCCTTTCCTGAGGGCCGTGGCCGACAGGATGTCGTCCAGCGCGGCCTGCGAGGGCGCCGGGGCGGCACCCGAGGGAGGGCGGGCAAGGAGTCGAGTCGCCGTGGCAAGGTCCAGGTCCTTCGCCAGGGCGAACATGTCGTCGAGAGTCGAGTGGCGCAGGAAGGCGCCGACCTGGGCCTCCGTCAGCGAGCCGAACGTCATCGGGTCGTCCTCGAGGAACTCCTGCCAGGTCGGGTCGTCGTCGCCGTCGATGACTGTAGGGTTAAGATGGATACCGAGCGTGCTGCCGTGCCTGCGGGCCAGGAGGAGGCAGAAGCTGTGGATCGTCCCGAAGAAGACACGGTCCATCGCGGCCAGGGCCTCCGCCCCGCCATGCGCGCCCGCGGCCATGCGCCGCAGGAGCTCGGCCCGCGCGCCCTGCTCAATCTGCGCGGCGGCCTTCTTCGTGTAGGTGACGACGGTCGTCCTCTTCAGCACCCGCGCCCCGTCGCTCGAGAGCGCGATGGCCGCCAGGCGCTTCGAGATGGAGGTCGTCTTGCCCGAGCCGGCGTTCGCGACGACGGCCAGGTTGACGCCCCACTCCTCTGTGAAGCGGTCCCTCGCCGCCTGGTCCCTTGGCTGGTTATTCATCGTCGTCCCCCGGGTCCTGCGGCTCGTCGGCCCCGAAGCTCGCCGCAAACTTGGCCCGGAGGACGGCCTCCGGTATCGCCGCGCAGGCGAGCGGCCACTCGAAGCCGTGCGAGTACTCCGTCCGGTCGACCGTGAGCGCCCCGTAGATCCCGGTGGCCACGTGGTCGCCGATCACGACCAGCTTGGCGCACGCCGCTTCCATGGCATCCATCGGCAGGTTCCTCGGGCGCTCCTCGGGCTTCAGCATCCAGACGCTGCCGGTTGCGCCGAGCGAGCGAGCGGCCTCGAGGTAGACGCCCAGCTGGAGCGAGGCGCCGCGCGAGGCCATGCTCTTGGCAGAGAGCTTGGAGTCCCCGCCCGTCTTGTAGTCGACGACCTCCATCCGCGCGCCCGACCAGCGCGGCAGCGAGCTAAGGACGAGATCCATCTTGCCTATGACTCCGATTCTTCGCCCCCTGCCGACAGGCACCGTCGCCCCCTCGGGCAGGCGCACCTCGGCGGCCCCGAGCGGCAACGAGGGAATCGCAAAGATCCAGTCAAGGAGCCTGCCCGTGGCGCGGGTGACGTCCATGTGGAAGGAATCCCAGTAGCGGTCCTTGGGCCAGCGCGCGCGCTGGTAGGCAAGCTCGAGCGCAAGGCGCTCGCCGACCTGCTCCCTAGTCGGCATCGCCGAGAACGCGCCGTCCTGGGACGTGCCGCCGAATGCGGTCGCAAGGGCGCGGTGCACCGCGACGCCAACCGCCTTGCCCCGCGCCCTCGCGAAGGGCTGCCAGCCAACCCGGCGCACGTTCAGGACCGAGCCGAACCAGAGCGTCGCGGGGTCCTCGATCCCCGACTGGATCATGCTCGCCGAGAGCCGCGTGGGGGTGAAGCGAAGGGATGGGTCCGACAGGAAGAATTCATCGAAGGCCCTCGCCGGATCGCGTCGCCCGCGCCACACCCCGTGCCAGGCGCCGAGCCCGCCGGCCGGGCCGGCCTGCATCGCGGCCCGCGAGAAGGCCGGGACACGGCCGAATGCGCCCGAGCCGCCCTTCTCCGTCAGGAGACCCTTGCTCCAGAGGACGCGTTCGAGCCAAGGGTTCGGCACGAGCTTGAGCTCCGGGTCCTCCTCGTCGGACATCGCCGCCGTGAAGACCACGCGGCCGCGGGTGTCCCGGGCGATGGAGCAGTAGAGCGCCCTCTCGAGCGAGGCCCGCTCGTCGCTCGTAGGGAGCCTGAGCGCCACGAGCGGGTTCTTCGCTATGAACTCCATCCTCGTCTCGTCGCTCAGCCAGCAGCTGGATTCCCGCCTCACAGGCCAGACGCCGAGGTTCGACCCGGCGAAGATGCAGTCGGACCACGACAATCCGGCCGCCCTGCGGAGCGTCGTTATAGTGACGCGTGTGAACTGTCCCTTGGACGGGGAAGGCGCGGACGGTCCCTGTTCCGGGAGGAACGAGCGGACCGCCTCAAGGAGCGCCTTGGCCGACATCGGCTCGCCCGAGCGCCTCGCGAACTCGCGAAGCGCGGGCCATCCCGGCGGCTCCTCCTCGATCCCGAGCCTTTTCCTCGCTGCCTCAAAGCGGTCGAGCGCCTCGGCGGGCGGCAGCCTCTCGGGCCATCCGGGAAGAAGGAGGCGCGCCACCCGCGCGACCTCGCGCTGGCTCTCGTCCTTGGTCTCGAGGAGGGCGACGTGCTCGTCCAGCGCGTGGGACTGAACCTCGTCGAAGAGCCATTCGCAAGCGCGGCGCGCCTCGCCGAGGGTGCGGTTCGCTCGGCTCTGCTCGCGCAGGAGGGGCCAGAGCTGCAGTAGCTCCTCCATGCGGCATCCCCGCTCGTAGAAGTCCGCGAGCGCCCTCTGGATGCGGATCTCGACAGTCGGCGTCCCGGGCACGCCGATCAGGTCCGTGAACTCGATTGACCTCTCGCCGAGGAGCCTGACAAGGCGCGAGTGCGACGGGCCCGCGCCCGTGAACACGACCGCGATGTTAGTGGAGCCTGCGCCCAGGAGGGTCGCGACCTCGTTCGCCACGCATTCCATCTCATCGGCTTTGGCGGAGCCGAGGAGGATGTCAGCGCGCTCCCCGGAGCCAGCCTCCCCGCCCCAAAGGTCGGCGACGGCCTTGCAGGAATCGCTTGGCTCCGCCGGGTCGGGCCCCTGCTTCTCGATGCCGAGCGCCCTCTCCCACTGCGACACCCAGATCTCGCCCGACTCGGAGCGGCCCTCGAACTCCGGGACGGAAACCGACACCAAGACCGAGGCGCAGCGCCGTGCCAAGGCGACGAGCCCGAAGAAATCGGGCCAGTTCTCCGGACCTCCGGCCACGATCAGCAGCCGGTCGGCGACCGCTGGTTTCGCGTCGGCCGCGCCCGTCGCCTCGAGGAAGTCCTGCGACGGGCCGAGCACGTAGCCATGATCCTTCACCCACCGCTCCAGCTCGCCGAAGACCTCGGCGAGCTCGGGCCTCTTGAAAATCGATGCGTTGAAATCTCCGCCCGCCCTCAGCAGCTCCTCGAAGTCGGCTTGCGCCGACTCAAGGTCGCTCTCGAGGCTCATCCAGATCCCGCGCTCGGGCTCCTCGGGGCCCAGGAGCGCGAGGCGCGCCTCGATCCGGTCGCGCAGCACGAGCAGCTGGAGGTTCTTGCCGATGCCGTGAAGGGAGCCCCGCTTCTTGCGCGCGAGGGATGGGGTCAGGAACTCGACGCCCAAGAGGGCAACGCCATCCTCCACGCAGCGCTGCTTGAGCGCCTGGGCGTGGCCTCGCGTCGGGACGACGACAAGCGACCTTCCAAGGGATCCGCGGCACGCCTCAAGCCAGGGGCGCACGATCCCGCGCCATTCGCCTTCGGCGAAGCGCGATAAGACAAGTTCAGCGCCAGGGTGTGTCTTCAACTTGGGACGGCACGCAGCCATCCCAAAATTGAGATCACTTCGCGAGCACGTACTTAGCGGCGTGCGACTTCGCGCGCGAGACGGCGTTCTTGTGAACGACCCCGGACTTCACTGCCTTGTCCATGGCGGACAGGTAGGCCTGGCCAGCGGCCTTGGAGGCGGCGGCGTCATTCTTCTTCACGGCGGCGTCGAACGCCTTGTGGAGGGTCTTCAGGCGGGTCTTGGTGGCCTTGTTGCGAAGGGTCAGGCGCACGGCCTTGCGGGCAGCCTTGATAGCGGATTTGGTATTGGCCATTGTGTAGGAAAGTTGGGAGTCGGACACGCAATCAAACCAGCCCCCCTGAGTAAAGGGTATTGTGGGAGGGGGATTCCCTTCCGGACGGCCCCATGGCGGTGGGTTCCCAGTGCCCCGGCGGCCTAATGGGATACGGTCTCGAAGGAACCGTTGCCCTCATCGAGATACCTAACTCCGTTCACCTCGCTTACCTGCAGGTACTGTCGCCAGGATCCGCCGAGCGTCGCGCGGGACGCCTCCAGGCGCCTCAGCTGGTAGTCCTTCAGGGGAGGCGCTTCGATGGAAAGGGCCTCGCCGAGCACCCGGCCATCCATCCGTGAGGCCTCGTCATGGTAGCCGAGGAGCCAAAGGACGGTGGGGGCAATGTCGGTGTTGCCCGACGGAAGCGTGTCCGCAACCCCCCGGCGAAAGTCCGGGCCCCTCGCAATCAGGGTGTTGTGCATGTCGAAGGGGCTCAGGCTCGCGTGCTGGCCGGCCTTCTTGGCGGTCGGGGCCATGTCGACCGTGAGAAGGCCCGGGGTGCCCGTGGCGCTCTTGCCCCTGGTCCACCGAAGGCTGACCACCAAGTCGGGCGATTCGGGCGAATCAATTCGGGCCTCAGCCAGCGGGAACGTGCCCTCAAGGGGCTCCTTTGAGAGGACCACGCCGGTCCAGTCCTGGACCTGGAGATAGGCCGCAAGGCGGCGGCAGACATCCCTGTCGTGGTTGCCCACATAGATGAGCGAGGTGCCGCCATCGCTGATCACGATCACGTTGCCGGGTTTGAGCCCGCCAAGAGCCGCGCGTCCGGTCTGGAAGCCCGCCTGCGAGAGCTCGACGGCCACGTCGACCTTGGCCGACACGCTCGAGAACCCGTGGTCGGAGACCACCATGACGTCCGTCGTGTCGCTCAGGCCGCGCCTGTCCAGCTCGGCCAGCACGCGGCCGAGGTTGGTGTCGCTCGACTTGATGGCCGCCAGGGCCTGCGCGGAACCGGGCCCCGCGGCGTGCTGCGAGAAGTCGGGCTCGGCGAGCCAGAGGAGGCTGTAGGCGGGCACCTTGTCCTTCCACAGGGTTCCGATGAGGGCATCGGTGGTCCACCTGTCCCTGTCGACCTTGTCCTGGTCATCGGGGATCGGAGGAAAGTCGCCCGCGGCCTTTCCGAGCTCGATCTCGAGGGAGGGCGGCATCGCGGCGCCCTCGTAGACGACCGGCGAGACACCGGGGTCGTTCGGGCGGCGGCTGCGGTCATGCAGGAGCGCGACCTGCTTTGATCCGGCCACCGCGGTCGCGAGCCCGTGCGCGTGGAGGATCTCCGCGACCGTCGGGGCGCCGATGTAGTGGCCGCCGCTCACCTCGTCCCCCTTTCGGACCGTGGCCGGCGCCTCGATGCTGACCTGCATCTGGGGGTCGATCCTCGGGCGAAAGTCCACGTTCGCGATCACCGTGCTGTGCGCGGGATAGGCTCCGGTGGCGATGGCGGTGCCATTCACCTCGGTCGAGCTCAGGTACACCGGATGGTGGTGGGTGAACGTCACGCCCTCCTGGGACATCGCCCAGAGGTTGGGCGTCGTCTCCTGGGTCACAAAGTCGGGGCGCATGCCGTCGAAGACGACGACCACCACGCGGTGGGCGGGCTCCGGGTCCGCATGGGCGGCCACGGGAACGAGGAGGAGGGCCGCGAGGAGCGCGTGAGCGCTTCTGGTTTTTTTCATGGGGGCTCTGGGGTTTGAAAATGAAACCCCCGAGGAGGACCGCTAGGTCCGTCCCCGGGGGGTTGGTCCGGGGCAATCCTCAGAACTCCGTGGAGAGCGTGAGGAAGTAGTTCACCTCAGGCAGCACGTTGAAGGTGTTGGCGGCAGGCGTGGAACCGACGGAGCTCAGGACCTCGGCCTGGCGATTCAGCGCGTTGTCGAGCTGGAGCTTGAGCTTCACGGAGTGAAGGTGCGTCGAGGGCGGCAGCTTGAGCGCATAGCCGACCGCGATGTCCATCATCCAGAATCCGGGGTTCGTCGCCTGGGCCACCGCGACATGGGTCCCCCCGAGCTGGCCCGTCGAGGTCTGGCCGTAGAGCCCCAAGTCCGGGTTCGTGAGGGCGCTCGAGTAGATGACGTAAGGCCCAACGTACTTGTCGCCCAGCGAGGCGAACCAGCCCTCGTGGTTGTAGATGAGCCCGATGGCGGCCGTGGAGTTAGGCACGCCGTTGGCGCCAAACGCGCCGAGGGAGGCCACGTTGAAGGACGGCGCCCCGTCGGCCGTCTTGTAGGTCGCGCGGTTCAGCGAGCCGTTTGCGTAGGCGCTCAGTCCGCCGCCGACGTAGTAGGTCATCTCGGCCTCGACTCCGGAGAGCCACGCGCCCTTCGACTCGAAGAAGAGCGAGTTCGTCGCGTCGTTCGGGTCGGTGACCGAGGAGACGAGATTGTCGATGTCGATCAGGTAGACGTCGGCGTCCGCATTGAAGCGGTCCTTCTTGTAGACCGTTCCCACCTGGTAGTTGATCGTCGTCTCCTCCTTCAGGCTCGAGGGGTTGTAGCTCGTGCCCGTCTTCGCGATGTCATTCGGGTCGTTGGGCACGTTCTCCTCGTCGGTCACGATCGGGTACGCGATTCCCTTCGCCAGCTGGACGTAGGCCGACCAGTCGGGCGTGATCAGGTAGTTGGCCGAGAGGTGCGGCTCGACGTTCGTGTAGGTGTTGTTCGTGAAGTCGGGCTTCTCGGTGCCCTGGTTGACCGGCGCGACGAGGTCTATCGTGAAGTTCGAGTCCTTGACGCCGGCCTCGATCGTCAGGTTCTTGATCGGCTTCCAGATCAGGTCCGCGTAGGGCTGGAACGTCTTGTTGTAGACGTGCATCTGCCACTGGTAGCCGGGGTTGAAGGGCGAGCCCTTGGAGTTCGACGGGTCGATGTACCCGAACTTCGTCGCATCCTGGGGGTTCGCGGCCGCGTAGGCCGGGCTGTAGTCGAGCAGGTAGGCGTAGCGGTCGGCCTTCACATACTCCGTCCAGATGCCGATCTTCTCCTCGAGGTCCGAGTCCTCGCCGTGAGCCAGGGCGAGGTAGTTTCCGAACGCGCGGTAGGCGTTCACCTTGATGCGCCCGCCCGGGTCGTCGTCGTTCAGGATGCCGCTCGCCTTCGACTGGCCGTCGCCCGTGTTAGGGAGGGTGTTGGGCGAGGCGTCGACGTAGGCCGGCCCCGTGTAGGCGGTTCCAGGATACTTTGTCACCGCGCCTCCCGCGGTCGGGTCGACGGGGTTCTCGTGGCTGTCGTTGTTGTAGTAGTAGGTGTACGCCTTGTCGTTGAGCGTGATGTCCGCGCCCAGCTTCGACTGGAGGCCGATGTACTCGAAGTCCGCCTGCTTCTGCTGGTAGTTGTACGGGTAGTAGTCGTTGTTCGGGTCGAAGGGGTTGTCATCGAGGCCGAAGTTGCGCCCGAACGTGTTGATCTGCGCCTGCGTCACGGCGCCGGGGTTGTTGAACTTGATGTTGTTGTAGTTGCCGACGACGGTGAGCGTCGTGTCCCTGCCGAGCGGCTGCACGTACTTCAGGTAGTAGGTGTTGCGCTGCAGGTAGGAGAAGCTCCGGTAGCCGTCGGAGCTCATGTACTGGTAGGTGCCGACGAGCGAGGCGCCGTTCGAGTTCGGGATGATGCCCGTGTTCACCTCGATGTTGGCGAGGTAGGTGTCCCAGCTGCCGTCGGACACCGAGACGACGGTCGCCATGTCCGGCCTCGGGTCCTTGGAAAGGAGCCCGATCGTGCCGCCGAAGGTGTTCTCGCCGATGTCGGCCGCCGTGCCGGGGCCGCGCTCCACGACCTCGCCGCCAAGCACCTTGGCGGGGAAGTAGCTCGTGGTGTGGTGGGTCTCGCCGTTCGCGTCGCCGAAGGGGATCCCGTCGTACGTCACGTTGAACTGGCCGTCCTGGAAGCCGCGCATCGAGAGCATCTTCGACTCGGAGAGGCCGGGCCCCTCGGTCTCGATGTTGACGACGCTGGGGGCGATGTTGGCGATCGTCGCGTAGTCCGCCGTCGGGGCGATCGTGTTGTTGATCGTCTGGGCGCTGATGATCGACTGCGGCTCCGCGGTCGCTAGGCTCGCGTCGACGGGCGCCTGGGTGAGGGCGGAGGTCTTTCCCTCGGTCACCTCCACCTCGGTCAGGCGGATGGCCTTCGTCGAGTCGACGCTCGCGGCGTCAGCCGGGAGGTCGCTCGCCACGTCGGAGGTCTGGGCCTTCACGGCGGAGACCATCATGAGGCAGGCCGCCAGGGCGGACGCTGCGCGTGTAAGTTTTCTGTTCGGTTGGTGTGTGGTTTGTGGGCTCACTGCCCCCAGTACATCACGACCATGCAACGGGAATGTTCCCGACCTGTTACGATTTCAAAAAGTTTCAGCTTTGGGGCCGGTAAGCCGGATTCTGTTCCACGCCTTGCGGCGCTTCAGCCGTCATTTCTCTCGCCCCCTTTTGGGGGGCGCCCGACTGTCGCCGGCCGGCTTTCGCCGTACGTCACGCAGTCGGATGCGACATACCCGAGACTATGGGACGGGCCGCCCAGTCTCCTATTTTGTCTTGCACCGGAAGGGGTTTTTCTTGCCGCCCGCCTCGCGGCGGACGCGGTGGGCTCTTACCCCACCTTTTCACCCTTACCAGGCGCCCTTGCGGGTGCCCGGCGGTATATTCTCTGTGACACTGTCCGTCACCGCGCCTTGAAACGCGGTGCCTGCACTTGCCGTGAGGCTCGTGCAGCATCCTGCCCTGTGGTGTCCGGACTTTCCTCTCCAAACTTCTATCGGGCGCGGCGTTACCCGCGCCTTGGGATCAAAGAACTTGGAGCGACGACCAGGCCCCAAAGCTGAGGGGAGGATCGTGCCGACCCAAGGGGCGCCGGGCAAGCTTCTTACGACTCCCAGTAGACGATCTGGCCGCACTGGTCGCAGTGGGCGAACTCCTCGTCGGTCTTGCCGCGCGCGGCGGACTCGACCTCGCTGGAAACCTTCAGGTGGCAGCCGCCGCACTTGCCGCCCCGGATGGGGACGACGGCCGGCATGCGCCTGCGGGCCGCCTGGTCATAGGCCTCCTGCGCGGATGCCGGGACCGCGGCCCTCACCTCGGCCACGGCGGCGACGGCACCCTTCAACTCCTCGGAGAGGCTCGCGTCGCGCTCCTTCATGTTCCTGATGCGCGACTCGTGCCCGGCGATGTTCTGCTTGAGCGTGGCCTCGGCCGCCGCGAAGCGCTTCTTGGCCTCGTCGATGGCGTACATCGCCTCGAGCTCCTTGCCCTCGAGCTCGCCGATCTGGCGGCCCATTTCGGTGATCTGGTGGCCCAGGGCCTGGTACTCGTCGTTCTTCTTAACAGAGAGCTGCTGCGTCTGGTACTTGCCGCGCTGGGTCTCGGCGGAGCCGATCTCGGTCTCCAGGATCTTCTTCTTGGACTCGAGGCCGTGGACCTCGGCCTTGGCGGCGTCGATCGCGGCCTTCTCCGCGGCTATCCTCTGCTCGACCGAGGCGATCTCCTTGGGGACGGCCCTCAGCTGGGCCTCGATTCCCAGCCGCTTCGTGTCGCGATCCTGCAGGATGAGCAGCTGTTCGATCGTCGGGCTCGGCATGGACCGTCAACTGTGCTCCCCCAAAATGCTCGGTCAATCCCATCTTGAAGAATTGTCCCCGCGAAAGGGGGGAGCCAAATCGCGTTGTGCTTGGCCGGTGCGCCGCACAGCCTTCTGCCGCCCAATGAAGAAAAGGATCCGGCCCATCCTGGCTCTCGTCATCGCGGCGGCGTGCACCGCGCCCGTGTTCGCCTCCAGCGAGCTGGATGCGGCCCCCGTGGCCCTTCACCAGGAGGCTCCCGAGTATCCCTTCTCCATGCGCTTGGACGGAAAGCGCGGGGAGGTGCTGCTCGAGTTCACCGTGTTGGAGGACGGCAGCGTGGCCAACCCTCAGGTCGTCAGGTCGAGCCATCCCGACTTCGAGGCGCCCGCCGTCGAGGCGCTCTTGAAGTGGAGGTTCAGGCCGGGAATGAGGGACGGCGGTCCCGTCCCCATGCGGATGCGGGTGCCGATCATCTTTGCCCTCACGCAGATGCCGGACGGCTCCAACGGCTACGAGGTCTGGAACGTGCCGCTGTCGGCGCCGAAGACCTTCCCGCAGGAGTTCCAGTATGACGAGCCGCCGAAGCCACTCGTGATCAGCGCCCCGGTCTACCCCTTCGACCTGCTCGTAGGCAAGGTGAAGGGGAAGGCCTCGGTGAGCTTCGTCGTCGATCCGACGGGAAAGACACAAATGGTGAGGGTCCTGAGCGCCAGCCAGCCGGAATTCGGCGCCGCGGCGGTGGCCATGGTCGAGGCCTGGACCTTCGAGCCGGCAAGGAAGGGCGGCAAGCCCTCCTGGGCCCTCCTGCGCAAGGACGAGGTGTTCTCCCGCTCGTCCGAGGAATTCCCCCTGAACGAATCGGCGGAGAGGCTGCTCAAGGCCATGAGGAGGGACCCCTGCCCCATCGTGAAGGATGCCCACCTGCTTGACGCCACGCCCAAGGGCCGCTTCCTGCCCTCGCCAGTGGTCCCGGCGTCGCTCGCAAGGTCCGGCAAGGGTGCCGACGCCATGATCGAGTTCGTGATCGACCACGCGGGCCACGCGCAGCTTCCCCGGATCGTCTCGGCCTCCGACCCCGACTTTGGATGGGCCGCTGCAACCGCCGTTTCCCGCTGGCAGTTCACCACCCCGACCAAGGGCGGGAAGCCGGTCGACATCATCGCGAGGATCCCGCTGTCCTATAATCCGACGCCCCAGGCGACCGCCGGGCCCTGATTTTCGAGGCCTTTTCGGGGCCATGCCGGGCAAAAAGCCCTTTTAAAAGCGGCTTAACCCGCAGGGGGGATACCCCTTTCTCCCCCGCGGCCCTAGGAGGGGGTTTAAAACGCCCAAAATAGGCTGATTTTTCGCAAAAAAACCCTCGCGTGAAAGGGGCGTTTCGGAACAGAATTTTCCTTTCATTTCCGTCCCTTCTAGACCCCTACATGGCCGACCCAACCGACCCGCAAACCCCCTCCAATTCCGAAGCAGGCGCTGACGCTTACAACGCCTCCAAGATTCAAAAACTCGAGGGCCTCGAGGGGGTGCGCAAGAGGCCGGACATGTACATCGGCGACACGAACGAGCGCGGCCTGCACCACTGCGTCTTCGAGGTCGTGGACAACTCCGTCGACGAGGCCCTGGCCGGCTTCGCGACCCTTATCAAGGTCACGATCCACATCGACGGGTCCTGCTCCGTCGAGGACGACGGCCGCGGCATCCCGGTCGACAACCACCCCACCTACAACATCCCCGCATTGGAGCTGGTCCTCACGAACCTCCATGCCGGCGGCAAGTTCGGCAAGGGGGCCTACCAGGTCTCCGGCGGCCTCCACGGCGTCGGCGCCAAGTGCGTGAACGCGGTCTCGGAGTGGTTCGAGGCCGAGGTCAGGCGCGGCGGCAAGGTCTACCAGATGCGCTTCGCGCAGGGTAAGACGACGCAGAAGATGATCGTCATCGGCGACACCCGCAAGACCGGCACCAAGATCACCTTCAAGCCGGACCCGGAGATCTTCCTCACGACCCGCGAGTTCCAGTACGAGATCCTGGCGAAGCGCCTGCGGGAGCTGGCCTTCCTCAACCCCGGCATCAAGATCGAGCTCATCGACGAGAGGGCGCAGAAGAGCGACACCTTCTTCTTCAAGGACGGCATCACCGAGTTCGTGCGGTTCCTCAACCAGAACAAGAACATCCTCCATGAGAAGCCGATCACGTTCTCGGACTCCGTCCCGAACGACGACCCGACCAAGGCGCCCACGCAGGTCGACGTGTCGATGCAGTACAACGACAGCTACAACGACCAGGTCTTCGCCTACGCCAACTCGATCTACAACCTCGAGGGCGGCACCCACCTCTCCGGCTTCAAGACGGCGCTGACTCGCGTCATCAACAACTACGCCCGCGGCAACAACCTGATCAAGGAGAAGGACCCGGCCATCACGGGCGACGACGTCCGCGAGGGCCTGGTCGCCGTCATCTCCGTCAAGGTCTCCGAGCCCCGCTTCGAGGGCCAGACGAAGACCAAGCTCTCCAACTCCGAGGTGGACGGCATCGTGCAGAAGGTCGTGGGCGAGAAGCTCAAGATGTTCCTGGAGACGAACACCGGCGTCGCGAAGCGCGTGATCGACAAGACGCTCAACGCGGCCCGCGCCCGCGAGGCGGCCCGCAAGGCCCGCGAGACCGTGAGGAAGGGAGCCCTCTCCGGGGGCGGCCTCCCTGGCAAGCTGGCCGACTGCTCGGAGCGCGACCCGGCGCTCGGCGAACTCTACATCGTCGAGGGCGACTCGGCCGGCGGCTCCGCCAAGCAGGGCCGCGACCGCCGCTACCAGGCGATCCTCCCCCTGCGCGGCAAGCTGATCAACACCGAGAAGGCCCGCCTGGACAAGGTCCTCTCCAACGAGGAGATCAGGACGCTGATCACCGCCATCGGCACCGGCATCGGCGAGATCGAGGGCGAGGGCGCCTTCAACGTGGAGAAGGCCCGCTACCACAAGATCATCATCATGACGGACGCCGACGTGGACGGCTCCCACATCAGGACGCTGCTGCTCACCTTCATCTACCGCCAGATGCGCGGGCTGCTCGACCGCGGCTATGTCTACATCGCCCAGCCGCCCCTCTACAGAATCAAGCGCAAGAAGAGGGAGCAGTACATCGACAACGACGAGCAGCTGAACCGCATCCTCCTGGAACTCGGCTCCGAGGACGTGATCCTGACCCGCCTGGCCGACCGCCACGTCTTCTCGCCCCAGCAGATCGACCGCATCGTCGAGTCGCTGGCCGCGCTCGAGAAGCTCGGCGCGGGCATCACGCGCTACGGCGCCAGCCTCAACGACTACCTGGACCGCCACGACAAGGCCACCCATGCGCTCCCCCGCTACATCGCGAGGATCCGCGAGGGCAACAAGGAGTCTCACGACTTCCTCCCGGACGAGGCCGCCCGCGCCAAGTACCTGCTGGACCAGGGACTTGACGCCGACCTCTTCGAGCAGCCCGTAGGGGCGACCCCGAAGATCGAGGGCAAGCCGGTCGCGGCGCCGCGCCGCGTCACGCTGCACGAGATATTCGAGAGCACGGAGATGACCAAGATCCTGAAGGCCGTCGCGGCCATAGGGCTTGAGATCAACCGCTTCACCCCCACCGAGGAGGCGCGCTACACGATCACAGAGAACGCCGGCCAGAAGAGCGAGGTGAAGACCGACCTGAAGGGGCCGCTCGACATCGTCGCGCAGATCCGCGCCAACGGGAGGAAGGGCCTGACGATCCAGCGCTACAAGGGCCTCGGTGAAATGAACCCGAAGCAGCTCTTCGAGACGACGATGGACCCTGAGAACAGGCGGCTCCTGAAGGTTGCCGTCAACGATGCCGCCAAGTCGGACGCCCTCTTCACGCTCCTCATGGGCGACGAGGTCCCGCCCCGGAGGCAGTTCATCGAGGACAACGCGCTGAACGTGCAGTTCCTCGACGTCTAGGCTCAGGCCCCCTCCCACCCTCTCCCGCAAAACCCCCTTGTACACCGGATCCGAAAAACTCCAGTCGGCGAACATCACCGACATCATGCAGTCGGCCTACATCGAGTACTCGATGTCGGTCATCATCGCCCGCGCCCTGCCGGACGCGCGCGATGGGCTAAAGCCCGTGCAGCGAAGGATCCTCTACGCCATGCTGCGCGAGGGCCTGCTCCACAACCGCCCCTTCGACAAGTGCGCGGGCGTGGTCGGAGAGGTGCTGAAGAACTACCACCCCCACGGCGACGCCTCCGTGTACGACACGCTCGTGCGCCTGGCGCAGACCTGGGTCATGCGCTACCCGCTCATCGACCCGCAGGGCAACTTCGGCTCAGTCGACGGCGACCCGCCGGCCGCCTACAGGTACACCGAGTGCCGGCTCAACGCCGCCGCCGAGGAGCTCCTCAAGGACATCGAGGAGGAGACGGTCGACTTCGCGCCCAACTACAAGGAGTCGACGACGGAGCCGACGGTGCTGCCCGCGGCGCTGCCGAACCTCCTCATGAACGGCTCGACCGGCATCGCGGTCGGCATGGCGACCAACATCCCGCCGCACAACCTGAGCGAGATCATCGACGCCGCCTGCGCCATCATGGACAACCCGTCCATCAGCGTGGACGACCTCTGCAACATCGTTCAGGGACCGGACTTCCCGACGGGCGGCGTCATCTCGGGCCGCGAGACGATCCTGAGCTACCTGAAGACCGGCAAGGGCATCGTGCGCATCCGCGGCAAGGCCCACTCCGAGGAGATGAAGGGCGGCATGGAGCAGATCGTGATCACCGAGATCCCGTACAACGTGAACCGGGCGAACCTGGTCACGAGGATAGCGGAGCTGGTCGGCGAGAAGCAGCTGGACGGCATCCGCGACCTGAGGGACGAGTCCGACGAGAACACGCGCATCGTCGTCGAGTTGAAGCGCGGCGAGCAGGCCAAGGTCGTCATCAACCAGCTCTTCCAGAAGACGGCGCTCGAGTCGTCGTTCGGCGTCACGCTGCTCGCCCTCGACCGCAAGCGGCCGAAGCAGATGAATATCAAGGAGCTCATCGAGTGCTACATCGAGCACCGCCGCGATGTGGTGACGCGCCGCACACGCTTCCGCCTGCGCGAGGCCGAGGACCGCGCCCACATCCTCGAGGGCTACATCATCGCCCTGGATAACCTGGACGACTTCGTGAAGATCATCCGCTCCTCCTCGAACCGCGAGGAGGCGAAGCAGCGCCTGATGCTGAAGTACCCCCTCTCCGAGAGGCAGACGGACGCGATCCTGGAGCTGCGCCTCTACCAGCTGACGGGCCTTGAGCGCGGCAAGATCGAGGCCGAGTACCTGGGGCTCATGAAGCTGATCGAGGAGCTCCGCGGTATCCTGGAGTCCGATGCCAAGCTCCTCGCCCTCATCAAGTCCGAGCTCATGGAGATGCGGGAGAAGTACAAGTCCCCGAGGCGCACCGAGATCATCGCCGCCGCGGGGGAGTTCCGCATGGAGGACGTGATCCCGAACGAGGGCTGCGTCATCACGGTCTCGCACCTGGGCTTCATAAAGAGGACGCGGGTCTCCGACTACCGCTCTCAGAAGCGCGGCGGCAAGGGGATCATCGGGACGGAGACCTACGACGAGGACTTCGTGGAGCACCTGTTCACGGCGAGCACGCACGATTTCATCCTGTTCTTCACGAACACGGGCCAGTGCCACGCGAAGAAGGTCTACGACGTGCCCGAGGGGACCCGCGCCTCGAAGGGCAAGTCCGTCTCGAGCTTCCTGCGGCTTGCCGAGGGCGAGAAGATCGCGGCCATGCTGTGCGTTAAGGACTTCGAGGGGACGCTCCACGTCGTCATGGCGACCAAGGCCGGGGTGACGAAGAAGACCAACCTTTCCGACTACACGAACGCGACCCGCGAGGGCGGACTGCGCGGCATCAAGCTCGAGGAGGGTGACACGCTGGTCGGCTGCGTCCTGACCTCCGGCCAGAACGAGGTCATCCTCGTCAGCCACAAGGGCCAGGCCGTCCGGTTCAACGAGGACGAGCTGCGCGACCAGGGCCGCGACACGGTCGGGGTCACCGGCATGCGCTTCAAGATCGAGTGCGACTACGTGAAGGCGATCGAGGTCTGCGACACGCTGGACCGCCTCCTCATCGCCCGCGAGGACGGCATCGGCAAACGCACCAAGTTCGAGGACTACCGCCTCATCAGCCGGGGCGGCACGGGCGTCATCGCGATCGACCTTCCCGAGGACGGCTCGGTCAACGTGGCGGGTGCCTTGAGCGTCCGCGACGGCGCCGAGGTGATGCTCCTGACCGCCAAGGGGCAGAGCATCCGCACCCGCGTGAACGAGATCCGCGAGACCGGGCGAGGCGCCAAGGGCGTCAAGCTCCTGACGCTCGCCGAGGGCGACAAGCTCCTCAGCATCGCCCGCATCGTCGAGACCGAGGAGGAAACGAACTCCCCCGTCGAGCCGAGCTCTCCCGCCGAGCCGGACGGCCCCGAGGAGCCCGGCACGCCCTGAGGCGAACGGGCCCTAGGGCGTCTTGACCGGCGGCATCACGAGGATGCTGCTCAGGAACTTCACCCGAGGGCGGCCGCCGCCCTGGATGTCCATGAAGAAGCTTCCCATGGAGCCGGGGAAGATATGCACCGGCACCGGCTTCTTCGCCGGGTTCCTGTAGTCGCTGGAGTCGTCAACGACCACCCAGCGCTGGCCGTTATCGAGCGTGAACACGGTCCCCTTCTCATAGCCGTCAAACGGCGGGAGGATGGCCGCGTCGAGCGACGTGTACTCGATCTCGGTCCCCGGCTTGAGCGTCACCTTGAAGCGGTCGAAGAAGCCCGTTGAGGCCTTTTTCTCCTCCGCCTTCTTGTCCTCAGCCTGGACCTGCACCCGGACGGTCTGGGCGACCTCCTTGGCCGTCTGGTCCTTGGCGACCGCGACGGCGCCCGACTGGCTCGCGTGCACCAGGCTGTCGAGCGTCGCGAGCTCCTCGGGCGTCAGCTTGCCCAGGCCGGCGGCCGCGAAGTCCTGCGGCGTCAGGGTCTTCGTGAAGGGTTCCTCGGCAAGGGCCGGGGTCACGAACGCTAGGGCGAGCACGCAGGCGAGTCTGTAGGTCATTGGGTTGCAGGGGACGGTCAACGCTTGCTTAGGGTCAGGCGCAACGAAAAAGTCATCCCGCCCATTCGCCCATGATCCGCGCCCTCATATTCGACTTCGACGGCCTCATTCTCGACACCGAGACGGCGCTCATAGACGCCTACGGCGACGTTCACGAGTCCCACGGCCTCGCCTTCGACCGGCCTCTCTTCACCCGCAGCGTGGGCCACGCGGACTATGCCTTCGATCCGTGGAAGGGCTTCGGTACAGGCGCGGACAGGGACCTTCTCGAGACGGAGCGGAAGGCTTTCAACATCCGCCGCAACGAGGCGCAGCCGATCCTTCCCGGGGTCGTTGAACTGATCTCGGAGGCCCGCGCGGCGGGGCTCAAGGTGGGCCTGGCGTCCAATTCCGGGCACCCGCACGTGGAGGGACACCTGGGCCGCCTGGGACTCATGGGCAGCTTCGACTTCATCGCGTGCCGCGGCGACGTCCCCTCCCCCAAGCCCGAGCCGGACCTCTACCGCCATGTTTTGAACCATTTCGGGATAAGGCCCAGGGAGGCCATAGCGTTCGAGGATTCCCACACGGGCACCCTCGCGGCGAAACGGGCGGGCGTCTGGGTCGTCGCCGTGCCGAACGTCTCGACCGGGCACCATGACTTCACGCACGTGGATCTCAAGGTCGCCTCCCTCGCGGATTGCCGCCTGAAGGACCTCGTCTCAAGATTTGGGGCATGAGCACCGCCCCCGCACCTCGCCATGACGTGCTCGGCGTGGGGATATCGGCCACCACCCTTTCGGATGCGGCGCAGCACATCGTGCTGACGGCGAGGGCCGGCCTTCCGCTCTCGGTCTCGGCCTTGGCGGTGCACGCTGTGATGGAAGCCCAGTCGAGCGACGACTACCGCAGGCGGCTCAACACGCTGGATATCGCCACCCCGGACGGCCAGCCGGTGCGCTGGGCCCTGAATTTCCTACACGGGACGAAACTAAGGCAGCGCGTCTACGGGCCTTTCCTGATGCGGGAAGTCTGCTCGGCCGCTGCCGCAGAGAGGCTGCCGGTCTACCTCTTTGGTTCGGATGCCTCCACCCTCTCGCGCCTGTCGGCCAATCTCAGCTCGGCGCACAAGGGCCTGGAAATTGCGGGTGTGCGCGCCTCCCGGTTTCGGAGGGCCTCCGAGGCGGAGGCCCGCGAGGATGCCGCGGCCATCTCGGACAGCGGCGCCCGGATCGTCTTCTGCGGGCTCGGGTGCCCGCGTCAGGAGTCATGGGTCCATGCGATGAAGCCCCTCATCTCCGCGCCGCTCATCGGCGTCGGCGCGGCGTTCGCGCTTTGGGCCGGGGAGCGCAGCATGGCCCCCGCATGGATGCAGGACCATGGCCTGGAGTGGCTATTCAGGCTTGGCCAGGAGCCCAAGAGGCTCGCGGGGCGCTATCTCGTCCAGGGGCCGGGATTCTTTGGGGCGGTCGCGGCCCAAAAGTTGGGCCTGCGCTCCCCTGGGGCCGATCCCAGTCCTGTCGAGCCCGAGTACTGGGGCTAGGAGACCCTCAGAAGAGCTCCCGCTGGACAATCGAGTCCCGCTTGCGTGCATCGAGGGTGCTGAGCGCCAGGAGCTGCATGATCGTTAGTGAGGCCAGCTGCGGGTTTCGGGCCAGGGAAGCGAGCAGAAGCGCACCGGCCAGAGCATCGTACAGGGCAGCGTGGTAGAAACGCCGGTCCGACGGGCAATGCTTCGCCGCCAGGGTATCGAGCTCGTCCTGGAGGCCCGCGGCGGTGACGACCGCCTCCAGGCGCAGGGAATCCAGGGCCGGGTACAGCTGCGCGTAGATCCTCGCCGAGTCCACCCAGGGACCCCAGTCGATCAGGCGGTTGCCGGGCCTCGCGAAGTCAGGCGAGTTTCGCGGGTAGGGCCACGTGGCCCGAAGCAGCGAGCTTTCAGCCCCGGCATAGTGCGCCGCGAGCGGGCCCTTTTCCCTCAGGTCGGCGAAAAGCTCCCAGTCGGCCGAGAACGGCTCGTGCGCCGCCAGTTCATCGCCACTGAGGCGGTGGATCTCGGTGTCCTCGCGCCTCACCCTCCCCGTGGGGGAGCAGAGGCGGGTCAGCGTCGACGTCACCCGGCCGCCCTGCAGCGTGACGATCCCGTACTCGAGTATGCCGGACAACAGACTCCCCTCAAAATCGATGAAATACAGAGGCTGTTCCGTCCAGACCATGCGCAAATACTCCGGTAATACAGGCGCGCTCCGAGCTCAATTTTTTTGTCTTTGCGGTGTTTCGCGGTTTATAACGGCTGCGTGACCCTAGATCCTTACCGGGAATTCATCGTCGAGCTGGCGGGCCTGAGCGGCGCCTTCATTCGCTCCTTCTACGGATCGGACGACCTGAAGGTGGACATCAAGGCCGACCAGTCGCCCGTGACCGCGGCCGACAGGGGCGCCGAGGAGCTCATGCGCGAGCACATCGCCCGGCGATTCCCGGACCACGGCATCGTCGGCGAGGAGTTCGGCACGGACCGGGCAGACGCCGAGTTTGTCTGGGTCCTGGACCCGATCGACGGCACGAAGTCTTTCACCGCCTCGGTACCGCTGTTTGGCACCCTGATCGCCCTCATCCACAACGGGCAGCCGGCCTTGGGGTGCATCCACCAGCCCGTACTCGGCCAGCTCCTTGTCGGTGACAACTCCTCCGCAATCCTCAACGGGAAGCCCGTAAGGACCCGCCAGACTTCCTCGGTCACCGAGGCCACGCTCCTGACAAGCGACCCTTCAAACCTTGCAAAATTTCCCGGCGGCCCGGGATTCCAGCGACTGATGGGCCAGGCGCGGCTGGCGAGGACCTGGGGCGACTGCTATGGCTACCTTCTCGTCGCGACGGGCAAGGCCGACGTCATGTACGATCCCATCATGAACCTCTGGGACATCGCGGCCCTGGTGCCGATCATCAGGGGTGCGGGCGGCGTCATCACGAATTCCAAGGGTGGCCCCGCCTACCCCGCCGACTCGATCGTGGCCTCGGGAAGCGCATCCCTTCACGAGAAGGTGCTCCAGGCCATGAACGCCTGACCCGGCTCACTTCGAAGGCGCGCCGTCGGATACCCAGGCGGCGATCACCGCCCTCTCCTGCTCGGTGATCTGGGTCGCGTTGCCGAGCGGCATGATCCGCGTGACGATCACCTGCTGGTAGATCCGCTGGGAATTCTGGATGATCCCCGCGTCACTTGTCAGTATGACGCCGTTGGGCGGCTGGGTGATCCCGGGGAACGTGGGGACCTGCGAGTGGCAGGTGATGCAGCGCTGGCCGACGATCTTCTTTACGCGCTCGAAGGTCACGGGTCCCTCAACGGGAGGCAGGGACTGGATGTGCGGGGCGGTCCAGACGGCGACGATCCCCAGGAGGACCGCGGCTGCGGCCGGATACTGCCAGGCGTAGATGCCCTTCGTCTTCTTGTTGAAGAAGTGCCGGATCAGCACGCCCGCTCCGCCGACCAGCGCCAGGATCGCCCACGCCTGCGGGTGGGCGTAGGTCGCGGAGTAGTGGTTGCTGATCATGATGAAGATGATCGGCAGTGTGAAATAGTTGTTGTGGACGCTCCGCTGCTTGCCGCGGATGCCGTCGATCGGGTTCGGCTTCTGGCCCGCGCGCATCGCATCGACCATCCGCTTCTGCGCAGGGATGATGATGAAGAAGACGTTGGCCGCCATGATCGTGCCGATCGAGGTGCCGACGTGGATGTAGGCGGCCCGTCCGCCGAGGACGCGGCAAAGCTCCCAGGCAAGGAGCGTCAGGAGCCCGAAGACGATGATACCGACCGCGGTGTTGTTCCTGCCGAGCGGCGAGCGGCACAGGAGGTCGTAGACGATCCAGGATCCCACCATGCTGGCGGCGCCGATCCCAATGGCCTGCCAAGTGGTGAGGACGGCGATCGAGGGGTCGACCATCATCGTCTGGGCGTGCAGCCAGTAGACGACCACAAGGAGGGCCGTGCCCGAGAGCCAGGTGGTGTAGGCCTCCCACTTGAACCAGTGCAGCTTCTCCGGGAGCGAGGCCGGGGCCACCGCGTACTTCTGCGGGTTGTAGAAGCCGCCGCCGTGGATCGCCCAGAGCTCGCCCGCGACGCCCTTCTTGGCGGCGTCGGACTCGGGCTCCGGCGGGTCCAGGCTGTTGTCGAGCCAGACGAAGTAGAAGGAGGAGCCGATCCAGGCGATCCCGGCGATGACGTGGAGCCACCTCAGCAGCATCCCAACGATCTCGATCAGGTGGTCTCCCATGGCGCTCTGCTCAGGTAGCGGTCTCGGTGTACCTCGCCTCGCGGATGACGGTTATCTTGATGGTGCTCGGGTACTGCAGCTCGGCCTCGATGCGCCTCCTCAGTTCCTTGGCGATGTCGCGTGCGCGGTCGTCGGTCACCTCGCTCGGGGAGACGACGACGCGGATCTCGCGCCCCGCCTGGATGGCGAACGCCTGCTGGACGCCGCCGATCGACATCGCGAGCTCCTCCAGGCGCTTCAGGCGCTGGATGTAGTTCTCCATCGACTCGGCGCGTGCTCCCGGCCTCGTCGCTGAAATGGTGTCCGCCAGGATCACGATGCCGGCATAGATGGTCTCGGGCTTCACCTCCTCGTGGTGCGCGGCCACCGCGTTGACGACGATCGGCGTCTCGCCGTGGCGCTTGATGAAGTCCGCGCCGATGCCGGCGTGGCTTCCCTCCATCTCGCCCGAGACGGCCTTGCCGATGTCGTGCAGGAGGCCGGCGCGCTTGGCCAGGTTCGGGTCCAGACCGATCTCGCTCGCGATCAGCGAGGCGAGGAACGCCGTCTCCACCGAGTGGTCCAGCACGTTCTGGTTGTAGGAGAAGCGGTAGCGCAGCTTGCCGAGGAGCTTGATGATCTCCGAGTGAAGCCCGTTGATGTTGAGCTTGTTGACGGCGTCCTCGCCGGCCTGCGTCGTCGAGAGGTCGATCTCGTCCTGGGCCCTCTTCACGTACTCCTCGATGCTGGCGGGATGAATGCGGCCGTCCTTCACGAGGCCCTCGAGGGCATTGCGGGCGATCTCGCGCCGCACGGGGTCGAAGGATGAAAGAAGCACCAGCTGGGGGGACTCGTCGATCAGGAGCGTGACGCCGGTCGCCGCCTCGAAGGACTTGATGTTGCGGCCCTCGCGGCCGATCAGCCTTCCCTTCATCTCCTCGCTCGGCAGGTGGACCAGCGAGGCCGTCAGGTCGGTGTTGGGCTTGCTCGCCAGCCTCTGCATCGAGGCGATCAGGATGCGGCGGGCCTGGGTCTGGATCTCCTGCTCGGACTTCTCGAGGGTCTCGCGCCGAAGGGCCCTGAGCTCGTCCTGGCACTCCAGCTGGACCTCCTCCCTCAGCTGCTTGCGGACTTCCTCGCCATCCAGCTGCGAGACGCCCTCAAGGCGCTTGCGGACATTCTTGGAAAGGTCGCGGATGGCGTCGCGGGCTTGCCGGATCGCTGAACTCTCCCTGTTGAGGCGCTCCTGGCGCTGCTCGAGCTGAAAGTCCAACAGGGCAAGCGACTCCTCGTGTGCCTTGATCTCGCGCAGGCGCACATCGGACTCGATCTCGCGCCTGTCGAACTCGCGGTTGAGCTCGGAGCGTTTCTCCTGGATCTCGGACTCGGCCTTCTGCTTCACCTCGCCTGCGGCGACGGCCGCCTCGCGGCGCGCGACCTCAATCAGTTCAGACGCCTGCTCGTGGGCAACCCTTCTGGAGTAACGGGTTACGATCCAGACTACGATGAATCCAACGAGTCCCCCGAGGAAGAGGGAGACGGGAAAGGCCGCATCTGTGAGGCCGCTTGTCTGACTTGATGCTAGTTCGGCTACGGTTGCTAATGCCAAGGCTTAGGTCGGGTTAACATAGGGCTTGGGGGCCAAATCTCAAGACTCTTTACCGCATGCAAATGCGCAGGGAGGCAGGAATTGCAAAGAGGAGATTAGTTAGGCTCGATTGCAACCCGTTGGCTTGTTTGCACGCCGACTGTAATCCACTTCATGGCCAATCCCCTCAAGCGTCTGGTTAAGCGATTCGTCGATGATTGTGTCGTGCCAGCCTACGTCTACGTCGGCCTGAGGAAGCCGGGCCCAAATGTACTGGATGAGCTCGAGAGGCGGACCGCGGCGGAGTGCGCCGACTACGCGCAAGCCAACATGGCTTCGTCCCTCCAATTTGCGAAGAAGGGCGACCTTCAGAAATTTGCCTTGGGCAACGCAGGAAATGGGCTGGTCTGCGAATTCGGGGTATGGAAGGGCGAATCAATCAATCGCATCGCCGCGCTCGTGAGCCCGCGGCCGGTTTACGGTTTCGACAGCTTCGAAGGTCTTCGCGAGGACTGGGCGGGATGGGAAAAGACAAAGGGGGATTTCGACCTCAAGGGCGTGATGCCCGCTGTCGCTCCGAATGTTAAACTCATCAAGGGATGGTTCGACTCCACGCTGCCGGGTTTCCTGGCGGCCTATCCCGGAGCATTTTCTTTCGTAAACTTCGACTGCGACACCTACGAGGCGTGCAAATCAGCGCTCCAGCTTGTTAGCCCGCGGATAATCCCGGGTACGATTCTGGTTTTCGACGAGTATTTTGGCTACCGGGGATGGAAGCTGGGAGAGTATAAGGCTTGGCAGGAGTGCGTGCGCGAATCGGGCCTCGAATACGAGTACATTGCTTTCTCGCTGCAGGCAGTGGCCGTGCGCGTGTCCAAGAGGCGGGAGTGAGCCTCCGCTAGGCGTGCTTCTGGAAAGCCGGAAGCGTCCCGCTCAAGATGTCCTGGATTCTTTTTAGGGCCGCGTCCTCGCCGTCGGCGCTCCCGGTCTGCACCACCACATAAGCCCAGCGGTCGCTCCTGCCGTGAGCCACGCGGTCCCAAGAATCCCTCGCCAGCCTCTGCCAATGCGTGGCCAAGGTCGTTTCAGCCCCGACAAAATAGTAAGCGAATAGCTGGGGAACCGATGACCTGCCACTAGGCGTTACAAGTTCCTTCTGCACCCGCAGGACAGTCGCGGGAAAAGCCGAAGCAGTGCCCGGAAAGGAGAATCTGTGGTCGAACGACCCCTGGATGGTCCATCCCTGCCCCACGAGGCACAACTCGGGCCGATGAATGGAGGTCCGGTCCCGGCCACTCAGGACGATCGAGAGGAACACCTGCTTCGACGGATCGAGCAGCGAGACATACACCTTTCGGGAGAAGCCCGTGTCCGCTGGAAGCACTTGCCTCTCGATCTCCGTGACCTCCGACGCCCGTCCCATCCAGTCCGAACCAACGTACTCAGGAAGCGCTACGGGGTTGCGGCCATCGGGAGCGAGAGCAATCCCCGCCCGGCTCGTCGAGGAATTTTGGGAAACATGAAACAGAAAGAACGCCGCGACGACGGCCAACAGGTCGACGAGCGCGATTGCCGCCCAGATTCGCGAAGCGCCAGCGGACGCGCCAGTTGGACCAGGCCTCCTTTCGTCAACGGGCCCTGCCTCTACCGCCCAGTCAGGTCGGGCTGAGGCAATCTTTTCGGCGATCAGGTAAACCCCTCCCAGCACGATCGCGAAGACCGCGAATCCCATCACCTCATGAACGCGGTCTCCCCATTTTTGTCCGGCAATCTGAGCAGAAATGACGATCGAGACGATCCTTAAGACATTGCCCAGATAGATAAGTGGGAAGGTCGCCGCGAACATAGCGGCGCGAAGCAAAAAGGGCCTGAACTGCAAGTAACCGATAACGAGTGAGAGCGAAGCAAGCGCGACCAGTGAGCGCACTCCACTACATGCGGCCGCGACGTCGTAGTTGTATCGCCCGTCGGGCGACAATATCTGCGTTCCGTTTACAAGGACGTGTATTCCCACGGCATGGAGAATCATGCCGCTAGTGCCCACCACCCACATGCGAAGCCAGAAGCCCGCCGAATCCAACGCATTGAGCGGAATCGCAAAAACAAGGAAAGCGATGGGAAATACGGTCGCCTTTGCCCATCTGCGTCCCCCGACAAACGCTATGACGCCCCAGGTGAACAGCAATAGACCAATGATCGAGACTCTGGCCTGCTCGGCTACAAAGCCAAGCGAGTGAACCGCAAGTCCTGCCGCCACCGCTGTGGTGGCGGCAAGGACGGGAGCGTCGGAGTCGCCGTCAGTTCGAACGAGCCTGCCCAGGTTCCTGTGGCCCAGCCAAACGCTCAGCAAAAGGATGAGGAGGCCGTGCTGGGTCTCGGAGGCAGGATTCGTCCACTGAAAGGTCCACCAATAAAAGAGAGACGAGGAACCGATGTATCCGCGCGTGCTGTTGCCGAGAAACTGGAACACAAGAATTCCCGGCACAGCGCAGGCCAACGCGATCCATATTTTGCCCCTACCCGGGGTGGCCATGCTTGTCATGCGCTTGATTGAAAGCCTAACTAAACGAACTTGGCAAAACCATCCCAAGATTCCGCCTCAACCCTGCTCGTCCTCGAGTTGTGGGGGCTTGGGGATGTCGCCCTCGCCGCGCCATTTCTGCAGGCTGCATCGAGAAAATCGCGAGTTACCCTCGTGGCAAAGAGTCACGCGGCACCCCTTCTCAATCGATTTGCCCCGGCGGTGCAGCTCATTGAATTCACGGCTCCATGGACGGCATTCTCCGGCAAGTACCAGTTGCTTGATTGGCCCTGGAAGTCTCTTGGAAAACTCAGGCACGACTTAGCGGAAGCCGATTTTGACGCCGCTGTTTCCGTTCGCCGAGACCCTCGGGACCATGTTCTCATGGCACTGTCGGGCGCCAGGAACAGGTTTGGATTTCCCAGGAGCGGATCAGGAGTGCTCCTAAACCAGCCTCTCGCTCCCCCTGCGAGCCCTCACCGCGCCGATCACTGGGGTGCTCTCGCATCAGCACTCGGTTTCGAGATCAAGAAACCGAACCCAAAGGCGCGCAACGGCCGCAGAATTGTGATCCATATGGGCGCTGGTCAGCCAACGAGGCTGTGGCCCCGCGAGAGATTTGAGACCCTCGCCAAGGACGTCTCCGACGCAGGTTGGTCGGTCGAGTTGCTTGATGACTCGCTCGTGGGCGTGGAAGCCCTCATTGAGCGCTTGGACTCGGCAGACAGGTTCGTCGGCAACGATTCGGGTCCCGGCCATGTGGCCGCGCTTCTCGGCGTGCCTACCTTCACTTTGTTTGGACCGCAACTTCCCGAGTCTTTTGCCCCCCGAGCTCCCAAGGCAGAATGGATCACCGGGGCTCCCTGTCCCTACAAGCCGTGCTTCGACAACTGCAGGTTTTCGGAGCCGAGATGCACGCTCTCAATCGCAACGGATGAAGTATCGCGTCGCGTGCTCGCTTGGCTCGCAAACGATTCGCTGGAATAGCCCAAACTTCCAATGGCCGCAGACCTGCGCGACGAGAACAAGAGACTGCACCGAGCCGGCCAAACGGTCGGCGCGCAGGCCGCGGCGCGCGTGGTCTCTGTTCTCTGCCTTCTCGTTCAAACGCCGCTCTTGCTGCGCCATTTCGGAACCGAGAACTTCGGTTGGCTGATGGCGGTCACATCGTTCGTCGGCCTTTCCCAATATATCGACTTGGGCTCGGCGATAGCGCTACAGCAGCAGCTATCCGTGGCATGGGGCACTGGAGATTCCGAGCGACTCTCCCAAGTCTATGCTGGCGGACGCCGACTGCTGGGGCGCTTGGCAGCAGCTTGGCTGCTCCCCGGCCTTGTCCTCGGCCTCGTCCTGGGGCCAAGGACGATCCCTTCACCAGGCGGCATCCTGGAGATTTGGTCATGGGTCGCATTGGTCTTGTCGGTCCTTGTCGGCCTTCGGTATTCTGCAGGGCCACGCCTCGCGGCCGCGATTCAGTCGGGATGGCTCGCAGCCGGATGGACAGCCGTCGCCAACTTGCTCGCCTTGGGCGCCGTGGCGATGGGCGCCTCGCTAAACGCGCCGAAGGGATTCTTCGTCGCCGCAATCGCGAGCAGCCAAGTGCTGCCAGGGATACTCACCGAACTCCAGTTGCGCAGGCGTTTCGAATGGGCCCGAAAGCCGATGTCGAACGATGCCGTCTGCGCGTCGTCGGCCACAATATGGGCCGAGGGACTCCATTACGCGGTGCCAAATCTGGCTGGCGCCGCCCTCCAGATGTCGACTCCGGCAATCTTCGCGCACTGGGGCGGCTACACCGCGACGGCCGCCTACTCGGTCCTCTTGAGGCTATACGGCCTCGCGGTTCAGGGACAGGCCATGGTGCTAGCGCCGCTTTGGCCGGCCTACGCCGAGGCAGAGGCAAAAGGAAACCGCGCATGGGTGAGGCGCACCTTCGCCATCTCACTAGCCATCACTGCGGCCTGCATGCTCGCGATCTGCGCCTGCGCGGGGCTGCTTCCCTGGATTACCTCCTACTGGCTGGGCGCCAGTTCCCCGGCGATTGGTGCTCCGTTTGCATGGCTCATCTCGCTGTGGTGCTGCGTCACGGTCGCAAACCAGGCGCTAAGCTATCTGTTGCTCGGCCTCGGGGAGCTGAAGCGAATCGCGAGGGGGGTCGGGGTGGCCCACTTGGCAACGCTCGGCCTCATGGCGGCGGGCGGCCATTATTATGGAGCGATCGGCGTCGCGGCGGGCCTAACCTGCGGTGCCGCTCTTCTTGCAACGCCTCAGTTCGTAGCATGCACGGCTCGCGTGCTCGCCCCAGATAAGGGGTCGACGGCGCAGTGATCGCGCCGCAATAAACTGTCATGTCCGAACCCGCGCGACGCACGCCTTCCAGGCCAGCTTGAAATGACGACCGAGGACCTGAGCGTAGCGCTTTTCAAGACGAACTATCTTGGCGATAGCGTCTTGTTCGTGCCGGTGGTGAAGGAAATTCGCCGACTTAGGCCTTCGTGGCGGATAAACTTGGTTGTGTCTCCCGCTCAGGCACCACTCTTTTCCGGCGACGTCGGGGGACCCGACATTCTTTCGGTTGGTCCCGAGAGATTCAAGGCTGCCTGGAAGAATCCCGTGGAGGCCGCAAGCTGGTGCAGGAAACTGCTGGCGAGAAAGGTGGGAGCCAGCCTTGTGAGCTATGATCAGGGAAGCTTTGCGCATATCCTCGCGCGTGTCGCCGGCGGCTCCATCCGCGTAGGAGGGGCGGACCTAAGAATCAGGGCCCCCACCATGCTCACCCACGCGGTGGCTTTCGCCGACGGCTGGAGCATCGCCCAATGGAATTGGGAGATGGCTCGCACGCTTCTCAATGAAACAGGGGGATCCGGCGACATGGCCTCCTCGCCGCCGCCGCCGACCCTCGGCCACCTCACGGGCAAAGCGCCATCAAGACCGAGCGGAGTGGTCATACACGCGGGCTCGAAATGGACGCATACGAGGTGGCCGCTGGAGCGCTACGCTGAGCTCGCGGGCAGATTGTCCCGTGACTTTGCCGTCACTTGGGTCACGGTCCCCGAGACGCGGGGCGCCGAGATTCCCCGTGAAGTCAAATCGGTCGAATGCGCCGATGTCGGCCAGCTCGCTAGGGTGCTCGCAGGGGCCCAGCTCTTTATCGGCAACAACTCCGGGCCAATGCACCTTGCAAACGCACTGGGAACCCCAGTCGTCGCCATCACAGGCCCATCGGCCCCTGAATGGAACCCGCAATGGTGGACAGATCGGACGGTGGTCCTCCGAACTCCCGGCCTCCGCTGCGCGCCCTGCGACCGAAAACAGTACTCGCCCGGGTTTTGCGCCAATGCCGAGGAGCCCGTCGCGTGCCTTCGCCGAATTACTGTCGACTTTGTTGAATCTCAGGGACGGGAGCTCTTGAATCGCACTTGCGCCGGAACATGAGCCCGAAACTGCGAACCATCATTTACCTTGTTGTCGGCGCAGCCATTGGAGTCTCGATCGGCATCGACGTCGCCGACGAAAGCTATGCGGTGGCGGTGCTGATAGGCGCATCCACACTGTGGCTCGTCGTGAACAGGGTAAGCCCATCAACGCCCGACGTCTGGCTTTTGGGAGTCACCGTCGCGGGCTACATCATCGGAAATCGCGGCTTCGCGCAGCTGCAGCCCTCGGACCACCTCCCCCTGCTGCCTGCCGAGGCAGCTCTCCTTGTTACGGTCCCCGCCCTCGTGCTGCGGACGGTTATGCGGAAGACCCCGATCATCGGGCGCGATGGCCTAAACTATGCGATCCTCATCTGGATGATCGTCGGCACAATCCGCTTGCCGCTCGATGTCCAGCGCTACGGAGTGATCGCAGTCCGCGACTACGCCATGGTGTACTACGCGTCGTTCTTTTTTGTCGCGCAGGCATTCGCACCAAAGGCGGTCAACGTTCGCGTGCTGACCGGATCGATCACGTTCGCGATCGTCTGCCTCATGCCGGTGGTGGTGAGCATACTGATCTCGCCCGAATACCTTGCCGAACACGTCACCTGGAACGGCATACCGCTCATCTTTCACAAGAGTGACCTGATCGCCAATTCGCTCGGCGCGGGCTTTTTCTGGCTCTGGACCCGGTGGGAGAAGGATCACCGGCGGATCTGGATCGCCCTGGCCTCGGTTTGCCTGCTCCTCATCGGCGAGATGGCGTCACCGCGGGCGGCCATGTTTGCGGTGGCGGTCACGACGCTCCTTTGGGTCTGGTTCAAGCGTTGGCGCATCGCGGCGGTTCAGGTCGGGATCGTGTCCGCCGCGGCGCTCCTTGTGTTGGGGTACCTCAGCCTCACTGGCGGGGACCTCGAAAAATCGGCCCCCTATTCCATGTATGAGCATGCGATCTCGATCTTCGACCCTTCCGGCAGCGGGACGTACATCAACGGCAAGAGCGGAGACCCGGGGGACAACAACCGATTCCGCATCGTTTGGTGGAAGGACGTGATCGAGGACACCACTGCCGAGAATCCCATCTTCGGCCTCGGTTTCGGAACAGACCTCGCCGCCCGGTTCGTCGCGGACTATGGCCTCGTCACGGACGAGAGTTTCGCGGCTCGAAGTCCTCATAGCATGATTGTCACAACCTACGGGCGCATGGGTCTCCTTGGCCTCTCATGCTGGCTTGTGGCCTCGGCCTTCATGGCGAGGACCGTTTACCGGGTTTTCAAGACTGGCGACCCGGACGCCATGGGGCTTTGCTGCATCGTGACGATGACGTGGCTGAGTGCCTGTGTTGGAGTCGTCTTGGAATCTCCCATGGCTGCCGTCTTTTTTTGGACCGCGTTGGGCTTGGCGCATGGCAGACTCCATGGCCTCACCGAGCGCCCCGCCCAGGCCAAAGAGACTGTTACCGAAGATTGGCCGGTTGCAAAGCCGGTCCCGGTCGATACTTACTGAGTGCCACGGTGAACCTGCGACTGCCGGTAGACTCCTTCAGCGTTTTCAAGACGACCACCCGCGGGCGCTGGGACCTGCTGACCCCGATCGCCATCACAGGCCTCGGCATGTTCGGGCTGGCCTTCATCTACTCGGCCCAGCTCCCCGTCCACGGCGACAGCTGGATAAGGCAGCTGTTCTTCCTCTTCGTCGGCGCAGGCCTGTACGTCGCGGTCTCCCTAATAGACTACCAGTTCTGGCTCAGCGTCGCCCACTGGATCTATGCGGCCTGCCTCGTTCCCCTGGTCCTGGTTCTGATCAAGGGGATAGGGACCTCGGTCTACGGATCCCAGCGCTGGATACGCATCGGGGCCTTCCAATTCGAGCCCTCGGACACGGCGATCATCGCCGTCCTCCTCATTACCGCGAGCCTCTTGGTGCGCAGCGAGATAGGCACAGTGAAGCAGTCCCTGGGCGTGCTGGGGAAATTGGCCCTTGCCGTGGGTGTTCCCATGCTTTTGATTTTGCGACAACCGGACCTGAAGTCCGCGATTGTTCTTCCGCCAATGGTGTTCTCGATGCTGTACGTGTCCCGACTATCCGGGCGATTCTTCGCCGGTGCCTTGGCCGCGTTTCTCCTGATCACTGGCCTAGTCGCTTGGGACACAGCGCGTTACATGCATTTCGTGGACTCCAACCACTACTCGTACCAGGGCAACCTCGGCACCTACGAGAAGCATAGCTGGCTCCCGCTGCATGACTACCAGCGCAACCGCATCCTCTCCTTCGTGGATCCGGACAAGATCGATCCCATGGGGATCGGCTGGAACCAGCGCCAGTCGCTCATATCCGTCGGAAGCGGCGGCCTTTATGGCAAGGGCTGGACCGAGGGGACGCAGGCCCGGCTCGGTTACCTGCCGCGCGCCGTCGCGCACAACGACTTCATATTCTCGGTCATCGCCGAGGAAAAAGGATTTCTGGGAAGCATCACGGTTCTCAGCCTGTTTGGCCTAATGCTGTTCAATGGCATACGCATCGCCGGTCTCTCAAGGGACCGGTTCGGCACCCTCCTCGCCCTTGGCGTGACGGTGCTGTTCATGGTGCACGTGTTCGTGAACATCGCCATGACCATCGGGCTCGTGCCCATCACGGGCATACCGCTTCCCTTTTTAAGCTACGGTGGCACCTTCGTGCTCAGTTGCTGCTTGTTGCAAGGACTGGTCCAGAGCGTCTATCGCTTCCGGAAGGACTTCGCATGACCATGCGTCCGACCCGCGATAACGACCGCTCTGCCGGAATCTCCTGCGCCGCAACCAGAGGCCGGTGGTGCGCCGAATCCAACCAAGACAGAGACCCCCATGAGCGAAACAACACGGCCCAGCCCCGACGCCCCTCAGGACGTCGCACAGAAATATGACTCAGAGCTTGCGAGTCCCCCACTCCAGCGAGAAATCGCCTCTGTAAGCCCCGGAGAGCTGAAAGAGGGCGCCAACCAGCGCGCCCAGCAGCGACCGCTGCTGCAGAAGATCATCGCGGCATTCAAGAAGGAGAAGGGTTCGTACCGCGAACTCATCATCAACTCCGAGCCGCTTGAGAAGCGCGTGGCGCTCCTCGTGGACGGCCGCCTCGAGAAGTACGAGATCGAGCGCGAGTCCGACGACCGCATGGTCGGCGGCATCTACAAGGGCAGGATCAAAAACCTGGACCCGGGCCTGAAGGCCGCGTTCGTCGACATCGGCTACGCGAAGAACGCCTTCCTGCATTACTGGGACATGCTCCCGGCGGCCACCGACTCCTCGATCGAGGTCGTGCGCGTCAACAAGAAGCGCGACGCGGGCCCCAAGGGCGAGGTGACGGTGAAAGACATCCCCGGCCTCTACCCGCCCGGCTCCGACATCGTGATCCAGGTGACCAAGGGCCCGATCGGCACCAAGGGCCCCAGGACCACCACCAACCTCTCGATCCCCGGCCGGTACCTGATCCTCACGCCCTACAGCGACGGATGCGGCATCTCGCGCAAGATCGAGGATCCCTTGGAGAGGAAGCGCCTGAAGCAGCTGATCAACGAGCTCACGATCCCCGAGGGCATGGGCGTCATCGTGCGCACCGCCGGCGAGGGCAAGAAGCCGCGGTACTTCGTGCGAGACCTGCACCTGCTGCTGAAGAAGTGGGAGGAGATCAGCCACAAGATGGCCAATGACCGCTCCCCCTGCTGCCTCTACATGGAGCCGGATCTCGTCGAGCGCACGGTCCGCGACTTCCTGACGGAGGACGTCGACCGCGTGCTCATCGACAGCAAGCCCGACTTCGACCGCACCCAGAACCTGGTCGGCCTCATCTCGCAGCGCTCGCGCTCCAAGATCGCCTTCTACACAGACAGCATCCCGATCTTCGAGCGCTTCAACATCGAGCGCCAGATCGAGCAGACCGGACAGCGCAAGGTGCCTCTCCCGAGCGGCGGCGAGATCGTGATCGACGAGACCGAGGCCCTGATAGCCATCGACGTCAACACGGGCTCCCACAAGAACCGCTCCGGCGAGGAGAAGAACACCCTCTACGCGGTTAACCTCGAGGCGGCCCAGGAGTCGGCCCGCCAGATCAAGCTGCGCAACTTGGGCGGCCTCATCATCCTCGACTTCATCGACATGAAGGAGCGGCGCCACCGCAACGCCGTCTACGAGAAGATGGTCGAGCTCATGGCGGGCGACAAGGCGAAGAACCACATCCTGCCGATCTCGTCCCTCGGGATCATGCAGATGACCCGCCAGCGCCAACAGGAGTCGCTCTCGTCGAACATGTACACCGACTGCCCGTACTGCCGCGGCCGCGGCATCGTGAAGTCGGACACTACCATGTCGGTCGAGCTCCAGCGCCGCCTCTCGTCGGTCGTGCGCCGCCTCCAGGCGCGCAAGGACGGCAAGATGTACTCGATCCGCGTCCTCGTGCACCCCGCGGTGCTCGAGCGGCTCCGGAGCGAGGACGCGGACCTCCTGGTCCGCATGGAAAAGAGCTTCGGGGTGCAGCTGGCCTTCAGGGCCGACCCGAACTACCACATCGAGAACTTCAAGATCATCAATGCCACTACGGGCGAAGAGTACCGCTAGTTAGTGTCATGATGTTGTCGGAATGAGCTGGGACTTGGGGTCGCATCGCGCGACCTCAAGTTCTCAACTCGGTCCCGCGGCCGGGGCAGATGAAACCTTCCCGGCAACGGTGCGACCGAATTCGTTGCACGGCATTTCTACGAACCGGGACATAAGGTTCGCCAGGATGTAAGATCCGATCAGCGCAACAATCGCCACGGGGACCATCGGGGCGTGGCCGGCGACCGAGATCCATATCCGAACCACGGCGAGCAGCACCAGCAGATGCACGAGGTAGAAGCTGTACGAGGTCCGGCCCATGAATCCAAGGACCGCGCTGCTGAGGATTCTCTTCGCGACCACTGAGTACATGGAGAGAACGATCAGTCCCGCCGAGCCAATCGCCACCAGCTGCTCGCCGCAATAGTCCTGAAGGAGGTCAATTTGAAAGTGTCCTGCGCCTTCATCGGCCGCGATGACCATTGCGCCCAAACAGCATAGGATCGTAGAGCCCAGGAGGAGCGACGCCTTCCAGGTATCCCATTCTCGCCTGGGCATCCGGAGCATGGCTACCGCGATCTCGCTCCATCGCTTTGCCAGCAGGGCACCTCCAACAAACTGCGGCAGCTGAAAAACCGTTGTAATTCTGCAAATGCTGGCGATCTGAAAGCACGCCACGTAGGTGGCGGCGAGCAGAAGCAGGTCGGCCGTCAGGCTGCGCTTCCGGTTAACCACCAAGATCACCAACGGGAATATCACGGATATCCTCATTTCGATCAGCAGCGACCAAGCCGGAGCGTCAAATATGCGCGCATCTGGCACCGAAATCGCCATGGCGAGTGTCTTGGCGGCTTGGACAACTGTAAACGGCTCGTTCCAGTAAGCCCCGTACCAATCGCGCAACATGATGCGGGAATACGCCGAATGCTCACCTGCGCCACCTAGCTTCAGCATCACAGCAAGGAGGATTGCCGCAATGTACGCGGGGTAGATGCGGAACACGCGCTTGACGATGAATTCAGCCCACCAACCCGGTCGGTATTCCTGTGCCTGAGCGTAGGCGAGGTTCAACACGAACCCACTAAGCACGAAGAAGAAGTCGACTGCCGAGGTGCCACTGAAAAGTAAGCCAAGTGGTGTCATCCGTGTGACGGATAGGAGATACGGGACCGTCCGAGTCATAGTCAGCGAATGCCAACCAAACACTATCAGAGCCGCGATCCCTCTCATCCCGTCGAGCTGCCGGAGGTGTCGCATCGGTCTGCGAAAGTGACTGGTTTTCGCCTTCGGAGAAGGAAAATAAAAGAAACGATTTTATGGACGCGAGAGGGGTTCCGGCAGAACCGTCATTCAATTGTGCCGTCAGTCCTCTTCTCATTTCCCATTCACGCTTGAGTCCAATTTCAATCTCTTCTCAATGTGCATCGATACGCTTCCGACCATATATTACCCGCTCACAGCTAGCGGGCCGCCGGCCGGGCCCGTGATCCACCCATGGTCTTTGCCCTTTGGTGCGGATGGGGTTTCGCGGGATCGGGCCTTCTCGCCGCATGGCGCCAGGGCTGGCGCGGAAGGACCCTCCTCGTCGGTTGCGTACTCGGCTCGTTCGCGATCCTTTTCTCGTCGGCACTCCTCCTTCAGCTGGGGACGGGATCTCTTGGTCGCGGCGAGTGGTTCGCCACAACGGTAGGCTTGTCGCTCCTGGCGGGCCTGCTTCCCGGTCGACCGGGAAGGAACGACGTCCCCGAAACGGCGGGTCGACCCGCCGGTTGGCTCCTGGCGCTTCTCGTAGCCGCCCTCTGCCTCGCCCTGGGGGTCATCGCCTACAGGGCGATCGTCCAGCCGCTCACCGGTCCCGACACGATCTTCCGCTGGGACTTCCTTGCCCGCCAGATCCTGCGCCAAGGGAACATGGGGTTCTATCCGCAGGCGAACGAAGCCGACTATGCCCACTACATGTGGGCCGACGGGATCCCTCCCCTCGTCTCACTCCTCTACGCATGGAGCTACATGGGGGGCGGATCCGCAGCGCCCGCCCTCACGGCGCCCGTAGTGATCCTCGTGGCTGTCCTCGGCTTCATGCTCGTCCGCATGCTGGCATCTAGGGTCGGCGGGAACTCGGCTGGCTTCTGGGCCGTGGCGCTACTTGCCGGCTCCGCCCTCAACACCTGGTCCGTGTCCATGGGCCAGGAAACCGGTGTCACGACACTCGGCCTCCTCGCGCTGGCGTGGGCGCTCGGCTCCGGGGATGCCGAGCCAGACTGGCGGCTCGCAGCCCTTGCGGCCTCGGTCGCCGCGCTGGCGCGCGACTACGGCCCTGCGCTGGTGATCGCCGGATTGGCATATCTCGCATGGAGGAAGAGGCCCGTCCGCGAACTCTTAGGCTTCGTCTCCGTGACCTCGGTCCTTGTCGCCCCGTGGTACGTGCGCAACTGGGTCCGGACCGGCAACCCGCTCTTCAATGTCGACCTTCATGGCCTCTTCCCGGTGAACCGGGTGCACGCCGACATGATGGAGTCATACGTCGCGCGCTACGGTTTTGGCGGACACTTGGCCGAGCGGGTCGGCCAGCTTTTGCCCCTTCTCTGGCCGGCAGGGGCCGGGGTGCTCGTGGCCGCACTCATCGCAACGCGGATCCGCGGAGCGTGGCCTGCTGCGCTCGGTCTCCTCGCCGCTCTTTGGCTTGTCCTCTGGCTCCTTTCGGTCGGCTACACCGCGGGCGGCATCGGGTACTCCCTCAGGGTCCTGAGTCCGTTCCTGGCCGCGGCGTCAGTCGCAGGCGGGGTGGCGCTTTCCAAGGTGCGCGGTTCGCTCAAGGGCCTGCTCGCCGGGCTCCTCGTCCTCGTCGCCGCGGAGGCCTCCGCGCGCGCCCTTGTCATGATGCACGTGCCCTCAAGCGAGCGCCTCGCAGACTGGGGCAGAATTGGGAGTTACTTCTCGGCCATGAACGGAACGCCGACCCATGACCGCGCCGCGGCGATCATCGGCAGCCAAAAGGTCATGGTCGACGACGCGTACACCCACGCCTACCTGGTGAACAGGGGCGTGGCAGCCATTCCCATGTGGGGCACGGGAGTGGCCTTCATCACGGCGCCCGGGCTCGACATGCCAGCGGCCATGGCGCGACTTCGCGCCATGGGCATCACCTACATATGGCTGACCGTCGCCCCGGAACCGCGGGGTTTCTTCGACCGGTTCACGTTCTTCAAGGAACTGGATCCCTGGCTCGTTCCTGTGCTCAAGGGCGACAACTGGGTTCTCTTCTCCCTGAGGGAAAAACCCGCAGCCCCAGCCTAGACAGGCACCGGGGCCCCGTTCGGATCCTTCCACTTCCAGTTCCGGATCTCGGGCATGTCCTCTCCGTAGGTGTCGATGTACTGCTTGTGCTCGACCAGCTTGTCCCGCAGCTGCTGGTGAAGGTAGACGCCCTTCTCGCCCGCCTTCGGTACCCGCTCGATCGTGTCCATGACGAGGTGAAACCTGTCCAGCTCGTTCAGGACCGTCATGTCGAAGGGGGTCGTGATGGTCCCCTCCTCCTTGTAGCCCCGGACATGGAGGTTGTGGTGGTTGGTGCGCCTATAGGTCAGCCGGTGGATCAGCCAGGGATACGCGTGGAAGGCGAAGATCACCGGCTTGTCCTTCGTGAAGATCTCATCGAACTCGGTGTCTCCGAGGCCGTGGGGATGCTCGCTCGGCGGCTGGAGCCTCATCAGGTCCACCACGTTGACCACCCGGATCCGAAGGTCCGGCAGGTGTTCGCGCATGATTGAAACCGCCGCGAGCGTCTCCAGGGTTGGGACGTCTCCGCAGCAGGCCATGACCACATCCGGGACGACCCCCTGGTCGTTGCTCGCCCACTGCCAGATGCCCAGGCCCTGGGTGCAGTGCTTGACGGCCTCGTCCATCGTGAGCCACTGGGGCGCGGGATGTTTGCCCGCGATCACGACGTTGACGTAGTGGCGGCTGCGCAGACAGTGGTCCATCACTGAGAGCAGGCAGTTCGCGTCGGGGGCGAGGTATACCCTCACGACCTCGGCCTTCTTGTTCACCACGTGGTCAATGAAGCCGGGATCCTGGTGGGTGAAGCCGTTGTGGTCCTGTCTCCAGACGTGTGACGCCAGCAGGTAGTTGAGCGAGGAGATCTTGCGCCTCCAGGGCAGCCCGAGCGTCACCTTCAGCCACTTGGCGTGCTGGTTGAACATCGAGTCGACGATGTGGATGAACGCCTCGTAGCAGTTGAAGAGGCCGTGGCGGCCCGTGAGCAGGTACCCCTCGAGCCATCCCTCGCACTGGTGCTCGCTCAGCATCTCCATGACGCGCCCGGACGGCGCCAGGAACTCGTCGTTGGGCTGCTTGATGGCCTCCCACTGGCGGTCTGTGGTCTCAAACACAGCCTCGAGGCCATTGGAGAGCGTCTCATCCGGCCCGAAGATGCGGAAATTCCTCTGCGTGCTGTTGAGCTTCGCCACGTCCCGCAGGAATTTTCCGAGCACATGCGTGTCTCCGGGTCCCGGCGAGCCGGGTGCGGGCACGTCCTGGGCATAACTCCTGAAGTCGGGCATGCGCAGCTCCCGCAGGAGCATGCCGCCGTTGGCGTGGGGATTGGAGCCCATGCGCCGCGTGCCCTTGGGGGCAAGGTCCGCCAGTTCCGCCTTCAGCTGGCCCGCCTCGTCGAAGAGCTCCGCCGGCCTGTAGCTCAGCAGCCAGTCCTCGAGAAGCTTCAGGTGGGCCGGTGGCGACGTCGGCGACACCAATATCGGGACCTGGTGCGCGCGGAATGTCCCCTCAATCTGCAGTCCGTCGACCACCTTGGGGCCCGTCCAGCCCTTCGGCGAATTCAGAACGATCATCGGCCACACGGGACGCCCCGTCTTTCCGCCCGTCCTTGCGTCCTCCTGGATGCGCTTGATCGCCTCGACGCATTGGTCGAGGGCCGCAGCCATCGCCTCATGCATGGGCGCCGGCTCATGGCCCTCAACAAAGATGGGCATCCAGCCGTAGCCGCGCAGGAGCTGCTCCAGCTCCTCCCTCGGTATACGCGCCAGGACCGTCGGGTTCGAGATCTTGTAGCCGTTCAGGTGCAGGATCGGGAGCACCGCTCCATCCGTCACGGGATCGAGGAACTTGTTGGAGTGCCACGCCGTGGCAAGCGGGCCGGTCTCGGCCTCGCCGTCGCCCACGACGCAGGCGACCACCAAGCCCGGGTTGTCGAATACGGCCCCGAATGAATGACTGAGCGAGTAGCCCAGCTCCCCACCCTCGTGGATTGAGCCCGGGCACTCCGGGGAGGCATGGCTCGGGATGCCCCCTGGAAACGAGAACTGAAGGAACAGCCTGCGCAGACCCGCCTCGTCCTGGCTTATGTCGGGATAAACCTCGCTGTAGGTGCCCTCCAGGTAGGTGTTGCCGACGACAGCGGGGCCGCCGTGCCCGGGGCCCGAGACGTAAATCATGTCCAGGTCGTATTTCTTGATGACACGGTTCAGGTGCGCGTAGATGAAGTTCTGGCCGGGGGTCGTTCCCCAGTGGCCCAGCAGCATCCGCTTCACGTCGGTCAACGCCAGGGGACGCTTGAGGAGCGGGTTGTCGTAGAGATATATCTGGCCCACCGAGAGGTAATTGGCAGCACGCCAATAGGCGTCGATGCGCTGGAGAAGCTCAGGCTCTAGGGTGTTCGTTTTCATGGTGTTTTCCGGGCTCCCGGGTCAAGGCGCAGCTTGAGGATCACGGACCTTGCGATCACCGCCTCCTCGTCGGCCTTGATCACTCGGACCCTTAGATGCGAGCTTGGTGGCGAGATCAACGGCGCGTTCGTTACATTCCTCCGCGGGTTCAGGCGGATCCCGAGGAATCCGAGCCCGGCGCAGATCCGGGCGCGAACGGCGGGCGAGTTTTCACCGATGCCTCCCGAGAAGACCAGCGTGTCGACGCCGCCCAGGACCGCCGCAAGGGATCCGACCCATTTGCGAGCCTGGTGGCAGAAAAGGTCCACGGCCTCCGCCGCGCGCGGGTCACGGGATTCCCTTCGGAGCAGGTCTCGCATGTCCGGGCTCGAACCCGAGACACCCAGGAGGCCGGACTCGTGGTTCACTATCCGAGCGAGCTTCCCCGGCGGGATCCTCCATTTCCTGGTAAGGAAGAGGAGGACGCCCGGGTCCAGGTCGCCGGTGCGGGTCCCCATGACGAGCCCGCCCGCCGGGGTGAGGCCCATGCTCGTGTCGACGCTGCAGCCATCGAGGACGGCCGTCATGCTGGCCCCGTTGCCGAGATGGGCGAGGATCACCCTGCCCTTCGATGCGGACTTGTCCCCCAGCCTGCGCAGTTCGTCCATAAGGTGCTGGTAGGCCAGTCCGTGGAAGCCGTAGCGCTCGACACCATGCACCTCGTAGCGCCGCGGTATCGGAAGGAGCCTGGCGACCTTGGGCATCGTCCTGTGAAAGCTCGTGTCGAAGCAGGCCACCTGGGGAAGCGAAGGACAGCGCTCGCGGAACGCACCCATCAGCTCGATCTCGATCGGCAGGTGCTCCGGGGCAAAAGGGATCGTCCGCCTCAGCTTAACGAGGAGCGCCGGCGTGACCCGCTCCGGCTGCGTGTGGTTCATGCCGTGCACCACGCGGTGCCCGACAGCCCTGACGGAACCGATCGAAGGCTGCAGCTCAATCCAGTCAACGAGCCGGGCCACGGCCCGGTGGCGGTCCGGCGCCGGGAACGCTCGACGCCGGGGGGACTTCGACCCCTTGAACAGAACCTCCATTCGAGTCCCGCTCAGCCCGATCCGCTCCACCTTCCCGACGAGGAGGCGCTCCGGGTCAGGACCCACCCTGTAGACCGCAAACTTGATGCTGGAAGAGCCGGCATTTATCGTCAGGACGCAAGGTTCTCTACCGTTCATCGCCGAAAGTTACGCCGATCATTCCAAGGGCTCAAATTCGTAAAGCACTTCTGGCAATAAATCGGCCAAGGACTCATGCGTCTCACGGGCTTGGAGGGGTGGGCATTCACCCCATATCAAGTCCCCCCGCCAAATGGTACCCTGTGGCGGCGACGGTTCCGACCTGATGGGCCATCCATCCCTCCGTCAGCCCATCTAAATGGCAAATAACCAAATGAATTCACCCACCTCACTCACGGGCGCACACCTGCGCACGTACAAAGCAATCTTCCATCACCCTGCCGGACACAACATTGCGTGGGCCGACGTCCACGCGCTCTTCCGCGAGATGGGGAGCCTTGATGTCGAGCCCAATGGGAACCTCAAGGCCGCGCGCAACGGCAAGACGCTGGTCCTCCAGCCCAACCACGACAAGCAGGTCGAGACGACCGATGAGATCGTGGCGCTTCGGCATTTCCTCGGAGGACCCGAGACGCCCACGGCCCCGGTCGCCAAGGCCAATTATGACTGGCTGCTTGTCATAGACCATCATGAGGCCCGCATCTTCCGCTCCGAGGAGAAAGGGACGCAGGGCGTCCTGGTGAACCCGCCGAATCCCGAGCACTACTTCCGGCACACCCACAACTCCAGGGAGTTCAACCGCGGACAGGAGAAGCCCGAGCCCAACAGCTTCTTCGAGCCTGTGGCGGCCGCGCTGGCGGGTGCCAAGAGGATTCTCATCTTCGGATCGGGCACTGGCTCGGGCAGCGAGATGGAGCAGTTCATCTCGTGGCTCAAGGAGCACAACCACGAGGCATCCAAGAGGATCGTGGGCTCCATCGTCATCGACAGCCACCACATGACCAACGGCGAGCTCCTTGCGAAGGCGCGCACCTTCTACGAGAACGCGGTTCCGTCCTCCTCCTGAGAAACGCTTGAATCGGCCGGGCACGCCCCGCCAAAGAAAAAGCGCGACCGCCAGATGGCGGTCGCGCTTTTTTGCGGGGATTCTTTGTTCTATCAGCTCTTGATCGTCATGTCGTTCGTGACGGACTTCACGCCGCGCACGTCGCTTGCGAGCTTCGTGACAAGGGCCTTCTCGTCGGACGACGCGGCCTCGCCGGTGATGGCGACCACGGCATCGGTCGTCGTGACCTTCGTCATGACGGCGCTCGTGGCCTTGTGGCTGAGGAGGGCATACTTCACCTGGCTCGTGATGGAGGCATCGTCGATCTTCTCGCCGATCGTGTCGCCGGTGGCGGGCTTATCGTTCACCGTGATATTGTTCTTAACCGACTTCACCCACTCGACCTCGTTGGCGTAGATGCTCGTGAGCTCCTTCTGGGCAAGCGTGTCGGCCGTGCCCGAGAGGGTGACGACGCCGTCCGTGACGTTGACCGACGTCGTGACGGCGCTGACGTGACCCTTCACGAGGAGGAGGCTGCGGACCTTGAAGGCGATCAGCTCGTCGGAGTGGTCCGGGTACTTGGCCTTGATGTCGATGTCGTTCTTCACGCTCATGACACCGGGAAGGTTTGAGACCGTGTCCTCGGCGAGCGCCTTCTCATGCTCATCCTGGACCGTTCCGGTGAGGGTGACGATGCCGTCGATGGACGAGACGCGAACCTCGTTGTCGAGGACGGTGCGGTAATTGTAGGAGTTCGCGGCGGCGTCCTCTATCTTGTGGTCCGTTTCAGAGGAGGCGAAGAGGCCAGCGGGTGTGGCGACGAGGACAAGGGCGGCTATCAGGTTGTAATGTTTCATTTGGGTGAACGGTCACCATACCCCTGGGCGTCGCGCCCAGATATGGGGCAAATGCCTACTTAGCAAAACACCCCATTTTCGGACCTCGTGCGGGCTGGTATCGTCCGTCCACTTCCATGATCTATTCAACCGAATGCTCCAGCGCCGCGGCCGCCACAGCCCGCACTCCCTCTGATCGCACAGCCCGCATGAGCGCCTCGAAGGAGGAGGCCCGCTACGACGCGACCCTGGTCACCCGCTTCAACGCCGGTGACGAGGCCGCATTCGTCGAGATGATGACCCGCCACCGCGACCGTGTCTTCTCAGTCGCCTTCAACATGCTGAAGAACCACGCGGACGCCGAGGAGATCGTGCAGGACACCTTCATGAGGGCCCACCGCGGCCTGGCGCGCTTCCGCGGAGAGTCGTCCCTCTCGACCTGGCTCCACCGGATCTCAATGAACCTGTCGAGGAACCGCTACTGGTACTTCTTCCGCCGCCGCAGGCACTCGACGGTCTCCCTCAACGTTGAGCTGGGCACCGACAACAACGCCACCGTGGCAGACCTCATCGCCTCCGACGCGCCGAGCCCCGCATCCGAGGCCACGTCCAAGGATTTCCTGAACATGATCGCCGGATGCATGCAAAAGCTTGGCGCCGACGCCCGCAGGATCCTCATCCTTCGGAACACGTTGGACAGGTCGTACGGCCAGATCGCCCGCGAGCTTGGCGTCAACATCGGAACCGTCAAGAGCCGCATCGCCCGTGCCCGGCGCAACCTGCGTGTCCTTCTCTGCGAGTGCAGCCCCGAGTTCGGCCTGAACGACGACCCGCTCGCGTGGTTCGACTCCGGCCGCAGCGCCAGCGGTACCGAGTTCGTCTCGGTCTAAGCGCCTGAAGTCGAAGGGCGGCCCAGAAAGGGCATCCCTTTTCCATGTCCCCCCTAGCCGGGGGCCTCGCCGACCCGCCCGTCCTAGAAGACGGTGACCTGGACGTCGCTCTCGATGATGCGGTGCGAGATCGCGTACCGCGTGAGGCCTGCCGTCTCGTGGATGTTCAGCTTGTCCATCACCCGCTGGCGGTGCTTCTCGACGGTCTTGATGCTGATCTTAAGGGAATCGGCCACCTGCTTGTTGGCGTGCCCCTCCGCGACCAGCTGGAGCACCTCGGTCTCGCGCGAGGTCAGCTTGTTCACGCCGGCCTTGGGCCGCCCGTCGCGGCTCGTGGTTCGCAGTAGGCTCGCGGCCATGCGCTTGGACATGCCGGGGCTGAAGAATGGCTTCCCGCTGGCCACGACCGTGATTGCCTTTGTCAGGATCTCCGCGGAGCTCTGCTTCTCAAGGAAGCCCAAGGCCCCCACTGCGGTCATGTGGTCGATGTACTCCTCGTCGCTGTGCGCGGAGAGGATCAGGATCCTCGCGGAGGAGTTTGTCGCCAGGATCTGGCGCGTGGCCTCGAGGCCGTTGAGCTCAGGCATCGCGATGTCCATGAGGATCACGTCCGGCGCCAGCTTGCCGGCAAGCACCACGGCCTCGCGGCCCGTCTGGGCCTGGCCGACGATCTCGAAGCTGCCCTCGGTTTCAAGGAGGGTTCGCAGGCCCTGTCGGACGATGGCGTGGTCCTCGGCGAGGAGGACGGAAATCTTCTTTTTGGACGTCATAGTGAAGCGTTGGTTATCGGAAAGTCCTCGCGTTAGGTGGTTCAGCAGCCCGGACGGCGTCGAAGTATTGCTCTCCCCACACCATCGCCGAGCCGGGGATCCTGGCCATGGCGATTGAGCCGCCTGCCGCGGTGGCCGTCTCCGTTCCAGGCGATTGGGCCACGGAGTCCCTCAGGCAATGGTTGCCTCCCAACGGGGAGCGCAATCCCGCGCAGTAGCGGGTGGCGAGGTCCTGCGAGGCTTTGTTGGTCATTTCCGTGTTCATCACGCGGATCGTCCACGCCACGCCGGTCTCGATTCGGATGCCATGCGGGCCAGGTCATTCTCCCTGACGCCTGCACGCCCCTATTAGGCGCAAAATTTGGCCCGATGGCGATAGGGTATTAACCCACCTGTGAATTTGTCACGAGGAGCGGCGGTGCGCCACGCCAAGTTCGACGACGTGACGTCAAAGCTGCATCGCGGGATTGCCTCCGGAACGCCTGGAGTCCGGCCAGGCACGGCCACGCAAAAAAAGGGTCCCGCGCTGGCAGGCGCGGGACCCCGTTGCTCCCCTAACCAATTGT
>Ga0302319_10000964_pt1 | contig 64747 bp, 62 predicted proteins | sample Bog_T0_2_FD_203319 | JGI IMG/M metagenome (GOLD analysis project Ga0302319, IMG submission 203319) | Peat permafrost microbial communities from Stordalen Mire near Abisko, Sweden - Bog_T0_2 | ecosystem: Environmental > Terrestrial > Soil > Wetlands > Peat | place: Sweden: Abisko, Stordalen Mire...
TGAGGTTGCGCAAAAGAAGATAGGACACCAGGCTTGACCGCGTGTACGGAGAGTTCCCACGTGATATCGAGCATGTGTCCTATATGTGTCTTGAACTAATCTTGGCTAAATCTGGTTACTGCTAACTACATTAGAATGTGGTGGCCAGAGACGGGATTGAACCGCCGACGCCGGCCTTTTCAGGGCGTTAATAACCTGTACTTACAACTACTTAGAAGACTTGCTGGGCTGCCCAAATACGGGGAAATACGTATAAAACGCACCAATCAAGGGTGGGGAATCACGGGTGGAGATTTTCTGACCCGCGCGCGACAATTGTGGCTTAAAACGACAATCAAGAATCCCAAATTCGGAGCAATGACGTGGGTTGACGGCTTGGCGTTTGCGATTGAGCAGATGCAGGGCGCGGAATTCGACGGGCGCAAGCCACCTCTACCGTTGAAGTCTAAGCGTCTTGATTCTTTCCACATCGGATTGGAACAGCAAAAGCTGCAATTGTCCGTACTGACTCTGCAACTGTTCTCGATCTTCGGCTGAAATCTTGTCGTTCTTCATGGCCTCCACCACTGTGACTTGCGCGCGTTTGAGTAAATCGTCTAATTCACGTTTTCGTAGATACGCATTGAGCGCGGCTGTCGCTTTGATCCAAACGACAGACGCGAAAACAGTGGCAGAGGGTGCGGCAATTACCAGCCAGGACTTCCATGGGTTTGAGGGCGGCAGATTATTGGCAAGCAGAACCAAAAGCGTGCCACTCCCCGCGCCAGCGGCCCCTGAAAACAACCTCGATGATTTGTTCGATCCCCTGGGGGTGCTTTCCTCGGCCATCGTCACCCACCCCCCTCTATTGCAGTTTTTCCTTTTGAAGACTCGGATTTGAGTTCAGTCAGAAATTTTCTTACGCTTTCCTCTTGGCTTGGGTCTAATTTTATGGAGAATCTGGTTCCATCTGCCTTCTCCAATTCTATCTGCGCGACATTGTTCCGTTTCTTCCAGGTGGTAATTGCCTCGAAGAGGATCTTCGCCAAAGGGGAAATAATGGCAGTGAGCGCGATAATCGTGATCGGTTCCATCGTGACCTGATTTTAACCACAGATTAGCCCGCTGTGAAGTCAGAATCTCTGTCGATTACTGCCTGAAATCGGCAGCTTGCGGCGCTCGGCGGAAAGGTGGCCGAATGGAATCTACCCGATAGCTCACTTCCAGCGCACGTTCCGCAACCAGCCGCACGATCAGCTATTTGGAGGGATTTGTGATCGAGACTGTTGAGAATCAGCGACGTCTGCTTCGCCGCTGAGAAAACTGGAACCTGCGCAGAGGTTTCTTTAGAGGTTCTACATGTACCTCTAAGCACCTCGTAAAACGTGGTAGCGGGGCCAATCACGGGTGGGGAATCACGGGTGGAGCACTGTTTCAATCGCAAACGCAGTAAGGAGGCTCCGTTGCCACCCCGATCCAGCCAACGATAGGCTTAGGAGCTAGCGCCCAAAAGGCTTGCGGGTTCAAGTCCACCGTGCTACTCTCGTGACACTTCCATGAACCATCTTGGCTTGTTTGCAGTGGCTTTCGCGATTCTCACGGGTTCGTTGAATGCGCAGCAGACTTCAGACGTTCACCAAAGAACGGCGTCTCCTCCAAACGCTAGGTTTGAGATAGTCCAATCCGAACTTGCGGCCAAATGGACGTTTAGACTTGACCGGTTTACCGGCCATGTAGCACAGCTTACGGTAAACAAATTGGGGGAAAACGTTTGGGAAGAAATGCAGGTAATCGGAATCTCTCAGAGCCCCGCGCCCTTGCGGGCCCATTTCCAAATTTTTACCTCGGGCATTGCTGCTAAACACACTTTCATGATCGACACCGACACCGGAAAGACGTGGGTCGTAACTAGCAGCAAGGGCAAGAATGACGATGGGACCGAATATGACATCAACCGATGGGAGCCCTTCGCGGACTAGGCACCTCCACCTGTGGACAACGTTCGCCTTGTATTCGCCTACACTTGCCTTCATTTTGAATCCGAATGACCGCCGGCACCGGGCTTACCTCTCCTTCCAGGACCGCCACGGCTGGCAATGCCAGTTCCTTGAGGCAGACTTGAAGACGCCGCTATCCGAAGAGCGGCAACGGTATTCGCCAGCCTGCCCGGTTGTCAAACAGAGATTCTTCGCGGGCTCTTCTGTCGATCTATACTCAGTAGCGAGCTATGGAGGAGAAGTTCATGGCGGAAAAAGACCGGCTGAATGGCGTCCCGTTCACCTGCTCCAACAGTCGCTACAACACGAACATCGAAAAGGGAAAGCCGCACGGACGAGGAGAGGCTCGAGGCAGCGTCTTCGATAAGCCTCTTGTTTCAAGTAACGGCTATACGTTGTGGCTTGAGCATGTGATTGACAGGAAATACGATAGGGAGACGCTCTGGCTAATGTGGTATAAACCTGACGGAACGCCCACGATTCCGATGAGCGGCGAGATTCCTGCGGATCAGGTCAAGGCCATGGCGAGCCGACTCGCGGGCTTTATCAAACTAGACGACAAATAAGCTTCCTTTTCTATGTTTCGCCTCTTGTTCTCCTATGCTGATCCACATGGCAAGCCAGGACGACCGGCACCGGGTGACTGTTACTTGCTGTCTTGATTGAACATTGGGAATTTCTCCTTGAGTCGCTCAACGGTAGTGCGCCACTTCGGAGTCGTGGGTTTGCACACGGTGTTTTGATTGCCAAACATGCCAATCTCTTGGATGGCCTTTTCCAACGGCACCGTCTGAAGCCAGTGGACTGGCACAAAGTATTCACACTTCTCTGGATCGTCGAGAAATTCCTTGTGGTAGCTTGCAGATTTGAGGACATCCAGCACGTGTGTTTCGCCATCAGGGGTAGTCACCGTGAAATCCGGCGCGCTCATCGACCGCCCAGTTACGCGGCCCACACCCACAAACCCACGACCGGGAACCTTGACCCACACTCTGTCACCTGGGTTGAGGAGTTGAAGTGTTCTGCTGTACCAAGCACCACCACCCCCGCTTATGAAGCCGTATTTCACCGCTTCGTCCCAAGAGCGCGATCCTCCAACTCCGAAAGAACAATAGAACTCCCCATTCCATGGCTCATTTGATTTGTCGGCTGCTGCCACACTGATCTGAGTACGGACCGGGTCGAGGAGCCATGCCCGGCTGAGTAGCTGTTCTGAGCCGATGTTGAATATCTGAAAGCAGAGTACGTTGATGGGTATGTCGCGCTCGCTCAAATAGCCGACGATTCTCTCCGTGCTTGCATCGAGTGAACCGGCCACAATAATAATTTGGTGGCTGCGATTGAGGGTCTCTTCATCGAGCGGCTGTCCAAATCGCAGTTGGAAATCTTGCGATAGGCTATGCCCTGGTAAAAGACGCCCAAAGATGGCTGCGATGTCCTCAGCAGGGAGTTTCTGAACCCAACTCGCGTAGTCGAGTGCCTGTGCTACCACCTCACGCGGTGTTTGGTCACGTTTGAGTTCAATCAGGACGAGGGACCCATCGGGAGCAATCGCGAGCAGGTCTATCCTGCCTCCAAGGCCAGTTTCTTCCTGCCGCCCAATCAACATCCACTCATCGGAAAGTAGGCTTGGCGCAGAAACGATCATGTCTTCGAGCAACTGCTCTTTTGCCAAGGAAGACGGGGCAAGTGGCTCTGGTTTAGGTGCAACCTTCCAAATGGCGGTTCGGATGGGCATTGAATCACCTCCTTCTGTGAAAAGCAATTATAGAGATTCTTGGTTGCCCAGCCGTCAAGTGTGAGGAGGGGCAACCAACATGGACGGCGGTCTGGTGAGACTCTATCCACCGGCCCACGTCACGCGGATTCCTGGACCAGGAGAGCCGCCTTTTGGTGGACCAGGGCATCTCCATAGGCCGGGGTGGGGTGTTAGCATCGGGTTGCAGTGGGGTGACGTTGATTTCGCCGCACAGGTGATTCCGGTCAGACGCACTTGGACGGGCGGAAGGGAGGGCTTGCCAAAGAGCAAGGCGTCCCAGGCGGCGGTACCGCTTCACCCGGTGCTCGCGAGCCACATGAGTTCATGGCGAAAGGCAACACCTTACTCCGGAGAAAGCGATTGGGTGTTTCCAAGTTTCAAGTTGAAAGGGAAGAAGCCTCGGGTCGCCAACATGCTCGTAGAGGATCACTTGAGACCGGCTGCTATGGCGGCAGGTGTCATAAAGGACGGGGATGACATCCGATTCGGATTTCACACCTTGCGGCATAGTCTGGCGTCATACCTTGTTCAGCAGGGCAAGGACCCCAAGACGGTTCAGACGCTGCTCCGCCACGCAGACGTCGCAACCACCCTCGGAATTTATGCCCATAGCCGAAGCGTGGACCGCATGGCCGCCCAAGGGGATATGTTGACGGCGTTTTTTGCGCCGTCTGGAACGGTGCAATAATTCTCACCCGTGATTATCAAGGGTGAGAGCGTTTTTCGGAGGGTTGTCTAATTTACAGCTAACTACATTAGAATGTGGTGGCCAGAGACGGGATTGAACCGCCGACGCCGGCCTTTTCAGGGCCGCGCTCTACCACTGAGCTATCTGGCCTCAGTGCAAACTTCAGGTCGTGATTCCCCGCGCGGATTCCGTCGCCGCCAAGAAAGTGGTATGAGTCCTGGAACACTGCGCTAAAAAACAACCTCGACCAGTATAGCAACTCCCATTCTCCGCGCAAAACCCGACTCCGCACAGCACCCTGGTCGGCCTTGCCCATCCATCGCGCCCCTGCACTACACTGGAAGGCAATCATGCGCCGCCCCGTCCGTCTTCTCGCCTGCCTCGCCCTGCTTCTCACCGCCTGCTCCCACGCGCCCAAACCCCGCATCTCCGAAGCCGAAGCCCGCACCTCTCGCGCCTTTCTCAGCTACAGTCACCAGGGCCCGCTCGCCCTTCGCGCCTTCCTCGAGCAGTTCCCCAAAGGCGCCGACCTCCACGTCCATCTCTCCGGCGCAGTCTACGCCGAGACCTTTATTCGCGACGCCGCCGAGGACGGCCTCTGCATCGACCCCGCCGCCCTCAAATTCGCCAAGCCCCCTTGCTCCGCCAAGCTCGTCCCGGCCTCCGCGCTCTCTGGAAACATGACACCCGCCAACCAGGACCTCTACGACCGCCTGATCGACGCCTTCTCCCTGCGCAGTTTCGTCCCCATGCCCAGCCTCAGCGGGCACGACCAGTTCTTCTCCACCTTCGCCCACTTCTCGGGCCTCAAGGGAACGCACACCGGCGAATGGGTCGACGAAATCGCCTCTCGCGCCTCCGCTCAGAACCAGCAGTACCTTGAGCTCATGGAGACCCCACCCTTCGGCCACGCGGCCACCATCGCCCACCAAATCGGCTTCAGCCCCGACTTCGCCGCCTTTCGTCAGCAGCTCCTCGACCATGGCCTCCGCGACGAAATCGCCGCCGGCCGCGACGAAGTCCGCACCGCTGAAGACCAGCGCCGCCAGATCGAGCACTGCGGAACCCCACAAAACCTCCGCGCCTGCCAGGTCGAAATCCGTTACATCTACCAGGTCCTTCGCGGCTTTCCGCCCGAGCAGGTCTTCGCCCAAACCCTCCTCGGCTTCGAAACCGTCCAGCAAACCCTCGACGCCCACGAACCCGGCTTCATCGGCATCAACTTCGTCATGCCCGAAGACGGCTTCATCTCCATGCGCGACTACACCCTCCACATGAAGATGCTCGACTACCTCCACTCCGTCTATCCTCGCGTCCCCATCAGCCTCCACGCCGGCGAACTCGCTCCCGGCCTTGTCCCGCCCGAAGGCCTTCGCTTCCACATCCGCCAGGCCGTCGAGCTCGGCCACGCCCAGCGCATCGGCCACGGCGTCGACGTCATGGATGAGGACAACGCCCCCGCCCTGCTCAAGGAGCTCGCCTCCAGGCACGTCATGGTCGAAATCAACCTTAGCTCCAACGAAGGCATCCTCGACATCAAGGGCGACGAGCACCCCTTTCCCCTCTACCGCCTCAACCACGTCCCCGTCGCCCTGTCGACCGACGACGAAGGCGTCAGCCGCATCGACATCACCCACGAGTACGTCCGCGCCGCTATCGACTACAACCTCACCTATCAGGACCTCAAGCAACTCGCCCGCACCGGCATGCAGCACAACTTCCTCTCCGGCCCCAGCCTCTGGGCCGCCCCGGACGTCTTCATCACCCCCGCTCCCGCCTGCAAAGCCCAGGATCTCGGCGTCGACAATCCCTCGTCCACCTGCAAGTCCTTCCTCGATGCCAGTGAGAAAGCCGCCGCCCAGTGGGAACTCGAGCGCCGCTTCCGCGTCTTCGAAAACTACCACTGACTCGTCCCGTGATAGAACATGGAATCCCTGTGCCCCATCCATTTCGCAGTCCCATCGTGAAATGGGTGGGAGACCACGAACATGGAGGCGACTTTGGACAACGAACGCATCCGCGAGATCTGCCTTGCCCTTCCCCACGTCACCGAAACCATCGGCTGGGGACACCACCTCGTCTACTGGGCCGGCGACCGCTCGATCGGCGGCAAAATGTTCGCCTCCACCGACCTCGACGGCAGCGGTGTCGGCGTCCTCGCCTTCCACTGCGGCCCCGAGCGCTTCCACGAGCTCCTTGAGGTCGAAGGCATCCGCCCCACTCCTTATTCCGCCAAATTTTTCTGGGTCACACTCGAGCGCTGGGACGTCCTCCGCCCCCGCCAGATCGAAGACGAGCTCCAGCGCGCCCACACCCTCATCTGCGAAAAGCTCCCCAAGCGCACCAAAGCCGTCCTCGCCCTCCCGGAAAAGCAGCGCGCTGTGCTCATCCGCGATCGCAAAAAGCTCCTGGCCGGTCGAGCCAAGGTCGCATCAATCAAAGGAAAAGAAACGAAGCGTCGCCCCAAAACTGCCTGAAGCGACCGCCGCAGCCTCACCGCCTTCACGAAGCCTGCAATGCTTCCACTCCAATTGCCTCGCTGGCCAGAAGCCGCGCCCGGATGTCCCGCATCGGTGGCCTGCCGAACAGCCGGCTATACTCGCGATTGAACTGGCTCGCGCTCTCGTAGCCCACTTCAAAGGCCGCGCTGGCGGCATCCATCCCCTCGGTCACCATGCGCACCCGCGCCTCGTGCAGGCGCAGTTGCTTCTGGTATTGCAGCGGGCTCATCGCGGTCAGCGAGCGGAAATGGTGGTGAAACGTCGACACGCCCATCTGCGCCACATGCGCCAGCTCTTCCACGCGCAGCGGCCGGGCGTAATTCTCCTTGAGCCAGGCAACTGCCTTCGCCGTCCGGTTGCTCTGCTCGCCCAGCGTAGCAATGGCGCGCAGATGCCCGCCCAGCGCCGAGCGCAGCAGCCGGTACACAATCTCCCGCTGCATCAGCCCGCTCAAATAGGGAATGTCCCTGGGCGTGTCCAGAAGGTCCAGCAGCCTTGAGCAGGCGCCCAGCAGCGCCACCGGGGTCTTACCCACCACCATGCCCCGCGCTCCAAAGGCGACCTCGGGAACAAGGAACTCCTCCTGGCTCAGGATCTCCCGCACCACCGGCATCTCCAGCTTCAGAACCAGCGCCAGAAATGGCTCGCTCTCCGATGCCTTCGTGAACTGGCCCACCACCGGCAAATCGATCGAAGTCAGCAGGAAGTTTGACCCGTCGCACACATGCGTCGTGCCGCCCACAGTGATGCGTTTTTCACCCTGCGCGAAGACCACCAGTTCGGGCTCGTAGGCTGCGGAATAGCACTCTGTCGTTGCACACCGGCGGGCCAGCAGCAGGCCAGGCACAGCGGTTGCCACTGCTCCCTCCACTTGGATGTGGGCCGCGATTTTGCGCGCCAGCTCGGCCCGCATCGCCGCCGGTTCCGCCCCCATCTCTGCAACTGCGTCGTTCTCTTTGGTCTTCTCCACTCCGCGCGGCTCCTTCCACCCTAGCCTACCCCCGGCGGCGCAACCTGTGCACAAAAATCCAACCTATCGACAGAAATAGGCAAGAAATCGGAAGGATCGGAGTACCGCTGAGACCGCGACTTTCCGTAGTCTTGGGTTTGTGATCTCTGCGCGCCCTGCATCGCCAGGGTCGCACTTCGCAACGCCAGTCCACCAGGGAGCCCGAGACCGTCTATGTACAACGCAAAAGCCTATTCCGTTGCCAGCGCCACTTCGCCGTTTGCCTCCACCACGATCGCGCGGCGCGATCCCACCGATCACGACGTGCAGATCGAGATCCTCTTCTGCGGCATCTGCCACTCCGATCTCCACCAGGCCCGCAATGAGTGGAGCGGCGTCATGCCTACCGTCTACCCCTGCGTTCCCGGCCATGAAATCGTCGGCCGCGTCAGCAAGGTCGGCTCTGCCGTCACTAAATTCAAGCCCGGCGACCTCGCCGCGGTCGGCTGCCTCGTCGACACCGACGGCACCTGCCCCGAATGCCAAGCGGGCCTCGAGCAGTTCTGCCCCAACATGACCCTCACCTACAACTTCCCCGACAAGCACACCGGCGGCGTGACGTACGGCGGCTATTCCGACAGCATTGTCGTCACCGAGCGCTTCGCCCTCCGCGTCCCCTCCAACCTCGATCTTGCCGGAACCGCGCCCCTGCTCTGTGCCGGCATCACCACCTACTCGCCCATGCGCCACTGGGGCGTCACCAAGGGCAAGAAAGTGGGCGTGGTGGGCCTCGGCGGCCTCGGCCACATGGGCGTCAAGTTCGCGCATGCCCTCGGAGCCCACACCGTCGCCTTCACCACATCGCCTGGCAAAAAGGAAGACGCGCTCCGCCTCGGCGCGGACGAAGTCGTGATCTCCAAAAATGCCGATGAGATGGCCAGGCACGCCGGCAGCTTCGACTTCATCCTCGACGCTGTCGCCGCCGACCACGACATCAACGCCTACATCAACCTCCTCCGTCGCGACGGCAACATCACTCTCGTCGGCGCTCCGGAAAAGCCGCTTGCCCTCGCCGCATTCGGGCTCATCATGGCACGCCGCAGCCTTTCCGGTTCGCCCATCGGCGGCCTGCCCGAAACCCAGCAGATGCTCGACTTCTGCAGCCAGCACAACATCGTCGCCGACGTCGAAGTCATCCCCATCCAGAAGGTCAACGAAGCCTACGAGCGCCTGCTCAGGTCGGATGTGAAGTACCGCTTCTCCATCGACATGGCTTCTCTCAAATCGGAGTAAAGGCAGATGGGCAGCCTCCGTTCACCGCGTGGCTGCCCCTACCAAGACAGCTCGAATGCATTGGCAGGAGAATCGAATGCAAAAGCGGAAACTCGGCAACAGCAACCTGGAAGTCTCGGCCATCGGATTAGGCTGCATGCGGATGAGCGAAGGTCATGGCCCGGTCGCAGGGAGCAGGCAGCAGATGATCGCGGTGATGCGGGGAGCGGTCGAACGGGGCATCACATTCTTCGATACGGCCCAGGTTTACGGTCCGTTCCTGAATGAAGAAGTTGTCGGCGAAGCGTTAGCTCCCGTGCGTGAGCAGGTGGTGATTGCGACCAAGTTCGGGTTCGCATTCAACGCTCATGGGGCGCCTTCCGCGGGCCTTGACAGCCGCCCCGAGGTCATCAAAGAGAGTGTGGAGGGGTCGCTGAAGAGGCTTCAGATCGACACAATCGACCTGCTCTACCAACATCGCGTCGACCCGGAGGTGCCGATCGAAGACGTCGCCGGCGCGGTGAAGGACTTGATCCAGGAAGGCAAGGTAAAACACTTCGGGCTGTCTGAAGCAGGGGCGCAGACGATCCGCCGCGCACATGCTGTTCAGCCGGTGACTGCGGTTCAAAGTGAGTACTCGCTTTGGTGGAAGCGCCCGGAAGAGGAAGTGTTGCCCACGCTTGAGGAACTCGGAATCGGCTTTGTGCCGTACAGCCCGCTCGGCAGGGGTTTTCTCGCCGGGTCGGTTACAGAAGACACGCAGTTCCTCGAAGGAGACAACCGCGGCAGCTACCCTCGATTATCGCTGGACGCACGCAAAGCGAACCGCGCGCTCGTGGATGCGATTGCCGTATTTGCCGCGAAGAAGAATGCCACAACTGCCCAGATCGCGCTTGCCTGGCTGCTGGCGCAGAAGCCCTGGATTGTTCCCATACCCGGAACCACAAAGCTGACGCGGGTCGAGGAGAACATCGGAGCAACGGCACTGCAACTTACCCCGGACGATCAGCGCGAGATCGACAGCATCATCGCAAAAATTCCTGTGCTGGGAGATCGATACCCGGAAGCGCTGGAACAAATGACGTATCGCTAGTGGACTCATCCTCTCCGAGGAAGGAACTCTCAGTGCACATATCTTTCGAAAACAAAGTCGCGCTCGTCACAGGCGCCGGATCTGGATTAGGCCTTGCGACTGCCAAGGCTTTTGCGGTGTCCGGCGCATCTGTAGTGCTGGCCGATTGGAACGAAAAGTCAGCTCTTGCTGCGGCCGAGGAATTGACCGCCAAGGGGCACAAGGCACTCGCCATTCGTTGCGACGTCTCCGATGACGAGCAAGTCGAAGCCATGGTTGCGCAGACGGTCGCAAAATTCGGGCGGCTCGATGCAGCCTACAACAATGCCGGCGTTCAGAATGTCCTTGCAGAGACTGCTGACGCTACCCGCGACGATTATGACTCGGTGATGGCGATCAATTTACGCGGCGTGTGGAGTTCGATGAAGTTCGAGCTGCAACAGATGCGCAAGCAGGGATGCGGCGCCATCGTCAATTGCTCTTCGCTCGGCGGACTTGTGGGCGGCGCCGAGCGTGGAATCTATCACGCCGCCAAGCACGGAGTCATTGGGTTCACCAAGAGCGCGGCTCTCGAATATGCAACTCGTGGCATTCGCGTGAACGCCGTGTGCCCAGGCATGATGCAGACGCCCATGGTCGACAAGATGATTGCAGAAGGTCAGGGAGAAGAGTTGAACGCGATGTTGAAGTCGCTGGTGCCGATGGGGCGGATGGGAAGGCCCGAAGAAATCGCCGATGCTGTCCTATGGCTATGCAGTTCGGCCGCCAGTTACGTCACAGGGCAGTCGATCTCGGTCGACGGCGGCTACGTCATGCGCTGACAAAATGCGATAAGCCTCGATCGATTTGAGCTCTCAACTCTTCCGCAGGAAATCGGTGCGAAAGCACCCCCGAATGTACACGAAGGAGAGAAAATGCAAAAGCGCAAATTAGGCAACAGCAATCTTGAAGTCTCCGCCCTCGGCCTCGGTTGCATGGGCATGACCTTTTCCTACAAGCCATTCCCTGAAAAGTCAGCCTCCATCGCTCTTCTCCGCGCCGCCGTCGAGCGCGGCGTCACCTTCTTTGACACCGCCGAGGTTTACGGCCCGTTCAACAACGAGGAACTCGTCGGCGAGGGCCTCGCGCCCTTCCGCGGACAGGTCGTCATCGCTACCAAGTTCGGGTTCGATATCAACGACGACGGTACCCACGGTCCCAAGGGCACTGACAGCAGCCCGGCGCGCATCTGCAAAGTCGCCGAAGCCTCCCTCAAGCGCCTCGGCATCGATGCTATCGACCTCTTCTACCAGCATCGCGTCGACCCCAAGATCCCCATTGAAGACGTGGCCGGGGCCGTCAAGGATCTGATCGCCGAAGGCAAGGTCAAGCACTTCGGCCTCTCTGAAGCCGGTGCCGCCACCATTCGCCGCGCTCACGCTGTCCAGCCTGTCACTGCCCTCCAGAGCGAATACTCCCTCTGGTACCGCACACCCGAGGATGAAATCATCCCCACCCTCGAAGAGCTAGGCATCGGCTTCGTCCCCTTCAGCCCCCTCGGCAAGGGCTTCCTCACCGGAAAGATGGACGACACCGCCACCTTCGACAAAACCGACATTCGCAGCTCCATCCCGCGTTTCACCCCGGAAGCCCGCAAGGCCAATCAGGCCCTCGTCGATCTGCTCGGCGAAATCGGGACGCGCAAAAGCGCAACCACCGCCCAGATCGCTCTCGCCTGGCTGCTTGCGAAAAAGCCGTGGATCGTTCCCATCCCCGGCACCACCAAGCTCCATCGCCTCGAAGAGAACATCGGCGCCGCGGCCATCGAGCTTTCAGCCGGCGACGCCCAACTGATCGAAGACGCCGCCGCGAAGATTAAGATCGAGGGCAAGCGTTATCCTGAGAAACTCGAAAAGATGACCGGCCTATGATAGGCAAATGCGGCCGTTGACGATCGCAGGAGGAGAACAAGCAATGGAGATCAAGCGAAGCGGCTCCCAGCCTTCGGGCAAGGGACCCTCTGACTGGTTTACGGGCACGGTGCGGGTTGACCCGCTCTTCACCGCGCCCGACCCCGCGCGCGTTGTCGGCGCCAGCGTCACCTTCGAGCCCGGCGCGCGCACCGCTTGGCACACCCATCCCCTCGGTCAAACGCTCGTCGTCACCTCCGGCTGCGGACGCGCCCAGCGCTGGGGCGGTCCCATCGAGCAGATCCTCCCCGGTGACGTCGTCTGGTTCGCCCCCGGTGAGAAGCACTGGCACGGCGCGGCGCCAACCACCGCCATGACCCACCTCGCCATCCAGGAAAAGCTCGACGGCAAGACCGTGGATTGGCTGGAGCACGTAACCGAAGAGCAATATCGGGCCTAGCCCCGCGCCGCGCCATGCCGCACCGCCTCAACCCCTTACTTGCAGGCGCCGTTGCCTTTCTTGTTCCACAGCGCCTTCTGTTCCGGAGTCATCGAGGCCCACACCGAGCCCTTGGAGATGTCGTTGGTATAGGTCTGCAGGCAGGGCGGTGAAGTGACCGATTCGCGGCCGCACGGGGTCACCACCACCGCGCAGTTCTTGCCGCCGTACTTGCGGCAGGCATTGGTGGCGTCGGAAATGGCGCCGCTTTGGTCCATCCCGGATGAGGCCGCGCCCCAGGCGCCGTCGGGCGTGCTCTCCGCCAGCGAGAGGCAATTGTTGCCGCCAGCAAGGACTACTTTGCAGTCCTTCTGGCCGCTCTTTGCGCAGCTGCGAATTGCCGACTGGTCGGCCGCGGCCTGCGTGGTCTCGTGCCACGAGGCGCCCCAGGCAAGCGTTGACGCCGACTTGGCGATGGAAGCATACCAGGTGCCTGCGAAGACGGGCGGGTGCGGAGCGCTCTTCTGGTAGGAGCAGTCATATTCAGGAATCATCGTTCCGGGATCGAAGCCGGTGATGTAGCAGCCGTCCATGGTTTGCGCCCGGGCCGGCGCGCCATACCCCAAAGCCAGCAGGCCCAGAAGACATGCCAGCGCGATGATCGTCCTTTTTACCATTTGCCCCCCATTTGACGGCGCCCTTACCAGCCAGCGGTTGAAGAGGATGATAGCGCCGGCGCGCAAAACGAGGCAATAAGATTCGCGTTTACCGCTGCTGGGTTCGGGAGATTTTGCCACTCGGACGGGCGGGATTATTGCGGAGTATCGGGAACGAAGTTGCCGGTCAGCTTGCGGAAGTCGATCAGCAGCTTGGCGCGCCAGCGGACGATCATGCCGAAGGCGAGGATGAAGAACAGGCCGGCGGATTGCTGCACGGTGAGGATGGTGTCGAAGTAGCCGCGGGCCAGGAACCGTACGGCGGCCAGCACGAAGAGCACCGCCAGAAACGCGCTCGACCGCTTCATCATGATGGCGTCGCCCATGTGGATGAGCCGCGTGGTGAGCAGCAGCGGCCACGCCAGCGCGATGGCGCCGATAAGGAAGGCCGCGCCGGCCCACGCCCAGGGGATGCGGAAGGCGGGGACAAAAAACATCGAGAAGCCGGTGGCCATGCCCAGAGGCGGAATGATGATCTTGCGCAGCGAAACCGCGCTGCGGACCTCGCGCAGACGCCAGGTGGTGACGGCGATAAGCCCGGCCAGCGAGACGACAATCGAGGTCCCAGGGGGAAGCTGCATGCTCAGACCATTTTAAGGCATTTCGGGGTATGAGGGCGAGGCGTGGGCTCTTTGAATAAGCACCCAAGGCGTGCATCTCATACGGCGCGCTTCGCTTTTCCCGCATCTAATCTGTCCGCTGCCACAAGCGCCTGTTGCGGGCCGTGGGCCAAAGGATCCCAGCAGCCGCGATCGGCGAGAGATGATCCGAAGAACGAGCCATGCGCCGCTTCGGTGCGAGCAGAAAAGGATGCCGAAGTTGCGAAAGCTGCTGACCATCGCCATGTTGATGCTGGCGCTGCTGTTGCCGTGGGCCAGCGAAGCGCACGCCTATTCCCTGCTGACGCACGAGCAGTTGATCGACCTCACGTGGAAGGACTCGATTGTCCCCCTGCTTCTGAGCCGCTATCCGGACCTGACCCCGGCGCAGCTGGAGCAGGCGAGGGCGTACGCGTATGGCGGGTGCGTCATCCAGGACATCGGCTACTACCCTTTTGGCGACTCCGCCTATTCCAACCTGACGCACTATGTGCGCTCGGGCGACTTTGTGGTGAACCTGTTCCGCAACGCCACCAATGCCGATGAACTGGCCTTCGCGATCGGAGCGCTCTCGCATTACATTGGCGACTCGGTCGGACACGCGACGGCCATCAACCTTGCGGTTCCGGTGGAGTTTCCCAAACTGGGCGCGAAGTATGGTCCGGTGGTGAACTACGCCCAGGGCGAGCGGCAGCATGTGCAGACCGAGTTTGCCTTCGACATCAATGAAATTGCGCACCACCGCATGGCCCCGGTGCACTACCTGCGCCATATCGGCCTGCAAGTGCCGGTGAAGCTGTTGGCGCTGGCGTTCTACCAGACCTATGGGTTGCAGGAGGACTTTACGGGAAAGCGTGGTCGCCGTGTAAACGTCAGCGCCTATCGCTTTGCGGTGCGCGCATTCATTCCGCGCATTGCCTACGCGGTGACGCTGCTGCACCGCAATCGCGAACCGGCGGACCCGGACACCCCGGACGCGCTTCAGATTCAGCAGGAGGCGCTGCGGGTGGCGACGGAGAACAACTGGCAAGCCTACCGGCACAAGGCGGGTATTGGCACTTGGACGCTGGCCGGGCTGTTGTTTGTCCTGCCCAAAGTTGGACCCCTGAAGATGGTTGCCGTGAAGGGTCCCACTGCGGCCACGGAAGCGGAGTATATGCACAGCGTGGTGCTCTCCACGGCGGCGCTGCGCAAGGTGCTGGCCGGGTTTACGCCGCCGGGACCGGCAAATGCTACCGCGGCTGCCGGCGCGGCCGCTGCTGTTCCTGCCCAGGCTGCTCAGGCGCAGGCACTGCCTGCACATCCGGCGTCAGCGCCCTTGCGGCCCGTGTCGGAAGGACCGCGGCAAACGTCAGACCCGCGTCATCCGCTGCCGAATCGCGACCTGGACACGGGGCGCGTGGTGCAGCCCGGCGGATACACGCTGACCGACACAACCTACGCCCACCTGCTGCACCTGCTCACCCGGCAACCCACGCTGCCCATTCCGCCGGGAATCAAGGAGGACATCCAGGCGTACTATGCCAATCTCGAGATTCCCTTCGCGACCAAGAAGGACCCGCAGCAATGGGCGCAGGTGCAGGCGGACCTGACCACGCTCGGAGCGATGCCGACCAGCACCGAGCCCACGCCGTATCCGACGTACGGGGACACTGGGGACAGCGCGCCGTAAGAATGCCCTTGGAACCCATCCAAAAACTGAAAGATGCCCGCCGTCAACCTGCCACAAACGCTCCGTGCCCCATCCATTCGCGTTTTTTTGCGAATGGGTGGGAAACCCCTCGGCTTCGCCACCCCAACCGGCCTTCCTCGAGCTCGGTTCTTGGACAGGTTGTTGCGTTGGCCTTCAGATAGGCGCTTCCTTATCTCGTCCTGATAGCTCCCGCTCTCCTGGCCAACTACTTGTCAAAGAACTCCCCCCGCCCGCCGTTGGCCCAGGGGTCGTAGTTCGCGGCGAAGTTGGCGCGGGTTTTTACGCTGGGGTGGCTGTACTCCCAGAACTCCACCAGCGGGCTGGGGTTGGGGTCTTCGAGCCAAGCTTCGCCCAGAGCCTGGAAGCCGGCCACCGCGGTCTTCTGCGGGTCGGGGACAAGCCCATGGATGGCTTCCTGGCCGTACACGTCGGCCTGGTGCTCGAAGTAGCGGCTGAAGCTGTTGCTGGCCGGCTCCAGGATGAAGCCGGCGAGAGTGATGGCGAAGATAAGCACTACGAAGCCGGCGCGCGTGGAGAGCGGGGCTGCGGCGGAGTCCTGCCCAGGCAGGAGCCACCGGGCGCCGTAGCGGACGGCCAGCCACGCGGCAAAGGCGGCGCAGGCCCAGTAGATGAAGAAGAGAGCGATCGCCATGCCGGCGAGTTGCTTGGGAATGTGGTTGAGGACATAATGGCCGCTCTCGTGGCCGAAGACGAACATGACTTCGTCGTCGGGGATGCGCCCGGCGGTGGTGTCCCAGACCACGATGCGCTTGGTGGCGCCGATGCCGTTGACGTAGGCATTGAGGCCGTTGGTCTTCTCGCTGGCCTTCATCAGGAACATGCGCTCGGGCGGAATGTTGGTTCCCGTGCGCGCGACCACGGTTTCAAGCTTCGCAACCAGGCCGGCGTGGTTTTGCGTAAGGGGCTCGTACTTGTTGAAGATCGGCTCCAGCAGCGGAGAGACAAAGAGCAGCAGCACCAGCAGCGGCAGGGTGACGAGCCAGATGCCGAACCAGAAGCGGCGCGGCCAGCGGCGCACGATCCAGTTGAAGAGCAGCAGGATGGGAGCGCCGATGACGATGATGAGGCCGAGGGCCTTGCCTTGGTCGCCGAGCCAGCCGAGCCAGCCCTGGATGGCGATGCCGTAACTGCGGCTGATGTGGTGGCCGAAGACGTCGAGCGGCAGGTTGGCCAGGGTGGTGAGAACAAAGAATGCGGCGAAGAAGAGCAGGCCCTGCGCCCAGCGCCGGGCAAAGAAGCGCTGCGCCCAGGCCTCCAGGCCGGCAGCGGCGCGCGTCGCCAGCAGGATCCAGAGGAAGACCACGCCCCAGACGCCGTAAACGATGTCCATGATGTTGCGGATGCGGTTGAGGGCAATGGCCTTGGCCAGCTTTTCGGGCGGCAGCGTGTAGGCCTGCGTCACGGGCTCGGCGGAGGCTGGAGCGGACTGGGCAGCGGCCGGCTGGGCGGGCGCTTGCTGGGCGGGGCACAGGCGGGGAGCCAGCCAGGCGAGCAGAAGCAGGAAGCAGGCGAGGGACAGGCAGCGGCGTGAAAAGGACATAGGCTTTTCCTCTCGGGTGGGTAACTCTGCGACAATTCTTGTTACAGATGCTTTTACTCGCGAACTCTCAACTTATGCTAGAGAAATCTTTCGCCGCCGCAGGGCGGATCGCCTTGAGAACCGGATTTTGCGCAGCTATTGTCGCTTGCGTCCTGGTTTTCGCCTTACCTTCCGCAATTCGCGCACAGCAACCAACCACCCCGGTACTCCTCGACGCCATGACGGCGGAGCTGCACCGGGCCTTCACTTCGCTGGGCAAGCAGGGCCCCGGCAATCCCGAGCCTGACAAGCAGTTACCGCCCTACTTCCTCAGTTACGCGGTCAGCGACGCCAGCTTTGCGTCCATCCGGGCGCAGTTCGGGGCACTGGTCGATAGCTCCTCAAGCCGTGTCCGCGTCGCCGACGTCCAGGTGCGGCTGGGCGACCCCAAGCTCGACAACACCCATGGGACGCATCGCGGCTCGGCCGTCAACAGCATGCAGTTGCCGCTGACAGACGATCGCGTGGCGCTGGAGCGCACCCTCTGGCTGGCCACCAACACCGGCTACGGCAATGCGCTGGACAACTATCTTCGCGTCAAGACCGAGGCCGAGGTCCGTGCCAAGGAAGAGGACACATCGCCGGACTTCAGCCAGGAGACGCCGCAAACCTTCCTCGGCAAGCCTGCGCCTCTGGTCGTGGTAGACCGCCCGGCGTGGGAGCGGCGGGTGACCGCGCTCTCGAAGATCTTCCGCGAGTACCCTGACGTCTATCAGAACGGCGTGATGCTGAGCGTGCAGAACGAGACCGACTACTTTGCCTCGTCTGAGGGTTCGCAGGTGGTCAATCCGCACCTTTCGGCGCGCCTGGTCGTCTTTGCAATGACGCGGGCCGACGATGGCATGGACCTTTTCCGCGCCCAGACCTTTGAAGCCGAGACGGCGGAGGGCTTGCCGGCTCAGGCCGTGATGGAAGCAGGCGTGCGCGAGCTGGGCAAGAGCCTGGAAGCGCTGCGCAAAGCGCCGGTGACGGAGCCGTTCGACGGGCCGGCCATTCTCAGCGGGCGCGCGGCGGCGGTGTTCTTCCATGAGGTGCTCGGCCACCGGCTCGAGGGTCAGCGCCAGCGCGGCGACGAGGAAGGCCAGACCTTCACCAAGGACATCGGCAAAGAAGTGCTGCCCACGTTTCTCTCTGTCGCCGACGACCCCACGCGGACGAAGTTTGGCGACACCTGGCTGAGCGGTAGCTACCTCTACGACGACGAGGGCGAAAAGGCGCGCAGGGTAGACCTGATCGACGACGGCGTGCTCAAGACATTCCTCATGTCGCGTCTGCCCATCGCCAGCTTTGCCAACTCCAACGGCCACGGCCGCGCGCAGACCGGCCGCATGCCCACCGGACGCCAGGGCAACCTGATCGTCACCTCGACCAAGGCCGAGCCGGAGAGCGAGCTGAAGAAACAGTTGATTGACGAAGCGAAGAAGCAGGGCAAGCCGTATGGGCTCTACTTCGAGGACATCTCCTCAGGGTTTGCCGTAACGCAGCGCAGCTCGCCGCAGGCGTTCCAGGTCATCCCGCTGGTGGTCTATCGCGTATATGTCGATGGCCGTCCCGATGAGCTGGTGCGCGGGGTGAGCATTGTGGGCACGCCGCAGGCCGCGCTGAAGCGCATCCTGGCCACCGGCGACAAGAGCGAGGTCTTCAACGGCGAGTGCGGCGCCGAGTCGGGAACGATTCCGGTGAGCGCGGTTGCCCCAGCCATGCTGGTGAGCGAAATGGAAACGCAGAAGCAGGCGCAGGGCACGGCGCGGCCGCCAATCCTGCCGATTCCGGGCGCGGAAAAGTAAGCAGATTGCGGGTCAAGGATGACAGTCTTCCGCCCTCAGCGGTCAGGAGACCACAATTCTAAAGTCCGCTTTGTGTCAGGGCACGACTTCAGTCGTGCCGCAGGTGCCGCAAAAATCCTCTGGGCTTTAGCCCCTGAGGGAATGCGAGCCAGAAGTTCGGAGGCAGATTGAAGTTGATTCGTCCTGTTGCGATGTTGACTGGAATTGGATTTCTTGCGGGCTGCCTGTTTGCACTGCCGTCAGGCGCTGCACAACAAACCCGCGCCGATGCGGAAAAAGACCCCTTGCTGAAAGCAATGCTCACCGAGCTCGACCGCAGCATGGGCCAGTTGCAGCTCCCCGGCTTCGCCAAGCCGTTCTTCATCCAGTACCGCATTGAAGACGTGAACGACTACGAGACCAAGGCGGAGTTTGGCGCCAGCGAAGGCGGATCGCGCACCCACCAGCGCATTGCACGGATTATCGTGCGCGTCGGTGACTCCAAGACTGACAGCTCCGGCGGACGCGGCGACGGTGCTCTGCAACTCGTCGACCTGGATGACGACCCCATCGCCGTGCGCAGTGCGCTGTGGTCGGCAACGGACCAGGCTTACAAAGCCGCGCTGGCTGCATACGCGGCCAAGCAGTCGGAACTGAAGCAGGTGGAGACGCCGCCGCAGGCCGACGACTTCAGCAAGGAAACGGCGGTCGTCTCGCTCGCTGATCTCGAAGCGCTGAAGCTGGACGATGCAGCGTGGACGGAGCGCATGGCGCAGGCCAGCGGTCTCTACCGTACCGATCCCGCGGCGAAGCCCACAGAGCACGACGTCGAGTACTCCGCGGCGGATTTTCACGCGCGGGTGACGACCACGTGGCTCGTGAACAGCGAGGGAACCATTGTGCGCAAGTCCGCGGCCGAGTACCAGGAAGGGATTGCCGTGGGCACGCAGGCCGCGGACGGGATGCGGCTGGACCGTTCGTACTCTTCGACGGGCAACTCGCTCAAGGACCTGGATGCGGCCGAGGCTTTCGACAGGCATGCGGTCGGTTTGATTGCGTCGCTGACGGATCTGCGCAAGGCGCCGTTGGTGGAAGAGGAGTATCACGGGCCTGTCCTGCTGAGTTCCGACGCCAGCGCGGACACGGTTCGGGCGCTGGTGGCCAGTGGCGTGACGGCCACGCGCCCCAAGCTGGGCACTGAGGCGCGCACCAACGGGCCGTTCGCTTCGAGCTATCATGCGCGGGTGCTGCCGGACTTTCTTGACGTGGTCGACGATCCAGGGCTGAAGAGCTTTGACGGCAAGGGGCTGGTGGGTGCGTACGCAGTGGACGACGATGGCGTGGCGGCGCAGGCGGTGGAGCTGGTCACGTCGGGCAAGCTGGAGAGCTATCTCATTGGCCGCGAGCCGGTAAAGGATTTTCCGCAGTCGAACGGGCACGGGCGCGCCGGAATTACCGGTCCCGCGCGGCCCGCGATCGGTGTGCTGAAGGTCACGGCGCAGGATGGGCTCAGCGACGACGCGCTCAACAAGAAGCTGCTCGACCTCGACAAAGATCGCGGGTTGAAGAGCGTCTACTACGTGCAGACCCTGGGCGGGGACGTGCCGCGGCTGCTTTACCGTGTGAGTCCCGACGGCAAGCGCGAGCTGGTGCGCGGCGCGGAGCTCGACGACCTGGACCAGCGGGCGCTGCGTTCGAGCGTGGAAGCGGCCGGCAAGGATCTGTTTGTGGCCAACTTCTTCGGCGATGTGCCCGAGACGGTGCTGGCGCCCGCGCTGCTGCTCGACGACGTGACCATCAAGCGTGCCAATGAAAAGAACGAAAAGCTGCCGTTCTATCCGCCGCCGCAGTAGGTTTTCGCGCTGGATCGAAAAGCTCCGTGCCCCATCCATTCGCGTCTCTTGCGAATGGGTGGGAGACCACGAACCTCAACCCACCCCTTCGAACCCGGTTCTTAAACAGGTTCTTAGGCGATCGAGAACTTCCCTTCGGCCAGATCGCGCTCGGCCTGCGCCATGCTCTCCGGCCGGCCGAGATCGCGCCAGTACGACTCATCCGAGCGAAAGGCGATGATCTTCTCTCCGCCCGCCGCGAGGCGCAGGTAGGCATCGATGATGGAGAAAGCGCCCTGCTCCTCCATCAATGCGAAGATGCGCGGAGAGACCACGTGGATGCCGGAAAAGGCCAACGCCTGCACTTGTTCCGTTGCGCGGACGAATTCCGCCTCACCGCTCTGCCCTGCGCGACGGCCGCAAAGCTGAGCACTCCTATCGAACAGCAAGTACCGCGAAGTGTCGCGCTCCTGCACCGCCAGCGTGGCGAGAGCCTTGTGCTCCGTGTGAAACTCCACCATGCGCGCCAGGTCGATTGTGCTGATGACATCGACATTGTGTACCAAAAACGGTTCTTCCGCGCTGCCGCTCGAATCGAGAAAGAAATCCTCGGCTTTTTTCAGGCCGCCGCCCGTGTCGAGCAGCTCCTCTTCGCGCGAGACTTCAATGCGCATGCCAAAGTTGTGATGGGTCGCAAGGTACTCGACGATCATCTCCGCGTGGTGATGGGCGTTGACGATGACGTCGCTCACGCCGACGACGCGCAGGCGGCGCAGAACAATCTCCAGCAGCGTATGGCCGGCAATGGTCACCAGCGCCTTGGGGCGATCGTCGGTGAGTGGACGCAGGCGCGTGCCCAGCCCAGCGGCTAGAATCATCGCCTTCACTGCGCCGGCTTCTCCGCAGCCATTTTTTCGAGTTCGATGTGGCGGACTGTGACTTCCACGCCGCCGATCCCACGCAAATGTTTGGCCAACTGCTCGGCGAGATAGACAGAGCGGTGCTGGCCGCCGGTGCAGCCGAACGAGACCATCAGGTTCTTGAACCCGCGGCTCTGGTAGGCGCTCACACTTCCGTCCACGAGCGAGTAGACGCCGGAAAGAAACCGGTGCACGCCCTCCTGCCGGTTCAGATAGTCCGTCACCTCCGCATCCTTGCCGGTCAACTGCCGGAACTCTTCTTCGCGGCCGGGATTGGGAAGGCTGCGGCCGTCGAAGACAAATCCTCCGCCGTTCCCCGACTCATCGACGGGCATCTCGCGGTGGAAGCTGAAGCTGAAGATGCGCACTTTAAAGTTCTCCGCGGAAGAGGCCAGCCCTTGCAGCTTGTCTGACGCCAGCATGTTGTTGATTGCATCCATCAGCGCGGGCAGGGCGATGGGCAGCCGGACGTTGTGCGCCAGCCAGCGCAGGTTTTTCAGGGCGAAAGGCACGCTCTGCAAGAAATGCGTCTTGCGCTCGTAGAATCCGCGGAAGCCGTACGCGCCCAGAGCTTGCAAAATGCGCACGTAGACGTAGGCGTAGTAGTGCTCCATGAAGGCTGCGCGATCGAGTGGGATGTAGCCGCCGAGGCATTCGAGATAGTAGTCGAGCAGTTCCTGGCGCACCTCCGGCGGAAGATCCGCCTTGCCGTCGTAGAGCAGGGAAGCGATGTCGTATTGCAGCGCGCCTTTGCGCCCGCCCTGGTAGTCGAGAAAGAAGGGCTTCCCGTCGCGCAGCATCACGTTGCGCGATTGGTAGTCGCGGTAGAGAAAGTAATCGTGCCCGGCGGCGAGCAGAAATTTTGTCAGGCGGGCGAAATCGTGCTCCAGTGCCTGCTCGTTGAAGGGCACGCCGGAGAGTCGCAGGAAGTAATACTTGAAGTAGTTCAGGTCCCACGAGATGGACTGCCGATCGAAGCTCGCGCGCGGATAGCACACCTTGTAATTCAAATCGCGCCCGGCCTCCACCTGAAAGCGCGGCAGCTCGGCCACCACTTTGCGATAGGCGTCAATCGCCGGCTCGGCAATGGCCGTACCAGAACGGTTGGCGCCCAGAAAATCGAAGAGCGTGGTGTCGCCCAGGTCCTCTTCGAGGTAGGCGTTCTGGCCCAGGTCTTCGATATAAATCTCCGGCACCGGCAATCCTCGACGATAGAAATGCTTTGAGAACTCAAGGAAAGCCACGTTCTCTTCGCGCACCGGATAGACGATGCCGATAGCGCTAAGTCCCTGGCCCGTGAGCCGCACAATGGCGCGCCCCGAGCCGCCCAGCTGGCCCTGCAGGGGATGCGCGTGTTCGGCCGGCAGGTGGAAGTGCTGCTCGAAGAGCCGCTTCAAAATGTCCATCGATCTCTTTCCGGAAATGATCCAGGCTGCTTCACAAAGATACCCACCGCGGGGAGGCAGGCGCAAGGCGTCCTGAGCTCCGGGGCAAAGGTCGTACTCTGCTTCACCGGGTTCTTTTGAGCGCTGCGCATCGGAGGGCGCAAAGCATTGCAACTCCCGTGCGGCAAATTCGAAAGCAACGCATAGCTGGATGATATGATTTCGCGAAATCAAATTGCGGCTTCCCGGGAGTTCCTGAAGATGGACAGACGGACATTCAACGAGTTGTTGTGCCTGAGCGCGCTTGGAACCGCGGTTCTTCCGCTGGAAGCCCGAGGCTCCATAGCGGCCGCGGAGGAAGCTCCTGCACACCCCTCCGAGTGGCCCGGCCAGACCTACCGCCGCAGTCTGGTTGACATGCACGTCCCCGACTGGGATCCCTCGCTGCTCGCCAGGTTCGATGCCGAGGACTTTGTGAAGACCATTGCGGATGCGGGCTTTCAATCGGTGATGCCGTACGCGAATTCCAGCGTCGGCCTTTGCCTTTGGGACACCCGGATTGGCCAGAAGCACGCCAACATGAAGGGCCGCGATTACTTCGGCGAAATCATGCAGGCGCGCAAGCGCCATGGCCTGCGCGCCGTGGCTTACTACTGCGTCATGTTTGACAACTGGGCCTACGAATATCATCCCGACTGGCGGCTCGTTCCCGACGACGACAGCATCCCCTCGCACCCGCAGCGCTACGGATTTGCCTGTCCCAATACGCCCTACCGCGAGCACACCCTGGCCTGCCTGCGCGAACTGGTGGGGAAGTACGACTTCGACAGCATCTTCATCGACATGACCATGTGGCACGATGTCTGCTATTGCGCGCACTGCATCGAGAAATTCAGAAGCGAAGCAGGCGTCGAGCCGCCCCGCATCGTCGATTGGGACGATCCGGTGTGGAGAAAGTTCCAGGCAGCGCGGCAGCGCTGGATGCTGGAGTTTGCGCAGGACATTACGCACGCGGTGAAAGAGACGCGGCCCATCACCGTCACTCACCAGTACTCGTCGATCCTGCATCACTGGCGCTTTGGAGCGCCGCTCGAACTGCGCGACGCCATGGACTATGCATGCGGCGACTTCTACGGCGGCCCCGCGCAGCACTCGCTGGTCTGCAAGACCTTCCACGGGTTGTCGCGCAAGCGGCCCATCGAGTTCATGACCTCGCGCACCCGCGATCTGCGCGATCACGCCACCACCAAGCCCTTCGAAGAGATCAGAATGGAGTCTCTCGTTGCGCCGCTCCATTCGGCCGCGTTCATGATGATCGATGCCATCAACGTCGACGGCACCCTCAATCACGGGCTCTACAAGTTCCTCACCGAACTGAACGTGGAGCGAGCTCCCTATGAGCCATTTCTCGGCGGCGATCTGCTGGCCGATGTCGCCATCTACTTCGACAAGGAGTCCGTCTACAACCCCAACGAGCAGCGGATGCGCGTAGGCCAATTGCGCGATCTCGAGACCAACCCCCATCTGGACGCCGTGGTGGGGCTGGCCCGCATCCTGCGCGAGGCCCATATTCCCTTCGGCGTGGTCACCAATGCCACCCTCGACCAGCTGGACCAGTACCGGGCCGTGCTGCTGCCCACTGTCTTTGAAATGACTGCCGCGCAGGCGGAGCGTTTCCGGGCCTTTGTCCATGCTGGAGGCGTGCTGTACGCCAGCGGCCCATCCTCCCTCGACCGGCTCAATCCGAATGGCCCTCGTTTCCTGCTTGAGGATGTGTTTGGCGTCCGCTACCAGGGCGCCCTGGGCGGCGCAGTGAAGAGAATGGAAGGCGGAGCCGGCAAGAGTGAGGCCGGGGAGCAGACTTCGGAGGCGTGGCGCTCTTCCTGGACCTATCTCTCTCCGCAGGACGATGCGCTCAAAAAGCTTCTCTGGCCGCAGACGGAGTTGAGCTACGCCGGTCCCATGACCAGGGTCACCGCACTGCCCGGCGCGGAGATCCTGGCCACCGTCACCTTGCCCTTTGTTCCGCCGGCATTGGGGCGCCCCATCGGCAGCCACTTCGGCGCCATCCACAGCAATCCGCCCAATCCGATTGCCGGCACGGATCCAGGCATCGTGGCCAACAGTTTCGGCCAGGGAAAGGCCGTATGGGTAGCCGCGCCCATCGAGATCGGCGCAGAGGCCGTGAACGCCCGCCTGGTTGCTTTGCTGTTGAGAAGACAACTACCCGCGCCGTACCACTTTGAAGTGGAAACGCACCCGTCAGTGGAGATGACTCTATTCCACCAGAAAGAACAAAAGCGGCTTTTGGTGGGGCTTTTGACCATGCAGGACGAGTTGCCCGCCTTTCCCGTAAGCGCCACAGTGCGTGTCCTGGCGCCAGGGAAAGTCACAGCCGTCCTGCAGTTGCCGGAGCGCCGCCCGCTGAGATTCAAAGCGGTAGCTCCCTATGTCGAGTTTGGCCTCGAGCCTTTTAACTCCCTGTCGATGGCCCTGGTCGAATACGAATAGCGGACCAACCCGTCGCCTGCTCGCGCTCTCTCTGCCGTAGTCGGACTCCCCCAAGTGCAGCTGGAGAAACTGCAGCCTAAAAACACGAATGCCCTGCAAGTGCTTGCAGGGCTTGTTTTATGGAATTCTTGAAGACTTTTCCTGAGTTTTGGTGCCGAAGAAGGGACTAGGCGCTGGCATGAGCCAAAAATCACTGGATTATAGCGTAAATTACCTGTTTAGAATCGTTTGTGAGCCGTTTGAGAAAGCTCTACATGACCCTACTTGACCCCGTTTATACCCGTTTAGCCCGGTTTTACCGCGCTGTACCGCGCTGTGGATTTCGGTGCCGAAGAACCTGCTCGGGACCTCAGCGTTATACTGTCACATTATGAGACCAATCTTTACGATCCATGCCGGGGAGTACTTGGTGGGTGAGTACATCGAGAGTCACTTCAAGAACTGGAATGTATGGATTCCGTCGAAGGACACTGGCATAGACTTGCTGGTCACTGACCAGAAAAACCAGCGAACGGTCTCGCTTCAGGTGAAATTTGGTAAAGACTTCCTGCCCGGAAAGTCTGCTGTGATGCGGAATTCTTCACTACGCTGCTTGAGTTGGTTCACATTGAACAGCGCGAAGCTCGACAGTTCAGAGGCTGAATTCTGGGTATTTGTGTTGATGGGGTTCACAACCGATAAGCCTGATTTTCTCGTTGTCCCCACGGTAAAGCTGCGCAAGCACATGGACGAGATTCACGGTCATCAGGAGAAGCTACAGGTCTACCTCACCTCCACAAAGAGCAAATGTTGGGAGACCCGAGGGCTTAAAAGCGATGCCATGCTCCAGATTGCAAATGGTACCTTTAAGAACCCTTTGCTTGATCTCTCAAACTACCTGAACGACTCTGGTTGGGATGCCCTCAAAGCCAAGCTAGACCATTAATTCTCAGCCGCTAACCGGGTTCGAGTGCTGCCTGTTTGCCTAACGAAAGGCAGCTTTCTCGCTCAGGATACGCCGATTATGAGATAATCCCCGACGAAATCTCTGGAGGGGAAAATGGCGAAACATGATGAACTTGTTATCGAGCCACAACAAAACGGGCCAAAATGGATCGTAAAGAAACCACATGCTGAGCGAGCAAGCCGCGTGGCAGCTTCGATTGACGAGGCCATCGCTTACGCCAAATTGCACGCGCCTGAAGGAGACATCAAAATCAAGGGCCTCGATGGGAAATTCGCGCATATCCAGAGAGCAGCGAAGAAGTAGGAAGGAAATCATGACACCCGAACAACCTCAACTCAAGGCAGCCCCTTCAAAAGCCATTCGACGCCAATACGGACCGATCTGTCCAGGATGTGGACGGGTTATCCCAATAGGCGCAGACGACATTGCTCCCGACGTTGATATTGCCACGTTCCGAGAAACCCTTCGTCGGCGAGACTATACGGTCAAATGGGGATCTTGTCCGGTTCCAAACTGCGGCCATTCGATTGGGGCAAAATTGCATCTTTTACAGTTTGATGAACCTGACGATGTATTGCCCACAGAGAAGACCTTTTAATCGACGTTGGATTCCATGGGAGAGGAATGGCACAAAAGACCGGACTAGAAAGCGTGATGCCAGCCTGGGCTTGGTTTGTCTTGCTCGCGGTTTGTGTAGGCTTTGCCATGATTATCGGGAATGCGTTACACCCCAATGCAAACCAAGTTTACAGACCTTCTCTGGCAACGACTGCTTATCTCTGTAATCTCGATTCTTACCGTCAGGAGATGATCCGACAAGGAGTCGAAGATGTTGAAGAACACAGCGGAGACAAATTTGATAAAGAGGCCGCTAGGAAAAGAGTCTTAGCTGAATCCGATGCTGACCTTGACCTTGAACGGAGACGAGATCTGGCTCTTACAGTGGACACCTATCGGAAATCTGGTGACACGAGAGAAGTCTGTCCAGTACAGTGATCAGGAACGACCACATAGGTATTTCCTCTTGAAAACTTCGTATAGGGAATCGTAAGGATACTCCGCGTCAACATTCATCCCTGCGCCGCGCCACATTCCGTGAAAGAGATGAGCCGCATGAGCGCCCTCTGGGATCACCCTTGCAGGAACCTCAATGTATGCTCTCCACTCGTCGTCCCTGAAAGTGTGTAGTGTATCGGGCCAAGTGTAGAAGGGGAAATCGAACTGCTCGTGTGCAGTCTTGTACAGGTCAGGTCCGATTCTGCCATAGGGCATTGCCTTCCAGTTTTGCAGCTTACACTGTTCGATCACCCACTTCATGATCGGTGAACCTGCCGGAGCCTTGACATATCCTTCCAGCACATGATCATAGGTCAGGTCGTCAAAGGGTTGGAGACAAACCGTATCCATGTCAACCCACCACGCTTCCACCCGGTCGGTGTTTTCACGTACCTCAGTAACGCCACGCGCTTATTCGCCACGAAAATTCCTCCATTTCCATTTCCAATGGAAGAACTATACGCCCAGAAATAACGCTAAATTAACGCTACGGGGTTTGTGTTGCCTGTAAGTTATTGATTATAATAGCTAAAATAATTGTTTGGTGCCGAAGAAGGGACTCGAACCCCCACACCCTTGCGAGTACGTGGACCTGAACCACGCGCGTCTGCCAATTCCGCCACTTCGGCACGGTACTTGAAGTTCAGCGCAGTTTCGCTGAACCGGCAGCATCTCTGAGTCTCGCAAATGCGGAACGCTGTGTCAAATTTGAGGTGCCGGCAAAATCGTCGCCAGGGCGCGAGGTTTTGCGCCCCGGCCCTGGCGATTGAGAGCTGGTTTACACCAGCTTGGCGTCGAGCACAATCTCCGTGTTGTTGGCGAACAGCTTCGAAATCGGGCAGCCGGCCTTGGCGTCCGCGGCGGCCTTGTCGAAGGCTTCCTTCGTTGCGCCGGGAACGCTGGCCGTGGTGGTCAACGCAATCTTGGTGATGGCGAAGCCCGCATCGGTCTTGGCCAGGGTGACGGCCGCGTGGGTTTCGATCTTGTCCGGGGTCAGGCCTGCGCCGCCCAGTTGCGCGCCCAGAGCCATGGAGAAGCAGCTGGCATGCGCCGCCGCGATCAGCTCCTCGGGGGTGGTGCCCGAGTCTGCGCCTTCAAAGCGCGTGGCGAACGAGTAGTTGGCGTTGCTCAGCACACCCGTCGCCGTCGAGATGGTGCCTTTGCCTTCCTTCAGTGAACCTGTCCAAACCGCACTTGCCTTGCTTGCCATGTGTCCCTCCTTGGGGGATCCGGATTCCGGATGTGTTCGAGATTGAATGAGATCTTTGCCCGGTGCGCTGCATTGGGGAAGTCCAGGCGTCACCACAGAGTTGATGCATCAGGCGCCCGCGGAGTTTCCGCAAAGCGGGCTGCCTCTCTCTCTATGCTAATCTGTCCAGCATGTTGCCGCAGCGGCCCCAGGCTCTCGACCCGGATTTCAGCGCCGAAGTCTCACATCCCGGTGCGGCCGGCGAAACCGTCGCAGAGGAGCCACCGGTCGATCACCACTGCCAGATCTGCCCCAATTGCGGCCACCGGCTCAGCGGCCACAGCTGCAAGCTGGTCTGCACCGGCTGCGGCTACTACATGAGCTGCGCGGATTATTACTAACCACCTGCGGCGGACCGCCGGGGCTTGGCTTGCATCCCTGGCCTGAGAATCGAGACCCGAGCACCCGCCGCCCGGCCGTTGAAGCACTCTGGAGGAGAGAGTCATGCTGGGTTTCATCATTCTGACCGTCAGCAACATCGAGCGTTCGTTGGCGTTCTATGAGGCGGCCCTGTTGCCTCTCAAGATCAAATTCTTCCTGCCCTACAAGGGCCAGGACGGCCATCCCGATCTGTGGGGATTCGGCGACGGCAAGCAGGCGTTCTTTTGGCTCCAGCAAGGTAAGCCTGATCCAGCGTCGATTCACTGGGGGTTCATGGCTGAAAGCAATAGCAGGGTCGATGAATTCTACGCAACCGCAATCTCCGCCGGCGCCAAGGACAACATCTCACCGCGCGTTCGGCGTGAATATGCCCCGAATTACTACGCAGCCGATGTGTTCGATCCGGACGGGTATTCGTTCGAGGTTGTCCATAAGAGCTGACGGGGCGGGTCACGCGGCTCCGGCCCTGACTGTCCCGCGAGGTTTCTTACTGTGGTGAGGCAGCCCAGCACGAACCCAAATCGCGCCAGCTTGGCGTTGCCCCGGAAGTCCCAGTCTGCCCGGTACTCGTCGGAAGGCTGATGGTAGTGGTGCGCCACGTAATCCTCTGACTGGGCGCGGCCCCAGGCCTCGTCGTGGCCTTCGAACAGTTCGCCCTGGTCGACGGAAAACGCGGGAATGCCCACCCGCGCCAGCGAGAAATGGTCGGAACGGTAGTAGTGGCCTGCGCCGGGGGTGGGATCGGGCAGCAGTGCCAGGTCAAAGGCCTTGGCCACGGTCTCGACACTGGGCCAGAAGTCGATCCGCTCCGCACCGCCCAGGCTAACTGACCGCGGAACCCCGATCGGCAGCAGCATGTCGTAGTTCAAATCCAGTGAAATCTTCCTCGCCGGCACCGGCGGATGCATGCCCAGGAACTGCGATCCCAGCAGCCCCTGCTCCTCGGCGGTGACGGAGGCGAAGTAGACGGCATGGGGCGGCCTCACCGGCGACTGCGCAAAAGCCCTCGCCATCTCCAGCAAAATCCCGCACCCGGTGCCGTTGTCGGCCGCGCCGTTGTAGATGGTGTCGCCCTTGGCGTCCGGGTCGATGCCAAGGTGGTCGTAATGCGCGGTGTAAAGTACAGCTTGATCGGCCTCGCTTTCGCCCCGCACGCGGCCCACGACGTTGGCGCTCACATAGCGCCGCACCCGGCTTTCAATGTGGCCTCGGAGACTGACCGAAAGTTCAACGGCATGGAATGCCCCCGCCTTTCCCGCCGTCGCGATGGCCTTATCCAGATCGCCCAGGCCGGCTTGCGTAAACAGCCGCTGGGCCACATCGTGCTGAATCCAGGCGGCGGCGCGCAGCGTGGCGCTGGGGTCGCCGTCGAGATAGCTCTTCTCTACAGCCTGCGAGTTGCGCACTACCTCCCAGCCGTAACTGGCCAGATCCGTCCGGTGGATGATGAGCACGCCCACGGCGCCCCGTCGCGCTGCTTCCTCATACTTGTAGGTCCACCGGCCGTAGTAGGTGAGCGCCTTGCCTTTGAAGAAAGCAGGATCGTCGGAGGGCGGCTCATTCACAATCACCAGCGCGAACTTGCCCCTAAGATCGACTCCGGCGTAGTCGTCCCAGTGGTACTCCGGTGCGTGGATACCATACCCCACAAACACAATCGGCGCGTCGAAGTCCGCCGTCGCCTGTCCGGTCTGGTCCTTGGAGACGATCTCCGTTCCATAGGCCAGATCGACGGGCTCACCCTGCGCGGGCACAAACGAGAACTTCGTCCTGTCCTCGATGGTGTGGACCGCGTAGAGCGGCACGCGCTGGAAATAGCTGCCGTTGTCGCCCGCGGGCTCCACGCCGGAAAGCGCAAACTGGGTAGCGATGTACTCCGCGGCCAGCTCTGCGCCCCGCGTGCCCGGCCCGCGGCCCTCCAACAGGTCGAGGGACAGAAAGCGCACGTGTGCGCGAATCTTCTCCGGGTCGATGGAGGCTGCGGCCGAACGGGCCTCTTCAGGCAGGCCCGCGATTTGAGGCACGGGCGAAGCGAGGGGCTGTTGGCAGGGCAGCAGAGTCGCGCCCAGAAATCCGGCGGAAAGAGCAATCATCAAGCGCGAGCTGTGCATGGAATCTCCAGATCTTTTTGTGAAGGCGCATTCCGGAAGCGGTTGAATGGGTGCGAAGAAACCCGCCTTCAGCTTAGGTCCCGGCAGTGCGCGGCGCAATGGCGTCCAGCGGCGCGGCGGTCAGCAGGTGGGCGCGCGCCAGCACCTTGCGGGTAAGGCCGGTCAGGGCCATGCCTTCAGCTTCGCCCAGTGGGACCCAGCGGCGTTTCCCGCCCGCCACGGTGAGCGCATCCACGTCGTCTTCAAAGACGGTGCGGATGCGAGCGTAATAGTTGACCTGCATGATGGCGTGGCGGAGATTCATGCGCAGTTGGTCATCGGGAACGGCCGCCTGCTTGAGCACCGGCAACTGCCACATGCCGGGCATCACGGTCACCGATGCCGGCCGCTGCTCCAGCAGCACCTCGCGGCTCGCCGGGCCGGCTTGGCGGCCGGTACGCACCGACAGCGCGTGCGCCACTTCGCGGCTCACCATGGGCGCGCGCGGGGCGGTGGCGTGTTCGCCCTTGGTTTTGCATTCGGCGGCCAATGGGCAGACCAGGCATTGCGGATTGCGGGGCAGACAGACGGTCGCTCCCAGCTCCATCATGGCCTGGTTGAAGTCGCCGGGCTGCGCCGGGTCCAGAAGCCGCGCCGCCAGGTCGTGGATGCGGCGCTGCAAGGCGGCTTCGCCGCCGGCCGAGAACTCCCAGCCCTGCAAGCGGCTCAGCACCCGCTCCACGTTGCCGTCGACCACCGCCACCGCCTCCCCGAAGGCGATACTGGCGATGGCCGCGGCCGTGTAAGCGCCGATGCCGGGCAGTTTGCGCAGCTCTTCGGCGCTGGACGGCAGAGTGCTCAACTGCTGGTCTGCGATGAATTGCGCTGCCTTATGCAACATGCGGGCGCGGCGATAGTAGCCCAGCCCGCTCCACAGGGCCAGAACGTCTTGTTCGGCGGCTGCGGCGAGCGACTCGAGCGTGGGGAAGCGGCCGAGAAAGGCCTGGTAGCGCTCCACCACCACGGCCACCCGGGTCTGCTGCAACATGATCTCCGAGACCCAGATGGCATAGGGGTCCGTGCTGCGGCGCCAGGGCAGATCGCGCCGGTTGGCGGCGTACCAGGCCAGCAGGCGCGCGCGCAAGCCGGCAAGGTCCTGGCTTTGCGCCGGCAGCTGCCGGGACTGGCCGGTCGCAGTGAGATTTGACGCGATACGGGTCTTCCCGGCCGCACCGGGTTTTTGAGTTGTCAAGCGAGCAGGCTTTGAGCTTGGCTTGGCCATCTCTGAGCGGGAAAACCCCTTCCTTTGGTGCACCCGGCTGCGATGCGGAGGCGCTGGCAGGGGCCAACGATACCGTGCTAATGTTAGCCCAGTTGCTTCGCTCCCCAAAATCGGGACTCGATCCGCAATCCCGCTGGAGCCGGACAGCGCCTCAGACACTTCCAGGGCGCCTCCTTGGCACCGCAAAAGCGGGGGATTCTGACAAGGTTCCGGAGGCCGACCCTGAAGAACTTGTCTCCTTTCACCTGGCTCGCCTGCATCGCGGCGCCTATTGCTTTCTCCTCTTCCTTGCCGCCGGCAGCGGCGCAGTTCACCGCGGCGGGCATTTCCGTCGGTGCGGCTTACCCCGGCGGCGGGGACCTGCCAGACACCGGCCCTGCGGCGGAGAACCCACCTCCACCTATGAGCGGCACTCCCTCGCCTGTGGATACAGGCAATCCCGATCCTTCACTGCCGGCTGCCCCACCGCCTGCCCTCGCCGGCGGAAACCCGCGGCGCGAAGGCGTCCCGTGGACAGCCGAGTGGCATCAGCAACCCTTCTCCCGCATCGGCATCGGCGCGGACGTATCCCTGCTGGGCATCGGCATCAAGGCCGCCACGCCGCTCAACCAGTACTTCGATGTCCGCGGCCTGATCAACTTTTTCGGCTATACCAGCGGCCGCTTCGAGGTAGACGGCTTCAACATCGACGCCAACATCCACCTGGCCTCCGCGGCCGCGGCGGTGGATCTCTATCCGTACAACAGCATGTGGCGCCTGAGCGGCGGGCTCATGTTTTTCAACGCCAACCGCATCTCCGCCACCGCCGCCATCGTTCCCGGAACCAGCTTCAGTCTGAACGGGGTCACGTACTATTCCTCAACCGCCAACCCCGTAACCGGAAGCATCTCCCTGGGGTTGAATACCATCAAGCCGGAGCCCATGGTCTCCTTCGGATTCGGAAGGTTCGTTCCCCACTCCAACCGCCACTGGTCGTTCCCCAGCGAGTTCGGCATCGTCTACATGGGCGCGCCGGCGCTCACAGTGACCACCGCGGGAACGGTCTGCACTGACCAGGCGCAAACCCACTGCAGCGCCATCGGCAGCACCGGCAATCCGGTTGGCCAAGCCTTCAACACCAACCTCCAGGGGCAGTTGGCAAAGTGGAGAAACGATCTGAACAAAGTTCAGTTCTACCCCATCTTCTCCTTCAGCGTGATGTACAGCTTCAATATCCGCTAAGAACCTGTCCGAAAACTGGAATTCGCCCACCGTCAACCCGCCACAAACGCTGGGTGCCCCATCCCTCTAAGCGAAACGAAGTGGAGTCGAAGAGCCCGCTTTTCGTAACCGATTGCGAATGGGTGGGAGACCACGAACCCCAAACGGCCCTTCTCGAACGCGGTTATTCGACAGGCCTGAGAAAACCCCCCGGAACCTCCTCTGACCGCGCGCCCAGCAACACGAAACTCGTGTACACTGATCTCGTATGAAGAACATTACCCTCTCCGCCGACGAGGACCTCATCGAGCAGGCGCGTTCCATCGCGCGCGGGCAGCACCGCACCCTGAACGCCGCTTTCCGCGAGTGGCTTGCGCAATTTACACAAAGCGCGGGAGACGCCCAGGGATACGATGCCCTGATGAATCATTTGCGGCACGTCGATGCGGGCGGGCGCTTCAGCCGGGATGAGTTGAATGAGCGATAGATTCTTTCTGGACACGAATATCTTCATCTACTCGTTCGACTTGAGCGCAGGTGTGAAGACCGGGAAGGCCACGCAAATCATCCGCAACGCCCTGACGACGCAGAAGGGCATCATCAGCTATCAGGTCGTGCAGGAGTTTTTCAATGTGGCCCTCAGACGATTCGCTCAGCCCATGAGGGTGGGCGATGCCGAGCAATATCTGGCCACGGTTTTCCGCCCCTTGCTCGGGGTGCATTCGTCGCCCGCACTCTATGTTGAGGCTTTGCGCCTCCACGCCCAGAGTCGGTTATCGTGGTACGACGCATTGATCGTCTCCGCTGCGCTCCAGGCGCAGTGCGATCTCCTTTATACGGAGGACCTGCAGCACGGCCAGAGATTCCAGAGCCTCCAGGTTGTGAATCCCTTCCTCTGATCGCCCCTGCTCTCCCCGCAACGCCGCGCTCCTGCCTGAAGACAACCCGGCCCGACCGGCGCCTGATGCAAATACCCTTCGCGACGGGCTTTCCCCGCAGCCTCATGGACGCCAGCGCGGCGATTCTTCCATCCCGAAAAGGTAGTACTCTCTCATGCTTCCTCAATCGGTCACACTCCACAAAAGATGCAGAAAACAAGCGCCCCGAGAGACAGTAACCATGCTAAGGTTACTTAAGTCTGCCACCAGATCGTAGTCCCTGCGAGTGTCCGCGAACCGGATGCGATCTCCAGGGGCGACTGGCTTCCGGCCAGGCCATTCTGGAGGAACTCAATGAAGAAGATCGTTTCGCTGCTTGCAGTTACGTTGGTTTCCGCGCCCCTGGCGCTGACTGCCCAGACCTACTCCTTCTCGCCCGGCCCGGCCGCCCCCGCAGCCTTCTCCGAAGGCGGCGGCGGAGGTGCAGCGGCTAGCCCGGTGAAAGGCGGCTCTACGCGTCCCTTCTCCGGCCTTGCCCTGGGAGCGGGCATCTCCTCCCTGGGCATCGACCTGCAGGCTGCCACCAACCTCAGCAGTCACTTCAACCTGCGCGGCACCGGCAACTTCTTCAGCTACTCCCGCGACTTTACCAGCAACGGATTGAACGCCAACGCCTCGTTGAACCTCGCATCGGCCGGCGCCGCGGTGGACATCTACCCGTTCCATGTGGGCTTCCGCCTCAGCCCCGGCGTCCTGATTTATAACCAGAACCAGCTTACGGCCACCGTGAATGTGCCCGGCGGTTCCAGCTTCAAGCTGAACGGCAACACGTACTACTCGGCAAATACCAACGCTGCCACCGGCGCCTCGCCCGTAACCGGAAGCGGTGTCCTCGGCCTGAACACCAACAAGGCGGCCTTCACCGTGACCACTGGCTGGGGCAACATGATTCCCCGCAACGGCCACTTTTCTGTCCCCTTCGAGCTTGGCGTCGCCGTGATCGGCGCGCCCACGGTCAACGTGAACCTGGGCGGCTGGGCCTGCACCGATCAGGCTCAGACGCAATGCAGCAACCTCGCCAGCGGCTCCAACCCCATCGCCACCCAAATCCAGAGCAACCTGACCTCCCAGGTGGCCAAGTGGACCAGTGACCTCAAACCGCTGAACACCTTCCCCATCATCTCGCTTGGCGTGGCGTACAGCTTTCACCTCCGGTAGAGCCCCGGATAGTGCAGCACAAAGGGCCGTCCTCGAACCTGGGGACGGCCTTTGTGTTGGAGAGCGAGGCAGGAACGGGCACCCCATTCTTTCCGGGTTCTTTGCGGAAAGGGTGGAAAAGCACAAGCTCATTGCCGCGCCAGCGGCGTCTGCCGCACCGCAGGTGCCGCAAGCGGCTTCTGCCCCACCGCGGATGGTCAGGCGAGCAAGTCGCCCACGATGCCCGCGGCGGCCTGGAGCGCGCCATCGATCTGCGCCTGCTCCTTGCCTCCCGCTTCGGCGATCTCGGGCTTGCCGCCGCCCGATCCACCCACCAGCTTGGCGACGACTCCCACCAGCTTCCCGGCCTGGATGCGCTTCGTCAGCCCCTGTGTGACCCCCGCGATCAGCGCCACTTTCCCTTCAGGCTGCGCCGACGCCAGCACCACCACGCCCTCGCCAAGCTTTTGCTTCAAATTATCGACCAGCGTCCGTAGCTGTCCCCGCTCCAGCGAGTCGGCCCGCAGCGTCACCAGCCGCACGCCCTTTACGTCGACGGCGCGGCTCAGCGCCTCGTCCAGCGCTCCGGCCGCCGACTTCATCCGTGCCTCCTCCAGCTCCCGCCGCAGCCGCTTCAGCTCGTCTTCCTGCGCCGTCAGCTTCGCGCGGAACGAGTCCGAGAGGCTGCTCCCCGCGCCCGGCGGCGCAATTTGCGTCACGATTTGCGAGACCGCGAAGTCTTCGCGGAACGTATCCAGCGACCCAAACCCGCTGATCGCCTCCAGCCGCCGCACGCCCGAGGAAACCGACCCCTCGCTCACAATCTTGATCAGGCCAATCTCGCCGGTGGCCCCTGTGTGCGTGCCGCCGCAAAGCTCGGTTGAGAATCCGTCCGACAGCTTCACCACCCGCACCTTGTCGCCGTACTTCTCGCCGAACAGCGCCATGGCGTGGTACTCGTTCACCGCCACGTCGATGGGCACGTCTTCCAGCGTCTCCACCCGCGCGTTCGAAAGCACCTCGCGGTTGACAATGTCCTCAATCTCCTGCAGCTCCTCGTCCGCCACCTGCGCAAAGTGCGAAAAGTCGAAGCGCAGCCGCCCCGGTTCCACCGACGACCCAGCCTGCTTCACATGCGTCCCCAGCACCGCCCGCAGCGCCGCATGCAGCAGGTGCGTCCCCGTGTGGTTTCGCTTGATCGAGTCGCGCCGCTCTCCATCCACCACCGTGCGCACATGATCGCCCACCGCAACATTCTGCTTGAGCACCGCCTTGTGCGCCCGCACCCCCTGCACCGGCAGCACGCAGCCGGTAATCTCCGCAACCGTGGCATTCCCGTCCAAAGTCAGGAAGGCCCCCGTATCGCCCGTCTGCCCGCCCGAATCGCCATAAAAGCTCGTCGGGTCCAGCACCACATCCACGTGGTCGCCCGCCGCCGCCGCCGGAACCCCCACCCCATCCTTAACCAGCGCCAGCACCTCCGCATTCGGCACAATCAGCTGCTTGTATCCCAGGAAGCTTGTCTTCGGCAGCTCGCGAAACGCCGGGCTAGCCGACTTCTGGCTCCCGCCCTTCCAGCTCGCGCGGGCGCGCGCCTGCTCCGCTTCTCTCGCCTGCTCGAAACCTTCGTGGTCGAAGGCCACGTGCGCGTCGCGCGCCGCATCCACCATGAAGTCGAGCGGTAGGCCGAACGTCTCGTAGAGGTGGAATGCCTTTTCGCCGGTGAAGCCGCCCTTCAGTTCCTCGTCGAGCCGGGTCAGTCCGATCTTCAGCACGCGATCGAACTGCTTTTCCTCCGCCCCAATCACTTTGGCGACGCGCGCCGCGGAGTCGTCGAGCTCCGGATATGCGCCCTGCATCAGGTCCCGCACCGCGTAAACCATCTCATACAAAAATGGCTGCTCCTGCCCCAGCTGCCGCCCATGCCGGATCCCGCGCCGCAGAATCTTCCTCAGCACATACCCGCGCCCCTCATTCGAAGGCAGCACGCCATCGTTGATCAGGAACGTAGCCGCCCGCGCGTGATCCGCAATGATCCGCAGGCTGGCGTTGCCTATGTCGTTGGCTACCCCCGTCAGCTCCGCCGCCCGCGCAATCAGTGGCGTGAAAAGGTCCGTCTCAAAGTTCGAAACCTTCCCTTGCAGCACCGCGCTCACCCGCTCCAACCCCATGCCGGTATCGATGGAAGGCTTTGGTAGCGCCGTCAGCTTATAGCTAGTCGTCTTAGACTCAGGATCAACGACCGCCGCCCGATCGAACTGCATGAACACCAGGTTCCAGATCTCCACATACCGCGCCTCGTCCTGCCCAAACGGCAAGTCCACCCCCGGCGTCTCCGCCGCCTCCATCCCCATGTCGTAGAAGATCTCCGAACACGGCCCGCACGGCCCCGTCTCGCCCATCTGCCAGAAGTTGTCCTTGAGCCCGTATTCCTTGATGCGCTCCTTCGGCACCCCGGCCTCGATCCAGTACCCCTCGGCCTCGTCGTCGCGCGGCACTCCGTCCGCGCCTTCGAAAATCGTCACATACAGCCGGTCCTTGGGCAGTCCGTACCACTCCTCGCTGGTCACCAGCTCCCACGCAAACTGGATCGCCTCCCGCTTGAAGTAGTCGCCGAACGAGAAGTTCCCCAGCATCTCAAAAAACGTGTGATGCCGCCGCGTAAAGCCCACGTTCTCCAGGTCGTTGTGTTTGCCGCCCGCGCGCACGCACTTCTGGCTGGTCGTCGCCCGCGCGTACTCCCGCTTCTCCGCCCCCAGAAAAAGGTCCTTGAACTGGTTCATCCCCGCGTTGGTAAACAGCAGCGTAGGGTCGTTAGCAGGCACCAGCGAGGAAGAGTGCACCCGCCGGTGCCCCTTCGTCTCAAAAAAGCGCAAAAACAGCTCGCGTATCTCGTTCCCGGTTCGCAATTGCATAGCCTAACCAGTGTAATTGGAAGCGGCATAAACACGCATCCCGCGATGCACCGCCTCTTCTCAGGGCACGGCTCCACAACCAGCGGAAAAGCTCAATTGAAGGAGATTTGTAACAAGGGCACGGCTTCAGCCGGGCCGATAAGAATCGCAAGATGAGTTGGGCTTTAGCCCCTGAGGGACGCATGTTTTCAAATCATCTGTTGCGCACTTCGCGAAGGCAATGCGGAGGGCCGGCCGCATAGAGTCACTCTCCGTGCCCATCTTCGTCCAGATTTTCCAGCGCCGCCAGCGCCTCGTCCGGCACGTCCCACTGCCGCAGAATCTTGGTTATCACCCCGGTCGAGAACCCCGCCGTCACCAGCCGCCGCATCACCCGCGCCGTCTCGCGCTCGTTCTCCGGCTTCTTGATCCGCTTGCGCTCCAGATGCTCCCGCGCCAGCGCCTCCTCGTTGGTCTGCCCGTAGCGCGCCTCCAGCGTCTCCGCAATCAGCTCGCTCCCTACGCCCTTCTGCTGCAAGTCTTGCCGCACCCGCCGCTCGCCCAGCTTCTCGTTTTCCTGCCGCAGCCGCGCATACGTCTCGGCAAACGACGCATCGTCCAGGTACCCATACCCCTTCAGCCGCGCCACCACCGCGGCCATCGCCGCATCCCCGCGCGCCCCCGCCTCCACGCGCGTCTTCATCAGCCGCCGCAGTTCTGCCTCCGAGCGCATCCGCCGCCCCAGCGCCTTCACGGCATAGTCGAAGAGGCCGGCCTCGTTGAGAAACTCGCGGGGCTTGCCGGGTTTGCGGGCGAAGGGCATAAGAACTCAATCCAGCGGAATCAGCAATCGGAAACGCCGGTTTCGCCGCCAGCGGTAATGTTTGAAGTCGCTGTCCAGCGTGAGAATGTCGCCTGTATTAAGCTGTTCGGCCATGTGGATGAGACAGGCATCGGCAAAGTCGCACGGCGTGTCGGCGTACTTGGACATAAGATATCCGATCTCTGAGGCACAATCGCCGAGCCGAAAAGGAACCACGAGTGCTCCCTGCCGCACATTTGTCAGGATTGCTTCGACGGCCGCCCGAGCATGGCCAAGAAGATGAAGCGCTTCTGTGATGCAGGATTCAGCTGTGTAGAGTGGACCAGCGAACGAGTTGTAGGCGGCTTTGCATCGCGTGTGCCCTCGTTCGCGGTCGTTGAACAGAGCAACAAAGAAGCTCGCGTCGGCCAGGACCGGCAGAGACGGCGACGGAGGCTTTACCAATCCCATCTGCCATTGCCCTTTTTGTCAACGCGCCATTTTTTCCCAAAGCCTTCCATGTGCTTTTTGTTGGTCGCCAAATCGCCGGGGCCAAAACTGACGCAGCCAATGCCGACCAGTCGAGGGCGCGGTTTGGGCTTCTGCTGTTCGGCCACCTTCCGCAGCGAATTCCGAACCGCCTCTGATGGAGTCCAGCCGTTGTCGCGCACCAGTTGCTCCAGCGCGGCCTCCGCCTCTTTGTCCAACCGAACCTGTACCGTAGCTCCCATATCTCCATTGTAGTACAAATCTATCCTCTGTACTACACCTTGTTCCCTATTCCCTACTCCCTGTTCCCTACTCCCTGTTCCCTACTCCCTACTCCCTGCCTTTCCCGTCCACTCATCCACCCAATCGTTCACCGTCTTCCACCACAGCCGCGAGTTCTGCGGCTTCAGCACCCAGTGCCCTTCGTCCGGGAAGTAGAGCATCTTGCTCGGCACCTTGAGCAACTGCAGCGTGTCGAACAACTGGAAGCCCTCGCTCACATCGAGCCGGTAATCCAGTTGCCCATGCACCACCAGCGTAGGCGTCTTGAAGTTCTTTGCCGAGAGCGACGGCGACCACTTGCGGAAGGGGTTTTCGCTATCGGGTTTGCCGTAGTAGTCCCACGGACGCCCCTTGAACTCCCAGATGTTGAACCAGTCCTCTTCCGTCGAGCCGAAGGCCGACTCGGCGTCGAACATGCCGTCGTGCGAGACGATGCACTTGAAGCGGTCGGTGTGGCCCAGCACCCAGTTGGCCATGTACCCGCCATAGCTCGCCCCCAGCGCGCACTCCCGGTCCTTGTCAATGAAGCTGTAGTGCTGCTCCGCGTAGTCCAGCCCCTCCATCAGGTCGGTAAAGGGCTTGCCGCCCCAGTCCCCGTTCACGCCGTCCACGAACGCCTGCCCATACCCCGTCGACCCGCGCGGATTGATCATGATGACCACGTACCCGTTCGCCGCAAACAGCTCCGCATTCCAGCGATAACTCCACATATCCCCCCAGGCCCCCTGCGGCCCGCCGTGGATCAGAAACTTCACCGGATATTTTTTCTTCGCGTCAGAGCCTGGTGGAGGAATGAAGAAGCCTTGCACTTTCGTTTTGTCGGCGGCGGTGAACCAGAAGGATTCCATCCAAGGTAGCTCAAGCTGACCAAGGAGAGAGTCATTCAGGTGGGTGATGCGGTCCAGCCGGCCCGCGGTTCGATGGCCCTCGATTGTTGGGGCAAAGCCCTCGTTCACATGATTTGCTCCGTCCTTCGCCACCGATGAGGGCTCAGGCGTATTGACCTCGAGAACGTATTGGTTCAGTTCACTTAACCGAACCACCTCGGTTGGGGAGGACACAAGCTGCCGCGTAGCCAAAAGGCTCTTGCCGTCGGGCGCAATATGGAGATCAGAGAACTCCCCACTCTCGGTGAGTTGATTCGGTGCTCCGCCAATTCTGATCTTCCCGAGGTCAACACCCAAGCTGAAGATCGGAGCTTCCCCTGCCTGTCCAGCCGTGAAGTAGATCGTCTGCGAATCAAGCGCCCACGCAAACTCATCCACCCAGTTATCAAACTTCGGTAACAAATCCTTGATCGTCTTTGCCGCCCGGTCGTACACCATCAGCCGAAACTTCTCGCTCTCATACCCGGCGCGCGCCTCTGACCGCCACGCCAGGTACTTCCCATCCGGCGAGTAAGCCGGATTGAAATTCCCGCCCAGCGAATTGCTCACCGCCACCGGCTTCGCCGCCGGGTTGGTCAGGTCCAGCGTGAAAATCTTCGCGCTCACGCTCGTCGCCGGCTCCGGGTCCGGGTTCTCGGTAAACGCCAGCTCCTTCGCGTCCGGCGCAAAAGCAAACCCGCCGCCGCCTTCGAGCGAAAACGGCGGAACGTCGTGGGGATCGTTGGGGTTGAGATCGCGGAGAGCGCCGGTCTCGACCGAAGCGAGAAAGATGTGCGAGCGCTTGTCTCCCGTGAAGTGGTTCCAGTGGCGATAGAGCAGATGGGTGAAGATCTGCGCCTTCACCTTGCTGGCGGCTTTGGAGGCATCGCGGTCGGCGTTGCATTTATCGCCTGTTGCGCCGTCGGTGGGAGTGATGGCGGGGCAGTCGGGGTAAACAGATGAAGTAAAACCCACGGAGTGGCCGTCGGGCGACCATTGGGCGTTGTCGGCTTCGGTGGAGATGGTTGTCAGCTTCTTCGCATTGCTGGTTGCGCCGGTGGCAGAGTCGAAGTCGGCGAGCCAGATTTGCTGGCCGCCTTCGCGGCCGGAAAGGAAGAGCACGGAGTGCCCGTCCGGCGAAAATTGCGGCCCGCTGTCGCCAGGACGGGCCACCGCCAGCGGAATCGGGTCGCCGCCCTCGACCTTCTGCAACCACAGCTCCGCCGTCCTCGTGTTCTGTTCCAGATTGACGGTGGTCACGGAGTAAGCCAGCCACTTCCCATCCGGCGAGACGGCCGTTTCCCCCAGCCGTTTCATCGCCATCATGTCCTCGAAGGTCATGGGCCGTTTGGCGGAGGTGGTCTGAGCCGGGCTAAAGGAAGTTGCGGCAAGGATAGCGAGAAAGAGTGCAAAAACGGCTCTGCGCATGAGGGTTTTTCCTGTTCGCGCAAAGGAGTTGACCGCGTCCGCGCGAAGAAGAAGTTTACACCGGAACCGGCGCCATGATTCCTCCGCGCGTTTGCAGATGATTTCGTTCCCCTGGCGCACAATGGGTTTTAGAAAGGGGTGAGCGATGGAACCCTCGCCAGCTGGAGGACCGCGAATCGGTGCAAACAAGGGTGCAATCTGTCAGGGCTGTGCCCGGTCCGTACCATTCCGCAGAATGCTACATAGGGTACCCCCCTCCCCCCTTTTTCCCGTAAACCACTGAAAATAATTATGTTATGCAAAACAATGCCTCGGCAGTCCTATGAAAATAAACAACTTACGCATTACACGCTCTTTCGTGATTTTTTCGCAAATAAAGGACTTACGTGCCTCCGGACCGCGCAGCCTTGCGGCTATTTTGCGTTGATTGAGCCGGAAGAATCGAGCCTACTTGTTCTCGTTCCCGGTCAGCCGGAACGTGATCGTTCCCCAGAACAGCCGCGCCCGCATCTGCACGGGAAGATGGCGCTCGTCGTCCGTGTACCAGATCCAGATGTTGCCGCGGTTCTTCACCACGCCTGCATCGGCGGTCGGCTGCACGCGCAGCGTCTTGAAGGTCCCGAGTGTGGTCTTGATCTCCTCGCGCCCTTCCACCTTCATCGTCACGGGGACAATGTGCATCGCGTCCACGACCGGGATGACGAAGCTCTTGCCCACTTCCATGGGCTGCGACGCGGCGAAGTAGATGCCGCTCAGCAGGTCGGTCATGCAGCCGGGGACGCCGGCTTCCACGTGCTTGGTCTGCTTGGTGACCAGGTTCTTCTCGTCCAGAATGGATTTTCCCTGATCGTAGTCGAGCTTGAGAGTGGAGTTCACCTGGCGTCGGCCTTCCACCGTCTGCTTGTCGAACTCGTAGGTGCAGCCTTTTTCCCGGTCGAACGTGGATTGGAACTTGTCGCCTACGTGAAAGATCAGGTTGATGGCGCCGATGGTGTCGGCGTTGGCGGTGATGCGCTCGTTGGTTCCGGCGGCTTCAAAGTGCAGCACGGCGGTTCCTGCGGGAAACACGCGCCAGTCGACCGCGTAGGTCAGCGTCTGCTTTTCGGGGAAGCTGAAGTCCGCGCGCGGCGGGGTGAGCGTGGCCATTTGCTGGGCGGGCGACAAGGCGGCCGCGGCAAGGGCGGAGAGAACGATGATTGCGGTTGTGCGCGTCTTCAACTCCAGGGTAGATACTCCTCGATGGATCGATTGTTTGACTCGTCAGGCGCGGGAAGCGCTCAGCGGAGCGCGTCGGCGAGTGCGCTGAAAGCCGGCCGCAGGAAGAGCAGGCTGAGGTACAGCAGTGCGGCCCCTATACCTGCATTGTACTCGCGATGCTTGAGATAGAGGGCGAAGGAGAAGGCGCCGTGGTCGCCTTCGTGCCCCGAGGGTCTCGCCGGCGTAAGGCGGGGAATGAGGCGGGGTACGCTGCGGCAATACGCGTCGAAACCTGGAAATGTGGCGCGCAGGAAGCGCTCCTCCGAGGCGATGACGGGGACATAAATAACGGTAAATCCCACCGCCAGCACCAGAGCGACCGGCCAGCTGAGCAGGGCCAGCGCAAAGCCTGCGGCCATCAGCATGGAGCCCAGATAGAGCGGGTTGCGGGTGTGCGCGTAGGGGCCGGTGACGGTAAGCTCGCGGTTTTTCTTCACGTAGCCGGCGGCGTAACCGCGCAGCCAGAGACCGGGAAACACCATTGCCAGGCTCCAGGCGATGGCCGCTGGATGGGGCGCGCGGCGCCATAACTCGAAGAGATAGAGGCCGGCGGCGAGGAAGCCCAGGGGCACGCGGATGCGGCGGGCAATCCGCTGCCAGCGGGCGATCCAATCCGGCGGTTGCGAAATGGTCGGCTGGCTCATTCGGTCCCTCCGTCACTCAGCAATTCGTCGACGGCCTGGAGTACATCGAGTGGCTGGATGGTCAGTAGTCCGGCCTCCGGGGCGGCGTGGCGCGTGTGGTCGCGGCGGCTCTCGGGGCTGCGCAGGACGCGGAACCGGGTTCCGAAGGGCCCGTTGCGGCTGGGATCGGTGGGCCCGTAAATGCCCACCACCGGCCGCCCCAGTGCGCATGCCAGGTGCAGTGGCCCGGTGTCGCCGGCGATGGCCAGCGCCACCCGTCGAGTCAGGGCGATAAGCTGCGGGAGCGTGCAGGTCAGTGGAGCGGCAGTGCCGCCGGTAGCCGCGGAGATGGCTTCGGCCAGCGGCTCCTCTCCGGGGCCGGCGTTGACCAAAACGTGGATCCCACGGTCGATAAGCCCCTTGGCGACCTCGGTATATCGCTCGACCGGCCAGCGCTTGGCGCCCCAGCCCGCACCGGGGTTGACCAGGACGGTGGTGGCTTTTGGATCGCTTGGCAGGAGCGCGCCGGCCCAGGCTTCGGCGGCAGGATCGACGGGCAGCCAGGGGGCCGTGGGGCACAGGTCGTCGCCCGCCACGGCCGCGGCCAGCTCCATACCCTGCTCGATGACGTGGGCGCCGCGGGTGGCGACGCGCTCGGTGAAGAGCAGGCGCGCGGCGCTCTCCCGTGGATGTTCCTCGCCGATCAGCCGCCGGCAGCCGGCCAGGCGAGCTACAACAGCCGAGCGGATTGCGCCCTGGAGATCGAGCACGGTATCGTAAGCGCCGGCTCGCAGTGCTTGGCGCAAAGCGCTTATTCCATAGATGGTTTGGCGGCTTAGGGGAGATTTGCGCCAGTCCTTGGTGGGGGCCAGGTGAAGCCGATCCACGACAGGTTGAGCGGGGTTGGGCTTGAGGGGGTTGAGGGCGGCTTGGCGGCCGGTACTGCCGTCAGCCCCCAGCAGCGCCCGCCAACGCGGCTCGACCACCCAGTCGATGACCCAGCCGGGGTGGGCCCGGCGAAGTGCCGTCACCGCCGGAAGTGCGTGCAGAATATCGCCCATGGCGCCCAGACGGACCACAAGCAAGCGGAACTTGGATTGCGTGTGCAAACTCTGATTTTCTCATAGCGGCGGGTGCCCGGGAGCGGGGTAGAGGCGGTCGACGAGCCAAGCTACTGCTTCTTCCTCATCTTCAATCTCGACGCGCAAGCTGGCTGTTTTGACGGGAAGGGAGCTTGCAATGCCGGAGAAGAGGCTCCCGAGCCGGACTTGGTCCTTTTCCGTCGTGAATATTGCCACGGCTCCGGCGGCGCGAGCGGACTCCTGCGTGCCGTCGAGGTCGGTGGCCGTGAAGGGGTGGTGGTCGGGAAAGGCTTTACGTAGCACGAGTTGCGCCCCCGCGGCTTCCAGGCCGGCAAAGAACTGCTCTGGGCGGGCAATTCCGCAGAAGGCAGCGACAGGCCCATCGGCTGTGGGAACATCCATGTGGCGCCGCAGCCGCCAAACTGTGCCCTCCCAGCCCCGCGCCCTGATTTCATCCTCCAACTCCGGGTCGCTGTCGGGAATGGCAACCAGTCCGGCGCGGCGAATGGCATTGCGGGACTCGCGGAGGTTGCCCGCCGGCAGCAGGTGATCGGTCCAGTCCTCCCGGTTGAGCAGCAGAATGTCCACATCGCGGTGGAGCTGGCGGTGCTGGAAGCCGTCGTCCAGCAGATGGACAACCGGTTTTACCGCCTCTCCAAGGAAGGCAATTGCCGCCGCATCTCCTTCCGCGAGCAATCCCGCACCGTAGCGCTCTGAGGCCACGTAGACCGCAACACCGGCATTGCGCGCGATCAGCAACGGCTCATCCCCGAACTCCTCGGCGCTTCCATTGAGGGCCACGCGCGTGGCAACCTGGTCGCGCCGGCCGTAGCCTCGCGAGAGCACATTCACCTGCAGGCCGCGCTTGGAGAGCGCTTTGGCCAGAGCGATGGTCAGGGGAGTCTTGCCCGCGCCGCCGGTGGAAAGATTGCCAATGCTGACCACCGGAGAGCGCAGCCGCCGCACTGGCTCGGCCCGTGTGCCTAACCGCCTTTCGCGCAGCCAGAGCGCCAGCCGGTAGGCGGGGGTCAGCGGCAGCAGCAGCGTTCGTTTAGAGAATGGCCGGCCCTTGACCCTCGGAGAAGACGGAGCGTCAATCGGCTCGGAACCTAAGGGCATTGGCGCAACGGGCTCGGGCTCGCCAGGCCCGGGTTCCATGGGAGCAGGCCCACTAGGTGCGGCTTCAATCGGCTCGATTTCGACGGGATCGAGTGCAACAGGCGCAGCGAGAATCGGTTCATCTGGAACCGGCTGCGGTGCAGGCGGTTGGGGTTGAGGCGGATCAGGCTGAACAGGTTGGAGTTCAATCTGCTCCAGCGGAACCGGCGCCGGCTCTGCCGAAGCCGCCTGGACTGGTTTCAGTTGGACAGTCTCGGCTTGACGCGGCAATGGTTGAGGTGGACCGGGCCGGGCTGTATCCGCTTGCAGGGCTCTCGACAAGGATGCGGACTCGGATGAATCGTCGGAAGGGGAACCCACACCGGCTCTACATGCTGCGGAGAAACTCATTCCGCCCCTAGGCCGGGGATTGATCCCCGGTAGAATGCCAATTAAATCAACGCGGGCTTCGCACGCTGCGGTATGTTCCTCGGAAATTTTGCCCGAAGCCATGCCTATTTCCGCAGCCGCTTGAATCGCCTCCGCAGCTCGAACTTCAGGCTTAGCCGAAACCGCCGCCTGTGGTTCAGCGGCAAGCAACTCCCGCAAGGCCTCCACGCAGCGATCTGTGGCTCCGGCTTGCTGGTCGAAGAATTGCTTGGCTCGTGCGCCCATGGCTTCGGCCCTCGGCCGGTCCCGCAGCAGTTCGATCAGGACCTCGGACAAAGCCTCCGGCTCGACGATGCGGATTGCATCGTTCGCCACCAGCAGGTCGGTCATGGCGCGGAAGTTCGGGTAATGGGAACCCATGACGATGGGGACGCCAAACTGCGCCGGCTCCAGCGGGTTGTGGCCGCCGGCGGGAAACAGGCTGCCTCCGACAAACGCGACAGATGCGACGGAATAGACCGAGGCCAGCTCGCCGATCGTGTCCAGCAGCACGGCCTGGCCGGGCTGGAGCAGCCTGATCGAGCCTGCGGGCTTTCCTTGCCAATCGGAGCGTTTGACCCAGCAGATGCCCGACTCTTCCAGCAACGACTCCACGGCGCCGAATCGCTCCGGGTGACGGGGAGCGAGGATCAGGACCAGCCTGGGATCGGCCTCGAGCAGGTGTGGCCAGGCCTCAATAAGCGCGGCCTCTTCGCCCTCCAGAGTGCTGCCGGCTACCACCAGGCGCAGCCCGTGCTTGAAGGCCTTCAGCAGGCGGGTCGCCTCTGCCGCTCCGGCTACGCGGATGTCGAACTTCAGGTTGCCGGCGACCGAGACCCGCTCCGGCAGGCAGCCAATGGCATTGAGCCGGTCGGCGTCGTCCTGGCTCTGGGCCAGCACCTGGCTCAGCCGGCTGAGGAATGGCCGCCAGAGCAAACGCAGCCGGCGGTAGCGGGGCCAGGAGCGGTCGGAGACGCGGGCGTTGACCACGGCAACGGGGATTCCCCGCCGGAAGCAGCCGCTCAGCAGGTTGGGCCAGAACTCCGTTTCGGCCAGGATGAAGAGCCGGGGCTGAAGGGCATTGAGATAGGAGCGCACGGCCCAGGGAAGGTCGAGCGGGCAATAAAAGACGCGGCCTGCGCCGAAGCGCTCCCGGGCCAGGGCCTGGCCGGTGCGGGTGGTGGTGGAAATCACCAGGCGGTGCCCCGGGAAGGCGATGTCCAACTCTTTCACCAACCGGCTTGCTGCCAACACCTCGCCCACTGAAACTGCATGGAGCCAGATGACTGGCCGTTCGTCGGCCGCACCCTCGCCCGGCTCAATCAGGCGAGCGGGAATCCAGCCCAGCCGCTCCAGCAGCCCCTCGCGGTACTTGTGCGTGGTGGCCATGCGGAAAAGCCACCATGGCGCGCCCAGGATCAGGACGGCCAGAAGCCCCAGGTTGTAGAAAAAGAGAATCATGAGTAACGGAACTTGCCTTCCAACGGTCTAACCCTCAAATGATACAGTCGAGCACGATGAGGAATGCGCCGGCAATTCCGCTTTCCCTGCTCTGGCTGGCGCTGCCGGCCATGGCCGCCGACCACGCTCCACCTGCCGTGCAGCCCGCAACCACCTTTGCCGCGGTCGAAGTGCACGACGACGAAAAGGTGGCCATTGCCGTCGAACCTTACGAGACAAAGGAGAAGGAATCCATCTTTCGCGTCGATTATTTGAGCCACGGCGTGCTGCCTGTGCGGCTCATCGTCACCAACAACAGCGACCGGCCCATCAGCCTGCGCGACGCGCGCATTCTCTTCATGACCGCCGCGGGCGACAAGATCCCGGCCGCCGAGCCCGAAGACGTCGAGCGCCTGATGACGCAGAAGGAGCGCCAGGGCGGCAAGATCCCCATGCCCGGCCCCATCCCCGCCATCAAGCTCAAGCCCAAGGCCAGCAACAAGGAGATCGAGGAGGACTTCGACACCTTCGAGTACCAGGCGCTGGTTGTCGAGCCGCACTCGACGCGCGCCGGCTTCCTCTTTTACGACGTTTCCGAGCTGGACCACCCTCTCAAGGGCGCCAAGCTGCACCTGCACAAGCTCCGCAACGCCGACGGCCAGGAGCTGTTCTACTTCGAAATTCCCTTCGAAAAGTACCTGAAATCCCGATCCAGCCAGATGAATTAGTGATATTGCCTGTGATATGACTTTTTCTTGAGTGCGGTCCTGGATACGTCCATTTTGATGGCAGCCATACGCAGTCCGGCCGGCGCATCGGGCTTGCTTGTTGAAGCAGTTCTTGCGGGATATCTGAGGCCCTTGGTCTCTGTACCGTTGGTGCTGGAGTATGAGTCAGTTCTTACGAGGCCCGAGCACCTGGCCGTCTCAGGTTTTGAGTCAGATGAAGCAGTAAGCCTAGTCAGGGCGTTTTGCCGGATGGGGGAGCAGGTGCATTTGCCGTTTCCCCTGAGGCCCCAGTTAAATGATCCCGACGATGAGTTTGTGCTCGAGACGGCATTCCACGGCAGGGCCGACGTCATTGTAACTTTCAATTCCAGACACTTCCTGAAGGCGGCGAGGGGATTCGGAATTGAAACCGTTTCACCGCGAGATGCAATGCGAATGACGGGAGAGCGATGAAAACGAGCAACTTTTCCTTACGCTTACAGCCCACGCTGATGGAGGAGGCCAAGGCTTTGGCCAAGAAGGAAGGCGTGGCGCTCAATCAGTTGATCAATGTGGCATTGGCGGAGAAGCTGGCCGTGACGCGTACCCGTGAATTCTTTGAGCGATATACTCGCAATGCCGACGTCGCGAAGGCGCTTGAAATCCTGCGCAGGCCCAGGAAAGGCGAGCCACCCCGCGAAGGCGACGAGTTGCCCGAGTCGTGGAAGGACTGGCGAGACCAAGACTTGAGGGGTCGACCTGAGCCCGCTACTCGTAGTAAGTAGCCGTCGTCGTATCGGTCTCCCAGATGGTGCAATCTTTCACGCGCACGCGGCCTTGCGTCATGCCCGCAAGCTGCTCGCTGGTCTGGTCGTAGAAGTACTTGGCGATGTTCTCGGCGGAGGGGTTGAGCACCGTGAAGGGCTCCAGGTCGTTGAGCATCTGGTGGTCGATGCGCTCGATCACAGGTCGCATCACGTGCTTCAGCAGCTTGAAGTCGAGCAGCAGCCCGGCCTCGTCGAGCGTCTCGCCGGCAAGCGTGATGCGGACCTTGTAGTTGTGCCCGTGCGGGTTTTCGCACTTGCCCTTGTAGTTGCGGAGATAGTGGCCGGAAGAAAACCCCGACTCCACGGTGACTTCATACATCGGCGTCTGCTCGATCCTGCGGGGAAGAGTCCCTCCACCCATTTTAGGCGCTGGCGGAGGATCACGGTTTCCGGCGCTTTTTGCGCGCCGCCAGCCGGGCTTCCTCGCTGCGCCGGTCCACCTGCTCGAACAGGTGGCTCATCACGCCGATCAGCGCCGCCGCCAAACCGAATAACAGCAGAAACAAGGCCACCGTGCGCCACAGCGACCCGTTGGTCGGCAAGCCGGGCTGAAAGCTTGAAGGCACCAGCGACATCCCCGCCGAGATCAGCGCGAAGAGCCCGAGCGTTGCAGCCAGGATGTAGAAGTTGCGCGACATAGAATTGGCGCGGCAAAAGCCCGTGTGCTTGTTGCGATTCTACGCGGGCGAGCACGTTTCCCGGCATTTCCTTGACAGTGCGGATGAACCTGCCTAGTCTTTCAGCTATGGAACTTCAGCTTCCCGAGCGCCAGGCGGCAGAGCTTGCCAGCCTCTCAACGCGCACCGGCCGCAGCCCGAGCGAGTTGGTTGTGGATGCCGTGGACCGCCTTCTCGCCGAGGAGGCCTGGTTCGATGTGCAGGTGCAGTCGGGAATCGATCAGATCGCACGCGGTGAATTCCTGGAAGAGGAACAGATGGATGCGCGCGTGGCACGGATGATCGGGGCTTGAAAAAGCTGCGGTGGTCGATGGCCGCTGCCGACGATCTTGAAGGGATCAGCAACTACCTCCATCTGCATCACCCATCGTTTGCTGCCTCAACCGTGCATCGGCTGTACGGCGCTGCGAAGTCGCTGAAGGCGTTTCTATCTACGGGCCGGGTTGGGAAGAAGGACGGCACTCGCGAACTCGTGCTTGCGCCCCTGCCGTACCTGGCAGTGTATTCGGTCGATGACAAGGCCGTTTACGTTCTGCGCATTCTTCACACGTCTCAACATCGACCGTAGGACGAATCCCGGAAGCGCGATTTCAGCCCCGAAGCTCCGAGGTTTCCATCAGCACCACCCCTGCCAGGGCAAACTCCGCTTCCATCTTGGCCGCCGAGCCGTTGAGGTCGATGGCCCGGCAGGCATCGCGCAGCACAATCGCCTCAAACCCCAGCCGTCGCGCATCGAGCGCCGAGTAGCCCACGCAAAAGTCATAAGCCAGCCCTGCCAGAAACACCCGTGTCAGCCCCCGCTCGCGAAGATACCCGGCCAGCCCCGTCTGCGTCGCGCGGTCGTTCTCAAAGAACGCCGAGTAGGAATCGATCTCCCGCCGGAACCCCTTGCGCAAGATCAGTTCCGCCTGCGTCAAGCCCAGCGCCGGATGAAGCTCCGCGCCGTGGCTGCCCTGCACGCAGTGATCCGGCCACAACGTCTGAGTTCCATAGCTCACCTCGACCTGCTCAAACGGCTTTTTCCCCGCATGCGCAGAGGCGAACGACGAATGCCCCGCCGGGTGCCAGTCCTGGGTAAGGACGATGTGTCGGAAGCGCGGAGCGATCTTGTGAATGGGCGCGATGACGGCGTCCCCGTCCGCAACGGCCAGCGACCCGCCGGGGCAGAAGTCGTTTTGCACGTCGATGACCAGCAATATGTCGTGTGGCGTGGTTTGCAATTCTTCTTTTCTCACGATGGGTATCTTTCACCGCAGATCGGATGCGGCAAACTTCCGCCTTGCCCCGTGGCGAATGTGGAGAACGTTGACCCTCTTTTCATTCTCCAGCACGCGGTAAATCACGCAATAGACGTGCGGCTTGCGCCCGTAGAGGAGGTGCCTGAGCTGCGGGTTTTCGGGCGTCGCTGGGCAGCGGTTGGGCAACTTTTCCAAGGTAAGCGCAGCGGCTCTGAGGCCCTTATACCACTGCAGCGCCGACTCGGACTCGCCGGCGTGGATGCCCTTGAACAGGAGGGCAAGATCGCGTTTCGCCCGCGGCGTGATCTTAACGAGGTATGCCATGGGCGGCTTCGAAATCGGCGAAAAACTCCCTTATCGGTTGGAGCTTGCCCTTTCTTTCGTCGTCGAGGCCCTGACGGATGCCCTCTTCGGCGTCGGCCTGCGCGGCAATATCGAGCAGGCGCTGATACGCCTCGGCGTCCTGCACCACGGCGGCGGCCTTTCCATTCACCGTGAGCACCATGGGGCGCTTGCTTTTCTTGAGATGCTTCATGAAATCGCCGGAAGAGCGGCGGAAGGTGGTCAAGGATTGGATGTCGGTGGTGATGTTGAGCATGTCGGCCTCCTGGGCGAGCACCTTATTCGGTGCCTTGAGGATACCGCGTTCTTTCAGGAAGCGGAAGTGCCTGATTGTGTCTGGCCAGGCTCCGAAGGCTGAAGCTATGCCACCCGCCGCGAAGGATTGGCTTTAGCGCCGGTCCGGGTATGCGTCGGAGGGAAGAGACCGGCCTGGTCTAGGGCCCAGGGAACACCTGCGCGTCCGACACCCCCTCCCCGGTGGGTGGCGCGCCCGGATTCCAGAAAAGCATGGCGAGCAGACCTGCGGCAAACAGGGATTCGACAACCAGCACTCGCGCACCCACGAAATGCAGAACCACGCCAAAGAGGTTGCACGACTGAAATAAGGCCAAACTGAGCACATAGCTTGACATCCAACGCTGGATGGGTGTTGACGGACGCGCGGTGGGTTGGTCGCGGCCGGCGGCGCGGGCTATGAAACCCGGTAACACAAAGCCCAGCACTACATTTGTGAGTGCAATGGCCGCGATGACTAACTCAAATGCAGGTTGGGGCTGCGTTCTTCCATTCGACGGAAGCTTGAATACTAAGTAGAGAAACATCAAACCCGCTACGATGAAAGATATCTTGAGGGTTCTTACCACCGTCAGTGCCTGAGTTGCCTTCGGTTCCATCTGCTGCCTCCATCTTCAGAGTAGGTCGGAGGGCCGTCTGTAATTCACGCTGATTCTCTCATGCGGGCGTGCTGAAGAACGCCTCGACATCCGTGATGGTTGCCGTCATCCGATACGGCGGCAAGCTTTGCAGAAACGTCTGCCCGTAGCGCTGTCTCCTCACTCGCGGGTCCAGCAGCACCAGCACGCCCCGGTCTTCCAGCGAGCGGATCAGCCGCCCGAACCCTTGCTTGAGTGTCAGTACCGCGGCCGGAACCTGGTAATCGAAGAAGGGTTTCCCGCCGGCCTCTTCAATGGCCTTCATGCGCGCCGAGACCACCGGGTCCGACGGCACGGCAAACGGCAGCTTGTCGATGATGACGCAGCTCAGCGCCTCGCCCTGCACGTCCACGCCCTGCCAGAAGCTCGACGTGCCGAACAGCACGGCGTTGGGAATCTCGCGGAACTGCTCCAAAAGTGCTTTGCGCGGAGCCGTGCCATGCAGCAGCAGCGGAAAATCGAGCACCGGTAAAAGCCGCTCGTACAGATCGCGCATCTGCGCGTAACTGGTGAATAGGCAGAAGGCCCGCCCGCGCGTAATCTCAAGCACGCGGCGTATGCACTCGGCCGCGGCCGCAGGGAATTCCGGGTCGCGCGGATCGGGCATATTCGGTGGCAGGTAGAGCAGCGCCTGCTCGCCGTAGCGAAAATGAGAAGGCACCACCAGTTCGCGCGCTTCGGTCAGGCCGAGCCGCTTGCGCATGTGCTCGAAACCGCCCTGCACGGTGAGCGTTGCCGAGGTCAACACCACGGTGGGAATCTGCTCGAAGACCATCTCGTGCAGCAGCTCGGAAACATCGATGGGCGTGGCCTGCAAAAACGTATGGCGAGCCTGCGATCTGAATCCGCCTCGCGTCCCCGGTTGCGCCGTACGGTCAGCCGCCCCGCCCACCATCCGCCGCTCCATCCAATAGACCATGTTGTTGGCGTTCGATTCGAGCAGGAACTCGAGCTCGGTGCGCAGCCGGGCGACGCGCTTCTTCAGCCCCGGCGCTTCGTCCACGCCCTTGAGGCCTTCCATCTCCGCTTCCAGCCTGCGCAGCGTGGTGCGCACGGCGATGTAAAGGTCGCCGGAAGTCTCCAGGAACTCGCCGCGTCCGACAAACGGTTGCCGCCCGTCGCCGGCCATGGGCAGGCCCGCAAAGAACATGCGTGCGCGCTCGCGCAACTGCTGCGTCACGGCAGGTAGGCTTTCCGTGCCCTCTTTGCCGCGCAGCAGGGCGTCTGTGTCGCGGGCCAGTTCTTCAAAACGGATGTTGCTCACCGAGAGCCCGAAGTAGCTCGACGCGACCTCTTCCAGCTCATGCGCTTCGTCGAAGACCACTGCCGCCGCCTCGGGAAGAATCCCCGCATCCGGCGCGCCCGCGGCCTCCTGCTTCACCGAAAGGTCCGCGAAGAACAGGTGGTGGTTGACGATAATGATGTCCGACTCGAGCGCGCGCCGCCGCATCTCGGTGATGAAGCAACGCCTGTAATCCGGACAGGTTGTCCCCAGACAGGCCTCGCTCCGCGCATCCAGCTTGTTCCACAGCGCGCTCGACTCCGGCATCCCCGATAACTCCGCGCGGTCGCCGGTCTCGGTCGTCTGCTCCCACTCCGCGATCTGCCGGTACTGGTCGATCTCTTCCAAACCCGAGAGAATGGGCTGATTCTGCAGCGTAACCAGCTTGTGGCGGCAGAGGTAGTTGGCCCGGCCCTTCATGTAACAGACGCGCAGCGGGCCCAACAGCGTCTCAAGAAAAGGCACGTCGCGAAAGAAGAGCTGGTCCTGCAGCGCCTTGGTCCCGGTCGAGACGATCACGCGCTGGCCGGTGCGCAGCGCCGGCAACAGGTAGGCCAGGGTCTTGCCGGTGCCCGTGCCGGCTTCGACGATCAGGTGGCGCCGCTCCGCGAGCGCCCGCTCCACGGCCTTGGCCATCTCCAGTTGGCCCGGTCGGTATTCATAAGGCAGCGACGATCGCGCCAGAATCCCGCCCGGCGCGAAGAACTCGTGCAGCGTGGGCAGAGCGCGCGTTGTGGTCTCGACGGCGGCCATGGGGCTCCCTCCATCATAGTGAGCCGGGGCGGGATGGGAACGGCGCTGCCTTTGTGGTCCATGGAACGGCAGATTGGGCGATGGCGCCGAGTGACTCGCGTGTCGGAGGGTGAGCAGAACAGATCGTACGCCTCTGAATTTGGTGGAATGTTGTATGCCGCCTCGCGATTATGAAGGAGAATGGCTTCAGGCCAGCTCCGATGCGGCTGGCGCAGCGGCACAGCTTTCCCCAGCGTGCGGCACGCAGGTGGAATTCGTCTAAAGTGACATGCTGGATCGCTTTTTTCCGGACCCTGCGGCTTTTCCTATGGCAGACACTGCACTCGGATTACGGCCGATGGTGCGAACCTCGATTCGCAGGATGCTAAGCTCCGCAATCTGGGCGGTTCTGGGCCTGCATGCCATCCTGATCGTCGTGCTGGGGAGCCGCTCGGCGGCTGCGTCGCGGTTGTGTACGGCCGCCATTCCGATGCTCGCCGCTCTATGCTTCCAATGGCGCGCGGGACGGCTTGCGACTCGTGAGCGGCTTGCCTGGCGGTGGCTGAGCCTGGCGCTGCTGCTGTGGGCAGGCGGACAGGTGGTGGAGACGCTGATCGGCCAGTCCACGGCGGCAAGCAACCTGTCTGTGGATGGATCTGATTTTCTCTACATCACGGCCGCTTTTCCCTTGCTTCTGGCCATTGCCAGCACCCGCGAGACCGAGTCCGTCCGTGTGGCTTTCTACCTTGACACCGCGCAGATTCTGCTAGCGTTTGTCCTGGCATGGTTTCGGCTCTTCCGCATGCCGATGCCGCCGGATCAGGCATCAACAGCGATGGGCCGGATTTATGCCGGAGAGTGCTCATTGCTTGCCGTCTTCGTGATTCTCAGGCTGGTCTCCTGGTCAACGCAGGAGGAACGACGGCGCATCCGCACCCTCGGCGCCGTGGTGTGGATCTATCTGCCCATCGAGCTGGGGATGGACTACGCCACCAAGCGCTGGGGTTTCCGCAGCGGCACCCTGCTGGACCTGCTGTGGAGCGTTCCATTCGTGTTCGCGGGCTGGCAGGCGCTGCGCATGCCGACGGAGGAAAGGCCGGAGGGACGAAGGGAGTTTGCGCGGGGAAGATTGCTGCTGGAGAGCCTGTGCCCCACGCTGGTTACCGCGGGCATCTTTGCACTGGCGGCCTCCATCGCCAGCCAGCACTCCCGGTTGGCTCTTTCGGCGATCTTTCTGCTGCTGCTTATCCAGAGCCTGCATGCGGGGGTGGTGCAGATGAACTATGTGACCGGACAGGACCTGCTGCTGCACCGGGAACAGGAGCTGCGGGACGTGAACACCAACCTGGAACGGCTCACGCTGCTGGATCCGCTGACCGGAGTACCCAACCGGCGCAGGTTTACCACGGCGCTGGAAGGCGCATGGAGGCACGCGCTGCGCAGCAGGGAGCCGATCGCCGTTCTCATGATCGACATCGATTATTTCAAGGGGATCAACGATTTGCACGGACACGCTTACGGCGACGAATGCCTGACCACCATTGCGCAGGTGCTGGGAGAGCAACTGCGGCGGGGCGGCGACCTGCTGGCCCGCTTTGGCGGCGAAGAGTTTGTGGTGCTGCTGACGGAGACACGGGAGGAGGGAGCGATGCTGGTGGCCGAGCGCATGCACTCTGCCGTCGCAGAGTTGGCTGTGCTGAACAATGCCTCTCCATTCCAGCGGCGGCTGACTGTCAGCGTGGGCATTGGCGCGTGCATTCCCAGTATGGGGTTTAGTCCCGCCGGCCTGGTAGAGGCCGCCGATCAGGCACTCTACGAGGCAAAACACCTGGGCCGCAACAGAATCTGTGCAAAGACACTCTGCTAAAGCGATGCAACGTCCGTTGAAGGGCGCGTCGGCGGGTCAAACTGTGTGGCGCAGGAATCATTGCACGGACTGCGGCCCGAAGGCTCATCGATTGCTGCCGGACGCCATCCGATTCTATCCGAAGTCCGAGTCCTTGCCCGCTGTCGTGGTGTGGTACTCCACATCCGCCGGCGCCTGGCTCTGCGTCGAATCCATCCACTGGCCGACCATGAACGCCTCATCGGGACTGCTGATGCCCTCGATGTCGCTGGCGCTCTTCATCAGCTTCTTGCGCACGTCGGCCGCTCGCTGTACGGCAGCCGCCTTCTCCGCCGCCGCGGAGTAGGGATTGACCGCGTCGAGATTCATTTGGTTCGCGTGGATATGCATCTGCACCTCCCGTGGGGCACAAAAGCAATTGGCGCGCCGCAAAAGGCACTGAGCGAGTGAGAAAACCCTCAGTTGTAAACGTGATCGGGTCCACGTTCCATTGACTCGCAGAAGTGGACTAAATATCCTTAGTCCATGGCCTACACCGTCCACCAGGCGAAGACCCACCTCTCCCGGCTGCTCAAAGAAGCCGAGGCGGGCAACGAGGTCGTGATCATGCGCGGAAAGAGGCCGGTGGCGAAGATTGTGGCGGTTGACGAGCCGAAGAAGCAGGAGGCGCCGTTCCGGTTGCTCGGGGCGTACCGGGGGAAGATTCACTTCGACGATCGCGCATTTGCTCCGGCGACGGATCAGGATTTGATTGAGATGGGTTTCGACTACCTCGTCGATGCACCACTGGTTTCACCGCCAGGCAGTCCAGTTGAGGAAAAGTGAGATTCCTCGTCGATACGCATGCGTTTCTCTGGGCCGTCCTGTCACCCGAGAAACTGACCGAACGCGTGAGGAGCGTTTTCACAGATCGCGAAGCTGAATTGCTGGTTTCCATCGCTACGCCATGGGAGATGGCAATCAAGGCTGGCATTGGAGAGCTTGAGAATGGGGCGGAGATCCTGGACGACTTCGAGAACCGGGTGACTGCAAGCGGATACCGCATCCTCGAAACATCGATCCAACGCACGATTCGGAGCGGGTATCTGCCGAGGCACCATAAGGATCCTTTCGACAAGTTGCTCATTGCCCAGGCGCTCGATCTGAACGTCCCCATCCTCAGCCGCGATGAGATCTTCGACCTGTACGGCGTGCAGCGGGTTTGGAACTAGGCGAACCCCATCAATCAACATAGAGCAAGGCTGCCGGACGTTGTGCCGGGGCGAGAGGATGAACGTTGCCTACGTATCGCAGATCGGTAGTGCCCGCGAAGGCAGGCGCGGCGGCGTTGCCGCTGGTGGCCATCGTGGGGCGGCCCAACGTGGGCAAGTCCACGCTCTTCAACCGCCTCACCGGCAGCCGCCGCTCCATCGTCGGCGATGAGCCGGGCATCACCCGCGACCGCATCTATGGTGAGTACGAGTGGGCGGGCAGGCAGTTCCGCGTGGTGGATACGGGCGGCATTGTGCCCGACGACCCGGAGCTCATCCCCGTCGAGATCTATGCCCAGGCCAGGGTGGCCCTCGAGGAAGCCGACGCGCTGGTGCTGGTGGTGGATGCCCGCACGGAGCTGGCCAGCCCCGACTACGACCTGGTGAAGATGCTCATTCGCGGCGGAAAGCCTGTCTTCCTTGCTGTGAACAAGGTCGAGGGCGAAGTCATGGCAGCTGAGGCGGAGAACTTCCGCCGCCTCGGGCTCAGGAACGTATACCCCATCAGCTCGGAGCACGGGCTGGGAATCGGCGACCTGCTGGATGGGATATCGGAGGCAATTCCGGGGCTGCCTGTAGCTGTGCTGACCGAGGAGCAAGCGTCAGCGGCACAGGGAGCCGAGGACTTTCTTGCCGAGGAGGATGAAATCTACGAGGGAAGTCCCGTTGCGCCGGAACCGGGAGAGGACGAGCCCCTGGGCGCCGAGGACCTCAACCCGGAGCAACTGCAGAGGACCCATGGGGAGTTCGAGCAGTACGAGACTTCGGTGGCCATCATCGGCCGGCCCAATGTGGGCAAGTCGACGCTGCTCAATGCGCTGACCGGAACCTCGCGGGCCATCGTCTCGCCCATTGCGGGCACCACCCGCGATGCGGTGGACGAGGTCGTCGAATTCGAGGGCACGCAGTTCCGCTTCATCGATACGGCCGGAATCCGGCGCAAGGGCAAGACCCACCTGATGGCCGAGAAGCTGAGCGTGATCATGGCGCGGCGTCATCTGGAGGCGGCCGACGTGGCGCTGCTGATCATCGACGCCACCGACGGCGTCACCGGCGCCGACGCCACCATCGGCGGCTATGCGCACGAGAGCGGGCGCAGCGTCATCATCCTGGTCAACAAGTGGGACGCGGTGACCACGGGACGCACCGACGGCAAGCCGCCCGCCGATCGCGAAATCTTCGAGAAGCAGCTTCGCACGGTGCTCAAGTACCTGCACTACGCGCCGGTGATTTTCCTCTCGGCCTTGGAAGGCACCGGCCTGGGCCGCGTCATGAACGAAGTGAAGAAGGTGGCCCTGGAGCGGCGCAAGCGCGTGTCCACAGGGCAGATGAACCGGTTCCTCGAGCGCATCGACTTCCAGCGCGCGCCGGTCCCCATGTCCAAGCGCATCCGCATCTTCTATATGACCCAGGCCGCGGTGGCGCCCCCCATGTTCATCCTCTTCACCGATCGGGACATCAAGCTCCACTTCAGCTTCGAGCGCTTCCTCGAGAACCAGATCCGCGAGGCATTCGGATTCGAAGGAACGCCCATCTGGTTCAAAGTGCGTGCCCGCAACGCGAAAAAAGAAGAATAGCCGCTCGCGTCGCGCCAGACGGCCCCTGCGCCACGGAATCTGTTGATGTCCGGGATGTTCTGCATTGCAGACGACAATCGCATTGACATGGGCAGTTGATTGGGGCTAGTGTTTCCTGCCAACGCTGGAATTCTCTGACATCTCCTGTCCAGAGATTGCTCCATTACCCGTTGAGCGCGACAGGCAAGTCTGTTTTCCAGCCGGCGCTTGTGCGCATGGCACTCATCTCTGCGCCGCTAGGCGATCGGATGGGATGTCATGGATTCGACCGGAACCCATCGCAATGGAGCAAGGGAGAGTACAAACATGCTGAACGCGGCTATTTCCCTTCGCAGTTTTTCTTCCCTGTTTTCACGCCTCTCAATCTTCCCGGTTCTTGCGGCCGGGCTGCTGGCGGTGCCTGCGTCGGCGCAGCAGAGCACGTCGAGCTATAACTTCGCCGCGCTGGCGATTGGCTCGTCCACCACCCAGTCGCAGACCCTGACCATTCCGTTCGGCGCGATGCTGGGCGGGATAATTGTCTCAACGCAGGGCACGGCGAACAAGGACTTTACCAACGCTGGCGGCGGGAGTTGCACGGTGGGAACCGGCTATGCGCCCAGTGCGACATGCACGGTGAGCGTGACGTTCAAGCCGATGCTGGCGGGCGTGCGCTACGGCGCAGTGGTGCTGACCGACAACTCCGGAAACGTGATTGCGACGGACTATTTGCAAGGCGTGGGCACGGGGCCGCAGGTGAACTTCTTGCCAGGCACAGAGATCACGGTCGCGGACAGTGGGCTGAATCAGCCTGCCAGCGTGGTGGCGGATGGCAGCGGCAATCTCTATTTCGTTGACCCGGGCCACGACCGGGTGGTGAAAGAAACCTGGTCGGGGAGCAGCTATACGCTGACCACGGCGTTCAGCGGCTGGAGTTTTATCGGCGGCCTGGCGATGGATGGGGCCGGCAACCTGTATATCGCGGTTGCAAACGACATATTGAAGGAGACCTGGAACGGGAGCAGCTTTGTCCAGAGCACGATCGGCAGCGGCTTGAATGACCCCAATGGCATTTCGGTGGACACCAGCGGCAACATCTATATTGCCGATGTCTACAATGGCCGCGTGGTCAAGGAGACGCTGTCGGCGGGGACATATACACAGTCCACCATCCTGACCTGCGGCGGAGGCGGGCAGAGTTGCCCCTCGTCGGCGGCGGTGGACGGGAGCGGGAACGTCTTTGTTACGGCCTACGACAGCAGCCAGATCATCGAGCTGACTCCGTCTGGGGGTGGCTATACGCAGAGCACGATCGACGCCAGCCTGACCTGGCCCTCCTCGATTGTGGTGGACGGACTGGGCAACCTGTACATCGCGGATACTCTGGACAGCCGGGCCGTGAAGATGACGCTGACCCCGAGCGGCTATGTGCAGAGCACGGTGTCAAGCAGCGCGATTGATTGGCCCTGGGCGGTTGGTGTGGATCAGTTCGGCAACGTCTATATTGCCGATTCCTACGATCAAAGGGTGTTGAAGGAGGATCTTGGGGATGCGCCGAACCTGAGCTTCGCGACGACGCCGGCGGGCGGGACCAGCAGCGACAGCCCCCAGACAGAGCAGGTTCTCAACTACGGCAACGCTCCGCTGGCGTTTACAGGCCTGAGCTATCCGGCGGACTTTCCCATGGCCACCGGCGACTCAAGCGCATGCACCGGCTCAACCAGCTTGGTCGCCGATCAGTTGTGCGATCTGCCCATCGACTTCACTCCCGAGAATGCCGGCTCGCTGCTGAGCGAGGACGTGACGCTAACCGACAACGCGTTGAATGTGAGCGGGGCGCAGCAGTCGATTGCCGTGAGCGGGACGGCGACGGGAAGCATCGTGGCAACACACCTCTCCGTGTCCGCTCCGGCCAACGTGGGCGCAGGAGCATCGTTCACAATCACGGTTACCGCACTGGATGCAACTGGAAACACGGCGACCGGGTACAACGGCACGGTGAGCTTCACGAGCACGGACGCGAGCGCGGTGCTGCCGGCGGCGTCGAAGCTGACGGCGGGGGTGGGGACGTTCCAGGCGACGCTGAAGACGCTGGGGAATCAAACGATCACCGCGACCGATGCGGCGAATTCGTTTGCCGCGACGTCCGGGACGATTGATGTGGGCGCGACGCCTCCAGGCGTGTTTGCCGGGCAGAGCAGCGTGAACTTCGGCTCGCAGGCCATCGGGTCGCCGAGCGGCGCGCAAACGCTGAACTTCTCGATTGGAGCAGGCACGACGGTGGGCAGCATAGCCGTTGTGACGCAAGGAGCTCCGAACCTGGACTTTACCAATGCAGCGGGGACGACCTGCACGGCCACGACGTATTCCTCAGCAACAAGCTGCGTGGTCAAGGTGACCTTCACGCCGAAGTTCGCGGGAATGCGGATGGGCGCGGTGTTGTTTTTCTCAGAGGCCAACAACACCGGAACGGTTCTGGGACAAGTGATGATTTATGGGACCGGCGTCGGCCCCCAGGCGGTCTTCGCCACCACCACCTCGGGTGTTTACCTGCCGAGCGCAGAGACCAGCCTGGGAAGCGGATTCAATTTGCCCATTGGCCTGGCGGTGGACGCGAACGGCAACGTCTTCGTCGCCGACACGCACAACTTTGCCGTGAAGGAGATTGTGGCTGTCAACGGAAGCATCCCGGCGTCGCCCACGATTAAAACCCTGGGCAGCGGATTCAATTACCCCTGGAGCGTTGCGGTGGACGGGGCCGGCAATATCTTTGTCGGCAATGATCTGAGCAACGGAAATGGCGCCGTGTACGAGATTGTGGCTGCGAGCGGTTACACCACCGTAAATACCCTGGGCGAATTCAGCGGACCGACTCACGTGGCGGTGGACGGGAGCGGGAACGTCTTCGTCGTGGGGTTTGTGGACAATGGCGCGGTGTACGAGATTTTGGCGGCAGGCGGTTACACCACCGTCAACACCCTGGCCAGCGGATTCAGCTATCCCGCTGGCGTGGCGGTAGACGGGAGCGGGAACGTTTTCGTCATCGATTCAGGAAACAACGCGGTGAAGGAGATTGTGGCGGCGGGCGGCTACACCACGGTCAACACCCTGGGCAGCGGATTCAACGCGCCCTCTGGCGTGGCGGTGGACGGGATCGGGAACGTTTTCCTCGGCGATTCAGGAAACCACGCGGTGAAGGAGATTGTGGCGGCGGGCGGCTACACCACGGTCAACACCCTGGGCAGCGGATTCAACTCGCCCTCTGGCGTAGCGGTGGAAGGGAGCGGGAACGTCTTCGTCACCGATTATGGCAACAGCCGCCTGGTGGAGTTGGACTACGCCGACTCGCCCTCGCTCAGCTTTTCGACCACACCGCAGGGGTCCGTGAGCGCCGACAGTCCCCGGACGGTGACGGTAATCAACGACGGCAATGCGGATTTGGAGTTATCTGCCGTCAGCTATCCACCCGACTTCCCGGAGGCAATCGGCGACACGAACGCCTGCACCGGCTCGACCAGCCTGAGTTCCGGGCAGGTGTGCGATCTGCCCATCGAGTTTGCTCCCGAGACTGTCAATTCGGCGTTATCCGAGGACGTGATGCTGACCGACAACGCGCTAAATGTGACCGGGGCGCAGCAGTCGATTGCGGTGAGCGGAACCTCGACGGGGAGCATTGTGGCGACGCACCTCTCGGTGTCTACTCCTGCCAACGTGGGCGCGGGCGTGCCGTTCACAATCACCGTTACAGCGCTGGATGCGAGCGGAGGCACGGCGACCGGGTACAACGGCACGGTGAGCTTCACGAGCACGGACGCGACCGCAGTGCTACCCGCGGCGTCGAAGCTGACGGCGGGAGTCGGAACCTTCCAGGCAACGCTGAATACGGAAGGCAATCAGACCATCACCGCGACCGATGCGGCGAATTCGTTTACCGCGACCTCCGGGACGATCGATGTGGGCGCGACGCCTCCAGGCGTGTTCCCCGGGCAGAGCACCGTGAACTTCGGATCGGAGGCGATCGGCTCGCCCAGCGGCGCGCAGACGTTGACCTTCTCCATCGGGGCCGGCACGACGGTGGGCAGCATTGCCGTTGTCACACAGGGCGCCCCGAACCTGGACTTTACCGATGCAACGGGGACGACCTGCACGGCGACGACCTACTCATCGAGTTCAACGTGCGTAGTCAACGTCACCTTCAATCCGAGATTCGCTGGGACTCGCACTGGGGCGGTGGTGTTCTATTCCGGGGCCGGCAGTACCGGGACGGTGTTGGCCAGCACTTCGATGTATGGAATCGGAACCGGGCCGCAGATTGCGTATATTCTCTCCCAGGCGATCACCATCAATCCGGTGGTCAATGGCGAAGGGTTGGGTCAACCCCACTACGCGGTGAAGGATGGGGCGGGCGATCTGTTCATCTCGGACTTCTTTAACAACCGCGTGGTGGAGATTCCGGCCGGCGGCGGCGCGGCGATTGCCTTTAACCCCATTGTGAACGGCCAAGGGCTCTATAACCCGGCCGGCATGGCGGTGGACGGTGCGGGCGATCTGTATATCGCGGATGGCCTCAATGCCCGCGTTGTGGAGGTTCCGGCCGGCGGCGGAGCCGCTACCGCCATTGATCCCACGGTGAATGGTGTAGCTTTGGTCTTTCCCAACGAGATAGCGCTGGATGGAGCCGGCGATCTGTTCATCGCTGATGGATGGCACGAGCGTGTAGTTGAGGTGCCGGCTGGCGGAGGAACGCCAATTGCTTTCAGCCCCGTGGTGGATGGCCAGGGATTGTCCGGTTATGTTGAAGGCCTTGCGTTGGACACAGCCG
>Ga0302319_10000966_pt1 | contig 64634 bp, 70 predicted proteins | sample Bog_T0_2_FD_203319 | JGI IMG/M metagenome (GOLD analysis project Ga0302319, IMG submission 203319) | Peat permafrost microbial communities from Stordalen Mire near Abisko, Sweden - Bog_T0_2 | ecosystem: Environmental > Terrestrial > Soil > Wetlands > Peat | place: Sweden: Abisko, Stordalen Mire...
TCCCGCACGCTCGGCGGCAGCAAATACGCCTGATCCGGACTGTAAACCTTGAATCGCGACATACTACTCTTGTCGCCCAAATCAACTGTGAAAATCAAGTGCCTCGGCGAGTTCTCACGCAGACACTATAGTTGCCCCACCGGGCTTCATGAAGACGCCTGTGATAACTGCGGCGACCGCAACATTGCGCTTAGTCGAAGCGCTGTGGCGCGCAGAATATCAGAGCGAGTTAGCCGAAGCCCACGCAAACAAAATCGTTGCCGAACTATCGACTCGCGCTTGGGAGCAGCAATATGTCGCAGCACTCAAAAGGGCAACGCACCACCAATCCAACCTGATAACAGCATCTCCGAGCCGCGCGAAAAGCGGCTCCTTACAAACGATGCAACCTACGAGAGCCTGCACGAGATTATGGTGGCTAATCCGGCAGGCATAGCTTGTTGGCGCGATGAGCTTACCGGCTGGCTGGCCAGCCTGGAGCGGCAGGGCCGGGAATCGGAGCGAGCGTTCTATCTCGAAGGTTGGAGCGGGCATAGCGGTTTCACAGTCGACAGGATCGGGCGGGGCAGTATCTATGTGCCGCATTGCTGCCTGTCAGTGTTTGGTGGCATACAGCCGGGCAGAATACGGAGCTATCTTGCGGATGCGCTCGCCGATGGAGCTTCCAACGATGGCCTTATCCAGCGGTTTGGGTTGCTTGTTTGGCCAGACTTTACCGGCGACTACCGATATGTCGATAACTTGCCTAACACCGCAGCGCAACAGCAAGCAGCGGATGTATATCGGCGGCTCACCAAAATGGACGCCGATTGTCCATTGCGTTTGAAGTTTGCCGCTGATGCACAGCAGTTGTTTGTCGCATGGTTGACGGCCTTGGAGACCAAGATCCGTTCGGTAGATACTCCGGCTGTCCTACAGGGGCATCTCGCTAAATACCGCAAGTTGATGCCCGCCCTTGCCTTGTTGTTTGCGTTGACGGATGGCCACACAGACGCGGTGCCAATGGAGAGCGCCAAGCGCGCTGCCGCATGGTGCGAGTACTTGGAGCCGCACGCCCGCCGCGTCTACGCCAGTAAGTTGGCACCTGAGCTTGCTGCTGCTCAGACTCTCGCCCGCAAGCTGAAGGGCGGCTGGCAATCAACCGCAGGCTCGTTCACGGTACGTGATGTATATCGCCCGCAGTGGACTGGCCTAAACTCCCCCGATGAAGCCCGCGCCGCGCTGCTTGTGCTTACAGAGTACGGGTGGGTTCGCAAAGAGCAGACCACCACAGAGGGCGCGGGCAGGCCCACCGAAATCTATCGGATTAATCCGCGGATTGCGGAGGTCAAATGATGTCGTCCGCATGGCGTAGCAAATGGCTGGACTGGCAACCGGAAGACGAAATTATTTCAGTTTTCCCCGAGATAGAGCTGACAAAACTGACAAAACCTTATTCTGTCAGTTTTGTCAGTCCCATTCCGGGGAGTCCGCAGATTATTTCAGCCCCATCGGGTTGCCCGGAACGGTGGCCGGACTCATTCACACGCTGGCTGGACTTTGCCTGTGTCCGCCAGAAACGTAGCTTCACCGGCCTGGTTTCCCTACACCGCGCCTTTGGTGAATGGCAAACCGAGCATGGCGATTGGACACCCACTCCTGACGAAATGGAAAAGCGACTGGTGGAACTGGATTTTTTGGTTGGCGAAGTGGCAGGCTCAAAGTTGGTAGCCGGGTTGGCTTTCAGGGATGATCTTGCGGCCCATGAAGCCTTTCAGGTGACGCCAGAGGAACAGGTGATACCAGCGGCACCAGCATCCGAAGTTCAGCGCCAGCCGGTGTTGCCCAGTGTCAGGTTGGTTTCTTGGACACCGAAGGCTGCACCGATTCACCTACCGCAAGGCGGAGTCGTTGCAGATGTTGAACTCTTCATCCGCCGAACGCTACAGCAATTGGTTGCCCGGCTGAATGGGGATGATTGGAGTTCTGGAAACTGGCCTATCGCAAGCCTGGTTGAACGGCTTGCGGTTTGTGGCTGCATTGTGGTGATCGACGATCCCGAGGGGGATGGCCAGTGAGCACAAAGAGCAAAGGCACACGCAACGAGCATAGCAGTATCCGGCTTCTTGAAGCTGCCGGTTATCCTCCGCTGGCCGACCCACAGTTCCAACACGCCCAGACAGAACCAGCTCGATTCTCCGCCACTGCGACTCGCTCAACTCATAACGCAAAGCTCCCATTCGTTAACTGCAACAGATCGGACGCCCGCGCGGAAGTGAATATGTCGATACCGCCTAGTTCCAATCAATTGCGTAGGGGTGTAAGTCCCTCACTGCCACCAGGCACCTATTTTCCATGTTCAGTGCCGCCCAGAGCAACTCTAGAGATTCAATGTCGGGTCCGCAGAAACCTCCAATCCTTCCCGGCGCCGGGTGCAACTTTCGTGTCATCCCTGCAAGGGTATTTCCATTGACAGGAGGACTTGCGCAGGATAAAAATGTACAGATCCCAAGCTACGGATTGCGACGTCCCAATCAATGTTGACTTCCCTGCGGACTGTACGTGCGAACGTGAGATCAAACCTTTAAGTACGCGCGGTTAGAACACGGGAGTTGCCGCACCCCCAAACCGGTCACTCTTCCCCAGAGCGCCCCCGAGTTTCCTGCGACCCGAGGTCACCCTTTATGTTGTTTCTTGGTCTTTCTGTGTCACCCTTGCGATTTGCCTGGTTGAAATTTAGCCTTCTTGCTCTTGCCCTGGTAAGCCTGCTGCTTCCCGCCGCTGTCAGCGCCCAGCAGACGTTTACCTGTTCTACCGAAGGTGGCTCTAACTGCGCGCTGCAGTTGGGCTCCAGCCAGACGAGTTCCAGCTCGTCGTCGTTTACCGTGCCAAACACTGCCGGGACGATCAAGACGATTTCGATCGAGCTGAACGGTGTTTGGTCGTTAACCAACAGCAGCAACTTCTTCAGCATGCAGCAAACATCATTCCTGCTCACGGGTCCGGGCGGAGAGTTTGAGCTTTTGGGCGCGACCGGCGATGGCGCCGACGGCGCAGACGATACCGGTAATTTCAACGACCCAGCCAATGGGTTGCACGGTCTGAACATCATTGTTCAGGACGGCGCGAGTGCAGCGCCCATGGGTTGCGGGGACGCGTGCTCCTCGGGCGAAACCAACGCATGGCCGGCAGGTAACGGCACCGCTACTGGAAACACCACGGGCAATTTGGGAAGCGCCGGCTCAACCAACGACACAGTGAGGCCCGGTTCGTATTTTGGCTACGATCCGTCTAAATTAGAGAATCCTCCGCCGCTGGGCGTCCTTGGAGACTGGCCGGATACCGACGGCTGCAATCCGGACCCGATTATAGGCAATAACGGCTCCTACAATAACGCCGTAAATTGCTCTTCGCCGCCCACGCTGACCAGCAAGTACGCAACCACCAACGCGAACGGGACGTGGACTCTAACCGCAATAAATGGGAACGGGGTTACCAGCCCGATATCGATCACCAATTGGTCGTTGACATTTACGTACGCCACCGCAGTGGGGACCACGACCGTCCTTTCCAGCAACGCAAACCCGTCGAATGCCGCCGGTACGACCATCTTCACCGCCGCTGTAAGTTCTTCAGGTGGCACTCCGACCGGGACGGTCACGTTTACGTCGAACAGCGCAGCAATATCAGGTTGCACCGGCAAGGCGCTGAGCGGCGGTGAGGCAACTTGTTCCGCCACGCTGGGCCAGGGCAACAACATCATTGAAGCGAGCTATACCCCGAGCGGCAGTTTCGGGGCGAGCAGCGCAAGCATGACCCAGCTGGTTGAGGTCACGCCCATCCAGTCCGGCAACAAATGGTGCAATGGCGCCCAGATTGTTGCCCCGGGCAATACAGCCGGCGTTCAATATCCAGCCGTCATTCATGTCTCCGGGTATCAAGCAGGTGCCACGGTGGGCGGCAACCTGACTGTAGAGTTGCAGAATGCTACCGGCCCGAGTGGCGTTAACGCCTATCATCTGCTGGTTGCTCCCGGCGCCCAGAACCTCGACTTTTTTGACTCTACATTTGCGGATGAACAGCCGTCGAGCCCGGTGAATCTGACTATTTTCGATGACGCCGGCCAGACCCCGAGCGGAAGCTCCGCGCCCTCTACGGGCAATTACGATCCATACGACAACTCCGGGAACGGAAGTGCAAACGCACTTGAATTTGATACGTTTCCCTCCTCCGTGTCACCCTCCATTGATTCGAGTATCCCCCAGGTTCCGGGGACCATCAATCGTGCGGCTCCGCTAGGCGGAACCAGTCTCAAGACCTTCCAGCAGGCGTTCAGCGGGGCTCCGGCCAATGGCGATTGGGCGCTATACGCGTATGCAGGGGGCGGAGAAAATGAGACCATCGAGAGCGGCTGGTGCATCACCCTCGATGTGAATACCGGCGTGGGAACCACGACCTCGGTTACCTCCAGCAGCAACCCTCAGACAACCGGTCAACCCGTGACGCTCACTGCGACAGTGGTGGTCCAGGGGACCAGCACCCCGGCCAATGCTGGCACGGTCACCTTCCTTGACAACAATGCTGTTCCCGCCGGGGTTTCCAGCAATACGGTGGCCGTGAACGGCAGCGGCCAGGCCTCGATCACTACCAGCTCACTGGCCGAGGGCGATCACTCATTCACAGCCACCTACAATGGGACCAGTTCTTATAACGGCAGCTTTGGCACCTTTGTGCAGCGCATCAACGACGCCACCACGCTTTACGCAAATGGCGCGACCATTTCCCATGGCCCCACGTGCGGCGCCACCTACTGCGATTGCAACGGGGGCCCAATCTCCGCCAATGCTTCCTTCAAGGGCGCCTTTACACCTAACCCATCCGTCATCTCGGTTACCGATCTTCCGGGAACCATCAGCAGCGTCACTCTCGGTCTGAACCAGTACTCATCGGCAGCCACTATTCTCTACGCGCTTGAGTCCATGGTCGTAGGCCCGACGGGCGCGGACCTTGACTTTTTCTCCAACGTCGGAGGCACCGAGGACGGAGGCACGGTGCAGGGGGGCACCGCCCAGCTTGGCAACTATATCTTCTCCGATGCCGCCAGCAATGTGATTTCGGACTCCGTGACCACACTCTCGCCCGGCACCTACAAGCCGGCGAGCTTCCCTGAGGAAGACCCCAACTGGCCCGAACCTGCGCAGCCTTACACCGCCAGTTCCAGCGGCTTCTACACCCTTCCCGCGAGCATTACCTATGCGGCATCTCGTGGCAGCGGCACATTCTCGGGGCAATTTGAAAACACCAATCCGAATGGCAATTGGGCCCTCTACATGACAGAGGATGATTCTGCCGGAGTCGCCAGCGCGGCCAACGGCTGGTGCGTAAACCTGACTGTGACTCCGCCGGTAATCGCGAAGCCTTCCCTGTCGCATGTGGGCAGTTTCGCGCAGGGCGAATCGAACGCGCAATACGAAGTGAGCATTACCAACAACGGGCCTGGCTCTACCGGCGACCCGACCGGCGGCAGCCAGCCGATGACCGTCACCGATACGCTGAACGCAGCTTTCACCTACGCAAGCGGGTCGGGCACGGGCTGGAGTTGCTCTGCTTCAGGACAGGTAGTGACCTGCAAGAACGACTCAGCGATTGCCGAGAGCAACAGCTACCCGGAGCTGACGATCAACGTAAACGTGTCCGGGACGGCAAGCGGAAATATCACGAATCAGATTGCTGCCGCCGGCGCCGGGGTCAGTTCGGTTAATTCAAACATCGACACAGTAACTATCGATGTGGCTCCGGTCTTCACCAGCGTCAACAACGCCACATTCAAGGTGGGCACGGCAAGCTCCTTCGTCGTGACCGCCTCCGGGACACCCGCCCCAACGTTCAGCGAAACTGGAGCTCTGCCCAGTGGCGTCACGCTTACCAACACGGGAACTCTCTCCGGCACACCAGCTGCCGGCACGGGCGGCACCTACCCCATCACCATCACAGCAGCCAACGGCTCCACCAACGCCACGCAGACCTTCACGCTGACCGTTGATCAGTCCCCGGCCATCACCAGCGCCAATAGCACCACCTTCGCGACAGGCGCGGCAGGCTCCTTCACAGTGACCGCTTCGGGCTACCCGGCGGCAATGTTCAGCGAGACCGGGACTCTGCCCACCGGAGTCACGCTCAGCAGTGCTGGACTTCTCTCTGGCACGCCGGCGGCAGGCAGCGGCGGCACTTACACTTTCACGATTACGGCGGCCAACGGTTCCACCAACGCCACGCAGGCCTTCACGCTCACCGTAGACCAGGCTCCTGTCTTCACTAGCGCCAACAGCGCCACATTCACCGTGGGCTCGGCAGGCTCCTTCACCGTGACCGCCTCGGGTAACCCCGCCCCAACGTTTACCGAAACCGGCGCACTGCCCACCGGCGTCACGCTCAGCAGTGCTGGACTTCTCTCTGGCACGCCGGCGGCAGGCAGCGGCGGCACTTACACTTTCACGATTACGGCGGCCAACGGTTCCACCAACGCCACGCAGACCTTCACGCTGACCGTAGATCAGGCGCCGTCGATCACCAGTGTCAGCAGCACCACCTTCACGGCGGGCACCGCAGGCACCTTCACCGTGATGGCTTCAGGTTACCCCGCCGCAACGTTTAGCGAGACCGGGGCTCTGCCTACCGGAATTACGTTCACCAATACTGGAATTCTCACTGGCACGCCGATCGCCGGCACAGGCGGGACCTACGTGATCGTCATTAATGCCAGCAACGGAGTCAGTCCCGTCTCCGTACAGACCTTCACGCTGACCGTAAACCAGGCTCCGGTCATCACCAGTGCCAACAACACTACCTTCACCGTGGGCACAGCAGGCACGTTTAGCGTGACCACCACCGGCTTCCCCACCGCAACGTTAAGCGAAACCGGGGCGCTGCCCAGTGGCGTCACGCTCGTCAATAATGGCAATGGCACAGCAACCCTCGCCGGCACGCCGGCGGCAGGTAGCGGCGGCGCTTACACCTTCACCATCACGGCCAACAACGGTGTCAGCCCCAACGCCACGCAGACCTTCACGCTGACCGTAGACCAGGCTCCGGCCATCACCAGCGCCAACAACACCACCTTCGCGGCGGGCATCTCAGGCACCTTCACCGTGACTGCTTCGGGTTACCCCGCCGCAACGTTTAGTGAGACCGGGGTTCTGCCTACCGGAGTTACGTTCACCAATACTGGAATTCTCACTGGCATGCCGATCGCCGGCACAGGCGGGACCTATGTGATCGTGATTGATGCTAGCAACGGAGTCAGTCCCGTCTCCGTACAGACCTTCACACTGACCGTAAACCAGGCTCCGGCCATCACCAGTGCCAACAACGCCACTTTCACCGCGGGCGCGCCAGGCACGTTCACCGTGACCGCCTCGGGCAGCCCCGCCCCAACATTTAGCGAAACTGGAGCTTTGCCCAGCGGTGTCACGCTCAGCAGTGCTGGACTTCTCGCCGGCACGCCAGCGGCCGGCAGCGGCGGCACTTACACCTTCACCATCACGGCCAACAACGGCGTCAGCCCCAACGCCACGCAAACCTTCACGCTGACCGTAGACCAGGCTCCGGCCATCACCAGCGCCAACAACACCACCTTCCCAGTGAGCACGTTAAGCACGTTCACCTTGACTACCACTGGCTTCCCCACCGCAACGCTGAGCGAAACCGGGACACTGCCCAGTGGCGTTACATTCGCGAATAACGGCAACGGCACGGCAACCCTCGCCGGCACGCCGCCTGCCGGAACGGGCGGCACCTACAACATCACCGTTACGGCGCAGAACGGCGTCAGTCCCAACGCAACGCAGAGCTTTACGCTGACAGTCACCCAGACAACGGCCACGATAACGCTGAGCAATCTTTCGCAGACCTACACCGGCACGCCTCTTTCGGCGACGGCTACAACCAACCCGGCAGGCCTGACGGTGGGCCTGACCTACAACGGTTCTTCGACCACCGCGCCGACCGCTGCTGGCAGTTACGCCGTGGTAGCGACAGTCAACAGCCCGGGTTACACCGGCACAGCAAGCGGAACGCTGGTGATCGCAAAAGCGCTCTTGATGGTAACAGCGAATAACGCCAGCATGGCGCCTGGAGCCTCTGTCCCCGCATTGACGGCTAGCTACAGCGGGTTTGTTCCTGGAGACACCGTCACCGTCCTGAGCGGATCGCCAGCGTTCTCGACAACAGCAACGTCCTCCAGTCCTCTGGGTAATTATCCGATCACGGTAACGCAGGGCACGCTGGCTGCGGCCAACTATACCTTCACATTTGTCAATGGAACCCTTTCGGTCGTCCAGGCTCCCACAGTGGTACTGATTACCACGGCCACGCTGACGGGGTCAGCTAGTGCTGGTTATACTGCGACAGTGACGGTCACGAACAATGGCACCGGGACTGCTTCTAACGTGCAGCTGAACTCGGCTACATTGGGAGCCGCAACAGGATCGCCGTTGCCTCAGAGTCTCGGAGCTATTGCCGCAGGGGGAGGGTCGGCCACAGTGACGGTTAACTTCCCGGGGACCGCAGGAACCGACGGTGCGCGAGCCGCTGAGACGTACGCAGGAACATCTTCCGGAGGCACATTCTCAGCGAGTATCCGCGCCGTGCTACCGTAGCCAGAAAGAATCTTGGAGGAAAGAATGACGAAATTAAGAAGCTTGCTGTTCCTGTCCCTAACGATTGTGGGTTTGCTGCTGGCTGCCACGGCGGCAAATGCAGATCCACTCTCGCTAACTTTTACCCAGGCGTTTCAAAGCGGCGTGGGCGGGGACACACTCACCTTCGATGTCAACGTGATTAACAATAGTCCCACCGAGGTGGTTGACTTTAACAGCGACAGCTTGAACATAAGTCCTGTTGGGAACGATCTGGTGACGAATGACGAGTTCTTTGCCAACTCCCCCTTCTTCTTGAATCCTGGGGATTCCTCCGAGTATGAGGCGTTCACGGTGTTCATCCCGTCCGGGACAGCCCCTGGTCTGTACGAGGGATCGTACGTGATCGAGGGTGGCCCTACGGGCTCGGACTTCGACGAGGTGGGTGCTGGGATCTTTGACGTGAATGTCACCCCCGAGCCCTCCAGCATTTTTCTCATGCTTACCGGAATGGCCGGGCTAGCAGGAACGCTCCGCCGCCGGCTGGTTCGATAACTGAGACTGAACCGTGGAGCTGGGCGATTAGATAGCTGCTCTACTGGGGCATAACACAGGAGTCCCATGAAAGAGGCTTTAATGCCGACATAGCTTCTTGTGCGCCCGGACCTCTCAATGAGGTCAGCGCTGCCGAGAGTCACTGCACAGGGTGCTCGATGATGTCCACACCGGAAAGCGATTCCGCGCCACCGAGCGGCTCTATGGTTTCTATCGTCTTGCTGCCCACCCCCCTTCGCGCCGGTGGCGCTCCGTCTCGTGCTTGAATTTCAGGTGCTTGAACTTCAGCAAAACACTGGCGTGCGGGCGGGTTGTCTTGGCTCCTTCGATACTTACAATCGTGCGCCTGCTGATGCCGAGAACGTCAGCAAGTTGCAACTGCGAAAAAAGGAATTCGCGCCGAAAAGTCTTCCATCCGGCGGCGCGGGCGTCCCGCTCTTTGATCTCTTGTTTGGTGGGTTTTCTCACTGCATCTCCCCCAGAAATAGCAATGGCCCAAACCATTGCTGGCTTGAGCCGCCGCTTGTTCCCTGTCCGGAGGGCGCGTGTCTCTGATGCTCATAATCTGCCCCGGAATCGCACAAGCTGTCAACGGCTATTTTCAGGATGAGATTTTGGACGCCAAAGGACTCCATCCTTCGGCGCAGTTCTCCGCCCCTGTCGCATGTATGCACCATGATGCGGAATGGCATCCGGTGTTGCACAAGCTCCGATACTGTCCTGAGAGTGCTTTGGCAGGCTTAACAGCTACTAAAAAAGTCACCTGCGTGGGTAATATATCGTCAGGCTCCCCAAATTCCACCCGATGTAACTCTGCTTCAATTGAACAGCCGCATCCTGGAGAGACACAATATGCCGGGAGTACTTGGTAGCCATCTCGGCGAAGTTTTTCGCGGAAATGGACGATGTGAACGTCGGGTGCGATGTCGTCCGCCCCTATCGGAATCACCCGCCCGCATCCTGGGCACTTGGGTCCGTACTGCCGTCTAATAGGTTTTAGGGGGGCTGGTTTGAATTGAAGTGAATCAGTTGCCATTGCGTGAGTTACCTTTCGATTTGAAGTTTTTAGAATGTCATGCCCTTTTTCGAGTCGAATGGCGGGCATTAATACTTCCTATACATGTATTACGGGCGCGCGGGTAAAAACATATCGTTGTTCGAGAGATTTTTTAGTCGGCATCTCCGCCAGCAGTTCCCCGCCCGCCCGCACGAGTCTCTGTGGCGTGACGCTCCGCAGATTCTCAAAGGAGCAGCCAAAAACAAACTTCTTGCTCGCTGGCTGCGCATTTCGGGGAGATGGCCGTGGAGAACCGTTTTTTGAATTGCGCAGGTTCGTGGGAAGCTGGTTTTGAAATGCGCAGTCTATTGATGCGCTTTTCCTGCGCATTTCAGAAAATAGCTGGCTCAAAAGGTGAGTGCGAAGGCGTCACTGCCACCGCGCGGGTGGGGGGTGCCGGACAACTGGACGGTCCCCCGGCGGCCAACCCGGACGGCGGACACCCTGGGGCACCGCCAGCCCGCCCGCACCCCTGCGGATGCCTGCCAATCCGCCGCCGATGTGCAGCCGATCTGCACCCCTGCGGAACCCCAAGATAATTGTCCACTGGAAAACTGCGTCCATCACGGACAATGGTTGAAGCCCCTTGTCTATTCGCGGTTTTTCGCAAGCTCGGGAACATGCGGCCAAATAGGGTGGTTAAAATAAACATGGCCAAATAGAATTGGCTATTGACATTATTGGCCACCTGTTCTAAGGTAGACAAATGAAGCATACTCAAGTTGTCCAAGCCGCTCTCAAAATCGCCCGCATTTACCAGCGCGTCTCAACCGATGCCCAAGACTTAACCCGCCAGCAAAGTCTGGTTGAAACTGCCAGGGCAGCCGGTTTCTATGTGGCCGCCTGCTACGCGGAAAAGGCCAGCGGTGCCCGCGCGGATCGTCCCGAACTGATGCGGATGATTGCCGACCTGCAACCCGGCGAAGTGGTGATTGCCGAACACATCGACAGAATCTCCCGCCTGCCCCTTGCTGACGCTGAAAGGCTGGTGGAGAGCATCCAAGCCAAGGGAGCGCGGTTATGTATCCCCGGCATTGTCGATCTGTCTGAGATGGCAGCGGCGGCGGACGGCGTAGGCAAGATCGTTCTGGAGTCAACACAAGCCATGCTTCTGAAGCTCGCCCTGCAAATGGCGCGCTCGGACTGGGAGACGCGCCGGGAGCGCCAGCGTCAAGGCGTGGAGATTGCCAAGGCGGCCGGGAAGTATGCAGGCCGCAAGGCGGACACCACCGCGCACATGCGGATTATTGCGCTCCGGCAAGCTGGCCAGACGATCTCAAAAACAGCTGCGCTCACCGGCTGCTCCACCAGCCAAGTGAAACTCATCTGGGCAAAGCACGTCGAGCAGGCCGCTGGTGCGGCCACTCGGACTATGATCGCCGCATAGCACCTGCGAAGCACGGCAGGGAAAGAAGGAGTTCGCACATGGAAGACAAGAAGCCGACAGAAGTAGAGAAAGTGATCGAGATGTGGACGGCGTACAAGGAGAAGGGGCTTGAAGGGATCAAGGAAGTGGGCCGCAGGCGAGACGCGGAGTGGCGGGCGGAGTTGGAACAGCGCCAGACGCCGGGCAGCCCGGAGAGCGGGACTCGGGAATTCAGGGACTAGGAACAAGCCGCATAGCGCCAGCGAGAATTAACCCCAGCCATTCAGGCCTTCCGTTCGCTTCCTTGTTCCGTCGCTTCTGCCTTTGACGCTCGTGTGTCGGCACGTGGTTCCAGGTCTTCCGCTGGACCACCGCACCGCTCTCTGAGTTGATCCCGAGCATACAATGAGCGATCATTCTCGCACCTTCTGCACCATTGGCGAATGAAAAGCGAGTTGGGGAATCTGGGCCCTGTCGTTCGCGGCCTTGTAAAGAAGGAAGGCTCGCCGATACCACGGCAGTCCATCCCGAAACCTCTGAAATCCTGCAAAGTCCAATTTATACTTCTGAAGCTCGCGGAACTCCTTCCGACGGTAGATGGACGCCACTCGCAGTCCGGCGTCCGCTAACTCCCGCCGAGATTGGGTGAGCAGCGAGCGGATGAGAGATTCAGTTTTTTGTCCCACCATTCTTCCGGCGGCTTCGTTTCGTCGAGAGACTTCGCCCAGTTGTCCCAAAAGGCGACGATCTTATTCTGTTCGTCTACAGCACGCATCCGCCGCGCCGTTGCATCCAAGTCACGTGCCCACGTGATCATGGCCGGAACCGCGATCCCCGCAATGGGAATCAAGAGAATGACGATGTACAGCTTTATGAAGTCAGCCACGGTTTGCCTCGCCTTCGGACACTGCAAAACATTCTAACTGCCGTGTGTCGCGCTCGTTGCAGCTTTCTGTCGGGTACTCCTATTCGCCGCGCAGCGTGCAGGACTCCCTGCCCCAGAAGTCGTCAAGCTCATGCAAGAGTGGCAGGGCCAGGGCAAGATTCTCAGGGCCATTGCCGAGAATCTGAATCGCCTGAACCTGAAAACCAATCGGGGCAATGAATGGTATGCATCGGTACGCGCCGTCCTGCTCGATTCCACGGCCAGCAAGCCGAAATCGAAAGCGCCTTCGTCGGCTGGCGCTCCCCTGCGGCGATTGCAGAAGAATACGGACTGGCGGAGCTATGATACTTGACATCCGCGAAAGGGGGAAAGGAATGTTGGTTGAAGCCGATCTGAGCTATGCAGGAATTAGCGTCATAACAGTCTTGAGCGCGGGCATTGGGGCGTTTTTCGGAGCCTACCTGAAGCAGAAAGCCGAGAACCTTGCCACGCACGAAGACTTTCAGAAGGTGCTCACCGAATTGAAGGAAACGACTCGCGCCACAAAGGAGATCGAAAACAAGCTCTTGGACACCATGTGGGATCGTCAGAAGCGATGGGAGTTGAAGCGAGATGTCCTGATCGACATCGCAACTAAGTTGGCGACCGCCAACAATGCCTTGTTGAGTTTTCATGCACTCTGTCTAACCGAGATCGATCCCAAAAGCAAGGGCAACCCAGGATTAGTTCCGAAGCGGTTGGAGATAGCCACTGCATGGAATACGGCAACAAGTGAACTCCAACGAGTGGTTGTCATTGCGAGCCTAGCTTGCAGCGCGGAAGTGGTAACCGCTTTGAACGAATTCGCCCTATTCGTCATGAATCTTGCAGCAAAGATATCGGCAGGAGACTCGGAAGTATACATGCAACAAGCGAATGAACTTTTTGCCAAGCATGGAGCCATTTCGAAGGCCATGCGCAAGGAAATAGGGAATGACGATCAACCTATGTCTCCACCCACTGTATCTATGGCAGTTCCAAGCCCTGGATCGCCAGTCCTTAAATGATTCGCTTTCCCGAATGCATTTCTGCGCTCTCCCGGCCACCACCGGAGAGCCGGGCGCGGGATCGCTGGCCAACCGGAACGGGTAAGCGGGATTGTCCACACAGGTTCTCGGGGGTTCGAGCACGGATCTAGTGCTGGTTGCCCAGATGAGCGCGCGTTCATTGGCTGGCGATCCGCGGCCCCAAGGTGAGAACCCTGGAGCCGATACGCTTTTGCAGACTGTGGAAGGAGAAGCCGGAATTAAACGAACAGCAAGGTATTGCACTTCCAACCGTCAGGCGGTTTGGAATTCGCCAGGAGCATACCATACTTGTTGCAGCCGTGGATGTGATCCGTCCAGTCTCAGGACGTGGTCGCATAACGTTAGCGAGAGCGAAACCCCCAGCCGTTCAGGCCATCGGTAAAGTCCTTATAGCGCGTTGCTGTGTTACTAACTGCGCCGACTGTGACGACCGTGACAGCTTTTATATTTCTTCCCGCTGTTGCAGGGACAAAGTGCGTTCTTAGCGGGGGGATGGGATTTGTTATATGCCTCGACTTCGGCCACGAAGTCGATCTCTTTTCGAGAAGGAGCGCAAAAAGTGAATGTCGTTTTCCCGGCTTGATGCGTGACGGCGAAGTCGCCCATCCCTAAAATATCCATCCCAATAATGACATCCACGCCGCCCGGTATCACCATTTTGGCAACGCTTGCCATTCCGAACATCATATTGTTCGGAAGGGTAATGTTAACTAAATGACTTGTGGTGGGGAGAACTCCGCCCCCGACACCTACGGTTCTTGCACCAATTGAGCTTAGATTTAGATCTTGTACCACTTTGGGAGAGATGGCGCTATGGGTCGCCCCAGTGTCGTACAGCCCTTGATATTTCTTGCCCGGAGAAGGGGTTTCACTGGGGAGAAAGGCCGGAGAAATCTCAACCTCGGTAATGAGCCTGAGAAGCCTCCCGTTAGCGCGAGCGGTGAAGGCTGTGTTTGGAACCTGAGTCATGCTAAGACGCTGTACATAGGACTGTACAGCATAAGCGTGTAGCTATCAGAGTCGGGTGAGCACGGCTGCAACGTGAATGTTCCGGGCGCATACGATTTTAACGCTTCAACATAAGCCGCACCCATATCATCGAAAGCCTTGACAAGTTTCTGATCTACAATTAACAAAATCTTGCCGTCGTACATCGCTGCAAGCTCTTTTTGATTGGCGATATACCACTCAAGATTCTTGTTGAGAGAATCGGGAGCGCCGAGGCTTTCACTTGTCTTTTCCATCGAAACCATCCAGAATTACCGTACCACATACTTCTATCGGGCGAGGGAGACAACAAGTTTAGGCGATTAATTCATTTATTGTCAACACATGATCTGTGGTTCCTGCTTCCATCGCGGGGTGATGCCCAATGTTTGATGTCTGCGGCAGGGGTTGTAGAAGGCAAACCATAGATAATACGCAGCTTGCATATGCTCCCACTTCTTTTAGAACGCATTAGTAAGCTCCGTTATGCGCCGCTTTCCAATTCTCACACTGAGGTTCTGCTCTTCCCGGACGATGATGTAAGCCTATCCCGCAGGGCGTGAAAGCGTGAGCCATTGGCGGCCTTTCCTTTCGGGGCTGCCAGTAAACCAGCAACGCAACCTTCGGACAATACTGCTTGAGCTTCCCGGACAGAGACGCGGTAGGTATTGACGCTCCCGGCAAGTGTGCCCAATTTTGTGCCCCCCTACCGCATGTATACGCTTGTATCTATTGTATGTTTCACAAGGACAATCCAATGGAAACATGCACATACAAACCACGACACATTCTGCTAAGTTGTTGATTCTAGGTTCGCTCAGAACTACGAATCAGTAGGTCGGGAGTTCGACTCTCTCCGGGCGCACCATAGAACCCATTATTTATCTATCATTTGCGGCCTCTTGGCCGCTTTCCTTTTTTTGCGGCCAATTGCGAAGTGTACCCAATTTTGCGCCCAGTCTCGAAATCTCCGATGCTGAAGATGGTGTTTATTCGCAGAAATTACGCATAACATATTTATTTTCATTGCGTTGCGCGGGAACAGGGGGGAGGGGTAGGGGGGATTATTTATTTAGTAAACAGGTACGGACCGGTCAAATCCCTGACGGCGGACATTGGTCAGTAAAGCCCTCTCCGCCGATAATTCCATTATGCGCCGGGAGGGGATAATTCTCTGCACGGATGGATCGCTGAGTCCGGCGGTTGGGGTCGCGGATTCCAAGGCTTCTAAGAAGGTTCCTGCAATTCGTGTTTCAACATTGCGATCATTTCAATGCATTCAGGATTTTGGCGCGGAGCTCATCGTCTGGCTTTCTGCTTAATGCCTCACGAAACCAATGATTCGCGTCGGCCTCAAAGCCCTCCCGTGATAGGCTCAGGCCAAGGTTGAATGCGGATCCTGCATCGCTTTTGTCGGCCTCGGCGGCTAGACGGAATGCGGATTCAGCTTTGCTCCAGTTCTCTGTTGCAAAATAGCAGTATCCCAGATGAAAGTTCATCGAAGGATATTTCCCGTCAGACACTCTAACTGCGGATTGTGCTGCTGCGATGCATTCGGAGTTCCGTTCAAGGTCAGCAAAGATTTTCGCTTCCGTGTCCAGGGAAAAAGCGTTCTCTGGATCGGCAGCAATCGACTCTTTAATGTATTCCAAGGCCGGTTGGTAAACGCCTCTGTCATCGAGTACCCCGGCCATGATTCTATACACAAATGGCAGGGTAGACTTGAAGTAGTGCTCGTTTTCTTTGCTGCTCTGCACAGATGCTTCGACGCACTTTCTTCCGTCTGCGAGGACTCCGTCTGAATTCGTTGTCGCCTGAAGAAAATTGTCTCTCGCCGCATAACAATAGTCGTAGCTATAATAACTATTCGCCGCAGCCTTCTCGTAGGCTTGGGCGGAACTCAGGTAGTCGCCTGCGGAGTCTCTTCGGTCGCCTTCAGCGTCCCATTCATAAGCCTCTGGCTCATAAATGCTCGCGAAGTGCTTGAACCATCTCTCGGCATCGTCTGGTCGCGTAGCATTGTTGTTTTCGTAGATTAGATTCCTAAGAGTCCTCGCCACCAAATCTTCTCCGCAGACTTGCGGATTTCCGTTAGCAACGAGAGAGTGCAAGGAAATGGCCTCCACATATTCTTTGTTGTCGTTCTTTGTATTGCCAAGTACAAAATTGGCAATCAGGAGCCCCTGTCCCTTTGCTGTTCTGGTGGCCTCGGTGGCCTCATGGGCCGCCTCGGCTAAGAACTTCTCATGAGCCGAAATTGCCCGCGCTTGATCGTCGCTGCCTTTTTGCGCAAATTGGGATTTTAAGCCCTCGTCGCTGGCGCGATCGTAGAGTACATATGCCAGCAGAGCACGATGCTCCGAGGATGGCTTTACGGTCATCAGCTTCCGCGCGGCCTTGATCCCAACATCGCTTAGTTCGGTGGTCTTTGTTCCTAGACAGGACAGTTCGGTCAGAGCATCCTCCCGGCTGGTGGACATGACTATCGATTCCATCAAGGCAAGCATCTTTCGCGTCTGCTGCTGGTATTCCGATGAGGGATCATCTTAGTATTCTGCCTGTGCCCTTTTCTTGAATAGCTCGTTGACGTCGCCCAAGCTGCCATCCACGTTGATTGCAGTGGCAGCATCGGGCTTTTGCTCGATGATTGACCGAACATACGCAACTGGAACCGCGAAGTTGAGGTTTTGACCATCCTCCATCATCCCAACTGCTACGCCTACCACCTCGCCTTTTGCATTGAGGATGGGACCGCCTGATGAACCGTGGGAGATGGGACTCGTAATCTGTAGAAGGTCTCGATCACCCCTCTTCCGCAAAGCAGAAACGATCCCTTGACTGATTGTTTTCTCCAGCCCCTCTGGATTCCCAATTGCGAAGATCTGCTCACCTGGCGATAGCCCACCCGATGCGAGAGGCAAGGGCTTCGATGTTAGGTCAACATCTAAGGACAGGATTGCCAGGTCGTTTTTATCATCAGTGCGAAGAACCTTGAGCGGAATACGGGCGGGTCCAACCGCAAGAACCGGGCTTCCCGCCTCGGCTACGTGAGCGTTCGTAACCAGAAGTCTGGGAGCGACCAGAAACGCGCTTCCTAGAGCGCTAGGAGAGCCGCTGCTGTCGTTGAGGTAGACGAGGAAGACTGAGTCTTGGGATGAGCTGTAGACCTGTTTAGCGGTATCCGCAGATTGTCCAAATGTTGCCGGGGCAGCCAGATACGTGATCGCGATCGCTACCAAGAATGAACGCATAACGCACCTACTAGGTCTCTTGGACATCAGCGTCCGAAGAGCCGGGAAGCAGAGGAGCAGGATCGACTATAGACTCTAGCATATCCGTTTACGATTGCGGGATCACACTTGAGTTGTACGGCCAGCCGCCGCCCACCACGCGTCGAAGGCCGCCAGCGCTCGCTCGCAGACGATGCGATGGCGCTCCTTCTTGTCGCGGACCTTCTTGCGGAGTTCTTCTTCGAGGGGTTCGAGCAGGTCGAAGGTAACGTTTGCGGGTTGAAAGTCTTTTGGGTCGGCGTGGGTGATGTAGTGGACCAGCGATCCAAGGGCGCTGGCGCGAGGCGCGGGGATGGGTTCTTCGCCGCGGGCCAGGGCAGCAGCGTAGATTCCGGCAAGCAGGCCGGTGGCGATGGATTCGGTATAGCCCTCGACGCCGGAGAGCTGGCCGGCGAAGAGGATCGGGGCTGGTTCGCCGCGCCCCTCCGGGGCGCAAGGTGTTTCTGCGCGCCTGGCCCCAGGGCTGCGCTGCGCTTGCCCTGGGCTATTCTCGCTACGCTCCTCCGGGGCGGGATTCAACCGGAACAGTTCGTCGAGCGGCAGCGTCGCCTCCGGGGCGGTCTTCAGCCGGAGCAGTTCGTCAAGCAGAAGAGGCGCGCAGATGTACGTGTTGCGATGAATCTGGCCGTAGCGTAGGAAGCGGGCATTTTCGAGGCCGGGAATCAGGCGCAGTACGCGGGCCTGCTCGCCAAACTTGAGATGGTTCTGAAATCCGACCAGGTTGTAGCTGTCGGCGCGCAGATTTTCTTTGCGCAGTTGGACAACGGCCCACGGGGTTTTGTCGGTGCGCGGGTCGCGCAGGCCAACCGGCTTCATGGGGCCAAAGCGGAGGGTGTCGCGGCCTCGCCGGGCGAGGATCTCGATGGGCAGGCAGCCTTCGAAATACTCCAGCTTCTCCCACTCCTTGGCTTCGGCAGCCTCGGCGGCCAGCAGCGCATCCAGAAAGCGGTCGAACTCCTCGCGGTTCATGGGGCAGTTGATGTAATCGGCGGTGCCCTTGTCCCAGCGCGCTGCCATATAGACGCGATCCATGTCGATGGAGTCAGCCTCGACGATGGGCGATATGGAGTCATAAAAGGCCAGGTGGCCAGAGCCGGTAATACGCTCGATCTCCAGGCTCAACGCGTCGGAGGTGAGCGGGCCGGTGGCCAGAATGGTGCAGCCCTTCGGGCCGTCCTCGTTTTGGACCAGAGATGTGACTTCTTCGCGGATCACGCGAATGTTCGGCTCAGCGGCGATGGCTTCGGCAATACGGCGTGAAAACTCGACACGATCCACGGCCAGCGCGTGGCCGGCGGGTACGGCGGTCTGGTCGGCGATTTGCAAGAGCGCCGAACCGGCTCGCCGCATCTCCTGCTTGAGCAGCCAAGGCGCGGTATTGGGCGACTCGCTCTTGAGGGAGTTGGAGCAGACGAGTTCGCCGAATTCCGTGGTCTGGTGGGCGGGGGTAAGGCGCGGCTTGCCGTCCACAATAGCCCGCATCTCGTAGAGGTCCACCTGGCAGCCCAGGCGCGCGGCGGTGAGTGCGGCCTCGGGGCCAGCCAGTCCTCCGCCGATGACGCTAATTCTCAATTTTCAGCCTCCCTATGAACAAGATCGTTGGATGAAGCGATTCGTAAACAAAATCAGCAAGTTAGCCACCGCTTCGCGGTGATAGCGAGTTGGCGGCAGTTCATGCCAGTTGTAATCTGCAGCTTCAAGTCGAGTTGCTCCTCATGAACGATGCCGGATTGAGGGTCACTGTTTCCCACCCTAGCCGCAAAAACAAGAACGCGGTGCCCAGAGGACTCCCAGGTGGGGCACCCAGGTTGGCGGGGTTGCACGAAGTCGGATCATAGCGATTGTGTCTCACCTATGGCCAGCTGGTGGAGCGCTTCGCCGGTGAGGCGCACATTGCGCCATTCGTCCAAGAACTCGGCTCCCAATGCCCGATAGAAGTCAATGGCTGGGGTGTTCCAGTCCAGCACCTCCCACTGCAAGCGCGAGCAGTTGTTTTCCACAGCGATAGCCGCGACCTCCTGCAGCAGCGCCTTGCCGATTCCCAGGCTGCGAAACTCCGGCTGAACGAAGATGTCTTCGAGGTAGATGCCCGGCCGACCGGCCCAGGTGGAATAGTTGAAGAAGTAAAGAGCAAAACCTGCGGGCTGGCTGTCATAGTCGGCTATCAGGCAGAAATAGAATGGTTTCGGCCCAAATCCATCGCGAAGAAGGTCCGCCTCCGTCGCTACCGCAGCGTCCGGTTCTCGCTCGTACGCGGCCAGCGCGCGAACGAACGCGAGAATCTGCGGAACATCCGCGGCGATGGCACGGCGAATCGTGGTTTCCATATCTCTTATTCTAGGGTCTGTTCACAACCGCTCCGGCGGTGTGGGCAAACCCTAGTGTGATACAGGCCACAAACTTGCGTGTTCGGTGGGCAATACGATGGATTAGTAACCACGGTGGCGCGATCCAATGTGGCATCCCTGACGACGGGCATGGTAGCTGCGGCGGGGCTCAACGGTTTATTCGATTCGGCTTGATAGCAGGGCTTGCAGGCGGCTTGCGGCGCGGAGCACAGCACAACTTGCCCAATGCACTTGTCTTGGGTAGTCGATTGGATTTAACGTGAGTCCTGCTGGTGGATGCGGCCCGCAAGCAGAGGTCTGCGTAAGGGTCGACGGAACACAGTTGCAACTCGCTGCCGGTTCAGCAGGCAATTTGACTTTTGACACGACCTTTGGCACTCGCCGCAAGAGTACAATCACTGGGGGATCGCGGTTGGCGCTTCCCGGGGCGTGTGCCGCAAAAAATGATTTTTTGAGCCCGCGGGCAGCCTTCTTCCCGCCGCTCCCAAGGAGAAGAACATGAAACGCACCATTTCACTTTCGCTGGGCCTGCTGGCATTGGCCGTTATGCCCGTGCTTGCACAGGAATCCAGTGGACCAAAGGGAAAGATTCACGGCCACGTGACGAATCCTACTGGGGCAACCACCAACAGCGGCACAGTGAGCCTCTCGACCGACGGCGGCCACAGCTCCGTATTTACGTTTCCGCTTTCCTCCAGTGGCGACTACGCCGGCGAGGCGACTCCCGGCACCTACACCATCGTCTTCCGCCAGCTGGATACACCTCCCGACAAGATGGTGGACTCGATCGATAACGTCAAGGTCATCTTCGGCCAGGATGTGGTGCAGGATATCGACATGTCTCGCAAGGAATTTGTCGACAAGCTGAGTCCGGACCAGAAACGGCAGTTGGAAGAGCTGAAAAAGCACAACTCGGAAGCCATGAAGGCCAACGAGGTTATCAAGAGCCTGAATGCCGACCTGAAAACTGTTGACCAGGACATCAAAGACGCCGACAGTGCGCACACGGCGGCAGTCCAGGCCCTTGGCGCAACGGCGTCCAAGGCCGATCTCGACGCGAAAGAAGCGGAGATCAAGACCGCGAAGTACACCGACGTAGAAACACTTATGCTCAAGGACACTGCGGCCAAGCCTGACGCTTCGGTTTTGTGGGCTCAACTGGGACAGGCGCAAATCGGCCTCAAGAAATATGACGAGGCGGAAGTGACCTACAAGAAGACTCTTGAGCTGGAGGCTACTGCGAAAAAGCCAAATCTTCCCGTCCAGGGCCTGGCGAACAGCGGCCTGGGCGAGATTTACGCTCGCGCCGGCAAGGTTCCAGAGGCAAATACGTTCTACGATGCAGCGGCCAAAGCCAATCCAACGCAGGCTGCGTTTTATCTCACCAACGAAGCGAAGATTTTCTATCAGGTGAACAACGCAGATGCCCAGGTAGCCGCGGCGGACGAGGCCATTAAAGCCGACCCCACGCAGCCAATCCTTTACTACCTCAAGGGTAATGGTCTGGTGCAAAAAACCACGCAGGATCCCAAGACGCAAAAACTTGTTGCGCCTCCGGGCTGCCTGGAAGCGTACCAGAAGTACCTGGAACTGGCGCCAACCGGTCAATATGCCACTGACGTGAAGGGCATTCTGGCTGGCTTCGATCAAAAGATCGATAACAGCTACAAGGCTCCGAAGGCCGCCAAGAAGTAAGGGCGCTTCGGCTTTGCCGCAGAAGGGCATCCGCTATAGCGGATGCCCTTCGCATTTCCGAGCTTGCTTATGCTTGGTTGTACCCCGGTCTTCCCGACCCTCTACAATCCAATCCATGAGTTCCGATCTGCCCAGCTACGACGCAGCAGCAGCGATGGTAGCGGCCTACTGCGCCCAACTAGCCAAGCTGCGACAATTCTCTGAGAGTGTCGTGCTTGAGCAGGCTGCGGGTAAGGTACTCGCCAATGCCCTGTGCGCCGATCAGGATCAGCCACCATTTTCCCGCTCCACCCGCGACGGCTTTGCCTGCCGCGCCCAAGAGGCCTCGAAGCACGGGTTTCTTCGGATTGTTGGCGCGGCCCGCGCCGGCGACGCGCCGGCCGGGCCGCTGCCGAAGGGCGCGTCGTGGGAGATTATGACCGGAGCGCCGATTCCCGCAGGGGCCAACGCCGTGATGATGATTGAACACGTGGAGCGGGTTGGGGAAAAAGTCCGGCTGATGCCGCCTCGCAAATTGAAGCCAGGCGAGAATATGGTCGCTCAGGGCGCACAAGCTTTGGCGGGCGACGAACTGCTTCCCGCCGGAACCATGATCGAGTTTGCGCAGATTGCACTGGCCGCAGCTTGTGGCTACCCGGCGCTGGAGGTTTTCGCCCGGCCCCGCGTCGTAATCCTCGCCACAGGCGATGAGCTTGTGCCTGTGGAGTCGTCGCCCGCGCCCGGCCAGATTCGCAACTCGAATGCACCCATGCTGGCGGCGATGGTGGCTGCGGCGGGCGGCGAGCCCTGGGTGTTGCCGGCTGCGGCTGACAACGCTGAATCCCTCGACGCCGCCCTCGCACAGGCTGCGGAGTCCGATCTGCTGCTCATCTCCGGCGGCGTCTCGGCGGGGAAATTTGACCTTGTTGAGCCAGCGCTGGCCCGCGCGGGGGCGCGCTTCCACTTTACCGGCGTTCGTATCCAGCCTGGTAAGCCGCTGGTCTTTGGAGAGATGCCCGGCCGGAACGCGTGCACTATCCAAAGCGAGAACGGCACCAAGTGCTTCTTTGGGCTTCCCGGCAATCCGGTCTCCTCAGCCGTAACTTTTCTGTTGTTTGCGGCGCCGGTACTGGAAGCGCTTGCGGGGCGTCTTTCCTATGGGCCGCGCTTCGCGTTGGCGCGGCTGACGGCTAAAGGTGGAAAGCTGGCCAAACGTGGCCTCACGCGTTTTTTGCCCGCTGCCTGTACGTTTGGCGTTTCGGCCGGCCAGACTCCTGAGGTCGTACTTGACCCCATGCAAGGCTCGGGCGATCTAGCCGCGCTGGCCCGCTCCAACTGCTTCCTGGTTGTGCCGGAAGATGCCCGCAACTTTGAGGCGGGCGCAATCGTTCGCATTCTGCTTTCCTGAGGACCCGAAATGCCCGAACCCATTCCTCCGCATCTTTCGCATTTTGACTTGTCTGGCGAGGCAGCCATGGTGGATGTGAGCGCCAAGCAGCCCTCGCGGCGCACGGCCACGGCCTCGGCGTTCGTCGAGCTCTCCGAAGCTGTGCTTGGGGCCCTGCCCGCCAACCCCAAAGGCAATCCGCTTGAGGTTGCTCGTTTCGCCGGCATCCAGGCGGCCAAGCGCACCGCCGATCTGATTCCAATGTGCCATCCGCTGCCGCTCACGCACGTAGACGTGCGGGCGGAGGTGGTTGCGGGCGGCGTGCAAATTACGGCAACGGCGGCGACGGTCGGCCCTACCGGCGTGGAGATGGAGGCGCTCACCGCGGCCGCCGTCGCCGCTCTCACTGTCTACGACATGACCAAGGCGCTGGATAAGGGGATCGTGATCCGGAATGTGCAACTGGAAGCGAAGACTGGTGGGAAGAGCGGGGAGTTTCTGAGGGCGGGCGGACGCGCATAAGCCAGGGCCGCCCGTTCACTATTTCGCCGGTGGCGGCGGGGTCTGAGAGGGGCCTTGCCCTGGACGAGGGCCGTCATGCTCGTCGGGCGGAATGACGAAGGGCTCTGGCCCTAGGTGGCCGCGATGGCAGGTGCCGCAGGTGACGGCTATCTCGGAGTTGGGGACTTTGGAGACGTAGTTCTTGTTGATGTCCTCGGTCATGGTGAACATCATGCGGGCGATGGCCTTCTCGGGCTTGGAGTCGTCGGCGTAGTTGAGCCGCGGGCGTCCGTTAGGGCCAATGTTGTTGGGGTCGGCGGTGTGGCAGGTACTGCAATGCGTACCGAGTGAGCCCTCCCACTTTTCCATGATCTCGTGCACCTGATCTCCGGTCAGATCCTTGGGCAGCACTTTGAGGTTGGTGGGGGCGGCATGGGTGTGATTGTGCTGCTCAGGCGGCGGTCCGCCTGCCGACGGAGGCTGCGCCTGCGGGGTTTGCTGAGGTTGCGGCGCCTGGGCGACCGTGGTGATGGCGAAGACGGCCGCAGTGACCAGAGCAACAGCGGCGGTGGGCAGGGATAGGGAATTTGATTTCAAGGGAAGTGGTTCCTCGCGGTTTGAGATGGTTCTACCAATGGACGAAATTCTACCGGAGAAGGACTCGTTTGCCGATTAAACTCTTTGGACCGGAGACGCATTTGTGGCCTGGCAAGGCAAAACGCAGCGGCCAATCTACCGCGTGCTTGATGCCGATGCGCGCCGTTACCAGAAATTCGGAGACCGGGTAGCCGTCGTCGCGCAATTGAAGCAGCGAGGCAGAATCTGCCAGATCGAGACCATTGTGAGTGGACCGGGTGAGCCCGAGAGCCTGGCAGAGGCGGCTGGGGCCTGAGGTCAGCAAGTGGTGCGGCGCACCCGGAGCTAGGCCTCGATTCAGTGCCATTTGCGCGGCTCCAGAGACCGGCTCCAGCGCGCGCAGCAGCACGCATCCGGCCCGGCCCTCGGCTTCGCAGGACACATTCATGCAGAAATACCGGCCATAAATTGCATAGACATAGGCGTACCCGGCGGGACCGAAAATAACTGAGTTTCGCGGCGTGGGACCGCGATGGGAGTGGGCAGCCGGGTCGGGCGGGTCGTTGTGGGGGCCCAGGTAGGCCTCGACCTCGACGATCCTACCCGCCAGCAGCCCGGCGCCGGTTCGATGGGACAGTACCTTGCCCAGCAGACGCGGGGCGGCGTACTCCGGCGGCGCCTCAAAGAAGGCGCGCGGAAGCAGGGCGCCGAGCAGCCCCGCTTCCGGCTCCAGTACGCAAGCTACTTGTGAGCTTTCTTCCATGCTTCGATCAGGGCCAGGACTTCTTCCGCATGGCCGGCAGGCGTAACCTTGGGGAAGATGTGCAGCAGGGTCTGGTCGGGGCCGATGACGAAGGTGGTCCGCTCAATGCCCCACACTGTCTTGCCATACATGTTCTTTTCCTTCATCACGCCAAACTGATTGCAGACTTTCTCGTCTACATCAGCAAGGAGTGTGTAGGGCAGGTCGTATTTGGCGCGGAACTTGGCCTGGTCTTTGGGAGTGTCGCGGGAGATTCCCAGCACCACAGCGCCGGCTGCCTGGATTTTTTTGAAGGTATCGCGGAAGCCGCAGGCCTCGATGGTGCAGCCAGGAGTGTCGGCTCTGGGATAAAAGAAGAGTATGACCGGCTTGCCTGCATAGTTTGACAGGCTGGTGGTTTTGTCTTCGTCGGTCTGCAAAGTAAAGTCGGCGACTTTCTGGTTCAGTTCCATGGGGAAATTCCTCGTAGGTTGGATGGAGGGCCTTTGGTGGCCATCAAGTTCGATTATTCCCGAGGTGGGCGGCACATGTCATCGCGCAGAGCGGGTGGATTCATTGTATCGGCAGGAAGCGCGGTTCTGTTTGCCGCGAGTCTTGCGGCATTGCCGGCGTGGGCGCAATATCCGGGGCAGGTGACGAAGAACGCCAAGGAAAACCCGGAATTGCGGGCCATCTCTGTGCTGGAGTGGACCGGCGAGGCGGGCAAACCCAAGACCAGCCGGCTGGTTCCCGTAGCCGTGCTCGACGGAGGCCAACTACAGGACGGCGGCATCTACCTGTCTCGGCCCCAGCCCCTGGCCCTGGCTGGCGAGGTGGAGTATGAACTCCAGCAAGATGGCAAGCCAATCGGCCTGTTCGACATTAAGAACACCGGCCAGGAGCAGGGTTCATGGGTGGGCTATGGGACGTGGAAGCCGATGCCTGCCGTTCGATCCAAGCCCTCTGCGCGGGACCTGGCGAGTACCCGTATTGACGACGATGCGCAAAACGATCAGCCGGTTCTGCACCGCAAGCACCACGCTGACGATGCTCCCGCAGGCGGAAAAGGCAGCGACGGCGGGGGCAGTTCTGCGACCGGCTCTGGCGGCGATTCAGGTTCGAGCGGGCAAGCGCAGGCCAGCGACCCAAATGCCGATCCAGACCGGCCTACGCTGCACAAGAAAGCATCCAGCGGGAGTACAAGCGATGCAAGCACCAGCACAACTCCAGCCGACACAAGCACCAGCGAGGCAAGCGACCCCGACCGGCCTACGCTGCATAAGAAGACATCCAGTGACAGCGCCGGAAGCGATTCGGGAAGCGCCAGCGCGCCGTCAGACGATCCGGACCGGCCCGTGCTGAAGAAGGCCAGGAAGAAGCAGCCTGAGGACGTAGGCCACGTTGACGCGCTGCCTGACACTGGCGATCCCGACCGGCCCCGGCTGAAGCGGGGCAAGTCCAGCGGCGGGAACCTTGACGTGGTGCCCAGCCTGATGGGCCTGCCGCCGGATCTGCAACAGGCTGTGGCCGTCTCCGATGTCAAGACCCGCACCGAGCATGTGTGGGACTATGCGTGGGCTAACCCGGACGACGAAGCGGCGATGAAGTCGGCTCTGGAAGATATTGCCCGCAAGGCTCTGGGCCTGAATCCGCCGACGCCGAAGACAGCGCCCCGGCGGACGGCGACAACGCGCAGGAGCGCAAAGCCTGCGCCGACGCCCGAACCGGCTCCGCTCGCAAACGAGAGGTTCCGCGTCTTTGAACTTGCCTACGGCTCAGGCGCAACCCTGGTGCTGACCGCGCACACGGACGGCCCTTTGGATCAGCAGAAGTTTGTTACGCTCATCGCCCAGCCGGACCTCTATGGCAACGTACTGGTGCTGCTCAAGAGCGTCACGGATGGCGCCCACCTAGACGAGACCCCGCGCATGAGGCTGGTGGACGCCGTGGACGCGATGGCCGATAACCGGGGCGAACTGCTCTTTGAACTGCGCGGCGCAACCCAGCGCCAGTTCGCGCTTTATCGAGTATTGCGCGGCCAGGCGGAAAAGCTGTTTGTGAGCGGGGGCGGGGAGTTTGGGACAGAGAGCAGAGAATAGGTGTCCGGGCTTACGGGTTCGCCTGCCATCCCACCCAAGCGGCAAAAGCAAAGACGCCGTGCCCAGAGGGCGCCCAGGTGGGGCACCCGCCACAAAAATGGGCCAGTGAAGGGCACTTCTTCGGGTTAGCGCTGGGGTTGTCACTGTCCGGTTGCAGGCAGTCTGGTAGACTCATCCGACAGGCTTTGGCGTGGATACGCTGGATTGCCGAGTCCAGGACAAAATGCGAGGAAAAAGCATGAATAGCCGGTTTGCGCGCAGGATGGACAGTGTGCGCACATCGAGCATACGCGAGATTCTCAAGGCCACCGAGCAGCCGGATATCATCTCGTTTGCCGGCGGCCTTCCCGCGCCGGAGCTGTTTCCAGTCGATCACATTCTTGCCGCCACCGAGCGTGTGCTGCGCGAGACCGGCGCCGGAGCGCTGCAGTACAGCCCCAGCGAGGGTTTCGCACCGCTGAGGGAGGTCTTCGCCGCGGAATCTCGCAAACGCGGGATCGATTGCTCTGCCGACGATATTCTCATCATGACCGGCTCCCAGCAGCCGCTGGATCTGGCAGGAAAGATCTTTCTGGATGCGGGCGATTGTGTGCTCACCGAGAGCCCGACCTACATGGCTGCCATCCAGGCATTCCAGACCTACGGGGCTCGCTTTGCCGCGGTGCCTACCGATAGCGAGGGCCTCATCCCGGAAGCGCTGCCAGCCTTGATTGAACGCGAAAAGCCCAGGTTTCTGTATACGATTCCGAATTTTCAGAATCCCACGGGCGTCACGCTCACAGCGGAACGACGTCAAAGTCTCTACGCCATCGCGGCGCGCTATGGGCTGATTGTGCTGGAGGACGATCCTTACGGGGCTTTGCGGTATGCGGGAACCGCCATTTCTCCCATCAAGGCGCTGGATACCGAAGGGATTGTGATCTACCAGAGTACGGTTTCAAAGACCATCGCACCCGGCCTCAGGGTTGGCTGGGTGGTTGCTGCTGGGGATATCCGAAGCAAGTTGACCATCGCCAAACAAGCGGCCGATCTGCACACATCGAGCCTGGACCAGCGCATCGTGCATCGCTATCTTGCCGACTTCGACAGCGACGCCCACATCGAGCGCATCCGGCGGTCTTACGGAGAGCGATTCTCGGTCATGGACGCCACGCTACGGGAAACGATGCCCGCGGGATTCACGTGGACCCATCCCGAGGGAGGAATGTTTCTCTGGGTTACGTGTCCCGAAGGAGTGAACACGAACGAGCTGATGCGCGAAGCGTTTGCGCGCAAGGTTCTGTTTGTGCCGGGGCAGGATTTCTTCTCGGATGCGCCCGGCCAGCGGTTCATGCGCCTAAACTTCTCCAACGCCAACCCGGAACAGATTCGGGAAGGCATCCGGCGGCTGACAGAGGTTTGCGCTGCGGCAGTTCCACAATCGATTAGTTGAGTCGAATGACAGCCTGCCTAGCGCCTAACCTGCAATTTGTCCGGTGCAGTTCTCAGCAAATTTACGACCGTAACCCCATGCGCAGATCCTTCATCAGCAGCATCAGGTGCAGGTCGTTGGCTGGGCATGGCTCAAAGTCAAAGCGCCGGTAGAACGCTGCTGCCTGAGCATCGATTGCATGCACCAAGGCAGCACGGGCTCCCACGATGTCTGCCGCTCCGGTAATGCGGACCAATGCATCCTTGAGCATGGCCTTGCCGAGTCCTATGCCTTGTTCATTCCTGTCCACGGCCAACCGGGTCAGCAAAATAACTGGAACCGGGTGATTCGCCAGTCCTTTTGCCACTCGCACTGGCGCATCTTCCCTGCGCGTACTGCCCGTTGCAATGGAGTAATAGGCAACCACGCGGCCAGCGCGGTGGACCACATATGTGCGCGATGTCTCACTCTGCTGGTTGGCCCAGGCAAAACGCTTCAGCCAATCGTTCAGCGAGACATGGGATCCACAGTCGAAATGATTGAGATTGTGTGACCGGGCAAGGGCTTCGACCGGGGATAGAGGTGCGGAAGTCAGCTCAGGCCCGCTCAAGGATGGACGGCTCCCGCAAAAGTTTCTCCAACTCGGGAAGGTGTCTGGCAGGCCGGTCCAGCGCGTCGGTGAAGGCTCGCCATTGCTCGTCCGACAACACGAAATGCCTTTGGTCCGCCAGAGTGCGCTCAGCGCGCTCCGATGCGCTCTCTAAAATGAACGTACTCACGCTGATCCCGGCAGTAGCCGCAGCCCGGCTGATGGTGGACACATCGCGCTCTGTGGCGCGCAGATGAAATCTATGTTCTTTTCGTTTGGCGACAGGCATATTCCTCTCCGTGTGTACATTGTACGCCACATATAAGAAACATGAAAACCGCAGAATCGCTGCCTCTACATCCTGAGCCCGCTTACGCCGCTTCCCTTGCCGGGTCGAGGGCGTGGAAGCCTTCGGCTTTTGCGGCTTCCAGCAACTGCGGCGACCTGGGGTAAAATTCAATCCCTACTTCTCCGTAGTTTGCCCAATCGACAGCGTGGCGCGATGAGCAGGGTCTACCTCACATTTGGGCCATTGGACGGGAATTGCCTTTACCTGCAACAGAGGCCACTGAGTCGGAAGCGCTTTCAAGCTGGACGATTCAATAGGCATCATCCGAAGGTTTGGATACTCGTTTTGCGCTACTGGTGTGCCCGGCGGCTGCACACCTATGCTCGACTGCGGTGGATGAATGATCATCTTCGGATCGATCTTCGCACTATCCAAACGCTGGACGCCTTCCACGCGGGGCAATAGGATCGTGCCTAGCGGGGCAGCATTTGTGATGCGATAACCCGGTGGGAGCTTGCTGAAATCCCGGATGGGCTGCTGCATGAAAGACGGCGTAATGTGCTCCAATTTATCAGGAGAGATAGAAGTTGGCGCTGCCGACTGGGAGAATGCCGCGATTCTTGTGAAAAGAAGCAGTGTGAGGATCGTAAGTCGCATCATACACCCCCTCTTCTTTACGGACGCACTATCGCCAAGAAGAATAGCAAGTCTTAGGCAGAGATGCAGTGATTCGTGCAGAAAATCACTGGGGAGCCCGATCCCGCAGTGAAGACGTGGAATTCACTCTCTCCGATTTCACCTTCATTCCCTACGCCGCTTCCCTTGCCGGGTCGAGGGCGTGGAAGCCTTCGGCTTTGGCGGCTTCGAGCAACTGGGGCGAGGCAGAGACGAAGATGATCTCAGTGCCCTGAAACATGTCGCGGGCAACGATGGCGGCGGCGAGTTGGAGTGTGTCGGGCCAGCGCAGGGTGGTACGGTCCAGGAGCTGACGCGCGGCCTCAAGCACGCCCGGGTTCAGCGGCTGCTGCACCATGCGGGCAGCTTCAAGGCGCAGAATATCGAGCGCGGCGGTTGCATCTTCGGGACTGATGCCTCCTGACCGCTCGCGCCGCCGGACAGCCGCATAGACCTCAAGCGGCGTGGAGGCCGAGATCAGCTTGCGATTGTCCTCGACGGCCTCCATCAAGCGGATCAGGGCGTCAGTACCCTGCTCCTGCACAAAGAGCTTGGCGAAGGCCGTGGACTCAAGGAAGTAGCAGCTCACAAGCTGCCTCGTTCCTCTTCGATAGCCTCGGCAATCGAGTCGCCGTGAACCGTGACAGGATGGAAGCGCTGGGCCTCTTCCAGAATGCCAGCTTCGGCGCGGTTGAGGCGGATGGTGGTGGTGGGGTAGGCGGGGGTCTTGGGATTGGCGATCTTGCTGGTGATCACGACGCCGCGCTGGATGGCCTCAGCCAGTACGGCCTGGCGCGACTCTGGGTGCTGATTCCAGCGGAATGCCTTGCGCGGCAGAAAGGAGTCGCGGAACCACTTGAGGGCGATAAAAGCGTGCCCGCCCCGCTCGGCCTCGGCCAGAGCGGCGCACAGTTCTTTCACGCGGGCGTCGAGATCGGCGGGAATCACGGCTTCCTGGCCGTCGTCGTCCTCTTCATCGAATGCCGGCTCGGCAGCCCCTCGCGGCGCGCGGCTGGCGCGGGGCGCGGATTCGCCATCCTCGACGCGTTCAAAGTAGATGCGCACCTCATCCTCTTCCGGCGACCATGAGTCTGCCGACGCATTACGGCGCTTGCTGCGGCCGTTTTCACCGCACAACTCGACGATGGCTTGATAGCCGGGGGGCGCCAGGAAGCGCAATGCGCGCGCCATGCCGGGGTCAGCAGAAAACGCCAGCTCGTTGAGGGCTTCTTCGATCATCTCTTCCGCATCGGGAATGCTCATGTTGATTGCATCTATGCTGCTTGGCGCAGTTTTTGTCGTTTTCATGTCTTTCTTCTCCGTATTCCACGCCTTCCGCCTACCCGGGGCGAAAAAGAGCGGACTTGGTTCTATGCATGCGACATCGCTTCGAGGTAAACTTCGCTTCTGAACAGCGATGTTTCAAGCGTCTGTCAACTAGATCCGCGTACTCCTGCCTTTATTCTGCGAGTGAGTGCGGCCCGTTTCGACTCTCGATTCAATGTAAGGCGATCCATGGTATTCATTCGGCTCTTACTCAATCCGAGCCATCTTCCACTTCTCTCTTCTACCTTACGTGTATTCGAGGAGGCTGTAGCTAATTCCTGAGTTCAAAGCTATACAACCCACAGTGTACCCGATCATGCAGTTGCGCGCACGGCATTGTGGGACCGATATTCGCCCTATCGTTCCGGGACGGCCCCAATCCCGAGGAAATGCTGCGCGGCAGCGGCGCGTCTTTGCGAAGCCTGACTTCGTACAATAGGAGATATGCGCCGTTGCTTGCCTTTGCTGTTGCTATGTTGTTTGGCTTCAACTGGACTGCTCACTGCTGACCCGTCCTTCGACCTCGCCGGACCTAAGGTAGACGTGCATGTGAAACGCGGAGAGGTCACGCTACCCATCGGCGAAGTCCCCTACCTGATGGCTGGAGACCGGCTCTGGATTCACCCTGACCTGCCAGAAAGCCAATCCACGCGCTTTGTGCTGATTGTCGCTTTTCTGCGCGGCGCCACCAATCCACCGCCGCCGGAGTGGTTTACCCGCGTGGAAACATGGAACCGCGACGTGAGGAACGAGGGAGTGTTTATCGCGGTTCCCGCCGAGGCACAGCAGGCTTTGATTTTCCTTGCGCCAGAGACAGGCGGCGACTTCAGCACCCTGCGCGGGGCGGTGCGTGCGCGACCGGGAGCATTTGTACGCGCCACACAGGATTTGCAGGCCGCAAGCTGGGACCGAATGCGGCTCGATGCCTATCTGGCCGAGGTCAAGGTCACGACGCAGACCGATCCCTCTTTGCTCAAGAAACGCGCAGAGCAGGCGGCGCGCAGCCTGGGCATCAAGCTGGACCAGCAGTGTTTCGACAAGCCCACCGACCAGCAGGCGCCATGCCTGGTGCAGCATACCGAGGGGCTGGTTCTGGACGACGCCAACGCGCAATCGCTGGTGGTGCAGCTAACCAGCGGTTCCACGGCGGACCTGATGAATCAGATCGGCTATTCGCCCTTGGGCGGCAGTGGCGCCTATAGCCCCTATATTGGGGCTATCGTGGACACGGCCAGGATTCTCTCCACGTTGCATACAGCGCATTTCCAATACATCCCCGCACTGGCGCTGCCGACCAAGGATACGCTGAACCTTCGGCTGAACGTGCCGCCGGCGTTCCGCGATCCCAAATCGGTGGTGGTGGTGGCTCTGCCGCCGATTGGGCCGGTCAAGCCGCCTCCGCTGCATCCCGTCAATCCAGCGGATAGCTTTTGCGCAGAGAAACCGGGCCTGATACTACCTGCCGAAGGGGCTCCCCTCGTTTTTTCAACCCAGTTAGCGTTTGACCTGACGCTGCACATTGAGACACGCGTCTATGGGAAAATCGCGCCACTGGACTTGCCCTTGAAGGCCGATTCCTCGGAAGGAGGCCTGGTGCTGGCTCAGCCGGCGCCCACACTACCGCCCGGGGATTTGACGGGCGTATTGCGAGGCAAATGGGGTTTTGACGACTGGGAAGGGCCGCGATTCCACCTGCATGTGGCTCAACCCGGCAAGTGGACCCTGGCGGCGGGCGACCTATCTGCGCTTGTTGTAGGACGCGAGGATACGCTGCACCTGGAAGGCGACAGCTCGCTTTGCGTTGACCGGGTAGAGGAGCAGATCGACGGTGGCAACCCACTCAAGCTGACCTGGAAGTCTCCGAAACCGGAGTTGCTGGAAGTCGCTGTACCCATGAAGGATGCAGCTCCGGGGCCAATCAGTCTGGCGATCACTCAATTTGGGATGGAGAAGCCGGACCGGCTCATCCTGACGGCCTATGCCGAGGCGGCTTCGCTGGACCGGCTGACCCTGAGCGTTCGCGACACAGTGGCATTACTGAAGGGAACGCGGCTGGACGAGGTGGAAATGGCCGACCTGGACGGGATTGCATTGACTCCGTCTGCGCTGAGCCGAGTCGACGATTTCGATCAGTTGGAGATGACTGCCAGCGGTTCCACGGCCAACCTCGACCCCGGCAAACACTATGTTGCCAAAGTGGAGTTGCGGGACGGCCGCCAGTTGAAGGCTCCGGTGACCGTCGAGCCTCCGCGTCCACAGGTCGCGTTGCTAAGCAAGGGCACGCAACAGGAGGCTTCCGCGCCGCCCTCGCCCGTGCATCTGGGGAGTCCTGATGACCTGGCGGTCGAAGGGAGGCTCGTCTTTTTTCTCAAGTCGATCGTGCCGGTCAAGTTTCCCCGCGGCGAGAAGGTGGAGGTCGCCGCAGCAGACGGCAGCTTCCACACCATTCTGGAGCTATCGGACGGCAGCCTGATGCTTGAGGACCAGAAGACTGCTATCGGCATGGTGGATCCGCTGGCTCGCTTCGGCTCCTCGGCCTTTGGGCCGGTGCGGGCAAGGGCAATGTCGGCGGACGGAGTGACCGGCGACTGGCTGCCTCTGGGAACTCTGGTGCGGCTGCCTGGGTTCAAGGAGTTGCACTGCCCGCACACCGTTGCCAAGCCCTGCACGCTGACCGGGTCGAATCTATTTTTGGCTGCATCCATTGGAGCGACGGCCGACCTGGAGAATGCCACCGAGGTACCGCCGGAGTTCACAGGAACCCAGCTCGGCATCCCGCATCCGATCAACGGCTTGCTGTATTTGCGGCTGCGCGATGACCCGGAGACGGTGCAGACTCTCACACTGCCTGTACTGCCGGCTGGATCGCAGGGCGCTACTGCGCAGGCTCCGAAATCCGAGCCGTAAGAGCGGCGGGCAAACCGGGAAATCTCTAAACAAGTTCTTCTTGCGAAGCCGATATTCCCTCAGGGGCTAAAGCAGGCTGGAAAAACTCGGGATTTAGGGAGAAATCTGCGTAGATTGCGTCTCCGGGGCTAAAGCCCACGTTGATTTTGTCGGTTTTATGCGGGGGTTAAAACCCCCGCCTCCCTCCGACAAGAGTTTTTCCGGAGCCTGTGAAGCCTGCCCTTTCAAAGCCAGGTTATGAAACAGCTTTTAGTTGAAATAGGCCTTGTTCTTGGCCGCGAAGTGCGCCTTTTCGGCAGGCAGATTGTCTTCGGCGAAGATCGCATTCTGGGCGCAGATGTCGGCGCAGTTGCCGCAGTCGATGCACTCATCGGGGTTGATAAACACCTGGGAGACGGTTCCGGCAGCCGCATCGCCCGCCACTGGCGCAATGGCAGCGGTGGCGCACTCCGCTACGCACACAAAATCCAACGTACAGGCATCGGTAACTACATAAGCCATGATGAAAGACTCCTCGATTGTTTCTGAGATCGTTTCTGGGCGCTCTGCGATGCAGCCCTCACTCCGAGGCTATCGGGCAATGGGCCGGGCCGCCGTGACCCAAGTCACAAAGGAACCAGTACGGGGGGAATCTACCTGATTACGGTATGCGGTCGATCTCAATCCTGCTGTAACCAGCTATTGATGGCCCATTCGCAATCCCCGCCCCAAGATGAAGGCATGACTCAATCCTGCCGTCCTGCTTTCTTCGCGCAGACCATCGCCTGCTGGAACTGGAAGTGCGCCCTGATGAGCGCCACAGCCCGCTCCCTTGTGTATCTGGCGGCAATGGCGCATACAGGCCAGCGGGGCGGGCTCTCTGTCGTCGCCGTTGAGATGATTTACGTCACCGTCACTGCCGGCCTTTATGCCGGCCTGCAGCAGAAAGCTCTGGGTTTCCGCTCCCGCCTGCTCGGCAATCTGACGATCGTCTGCGGTGTTCCCATGCTGGCCCAGATTCTCGACTGGTTCACGCATCGCGCCTTGGGGGCTGCCGCACCCGGAAAGGCCGTGCTGGCGGTCTGCGTTTTTGCAACTGTTTCTGCGCTCTTCCATCTGCACGTGATGCGCCGCGGCGCCTTCCTTACGGGACATACTGGCTGTTCGCTTCTTGAGGACCTCCGTCGCATGCCACGGCTCGCAGCGGGTTTTGTGCTCGCTCCAGTTACGTTCCTGGCTGCTCTGGGAGCTCGCGCGGCCAGTGAGGCGGAAACGGAGGCTGCGCTGTAGCGGGTGTCTGTTTTTCATTCCAGTGCGCGGGGCACGCTATGCTGTATCCATGTTGAAGTTCCGTGCTTCCCTTCCCTTGTTTGCGCTGAGTGCGCTAGTGTTCACGTCCGCATTCACGAACGCGCAAGCCCCAGCACCCACCTGGAGCTTCGCTGTCTCCGGCGACAGCCGCAACTGCGGCGACTTTGTGATGCCGGCGATCGGCGCCAAGGTGAAGGCTGAGAAAGATGTCTTTTATTGGCATCTCGGCGACTTCCGCTGGATCGTGTCGCCCGATCAGGATATGGAGGCGCTTCAGCCCCCTGGCGTTCATCTTTCCCAATCCGAGTATCAACAGCGAGCCTGGGACGATTTTCTCGCGCACCAGATGGCGGCGTTCGGCTCGTTGCCGGTGCTTCTTGCTCGCGGCAATCACGAGGTTGTCAATCCCATGACCCGCGAGGGGTATATTGCGAAGTTTTCAAGCTTCCTGAGCCGTCCTGAGATTCTGGCCCAACGCAAGGCCGACGGCACCTCCTCCGAACCGGTGCAACCGTGGTATCACTGGGCCCGCGACGGCGTGGATTTCATCACCCTGGATAACGCCAGCCAGGACGAGTTTTCGAGCATCCAACTGCGCTGGCTGCGCTCGGTTCTGGCCCGCGATCTGGCTCCGCAATCCGGCATCCGCACCATTGTCGCAGCCATGCACGAGTCGCTGCCCAACTCCACCAGTTCCAATCACGCGATGGACGACTGGGCTCTTGGCAAAGAGACCGGCGAACAGGTGTATACATGGCTGCTCGGCGCCCAGGCAGCCGGCAAGCATGTCTACATCCTTTCGAGCCACTCGCACTACTATTCGCCCAATATCTACAACACGCCCTATTGGAAACAGCAGAGCAGCAATGTCGTGCCTGGAATCATCATCGGCAGCGCCGGGGCTCATCGCTATAAACTTCCCCCGGAAGCTGACAAGGCATCCAAAACCAACATCTACGGCTACCTGCAAGGGACGGTCCACGGCGATGGGACCATTGATTTCGGATTGCATGTATTGAACGAAAGCGATCTGGTGCAGAACAAATGGCCCAACGCGCCGTTGGATGCCATTCACGAGTGCTTCATTCATAATTCTGACGCGGGCGAAGGAAAGTAAGACACAAGGGCGTGTTCAGAAGACGCGGATGCGAATGCCTGAACTGATGCCGTAGGAGGAGAGCGCACCGTAGTGGAACTGGGGCCAGAATTGATACTCGAAGTCGGCGAGCCGCACCCGGACTCTGCGACTGATGCGGTAGTCGACACCGCCGCCAGGAGCAATCACCAGATCGGTGTCCTGGCCGAGGTTATAGGGATAGTTGAACTGACCGAAGCCGATCAGCCCCTTGGCATAGGGTTGAAATCTCCCATACGTCAGGTGGTAGCGGGGACCCACCAGCCAAGTCGTAGTGTGAACATTGGCCGTCTGATGAAAGATCAACCATTGCGCCTCGCCTTCAAAGCCGATGCGGCGCTTGGTGTCGAGGTCGGCGATTGCGGCAATGCCGATCATCTTTCTGTCGCCGTATTGCAGCGCATACCCGGTCGCCGTTGCGCCCACGGTGAGGTTGTAGCCGCCAGAATCCCCCGCCGGCACCACCTGCCCGAAGGCGGGATGCAACCCTGCGAAACAAACTGCCAGAAGAATCGCGAAAACGATCGTGTTGCCGCCAAACCTCAACTGCGGCTCACCACACCTTTCTTCACTTAAACTACGAACGCTCTTCATCATTCTCCTGCTGGATGCTCCATCGGCTTGCCCTATTTGGTGATGCTCAGCGCCACGTTCGCATAATGAATCACGTCGCTGTTGGTTCCTGTGGCTGTTACCTGGATGGTGTATGCGCCCGGCGCGGCGGTAGCCTGGCTGAACCCTGAGCAGCCGTTCACCAGCATCGCGGCAGAGGAGAGCAGCAGAACCAGCACGGCGGTCAAGGCGGACGGGTTCAGCTTGCGGAATCGCCAGAATATCCAACCGAAGCAGAGGCTGAAAGGCAGGAATAAGCCAGCCAGAGAAGCGCTCCGGTTCGCTAGATGCGCGTTCATCGCGGTCGTGCCGCCGCTCAGCGGGTTGTTGGTGTCAATTGTCAGTTGGACGGTCTGCGCTCCGTTTGCCGCGAGACCGGCGCTGACGCTGGAGAAATGACAGTTGACCGCAGCCGGAAGCGACGCGCAGCCGAACCCTATGTTGGCGTCGGCATAGCCGCCGATAGAACTGAGTGTCACGGCGACCGTAGCGTTCTGCCCTCCGGCCATGGATACACTGGACGGATTGACGGTGAGGTTGAAGCCCGTCGGTGTGCCAGAGATCGCAGCAGGCTGCGATGTGGAGGGGCTGTGCAGCGTATCCCCACTATAGACGGCGACAATGTTGTAAGTTCCGGTAGGCAGATTGGGGATGAGAGTTGCGACTCCGCTGGAATTCAGGGTGGAGGCGCCGATTTGTGTTGTCCCATTATTGAATGTCACGGTGCCTGTGGGCGTGGGGCCTGTGGCGCCGACAACCGTAGCCACCAAAGTCGCCTGCGAAGACGTGCCACTGTCTGTGGAAGATGCGCCCAACGCCGTAGCCGTCGGGATGGTGATGACCACCAGGCTGACCGCTGGGGATGCGCTTGCGGAGTCGTTCGCGTCTCCGGCATAGCTTGCTGTGATCGAGTGCGTACCGGGAGAGAGCGCGGAGTAGGCCAGTGTGGCTGTACCGGTGGCGTCAAGAGCCGCGGTCCCGATGGATGCTCCATCCGCGGAGAAGGTGACACTGCCCGCCGGGACGCCGCCGTTGCCTGTCACCTTGACGACAAAGCTGGCCGGGGATTGCACGATGGCAGGATTCGGACTGACCGTTAGGGTGGTAGCAGTGGTTGCAATCTGCACCGTCAGCGCAGCGGGAGCCGACACACTTCCGGCGTCGTTGGCATCTCCCGCATAGGTTGCAACAATCGAGTATGTCCCAACCGCGAATTTCATGTTGAGGGTTGCTGTTCCGTTTGCTCCGACCGTTGCGCTGCCCAGAGTGTTAGCTCCACTCGAAAACGTGACTGCGCCCGACGGCGCGGATACGCCCGCCGTCACCTTGATAACCGCCGTAAGGGCCACCGAGCCGCCCGCGATTCCTGGATTCGGAACAGCGGACACCGACGTTGCAGTCTGCGCCTGATTCACGATCTGCGCAACCGGCGCGGATGTAGCAGGCCCGTAGTTCAAATCTCCGGGATACACAGCTGTGATGGAATGCGTGCCGACGCCTAGCGTAGACGTCGTGAACGTGGTTTGGCCTGTGCGGCTTGCCAGGGCGCTCGTCCCGATCTGTTGCGCGCCATCCAGAATACTCACCGTTCCGGTAGCTGTGGCCGTGCCAGTAGGAGCAACTGCCACGATCAACGTAACGGGAGTTCCATAGGTCGATGGATTGGGATTCGATACGAGTGTAATCTTCCCCGGCGCCTGCACATCCTGGCTGACGACATTGGAAGTACTGCCTTGAATCTGGTTGTTTGCGTCTCCCAAATAGGTTGCGGTGATCGAATGCAGGCCGTTCGCCAGAGTGGAGGTGGTAAAACTGGTAACCCCCACCGAGTTGAGCGCGGTATTGCCCAGGATCATCGCGCCATCGGAGAAGATGACCGTACCATCCGGGGGAACATTTCCGCCGCCGGACGGCACAGTCACGATCGCGGTGAAGGTGACGGGCGCGCCCACATCCGCGGGGTTCTGGTTGGAAGAAAGAGAGGTGATTGTACCTTCAAGCACGGTTTGGGTCAGAGGCGCAGAGGCGCTCGGAAAGTGAGCCGGATCGTTGTTATACGACGCGGTAATCTTATGTACGCCCACCGTGAGCGCACTGGTTGCGTAGACGGCAATACCGGCTGCGTTCAAGATGACGGGCGTCCCTACGTTCACGCCGTCCACGGCGAAGATGACAGTGCCAGTGAGAGTGCCGGTTCCCGCTCCCGTGGTTACGGTTGCGGTGAAACTTACGCTTTGTCCGAATCCCGATGGATTGGGATTTGAGGTAAGCGTCGTCGTCGTCGTATTCAGGACGGTTGCAATCCCAACCAATTCGATATCGAGTGGCGTGTTCACGGTGTTGCCTGCAACATCAATGTTGCAGGCCAACTGCTCCTGCGTGGCGGGCGAGGGAATCACCACTGTGGTGGAAGGCGCGAACACCGCGCCGATCACGCAATCGCCATCCACGGGCACCAACAACGGAGTGCCCACGGTGCAGGTCGTCGCGGCCGGGTCGAGCGCGGCGTTGATGCCCAGGTTGATTGCGGTCACATCGAATGGCGCGTTGCCGTCATTCTCCACTTCCTGGAGCTGCGTCGCGGATTTTTCACCCTGACGAATGGGCGTCCCAATAAAATCCAGCGCAGCAAAGTTGCTTTGTATCTTCTGGACGATCATATTCAGGGAGTCGGCGACATAGAGGTTGCCGCTGCCATCCAGGAAAAGCCCGATCGGCCCGTAGATGCTCACTCCGCCGAACGCTCCCCCAGTGAAATCCTCCCCGGTATTGTTCTTTCCGATGGTGGAGATGAATCCAGTAGCCGAGCTGACTTTGCGGATGCTCGCATTCTGGGTATCCGCGATATAGAGATTGCCGGCAGGATCGGCAATGACGCCCTCGGGTGACCAGAGATCCGCCGCGGAAGCGGCGCTGCCATCGCCCGCAAAACCTGGCGCACCGGTCCCGGCAAATGTGGTTATGGTGCCTGAACCAGAGACCTTGCGAATAACATTGTTCCGTGAGTCTGGAATATACATATTGCCGGCGGCATCGAAAGCAACCGTATACGGGAAGTTGAGTTCGGCCTGCGTTGCCGGCCCGTTGTCTCCCGAGTAACCGCCGGCCCCTGTCACCGGATTTGTGGTTCCGTTTCCCGCAACCGTGGAGATGAGGCCAGAGACCGCATCGACCTTGCGGATGCGATGGTTGGACGTGTCGGCGATGTAGAGATTTCCACTGACGTCGACGGTGATGCCCTGGGGTTGATTCAGTTCGGCCAAAGTAGCCGCTACGCCGTCCCCTGAGCTCCCGATTGCCCCCGTTCCGGTTACGGTAGTGATGACGCCCGTGGAAGCTGCGATCATGCGCACAACGTTGTTGCCGGTGTCTGCAATGTAGAGGTTTCCCGCGCCATCGAGAGCCACGCCTGACGGAGTACTCAGAGTCGCGCTGGCAGCCGGTCCGTTATCTCCCGTATACGTCGGATTGCCATTGCCTGCGATGGTCGATATAAGGCCTGTGGATGCCGCAACCTTGCGAACCCGATTGTGGAGGCTATCCGCGATATAGAGGTTACCAGCGCCGTCCAGAGTCACACTTGTGGGCAGATAGAGCGAAGCCAATGTGGCCGGATTGGCATCCAGCACCGAACCCTTGTAAATGCCGTCGCCGGCGACCACCAAGACGTTACCGGGAACCAGAACACCCAATCCGCCCAATCCTGCCCCTGACAGATATGCAGTACCCATGACTCTGTTATTGCTGTCGAGAAGAACCACTGCGCCCTCGCGCACGCCGGGAGCCGCGGGGGTGAACGTAACAGACTCAGTGCAGGTAGCGTCGAGGGCGAGCGTCGCATTTTCGCAGTTCAATGCGCCCGCGCCCTTGGCAAAATCGAGACCGGTCACGCCGAGTGTCAGCACTTCCACGTTGGCCACGGCGCCCGCGGCCCGCGCCGTGACGGTGACGTTTTGCCCGCCACTTACTGCGCCGACCGGTTGCGAGCCGAATTGGGATTGCGCCTGTGCACCCGTGTACGCGAGCAGAACAGCGGCAGAAATCAGCGTCCAGCTACGGATGATCCCGCTTGCAGACCGCGCGAGAGCCGCTGACGCCAGCTTTGCCGAGTTGTGGCCGCGCTTGCTCCGGTTCGTACCTTCCTGGGCTTCGTCAGCCGGGAAGGGGACAGAGCCGAGCTTTGCGCTTCCATCAAGCTCCACACTGGCGACTTGAACTGAAATGCAGCTCATGTGCAACTCCATAGAATTCCTCTTCTTACGTAGGGGAAATCGTTCTTTGTTCCCTTTTGAGCGTTGCGTATACTTGGTCATGGCACCGCCAGCTTTGTGGCGCAGGATGCCTTAGTTACGCAGGAGTATACTGTGCAAGCTGACCGGGGAAGCCAGCCTTAGAAGCTTTACACGCCAATGGCGTTCACAGCGGGAAGCTGTCTACGGAAACGGGAAAACTTCGCATCCCGCGCTTCGATCGATCTCCTCTTTCTTCTGTCTTGAATCTCTTGCGAATTGCAATTGAAGCCGACGGCTAGCGACGCTGCGCTGCGAGCCTGCTGCCCAACTGGGAAACGCCCTTCGCTGACTCCTCAAGAGCTTAGTACCCGCTTCATTCTCACGTCCATACAACGAATGAGCTAAACGGCACAGACTATCGAGGGGCAGGGTGCCATGCTGTCCTGATGTGCGATCATTGCGCATTTCGGGAAGGATGGCGATCTATCGCCGGCCTCCGCAGTGCTCGTACGGTCTGTCTATAGCCAGAACTCATGCAGGAAGAGGCCATCAAGTTGGATACTGTAGCCAAGCCGCACTTCGACAGCGCAATTTATCTTGCCACCGAAGGGACCGGACGAAAGATCGTTCGACTCAAGGCAAGGCAGGTTCTCTTTGCGCAGGGAAGCTCCGCCGATTCCGTGTTCTACATCCAGACCGGCAGAGCCAAACTTACGGTCCTATCCAAACGGGGCAAGGAAGCTACGGTCACTTTGCTGGCGGCCGGGGACTTTGTGGGCGAGGAAGCGATCACTGCGGAGGGCGCGCTTCGCATGGCCTCGGCTACCGCCATTGTCGCCTGCGTCGCGCTCAAGATTGGCCGAGAGCAGATGCTGCACGTACTGCACGAGGAACATCTGTTCTCTGCCTTTTTCCTGAACTTCATGCTGCTGCGGGGCATGAGAACGCAGGCGGATCTCATCGATCAGCTCTTCAACTCCAGCGAGAGGCGTCTGGCGCGGACGCTCTTGTTGATGGCGGAATTTGGCCAACCGGGCGAACCAGAGACGCTCATTCCAGCGGTAACGCAGGAAACTCTGGCAGAAATGATCGGGACCACGCGGTCGCGAGTCAGCTTCTTCATGAATCGCTTCAGAAAGCTCGGCTACATCGAATACAACGGACGCATTCGGGTGAACCGAGTGCTGCTCAATGTAGTTCTTCGTGATCGCCTGCCGGGAGAAAATGCTTCCAGGCCAGATATCCCCGATCCCCCGCCGAGTAAGAAACGAACTGCCAATCGAGCAAAGCTGCGCGGCCTGTCTACGCGGCCGAAGGAAAATGCTTTCCAGGTCTAGAAGCCGCGATCTGGGGTATTCGACAGCTAGATCTCTGACCGCGTAATTTCGTGTGTGGCGGTTGAGTGCTGTGGTATCCCACCCTAGGCGCAAAAACAGAGGCGCGCTGCCCAGAGGGCGCCTAGGTGGGGTGCCCTGTTCTGGTACAACAACAAGCGGTCAGGCGCCTAAAGTGAAAACTTTGAGCGCGGCAACCAGTTACACTGGTGACTGTGAAAGCCTCTGCCCATCACGTCCTGCCTAGCCGCAAAGAGTTTCTGGCGCTCGCCAAAGAGCACACACTTGTCCCTGTTTGCCGTACGCTGGCAGCGGACCTGGAAACGCCGGTCTCGGCCTTTTTGCGCGCAGCCTGGCCAGAGCGTGAGTGCTTCCTGCTAGAGTCGGTCGAGAACGGCGAGCAAGTGGGCCGGTACACCTTTATCGGGCTGACGCCGTTCAAGCGGATTGTGGCGCGCGGGCGCGAGATCGCCGTGACCGAAGGCAAGAAAGTCACCGAGTTCGAGGGCGACATTTTTGACGTGCTGCGGCGTGCGCTGAGCGGGCACAAGCCGGCGCGGCTTCCGGGCCTGCCACCGTTTACAGCAGGGGCGGTGGGCTTCTTGTCCTATGACGCAGTGCGCCAGATCGAGCGGCTGCCCGAGCTGGCCAAAGACGAGCTGGGTATTCCCGACGCCTGCCTGCTGTTCTTTGACGAGGTGCTGGCTTTCGACCACGTGCGCAAGGAGATCTGGCTGGTGGTGACGGCCGACGTAACCAAAGGCAAGCCTGCCGACGCCTACGACCGTGCCGTGGACCGGCTGGACAAGCTGGAGAAACGCTTGGCGCAGCCATTGCCCAAGCTGGCGGCGCAGCAGGCCAAGGGCAAGCTCAAGGTGCAGCGCCGCACGGCCAAAAAGGACTACTTGACTGCCGTGGCCCGCACCAAGGAGTACATCGCCGCCGGCGATATTTTTCAAGCCGTCCTGTCGCAACGGCTTGACCTGGAGCCCGGTGTCGACAGCTTCCAGGTCTACCGGTCGCTGCGCACCGTGAACCCCAGCCCCTACATGTACTTCCTGCGCTTTTCGCCGGAGGGTGCCCTTGGCGGGCGGGCAGACCAGTCTTCAAATTCCTCAAAAAAAAGGAAGGGATCGGGGATCATCGAGTTGGCGGGATCATCGCCGGAGCTGCTGGTGCGCGTACACAAGGGCAAGGTCGAGTACCGGCCCATCGCCGGAACCCGCCCGCGGGGCGCTACCGAGACTGAAGATCACGCGATGGCCGAGGAGATGCTCAACGACGACAAGGAGCGCGCCGAGCACGTGATGCTGGTGGACCTGGGCCGCAACGACGTGGGCCGGGTGAGCGAGTTCGGCTCGGTGAAGGTAGACCGGCTGATGTTTGTCGAGCGGTACTCGCACGTGATGCACATTGTGAGCGCCATCGAGGGCCGGCTCAAGCCGGAGCTAACTGCCGTCGATGCGTTGCGCGCATGTTTCCCCGCCGGCACGCTGAGCGGCGCACCCAAGGTGCGGGCCATGGAGATCATTGAGGAGCTGGAGCCGGCGCGGCGCGGAACCTATGGCGGCGCGGTGCTTTATGCGGACTTTTCCGGCAATCTGGATTCCTGCATCGCTATTCGCTCGATGCTGGCCATCGGCGGCAAGGGCTACGTACAGTCTGGCGCCGGGATTGTGGCCGACTCAGTGCCGGAACTGGAACACCAGGAATCGCTCAACAAGGCGCAGGCGGTGATTCGAGCCATTGAGCGGGCGCGAGAGCTGTAGGCGAGACGAGACCAGGGGCAGCCGGCTAAGGCTCGATCGTAGGTCATCAATGCTTTATGGGAGAGGATAAGACCGATGGGGCGGCAAGACTATTACGTGAACGGCGAGACGAAGAGAGAGTACGTTGTTCTAGCCTGGAAGGCTGCGTGCAATCTGCTGACCGAGTCGGGCGCGGCTGCACTCTGGATTGTAGGCCTAGATATGGGGAAGTTGAGGTACAGCAGTGACATTAAGTTCGCCGTCGGGGATGAGAATGCAAGACGATTCGCTAAAGGCGAGCAACTCAATATCAAAGGCAAGATTGTCAGATATTGTACCGAGCGAACGCTTCCGCGGATGGGTGAAAATGCGATTGTTCTTCTGATTCACCCAACGGCTGCCTTAATGAAAAAGGCAGATCAGATGCCGTTTTGTGCGGCATTGATTGTTGTCCCCTATTTCTTCAAGGATGTCCAGGCGTGGATTAACGCGTGCAAGCCTACGGACATCCTGCAATCGATGTCTTCTTGAAAGACATAGGCGCGTACACATCAGCCACCGATTGTGGCACAATAATGGACTGAATGGACGAACAATATGTTCAAAAAGATGGCTATTCCGGCGCTCTCGCTTGTCTTGGGGCTCTTGGTTGGAGGGGGCTCTATCGAATACGGCCATCGTCGCAGCGACTTGAAATCGAAGCAGGTGTTTGAACAACGAATTCGCTGTAAGACCCTTGCTGAAAGCTATGTACGTAAAGAATCGAACGACACGAATTACGTCCACCTCGAACAGGTTGGCTACAGCGCCAAAAGTAATAGCTGCTTCGCCGCTGTCACTACTTGGAGCGATCCCTACCGAGATTGGATATTGGTAGACCTACTCTCGGGCGAGTCAACTGATGTCGGAATATGCAATGAGCAACGCGACTGTGGGGGCGGAAACGATATGAAATATGCAGCGGATTTACGTGCTGCTTTCAAGATGTCAATCGACGGAACGGGGCCTCTTCCTGAGAGCGGTTCAAAACAATAGGTCGGGATACTCTTTCCGAGTCACTAGGTTCCCCAGACCTCGGTAGGACGAGGGATCTGAGGATCAAACAGTCGAGTACAAATGGCGGCTTGTAAAGAACTGCGTACACAAAATCGAAATGCGGGGTGAATGCCCCGCATTTCAATTCAGAGGGAGTTTCCGGCCGACAAATTCCATCACTTCAGTGACAGCAGCCAGCGGAGAAGAAGCCGCTTTACGCGGCTTCTTCTTTGACTTCTTCCTTCTTTGACTCTTCCAACTGCTTTTCCAGTTCGGCCCGCTTCTTGGCCTTGACGTCGTCGCGCTTCTGGCGCTTGGCATCCAGTTGCTTTTCGGCGCCGAGAAGTTCGATGAAGGCTTTTTCGGCCCCGTCGCCCTTTTGGAAGCCGGTGCGCACGATGCGCAGATAGCCGCCCTGGCGCTCGCCGTAGCGGGGGGCCACGGTATCGAAGAGCCGCTCGACGGACTGATCGGTCATGAGAAAGCTGAGGGCCTGACGGCGCGAATGAAGATCGCCCTTCTTGCCCAGGGTAATCATCTTCTCAACCAGTGGACGGACAGCCTTGGCCTTGGCCACGGTGGTCTCCACGCGGTCCTCGATGATGACGGACGTGACCAGGTTGCGCAACAGCGCGCGGCGGTGGCTGGTGTTGCGTCCGAGCTTGAATCCTGCATTGCGATGGCGCATGATGCTACTCTCTTTCGGAAGATTCCTTAGCTGTCAGCTCTCAGCCTTCAGCTTTCAGTTCTTTTCGTGCCGGGAACCGTGATTAGAAGTACGCGCGGTAGGTCTCCGAAGCAACTGAAAGCTGATAGCTGATAGCTGAAAGCTGTATTTAAAAGTTCTCAGTTTCAGTCGGCAACTGTAAATCGACCGAATCCAACGGCTCGTCCTCGTCGTCGTAGTGGCTATAGCTGGCAGCCAGCGCGGCGGCGGGCGGAATGCTCGTGGGCCCTGGGACCGCGTTGCCGTGATCGTCGATCTTCATGCCCAGCGAGAGGCCCATCTGCGCGAGGATTTCCTTGATCTCGTTCAAGCTCTTGCGGCCGAAGTTCTTGGTCTTGAGCATCTCTGCTTCGGTCTTCTGCACCAGCTCGCCGATGGACTGAATGTTGGCGTTCTTGAGGCAGTTGTAGCTGCGGACCGAAAGCTCCAACTCTTCGACAGAGCGGTTGAGGTTGTCGTTGCGCAGCAGGGTGCGGCCTTCTTCGCCACGGCCCTCGGCCTCGATTTCCTCCTCGAAATTGATGAAGATGTTCATGTGGTCTTTGAGCAGCTTTGCGGCCAGACCGACTGCGTCTGCGGGATACACAGCTCCGTTGGTCCACACTTCCAGGGTCAGCTTGTCATAGTCGGTGATCTGGCCCAGACGAGCGGCCTCGACGACATAGTTGACGCGGCGGACGGGGGAGTGGACTGAATCCACAGGGATGAACCCAAGCCCGAGGTCTGCGTCGAAGTTCTTGTCGGCTGAAATATAGCCGCGCCCACGCTTGAGGCGCATTTCCATATCCAGCTTGCCACCTTCAGAGAGGGTGGCAATGTAAATGTTCTTGTCCAGAATTTCCACGTCGCCGTCGGCTTCGATCATGCCGGAGGTCACGACGCCGGGCTGGTCGGCGCGCAGATAAAGCGCCTTGGAGCCATCGCCCGACAGCTTGAACGGGACCTGTTTGAGGTTCAGGATGATGTCGGTGGCATCCTCGACCACGCCGCCGATGGATTGGAACTCGTGGAGTACGCCCTCGATGCGAATGGCGGTTACAGCGGCGCCCTCGATGGAACTGAGCAGGGTGCGGCGCAATGCGTTGCCGATGGTGGTGCCGAAGCCGCGCTCAAAGGGCTGAGCGCTGAACTTCCCAAATGTGTCGCTGAGCGTCTCGGCATCAACTGCCAGGCGCTTCGGCTTCTGAAATCCTCTCCAAAGCATATCGTTGTCTCGTTTCCCGCTCGGCGTGTACGTCGCGATGCATTTTGCGGCGGCCGGGCAAGTTCTCCTTCGTTTGGGATTCAGAGATCAGAGATCAGAGATCAGGGGTCAGTTCACGCTCATATTGCCAGCGTGATTTTAACTGATCTCTGATCTCCGACCCCTGATTCCCGTGCTACTTACTTGCTGTACAGTTCGACGATCAACTGCTCGTTGATCGGCAGGTTGATGTCCTTGCGCTTGGGCAGAGCGAGCACGCGGCCGGTGAGGGTATCGAAGTTCATCTCAAGCCATGTGGGAACCGGGCTTTGCGATGCGAACTGCGCGCCCTGCTCCACGATCAACAGCTTCTTCGCATTCTCGCGGATGGCGATTTCGTCGCCCGCGTTCACCTGGTAGGAGGGAATGTTGACCTTGCGGCCGTTGACCGTGACATGGCCGTGGCGAACGACCTGGCGAGCCTGACGGCGCGAGATGGCAAAGCCCAGACGGAAAGCCACATTGTCCAGACGGCGCTCCAACTGCTGGATCAGCAACTCGCCGGTGACGCCGGCCGCGCGGTTGGCCTTCTCGTAGTACTCGCGGAATTGGCCTTCCAGGGTGAAGTACATGCGCTTGGCCTTCTGCTTTTCATGCAGTTGCAGGCCGTAGCCTACGATCTTGGCCTTGCGATCCTTACCGTGCATGCCGGGAGCGAAGTTGCGCTTCTCCAGCGGGCAACGGTCCGAGGTGCATTTGGTGCCCTTCAAAAAGAGCTTGGTGCCTTCGCGACGGCAAAGGCGGCAGACTGCTCCTGTATAACGAGCCATTTCTTCTCCTGACTTCGGATGACGGCCGGTTTACGTGTCCTGAGGACATTTCGTCCCGGCCCGGTTGTTCTTGGGGGACGTAGGGACTAGGGACTGAGGGACTAACAAAGCAGTCCTGCAAAATCTAGTCCCTAAGTCCCTAGTCCCTGTCGCGTCTTAGACGCGACGTCTCTTCGGCGGACGGCAGCCGTTGTGCGGCACTGGTGTCACGTCGCGGATGGAGCGCACCTCGACCCCGGCCGCAGCCAGAGCGCGGATAGCCGACTCACGGCCCGAACCAGGACCGGAGACCCGCACTTCCACAGCGCGAAGACCGTGATCGCGCGCCATGCTGGCCGCGTTTGAGGCTGCCTGCTGCGCCGCGAAGGGCGTGCCCTTGCGCGAACCGCGGAAACCCAGCGACCCTGAACTCTTCCAGCTCAGCGTGTTGCCAACCTGGTCGGTGATGGTCACAATGGTGTTGTTGAAAGTGGCTTGAACGTAGGCGATGCCAAACGGCACATTCTTGCGTTCGCGCTTCTTGAACTTCTTGTTTTTGCCTGCTTTGCCGGCTCCAGTTTTGCCGGCTCCCGCCTTCTGCTCTGGTTTCGCCATTAGGTTTTACCCGTCGCTTTCTTCTTGCCGGCCACTGTGCCCTTGCGCGGGCCCTTGCGGGTGCGGGCGTTGGTGTGGGTACGCTGGCCGTGAACCGGCAACGAACGCCGGTGACGGGTACCGCGGTAGCTTTGGATGTCGATGAGGCGCTTGATGTGCATCTGGACGTCCTTGCGCAGGTCGCCCTCTACATTTCCTTCGTCCTCAATCACCTGGCGGATGCGGTTTACCTCGTCTTCGCCAAGATCCTGGACCTTCTTGAAGGGATCGACGTTCGCCTTCTCCAGAATCTTGTGCGCACGGGGATCCCCGATGCCAAAGATGTATGTAAGCGCGATCCGAGCCTGCTTGTTGCGGGGCAGATCGACGCCAGCAATACGTGCCATTCGAATTCCTTTGCCGCTTCAGGTTGTGTGCCCCCGGCCTCAGCCGGTTCGCACGGGTTGTGCGGTTTGTCTCCAGAGGTTCAACGCAAGCCTTGACTCAGGCTAACTAGCCTCTTGCCGGGGACTAAGGGACTAGGGAATAGGGACTAACACGCTACTTCTTGTCAAGTTTCTTCAGTCCCTGGTCCCTTAGTCCCTAGTCCCTAGTCCCTTTCGTGGAGCGTTCCGCGTCTGCCAGTCTCTACTAGCCCTGGCGCTGCTTGTGCTTTGCGTTTTCGCAGATCACCCGAACCACCCCACGGCGGGTGATGACCTTGCACTTGACGCAAATCTTTTTTACAGATGCTCGGACTTTCATTTTTTACTGCCCTTCTCCGCGCAGTCTTTCCCTGTGCGGGTGATCAAAAAACCTACTTGTAGCGGTAGACGATCCGTCCGCGATTCAGGTCGTAGGGACTCAACTCCACGGCCACGCGGTCACCGGGAAGAATGCGGATGAAGTTCTTGCGCATCCGTCCAGAGACATGGGTCAGCACCTCGTGATTGTTCTCGAGCTTGACCTTGAACATGGCGTTGGGCAGCGTTTCGGTGACCACCGCCATTACCTCAATCGCATCTTCCTTCGACAAACCGTATCCCGCTTCCGCCGGCCCGCTCTTGCGCTACCGGCCTGTTATCCCGAGCGTGCTACTCGGTCAGAATTCTCGCTCCGGTTGCGGTCACCGCCACCGTGTGCTCAAAATGAGCGCTCATACTTCCGTCCGCGGCCACCGCCGTCCAGCCGTCGCCCAGAACCTTTACTTCCGCCTTGCCGGCATTGACCATCGGTTCGATGGCAATCACCATTCCGGCCTTCAGCTTCATTCCCCGGCCCCGCTGGCCAAAGTTCGGCACCTGCGGCTCTTCGTGCATGTGGACACCGATGCCATGGCCCACAAAATCGCGCACCACAGAAAACCCCTCGGCCTCGACCACCGCTTGCACAGCGGCCCCCACATCGCCCAGCGTTGCTCCCGGCCGAACGACCGCGATGCCCGCATTGAGCGAAGCTTCCGTCACGGATAACAACCGGGCGGCATTCGCATCGATTGCGCCCACCGGCACCGTGATGGCTGCATCGCCATAGTAGCCGTCTACCACTGCCCCAAAATCCAGCGAAACGATGTCCCCTTCTTTCAGGACTCGCTTTGACGACGGTATGCCGTGGACCACCTCACTGTTGATTGAAGCGCACAGCACACACGGGTAACCGTGATATCCCTTGAAGGCGGCCTTGACTCCCAGTTCAGCGAGCCGCGCTTCAGCGGCCTTCTCTAGATCGAGAGTCGTGGCGCCCGGCTTGACGTGGCCGCGCACCAATTCAAGCACCTCGCGGACTACTTTGCCCGCACGGCGCATCTTCTCGATCTCTTGGGACGACTTAATGACAACCGCCAACCGGCTTACCCAACTTTCAAATTCAACTGACAGCTTACAGCCGCCTTTTTCCACTCGGCAGGCCTGTTAGCTGTCAGTTCACTTCTCTCATGCACAGGCCCGCCGTTCGGCTGCGCTACTTCCGCAACCGTTCGACGGCGGCAACGATTCCAGACGCGATCTCATCGATCGGCCCAGATCCATCCACTTCCGCAAAACGTCCCAGAGCCCGGTAGTGTTCGACAACCGGCGCGGTCAAGGCTACGTAGGCGCGCATGCGCTCCGCGAAGACTTTTTCCGTGTCGTCGGCTCGCTGGACTAAGGCCGCGCCCTCAACATCACAAAAACCAGCCCGCTTCGGCGGTTTGCCGTGGATGTTGTAGATGGTTTGGCAGACAGGACAATTCCTGCGCCCCGTAATCCGGCGCAGTAATCGATTATAATCCACTTGGATACTGACGGCAATCACAGGCAGAGCCTCTACGCCTCCGCACGTCTGGGCCTGTGCGGCCAGCCGGCCGTCAAGCCAGCCGGCTTGTCCCAGAGTCCGCGGAAAGCCGTCCAGGATATATCCTTTGCAGATGTCCGGCGCTTTCAGGCGCACCGCCACCATCTCATCCACCAACGAATCCGGGACCAGTTCACCGCGTCCCATGATCTCTTTGGCTTCCCGGCCCAGTTGCGTACCCTGAGCCACATTGGCGCGCAACAGGTCGCCGGTGGAAATCTGCGGAATGGACCACAGTTTCACCAGCTCCTGGGCCTGGGTTCCCTTGCCCACGCCCGGCGCGCCCAATAAGAGAATCGGGCCGGGGAGGATCTTCCGACCCGTTTCCCGGCCCTGCTCGACTTCCGTACTAGATGAAAACATTACCAGGTTTTCCTTCCGCGGATGCGACCGGAGCGCGGGGAAAAGCCGTCATAGTGCCTCATGATCAGCTGCGATTCGATCTGGTTGACCGTATCCATGGCCACACCCACGACAATGAGAAGTGAAGTGCCGCCAAAGTAGAAGTTGACCCCCATACCATGCGTGACCCAGTTTGGCAGTTGCTCAAAGAACGGGCCGACGAGCCACAGCTTGTCAAGGCGGATGCCCGAAATCAGGAATGTGGGCACCAGCGAGATCAGAATCAGGTAACCTGCGCCCACCAGCGTAATGCGGGTGAGTATGTCGTTGATAAAGTCGGAGGTACGCTTGCCGGGCCGGATGCCGGGGATGAACGACCCCGACTTGCGGAAGTTGTCGGCGATGTCGTCCGGCTTCATCACGATGGAAATATAGAAGTAGGCAAAGAAAATGATGCCCAGGATGTACAGCAGCTCGTACCAAGGGTAACCGGGCTGGAGGGCCGCGACGATGGGCTGGAGAAGGCGATTGTTCTGCACCCACTCCACCTGCGAAAACAGCATGGGAGCCGAGAGAATGGAGCTGGCGAAGATTACCGGCATCACGCCGCCGGAATTCACCTTGAGGGGCAGATGGCTGGATTGCCCACCCATCATGCGCCGGCCCACGATGCGCCGGGCGCTCTGAATGGGAATGCGCCGCTCGCTGCGCTCGACAAAGACGATGAAAGCCACAATGCCCGCCATGGCCGCCACCAGGATCAGTACAACGATGAACGTGAGCGAACCCCAGGCGTTGGTCTGGATCTTCTGGATCAGTTCGCCGACGCCGCGAGGCAGGCCAGCGACAATTCCGGTGAAAATCAGCAGGCTCATGCCGTTGCCAATGCCGCGGTCGGTAATCTGCTCACCCAGCCACATGATGAAGGCCGTGCCTGTGGTCAGCGTGAGAACCGTCATCAGGATGAACCCGATGCCGGGGTGCAACACCAAGCCTTGCTTGGTGAGAATGGCCGCGATCCCAATCGACTGTAAAGCGCCCAGTACGACGGTCACATAACGGGTCCACTGGGTAATCTTCCGCCGGCCCAGCTCGCCTTCTTTTTGGATGCGCGCCAGAGGCTCATAGACCACAGTAAGAAGCTGGAAGATGATGGAGGCCGTGATGTACGGCATGATGCCGAGGGCAAACACAGTCATCCGGCGCAAGTTGCCGCCGCCAAAGAGATCCATCAGCCCCAAGGCCGATCCGCTCTGCTGGTTAAAGAGCTGTGCCAGCATGGGGCCGTTCACGCCCGGTGTAGGAATGTGAGAGCCGAGCCGGTATACCGCCAAAATGCCGAGCGTGAAGAGAACCCGCTTGCGCAGGTCGGGAATCCGGAAGATATTGAGAAATTTCTCAAGCATGATTGGTTTTCCGCTTCAGGGCGTTTTTCGCCACTCGAATCTCTGACACAGATTATCTTACCCGCGATTGAACGGCGTTGTGTCCTGCCTCACACCTTAATAGGGGGTCTGGGCGCCCCAGGTCTCGATTCCGGGACCTGGGAAACAAACCCCAAATGCGCAGGACAAGGCCACTTACGCCGCAGCCGGAGCCGCTGGAGCGCCAAGCACCACAGCTTTGCCGCCCGCCTTTTCGATCTTCTCGACGGCCGATTTTGAAAACTTGTGCGCGTGGATGGTGATCGCCGAGGTGAGTTCGCCGGAGCCGAGAATCTTGATCAGCGCCTTTTTGCTCGAAGCCAACCCCAGCTTCTTGTAGTCTTCCAGCGCGATCTCGCCGACCGGCCGGCTGGCGATGGTCTCCGCAATCCGGTCCAGGTTGACCACCGTGTACTCGGTGCGGAAGATGTTGGTGAAGCCGCGCTTGGGCAGACGGCGATGCAGCGGCATCTGGCCGCCCTCAAAGCCGCGCATCAGGCTGAAGCCGGAGCGCGAACCCTGGCCTTTGTGGCCGCGGGCCGATGTCTTGCCCATGCCGGATCCCATACCCCGGCCCACGCGCTTGCGCCCCGTGTTTGCTTTCCTGGGCGCGCGCAAATTCGATAGATTCTTTGCCATGATTTCCTCGCTGTAGCGCCGGGGGAGCTTGGTACTCCGCCGACTCGCGTTGTGTAGCAGTGAATGAGTGAAGAAGTGAAGGAGTGAAAAAGTGAAGGAAATCACTTGTTCACTCATTCACTCTTTCACTGGTTCACTGGTTCACTGGTTTTCCAGTATCCGAACCAGATGCGGAATGGCCTTGACCATGCCGCGGATCGACTGGTTATCCACGCGCTCGACGATCTGGTTGAGCCGCGTAAAGCCCAGCCCCTTGACGACTGCCTTGTGCTTGGCGGGCGTGGAGTTCTTGGAGCGGTAATATTCAATGCGAATCATCTTTGTCTCCGCCATGGGTTACAGCTCCTCCACGGACTTGCCGCGCATGCTGGCCACCTCGGCACGATCGCGCAACTGCACCAGCGCGTTGAACGTGGCCTTGACGACGTTGTGCGGATTCGGCGAGCCCAGGCTCTTGGTCAGCACATTTTGCACGCCAACCGAAGTCATGACCGCGCGCACCGCACCGCCGGCAATGACGCCTGTACCTTCGGGGGCCGGCTTCAGCAGTACTTGCCCGGCGCCGAAACGGCCCAGGACAAGATGCGGAATCGTGGTATCGGTCATGTTGACCCGAATCAGATTCTTCTTGGCCGCCTCGATCCCCTTGCGAATCGCCTGGGGAACCTCCTTGGCCTTGCCTGAACCGTGGCCCACCACGCCTGCGGCGGCGTCGCCCACTACGACCAGTGCGGCAAACGACATGTTCTTGCCACCCTTAACCACCTTGGTCACGCGATTGATGGCCACCACCTGATCCTTCAGGTTGTATTGGTTGGCATCGAGTTTCTTCTTCAAGATCGTCATTGCTCTCTCTTCTCCAGTGGACAGTGGCCAGTGAACAGTGGTCAGCTGCCCCGGTTCACACGCGCCATGCGTCTTTTACTGTTCACTGTTCGCTGTCAACTGTTCACTGCTCTTAAAACTCCAAACCTGCCTGGCGGGCAGCATCGGCCAGCGCTTTGATCCGGCCGTGATAGAGGTAGCCGCCGCGATCGAAGACCACCTTCCTGACACCCTTTTCCAACGCCTTCTCCGCCACAGCCTTGCCGATCTCCTTGGCTGCCGCGACGTTGCCGCCGGTCTTGAGTTTCAGGGATAGCGTCGAGGCGGAAGCCAGCGTCTCGCCTCTCTGGTCGTCGATCACCTGTGCGTAAATGTGTCCCAGCGAGCGGTAGACGTTCAGCCGCGGCCGCGCGCCCGTACCTGCCATCTTGCGGCGGATGCGATCGTGAATGCGCTGGCGGATTGCGTTCCTCTTGGTCTGCGTAATCATGGTTTCCCGTTCCTATTGGCGGAGCTGCACGGCAGCTCCGTTCGGTTGATTTAGGGGTTAGGGATTAGGGGTTAGGGATTAGTTCATCGTCCCGCTACTTATCGGGTCGACTAACCCCTAATCCCTGTTCCCTAATCCCTGCCTTCCTTACTTCGCGCCCGTCTTGCCGGCCTTCTTCTTCAACTTCTCGTCCGAGTAGCGTACGCCCTTGTTCTTGTACGGGTCTGGCTTGCGCAGCGAGCGCATATCAGCAGCAACCTGGCCCACCTTCTGCCGGTCGATGCCGGAAACGATCAGGTGTGTCATCTTGGGATCGACGCTCACCTCGATGCCCGAAGGCAGCGGGACCTCGATCTGGTGAGAATAGCCCAGCGTGAACACCACCGTGCCCTTTCCCTTCATCTCGGCGCGATAGCCGATGCCCACAATGTCCAGCTCGCGCTTCCAGCCCGTGGTTACACCATAAACAGCGTTATAGACCAACGCCCTGGTGAGCCCATGCACAGCCGCGTTCTTATCCGAATCGCGCTCGACATGCAGTTCCGCCCCGACTGTTTTGAGGGTAATGCCCTCGGCGATCAGCGCCGAAACCTTGCCCTTGGGCCCCTCGACCAGCACGGTATTGCCCTCGACCTTATACTTGACGCCCGCGGGCAGCGGGATCGGCTTCTTTCCAATGCGCGACATCGTTTCAATCCTTCTTGTGGCTTGCGAGTCCCGAAAAGCAGCTTTCAGCTATCAGCCTTCAGCCAGCGCTTTCGTTCCACTGCAGCCGGTAAAACAGTGATCAGTGGACAGTGATCAGTGAACAGTTTTTGCTGATCACAGACCACTGACAACTGTCGTTACCACACTTCGCAGAGCAGCTCGCCGCCAACGCCCTCGCGGCGCGCCTGACGGCCGGTCATTACGCCCTTGGGCGTGGTCATGATCGAGATGCCGAGGCCACCCTGGACGCGCTTGATCTCGTCGCGACCGATGTAAACCCGGCAGCCGGGACGCGAGATGCGCGCCAGGTCGCGGATAGCAGCTTCCGTGCCGCCGTACTTCAGGTACACGCGCAGCACCAGCTTGCCTTCTTCTTCCTGCGTCTTGTAGTTGGAGATATACCCCTCCTCCTTGAGGATGCGGGCAATCTCGGTCTTAAGCTTCGAAGCCGGTACATCCAGCTTCTGATGACGCGCCCGGATTGCATTCCGGATCCGCGCCAGAAAATCTGCTACTGGGTCGGTCAGACTCATTCCTTCTCCTTCATTCCCCGTTCGCTCCCGGTCTCACTTCTCAGGGAGAACCAGCGGGAATGTCCCTACAGTGTTCAGTAAACAGTGTGCAGTGGACAGTAAAGACCGTTTAGTTTTTACTGCAGCGGCCAGTTCAAGCACGAACGAACTGACCACCAATCACTGACAACTATCTTGCTACCAGCTCGACTTCACGACGCCGGGGATTTCACCCTTGAGCGCCAGAGCGCGGAAACACAAGCGGCAGACGCCAAACTTGCGCAGGAACCCGCGCGGCCGTCCGCAAAGCTGGCACCGGTTGTGCTTGCGGCAGCTGAACTTCGGCTTCCGCGCGTCTTTCACCCTTTTTGCAGTGGTTGCCATAAATCCTCAAATCCCCTTCACGCGCCCTAGGCGCCCTGCCGGAACGGCATCCCGAAGCGCTTCAGCAGCGCCCGCGCCTGGTTGTCGTCTTTCGCCGTCGTCACTATCGTGATGTTCATGCCCTTCAGCTTCTCCACCTTTGAGTAATCGATCTCAGGGAAGATCAACTGGTCGCGCAAGCCGAGCGTGTAGTTGCCGCGCCCGTCAAAGCTCTTCGTCGAAACGCCGCGGAAGTCGCGAACGCGCGGCAGCGCCGTCGAGATCAGCCTGTCAAGAAATTCATAGGCCTTCTCGTTGCGCAAGGTCACCATCGCGCCGATCGACATGCCAGCCCTCACCTTGAAAGCCGCAATCGACTTCTTCGCCTTCGTGGTCACAGGCTTCTGCCCGGTGATCATCATCAGATCGGCAACCAGCGGGTCCAGCAGCTTGGTATTCTGCGTCGCCTCGCCCAATCCCATGTTGACGACGATCTTTTCCAGTTCCGGCACCGCCATCGCATTCTCAAGTCCCAGCTCCTTTTGCAGAGCCTGCTTGATCTCTTTGTGATACTTCTCTTTCAGCCTTGCCGCCATTTTGCTTTGCTCTCTCTCTTCCGGCTCCCGGAGTGGCTCGCTTCTTGCGGCCGTTTACCGTTACGGAAGTGCTTGCCGCACGGGCGGAATTTCGCTCATTCCGTGCCGGCTCTGGTTGCCCAGTGAACGATTCACTTCTTCACTCGTTCACTTCTTCACTGCATTTCCTACTTCTTGGTCGCCAGCGGCTGCCCGCACTTCTTGCAGACCCGCACCTTGGTATCGCCCTCGACCTTGTAGCCCACGCGTACCGGCCCGCAGTTGGGGCAGACCAGCATGACGTTGGAGACATTGATAGGCGATTCCTGCTCGGCGATGCCACCCTTGGTCCGCTGCCCCTGCTTGCTGGAAACCGTCTTCTTGACTACCCGCACATGCTCCACAAGCACAGTGCCCTTGTCAGGGAAGACGCGCAGCACGCGGCCCGTCTTGCCGCGGTCCGAGCCCGTGAGGACTTTGACCGTATCGTTGCGATGAATATTCAAACTCGGCATCTTCTCTCCAAATGCAGGGTCAGGGATCAGAGATCAGGGGTCAGAAAAAACCCGCGATTCCAAACTTGCTGAACGCCCGTTAAACTCTGTTCCCTGAACCCTAAACCTGATCCTTGTCCTTACACCACTTCGGGGGCGAGCGACACGATCTTCAGAAACTTCTTCTCGCGCAACTCGCGGGCTACCGGCCCAAAGACGCGCGTCCCTACCGGCTCGCGATCGTCGTTGATCACCACTGCCGCGTTCTCGTCAAAGCGGATATAGGTGCCATCGCGCCTCCGGTACTCCTTGCGGGTGCGAACAATGACCGCCTTCACCACTTTGCCCTTCTTGATGGTGCCGTCGGGCGAGGCTTCCTTCACCGCGGCGGTTACCACATCGCCGAGGCCGGCCTTCTTGCCCAGCCCTCCGCCCAGGGGCAGAATCACTTGCAGCTTGCGCGCGCCAGAGTTGTCGGCTACCGCGAGCATGGTTCTCATTTGCACAGCCATGGGTTCTTCTCCTTACCTTGCTCGCCTTAGTTGGCAACCTTGACGGCCGCGTCCTCAATCTGGCCCAGCGATGAACGCCGGACGATCTCCTCAAGCGACCACCGCTTGAGCTTGCTCAAGGGGCGGGTCTCGCGGATTCGCACCACGTCGCCCATGCGCGCCGAACTCTGCTCGTCGTGGGCATAAAACTTCTTGGTCGAGCGCACGATGCGCTTGTACTTGGGGTGAGCCTTGCGCATCTCGACCTCGACCACGATGGTCTTCTGCATCTTGGTCGAAACCACCTGGCCAACCTTCTCATTACGCCGCGCGCCTGCTGCCGCCGGCGCCTGCACTGCCTCTGTCGTCGCCGTCATTTAGCGGGCTCCCTTCTTGCCGGTCGCGGCCGGAGCCGCATCGGCGGCTGCGCCGCGAATGCCCAGCTCACGCTCGCGGGCCACGGTCTTGATTTGTGCGATCTCCTTGCGCAACTGCTGGAGCTTTTTCACTCCTTCGTTCGGCTGCAACGAGACCTGAAAGCGAATCCTGAAAAGCTGCTCAGAGGCTGTCTTCTCCTGGTGAGCCAGTTCTTCGTCGCTCAAACTGCGAATCTTTTCGAGTTCCATCTTTGCTTCTCTCTCCGGCGCTCAGCGTCCCTTTTTCAAGGCGCGCCGTGCGTCAAACTTCAACCCCTAGCCTACTTGGCCGCGGCTACGATTTTCTCGGCGCCCGGACGCATCACGAACTTGGTCCTGAGCGGCAGCTTGTTCGACGCCAGACGCATGGCCTCTTGCGCAACCTCCGGAGCAACACCCTCCATCTCGAAGAGGATCTTGCCCGGCCGCACCACAGCGACCCAGTGGTCAAGCGCGCCCTTGCCCGAACCCATGCGGACTTCGGCCGGCTTCTTGGTGATCGGCTTATCCGGGAACAGGCGCAGCCAGATCTTGCCGCCGCGCTTGATGAAACGGGTCATGGCAATACGGCTGGCCTCGATCTGCCGGTCGGTGATGTAACCGCACTCCAGCACCTTCAACCCGTACTCCCCGAATGACAGGGAAGAGCCGCGCCACGCCTTGCCGCGCCGTTTGCCCTTCTGCTGCTTGCGGTACTTCACCTTCTTTGGCATCAACATAGCGAAATCCTCGAAAACCAGGGATCAGGGGTCAGGGATCAGAGATCAGCTTTTGATCCCCGCCCCGGCTTGCATCCCGGGCCGCTTGCAACAAATCCTAGAAAACAATCTGTCTCAGAGCCGGCGGCCGGGGACTGATCCCTGACCCCTGATCCCTGATCCCTGCTCTTAAAACGCCGTCTTACCCACCGTCGGCGCCTGACGGCGCTTCTGCTCGTAGATGTCGCCGCGATAGATCCAGGTCTTCACGCCGATCACTCCGTAGGTCGTGTGCGCCTCAGTGAACCCATAGTCGATATCGGCCCTGAGCGTGTGCAGCGGCAACCGCCCCTGCAGGTACCACTCCGAGCGCGCGATCTCGTTGCCGTTCAACCGGCCAGAAACACGCACCTTGATTCCCTTGCAACCGAAACGCAGCGCCGAGTCCACGCTCTTGCGCATGGCGCGGCGGAAGCTGACGCGCTTCTCCAGTTGCAGGGCAATGTTCTCCGAGACCAACTGGGCGTCCAGCTCCGGCTTGTTCACCTCGATGATGTCGATGAACACGTCGCGGTTGGTGCGCTTGCCCAGCTCCGTCTTGAGCTTCTCGATCTCCGCACCCTTGCGGCCAATCACGATGCCCGGCCGCGCGGTGCGGATCAGGAACCGCAGCTTATTGCCCGGCCGCTCGATCTCGACCGAACTGACGCCCGCAGCCTTCAACTTTTCGCGGAGCTCAGCCTTGAGCTTCACGTCCTCGACCAGGAGCTTGTCATAGTCGCGCTCAGAGAACCAGCGCGAACGCCACGGCTTGTTCACTCCCAGCCGGAATCCGTAAGGATGGACTTTCTGTCCCATGCTTTCCTCTCAAAACCCTCTAGGCCTTCTTGCCGGCCTTCTTGGTTACCTTGCCGGCCGCCTTCGGCTCGTCAACTTTTGTCACCAGACCCGCTGCTGCCGGGCGCTCGGCCACGGCAAGAACAATGTGCGTCAGCCTGCGCTGATAGCGGAAGGCCCGTCCCATCGGAGCCGGCCGGATGCGTTTCATGCGCGGTCCATCGTTGGCCAGGGCCAGCTTGACGTAAAGGTTGTCCACGTCAATGTCCAGGCCCTGCTCGCCAGACAGATACTTGGCGTTATCCACCGCCGAGGTCAACAGCTTATGAATCACCGGAGCGATGCGCTTCTTGGTGAAGGCCGCTACTGTGAGCGCCTCTTCAACCCCCCGGCCCTTGATCAGGTCGAGCACCAGCCGCGCCTTTTGCGGCGACACGCGCTGGAACTTGGCTTCGGCCCGGAATTCCTTTGTCTCGACTGCCATTGTCTCTTCCTCAATCTTCTCGCTGACAGCTCAGTGAACTGACCACTGATCACTGTCTACTGTTCACTGCATTTTCTACCGCGGCTTGGCGCCGGTCTCGGCGGCCTTGCTGCCCCCGGTGTGCCCCTTGAACGTGCGCGTCGGCGCAAACTCGCCCAGCTTGTGGCCCACCATGTTTTCAGTCACGTAGACCGGAACAAACTTCTTGCCGTTGTGGACGGCGATCGTGTGGCCCACAAACTCGGGGAAGATCGTCGAGCGCCGCGACCAGGTTTTCACTACTTTCTTGTCGTTGGCCTGGTTGAGCACCTCGATCTTTACGGTCAGGTGCGCATCTACAAACGGGCCCTTCTTTGTCGAACGTGCCATAAACTCTGCTCCTAGCTTCCAGCTCTTAGCCTCTAGCTCTTTTCTTGCCCAAGCTAACGGCTCAGCTATTGCCTCAATCTTCTTGTTCCGCATTGTAGCTAGAAGCTAAAGGCTAATAGCTGGCGGCTGCTCTTACTTCGCCCGGCGGCTGACGATAAATGCATCAGTCCGCTTATTGTTGCGCGTCTTGTATCCGCGCGTCGGCTGGCCCCATGGGGTCACCGGATGACGGCCGCCCGAGGTCTTGCCCTCACCGCCGCCGTGCGGGTGATCCACTGGATTCATGACGACGCCGCGATTGGCAGGGCGGATGCCCTTCCAGCGGTTGCGTCCCGCTTTGCCGATCGACACATTCTCATGATCCGTATTGCCCACCTGGCCAATCGTCGCCAGGCACTCGACAAGCACCTTGCGGGTCTCGCCCGAGGGCAGCTTCAAGAGGGCGTAATCGCCTTCCTTGGCCACAAGTTGCGCCTGCGTTCCGGCCGAACGAGCCATCTGCGCACCCTTGCCCGGACGCAATTCAATGGCGTGAACCGTGGTGCCGGAAGGAATATTCTTCAGCGGCAGCGCGTTCCCAATCAGGATGTCCGCATCCGGACCCGAGGTCACCGTCGCGCCCACCTTGAGGCCGACCGGCTGCAGGATGTAGCGCTTTTCGCCGTCCGCGTAATGCACCAGAGCGATACGCGCAGAACGGTTCGGATCGTATTCAATCGTCGCCACGCGCCCAGGAATTCCGTACTTGTCGCGCTTGAAGTCGATCAGCCGCAGCATCTGCTTGTGGCCGCCGCCCTGGTGGCGGATGGTCAGGTCACCCTTGTTGCGGCGTCCGCCCGTGCGCTGCTTGACCGCCAGAAGCGGCTTGTGCGGCGTATCCGTCGTCAGGTCGTCGTTCACCAGCGATGTCTGGAATCGCAGCGTCGGGGTTATCGGTCTGTATGTCTTGATTGGCATCGTCTTTGTCCTTGACGAGCTGCTAGCATCTAGCCGCTAGCTCCTAGCCCATCCTGCTTAACAAACTTCTTTGTCTAACCTTCCAACTCCCTGCTTTGTTCCGGCACTGCCGGAGCTAAGAACCAGGAGCCAGCAGCTAAAAGCTGCCTTAAAGATTGCTCACGTACTCGGGCAGCTTCTGGCCGGCCTTCAACCGGACATAAGCCTTCTTCCAGTCCGGGCGGAAACCCGCAAACTTGCCCCTGCGACGCTCCTTGCCGACTACATTAGCGGTCCGAACCGCGGAAACCTTCACCTTGAAAAGGCTCTCGACAGCCTGCTTGACCTCAGTCTTGGTGGCCTCGGGGGCAACGTCGAACACCAGCGTCCCCTCGGTCTCCTTCACGCTCAAACCCTTTTCGGTAATCAGCGGGCGGCGAATCACGGTATAAAGTGTGGGCATTACGCTGCCTCCGTGTGTGCGGCGAACTTGCGTTTCGACGCATTCTTCTCGAGCATTTCGGTGATCTGCTCGATGGCGGCCGTCGAGAAGATGGCACGCTCATAGCGCAGCAGATCGTAGGGGTGAACTTCGTTGTTGAGCACCAACTCCACGCCTTCCAGGTTGCGCGCGCCCAGAAGCAGCGCCTGTGAGAGCGTCTTGCCGTTCTCCACGATCAGAGCCGTGCGGGTTACGTTCAGCTTGTCCAGCGCCGCCCGGTAGAGCTTGGTTTTGCCTTCAGCCAATTCCAACGAATCGACCACCGTCAGCTTGCCGTCCGCCAGCTTCGAGGCCAGGGCCGAGCGCAACGCGCCCAGCAGCTTCTTGCGCGGGAACGCGTAGTCGTAGCTGCGCGGCTGGGGTCCATGCACCGTGTAGCCATGACGCCACAGAGGCGAACGCACCGAGCCGATACGAGCCCGGCCCGTGCCCTTCTGCTTCCACAACTTCTTGCCGGAACCGGCAACTTCGGTGCGGCTCTTGGTCTTATGTGTGCCCTGGCGTAGTGAAGCGCGGTAGTGCTTCACCGCCTCCCAGAGCAGAGCCTCGTTCACCTGATCGGGCGCAAACAGCGCGTCCGCCAGCTCGATCGAGCCCACCTTCTCACCGTTCAAATTCAGTACATCCACGTTTGCCATCGTCTTCTTCTTCTGCCGGCGATCCTGCTTGCCGGCGTTCAATGTCTTGCGCCCGAAGGGCGCGTCTGCCGCACCGCAGGTGCTTACTTGCGCTTGCCGCCGGCCTTCTTCGACGCCTTCAGCGGATCGACCGTGCCGGTTCCGGCAAAGCCACGGCGCTCGCGCGGCGGGGTCTTGGCCTTCGAGATCAGCACATAGCCTTCGCGCGATCCGGGTACCGCGCCTTCAACCATCAACAAATTCTCTTCGATGTCGATGCCGCGGATGCGCAGATTGCGAACCGTTACCTGCTCCGCGCCCATGTGTCCGGGCATGCGCTGACCGGGAAAGACTCTCGACGGAAAGCTGGATGCGCCGATCGAACCCTGCACCTGAAACATGTGTCCGTGCGATTTGGGTCCGCCCGCAAAACCGTGACGCCGTACTACTCCGGCAAAGCCGCGGCCCTTCGAGGTACCGATCACGTCCACAAACCTAGCTTCGGAGAAGATGTCTACCAGAACCCGGTCGCCCGCCTTGGTAGCCACAGCGCCATCGGCATCAAGCTCCAGAGCAACTTCCCGGATCACCTTCACCGGCGGCGCTTCGGTTTTGGCGAAGTGGCCAGCCTGCGGCTTGGTCACGTTCTTGTTCTTCACAAACTCGACGAGTCCGATCTGCGCTGCTTCGTAGCCGTCCCTGGCCAGCGTCTTCAACTGCGTGATCACGCACGGACCCGCTTGCAGCACCGTGATGGGGTGCACATCGCCCTTTTCGTCGAAGACCTGCGTCATACCGATCTTTTTACCCAAAATTCCTGTAACTGCCATGTCTTCCTCACCTCATCATGCGATGTTGAATTCATCGCACTGCCGGGGTCCTTACCGGACCTTTTTACCGCTTTGCGCCGCCTAAACAAAATACATGCGCCGCAATGCGCGTGTGCCTACTTTTCAAACGCCTTGATCTCGACATCGACGCCCGCCGGAAGATCGAGCTTCATCAGCGCGTCCACCGTCTGCTGCGTCGGCTCGAGAATGTCGATCAAGCGCTTGTGCGTCCGAATCTCGAAAGCCTCGCGGGACTTCTTATCCACGTGCGGCGAACGCAGCACGCAGTACTTGTTCTTGATCGTCGGCAAGGGAATCGGGCCGGCCACCGTTGCTCCGGTGCGCTTGGCCGTCTCCACAATTTCGCCGGTCGAGGTGTCAAGCACGCGATAGTCGTATGCCTTCAACCGGATGCGAATTCTCTGTCCTACCATTGGCTTCCCTTCTTAGGGACTAGGGACTGAGGGACTAGGGACTAGCAAAAACCGCTTCGCTTGTGTCGCGGCCATCTTGGCCGCCCTTAGTCCCTGGTCCCTAGTCCCTAGTCCCTGCCTTACTTCACAATCTCTGAAACCGTGCCCGCGCCCACCGTGCGGCCGCCTTCGCGGATCGCAAAGCGGAGGCCCTTTTCCAAAGCCACTGGCGTGATCAACTCAACCTCGAGCTGCACGTTGTCGCCCGGCATCACCATCTCAACGCCCTCCG
>Ga0302319_10000969_pt1 | contig 64586 bp, 56 predicted proteins | sample Bog_T0_2_FD_203319 | JGI IMG/M metagenome (GOLD analysis project Ga0302319, IMG submission 203319) | Peat permafrost microbial communities from Stordalen Mire near Abisko, Sweden - Bog_T0_2 | ecosystem: Environmental > Terrestrial > Soil > Wetlands > Peat | place: Sweden: Abisko, Stordalen Mire...
TCTCCTCCACGCAGGGCACGCACCAGGAGGCAAAGAAATTCACCACCGCGGGCTTGCCGCTGGCAATGATATCGGCGCTGGAAAAACCCTCACCGGGCGGCTGTCCCGGCAGCGAGAACGTCGGCAGCGGCTTGCCGATCAGCACGCTCGGCACGCCATGCGGGTCATAGGTACCCTCCCGTAAGCGATCGAGCAGCACCCAAAAGCCGGCGCCGCCAACCGCGGCGACGCCAAGCGGGGCGAGCAGAATGGCCCGCCGCTGCAACGGTGTCATGGTGTCATCCCCAGGGTTTCCCCCTTACGCAGGAACGGTGGCGGCGCGGCGCCGGCGCGCTGGCGCACCAATCCGCATCCGCCGATCGGCCAGCGACAGCCCGCCACCCGTCGCCATCACCAGCGCGCCGAGCCAGATCCACGGCGCCAGCGGGTTGACGTGCAGGCGCAGCACCGCTGTCTCACCACGCTCCTCGCCCAGCACGGCATACAGGTCGCGCAGCAGGTTGGTCTGGATCGCGGTATCGGTCACGGTCTGCTTCTGCACGGTGAACATGCGGCGCGACGGGTGGAACAGCACGATCTCCCGTCCGCCGCTGGTAACGCGGATATCGGCCACACGGGAACTGAAGTTCTCACCCGCCTCGTCGTGCAGTCCGAGCAGCGTCCACTCATAGCCGCCCAGCTGCACGGTCTGCCCGACCTTGACCGCGACGATGGTGCTGACCGCGAGCGACATCCCGGCGATCCCGGCGACCGTGACCCCCATGCCCGCATGCGCCACCGCCGAGCCCCAAACCGACAGCGGCTGCGCCGCCAGCCGGCCAAAGCTGTTGGACAGCGGCACGCGGAACAGCCGGATACGCTCGATCAGCTCGGCCAGGGCGCCGAGAATCAGCCAGACCGCGGCGGCAAACCCAAACGCCGGCAGCGCATGCCGTAGCCCGACGGCGGCGGTTACCCCGACCACGGCAGCGGCCAGCGCCGCCCACCACAGCCGCAGCAAGGCGGGGAACAGATCGGCGCGCTTCCACGGCAGCACCGGGCCAAGCGACATCGCGGCGAACAGCGGCACGGTCAGCGGGAACACGGTGCTTTGGAAGTAGGGCGGCCCGACGCTCAGTTTGGAGCCGAACAGTTCGGCAAACAGCGGATAGGTCGTGCCGGTCAGCACCACGGCGCAGATCGAGCACAGCAGGATGTTGTTCAGCACCAGCGCGCCCTCACGCGAGATCGGCGCGAACAGGCCCGGGGCCGAAAGCTTCGAGGCGCGGAAAGCGAACAGCAGCAGGCTGCCGCCGATCACCAACGCCAGCAGCCCAAGGATGAACACGCCGCGGGCCGGATCGCTGGCGAAGCTATGCACCGAGTTCAGTATGCCGGAGCGCACCAGGAAGGTGCCGGACAGCGAGAGCGAAAACGTGCCGATCGCGAGCAGGATCGTCCAGGTCTTCAGCGCCTCCCGCTTCTCCACCACGATCGCCGAGTGCAGCAGCGCGGTGCCGGCCAGCCAGGGCAACAGGGACGCGTTCTCGACCGGGTCCCAGAACCAGTAGCCGCCCCAGCCCAGCTCGTAATAGGCCCACCAGGAGCCGAGCGCGATGCCGCTGGTCAGCAGGCACCAGGCCGCCAGAGTCCAAGGCCGCACCCAGCGGCCCCAGGCCGCATCAACCCGGCCTTCCAGCAACGCGGCGACGGCGAAAGCGAACGGGATGGCGAACCCGACATAGCCTGCGTAGAGCACAGGCGGGTGGATCGCCAGGCCGGGGTCCTGCAGCAGGGGGTTCATGTCCCGCCCGTCCACCGGCGGCGGCCAAAGCCGGGCGAACGGGTTGGATTCGGTTAGTGCGAAAAGCAGGAAGCCGCAGGAACTGAAGCCGAGCACCGCGATGACCCGCGCCCGCAGGCCGGACGGCAGGTTGCGGCCGAACACGCCCACCGAGGCGCCGCAGATCGCCAGGATCAGGCACCAGAGCAGGATCGACCCCTCGTGGTTCCCCCAGGTGCCGGTTATCTTGTAGAGCAGCGGCTTCAGGCTATTCGAGTTCGCTGCGACGTTGAGCACGGAGAAGTCGTCCGTCACCGAGCTCCAGATCAGGCAGCCATAGGCAGCAACAAGCGCGATCATCTGGCCGATCGCCAGCGCCGGCGCCGACGCCATCAGCCGCGCATCGCGCCGATAGGCGCCCCACAGCGGCAGGATCATCTGCGCGACCGCAATAACGACCGCCAGCGCGAGAGCGAAATGACCGAGTTCAGGAATCATGGATGCACTCGGCAAAGACGGGGCGGAAGGTCAGTCGGCCGCTCGATAGGCCGCAGCCGGCTGGCGGGATGGCCTGGCATGGCCACCAGGAGAGCTCGGTTCGCCGCATCATCCGCCTTGCTTCACCGACATCGTGTTCCAGGTGGAGGGCGGCGGCGGAGCCTCGCCCGCGCTCGGATTCCAGCGGCCGGACTTCTTCAGCGCGTCCGCCACCTCCTTCGGCATATACGTCTCGTCGTGCTTGGCCAGCACCTCGGACGCACGGAACGAGCCGTCCGGCTGGACGGTGCCCAGCGCGACGATGCCCTGCCCCTCGCGGAACAGGTCGGGCAGGATGCCGGCGTAGCTGACCGCGACGCTGGCGGCGCCGTCGGTCATCCGAAACTCGGCCGTCGGGCGGCCATCCACGCTGGCCAGGTGCACCGAGCCCTTCTCGACCAGCCCGCCCAGGCGGAAGCTCCGGCCAACCGGCGGTGCTTTGGAGGCGATGTCGGACGGGGCGAGGAAGAACACCATGTTGTCGCGGAATGCGGTCAGCGCCAGCGCGGTGGCGGACCCAAGCCCGAGCCCGCAAGCGAGCAAGATATAAAGCCGGCGGCGCTTGCGGGTCATCGCGCGCTCCGGTGCTGGCGAGGATCGATGGCCGCCAGCCGCAGGCGCGCATTCCGCATGCGGGCGTAAGCGGCAATCGCGTAGGCGCCGGGGATCAAAATCCCCAACGCATAGGACGCGACGATGAAGGGCAGGTGGGTCATGCAGCGGTGTCCTCTGCCGCGCGCGCCATCAGCAGCCCGCGGATGCGCCGCTCCATCACCGCCGCGCGGGTCCGCGCCACCACAATGGCAACGAAGGCCAGGGTGTAGCCGAGCAGGCAGATCATCAGCGGCCACAGCATCCCGACGAACATCGTCGGCGCACCGGTGAACTTGATGGTGGCCGGCTGGTGCAGCGTGTTCCACCAATCGACGCTGAACTTGATGATCGGCAGGTTCACCACGCCGATCAGTGCCAGGATCGCGCCGGCCCGGTAGCCGCGCACCGGGTCGTCGAACGCACGCACCAGGGCAACATGGCCGATATACAGGAAGAACAGCACCAGCACGGAGGTCAGCCGGGCGTCCCACACCCACCAGGCGCCCCACATCGGCTTACCCCACAGGCTGCCGGTGGCGAGGCACAGCGCGGTGAAGCCGGCGCCCACCGGGCTGATCTCGGCGGCGGCCAGGTCCGCCAGCGGATGCCGCCAGACCAGGGACAGCACCGAGCAGACCGCCAGCGCCATGTAGCCGCCGGAAGCGAGCCAGGCCGCCGGGACATGGATGTAGATGATCCGGACCGCATCGCCCTGCTGCCAGTCAGCCGGTGCGAAGAACAGCCCCCAGGTCAGCCCGACCGCGATCAGCGCCAGCGCAGTTGCGGCGAGCCACGGCAGCACGGCGCCGGAGATGCGCAGGAAGCGCCCTGGGTTGGCGAAGCGATGCAGATTGCGCCCCGCGCTCCTTTGGCCGGGAGGCGGGGAGACGACGGAGCTTGCGTCCACGCCGGTCATCCTATTTCGGGCCTGCCGCCGTTTGAAGGCGGGCAGCGATGTCCTAGTGTGAACCCGGTTGCCCGTCTACGGCCTATCCCTGAAGGATTTTTCATGCTGTTCGCGATCCTCTGCACCGACAAGCCGGATAGCGCCGCACTGCGCGCGGCCACCCGTCCAGCCCATCTCGATTACCTGAAAAGCCACGCCGACCGGCTCGTGCTGGCAGGCCCGATCCTGGATGCCGACGGCACGCCGCGCGGCAGCCTGCTGGTGGTTGACCTGGCCGACCGCGCGGCCGTGGAAGCCTTTGCCGCGGGCGACCCGTATGTCGCGGCAGGTCTGTTCCGGAACACGGAGATCAACGCATACCGGGCCGTGTTCAAGGACGGCCAGCAAGCCTGATGCGGCAGTACTGGCTGGTAAAGACGGAGCCTGACGCGTTCTCCTGGGAGCAGCAGGTCGCACACGGCACCGAGCCCTGGACGGGGGTGCGCAACGCGACGGCGCGCAACAACCTGGCGGCGATGCGGCTGGGCGACCTCGCATTCTTCTACCACTCGAACATCGGCAAGGAGATCGTCGGCGTCGTGGAGGTGGCGCGGGAGGCGTATCCCGATCCCACGGCCGAAGCCAGCCCGCAGAAAGGCAAGCGCCCGGTTGGCAACTGGGTGTGCGTGGACATGAAGGCGGTGGGTCCAATGCCGAAGCCGGTTACGCTGGCAACGATCAAGGCGGACCCGGAGTTTGCGGATTTCGCCCTGGTGCGGCTTTCGCGCTTGTCGGTGATGCCGGTGTCCAAGGCGCACTGGGACCGGCTGTGCCGGATGGGTGAATGGCCAGCGGGTGAATGAACAGCCTGATCGATCCCCCGCTGCGCCTGCTGTGCCGCATCGATGACATTCCGGACGGCGGCTCCCGCGGCTTCCCGCCCCCGCCCGGCGGCTTTTACGGCCTGTTTGCCATCCGGCGTGGCGACGCGGTGGTGGTCTACGTCAATGCCTGCCCGCATCTCGGTCTGCCGCTCGACTGGGTTCCCGACCACTTTCTCTCCGCCGACGGAGCCCGTATTATCTGCGCCACCCATGGCGCAGAGTTCCGGATCGACGATGGCGAGTGTCTCCACGGCCCTTGCTACGGCGATCGGCTGGACTCCGTCATGATCCAGATCAAGGACGGCGTCGTATGGGTCTCCCAGGATGCCGGACCCTGACCCGCGTAGAAGGCCAGTCAACGAGGAAACCGTCCATGCCTGATACCCATCACGCCGAAACCAAGCTGTTCCCGGTGCGTCCGGAGATCGCCGCCCACGCGCTCATCAACGCGGACCGCTACCGACAGATGTATGAGCAGGCCGCGAGCGACCCGGAAGGTTTCTGGGCGGAGCAGGCGAAGCGGATCGCCTGGATCAAGGCGCCGACCAAGATCAAGAACACCAGTTTCACCGGCAACGTCGATATCAAGTGGTTCGAGGATGGCACGCTGAACGCGTCGGCCTCCTGCCTGGACCGCCACCTGGCGACGCGCGGCGACCAGACCGCGATCATCTGGGAAAGCGACGATCCCAACGTCAGCAAGCACGTCACCTACCGGGAGTTGCACGACCAGGTCTGCCGGTTGGCCAACGCCATGAAGACGCTCGGCGTCAAGAAGGGCGATCGGGTAACGATCTACCTGCCGATGGTGCCGGAAGCGGCCGTGGCGATGCTGGCCTGCGCCCGCATCGGCGCCATCCATTCGGTGGTGTTCGGCGGCTTCTCGCCGGACAGCCTCTCCAACCGTGTTACCGATTGCGGCTCCGAGGTCATCATCACCGCGGACGAGGGACGCCGCGGTGGGCGCAAGGTGCCGCTGAAGGCCAACACCGACGCCGCCGTGGAGCAGTCTCCCGGCGTGAAGACGGTGATCGTGGTGAAGGTGACCGGCGGCGACGTGCCGATGAAGGCCGGACGCGACCACGACTACGCCACGCTGCTGGCGGCCGCATCGCCCGATTGCCCGCCGACCGAGATGAACGCGGAGGACCCGCTGTTCATCCTGTATACCTCCGGCAGCACCGGCAAGCCGAAGGGTGTGCTGCACACCACCGGCGGCTACCTAGTGTGGGGCAGCTTCACACATGAGGCGGTGTTCGACTACCAGCCGGGCGAGATCTACTGGTGCACCGCCGACGTGGGTTGGGTGACCGGACACACCTATATCGTGTACGGCCCGCTGGCGAACGGCGCCACGACGGTGATGTTCGAGGGCATCCCGAACTATCCCGACAGCAGCCGCTTCTGGCAGGTCGTGGACAAGCACAAGGTCAACATCTTCTACACCGCGCCGACCGCCATCCGCGCGCTGATGCGCGACGGCGAGGCGCCGGTGAAGAAGACCAGCCGCGCGTCGCTGCGCATCCTGGGCAGCGTCGGCGAGCCGATCAATCCCGAGGCGTGGCTGTGGTACGACCGGGTGGTGGGCGAGCACCGTTGCCCGATCGTGGACACCTGGTGGCAGACCGAGACCGGCGGCATCCTGATCAGCCCGCTGCCCGGCGCCACCGCGTTAAAGCCCGGCTCGGCGACGCTGCCGCTACCCGGCGTCAAGCCGGTGCTGATCGACAATGATGGTCAGGTGGTCGAAGGTGCCGCCGAGGGCAACCTGTGCATCGCGGATGCCTGGCCCGGCATCATGCGCACCGTGTTCGGCGACCACGAGCGGTTCATCCAGACCTATTTCTCGGCGTTCAAGGGCCTGTACTTCACCGGCGACGGCGCCCGGCGCGACGAGGATGGCTACTACTGGATCACCGGGCGGGTGGACGACGTGATCAACGTCTCCGGTCACCGCATGGGCACCGCCGAAGTGGAAAGCGCGCTGGTCGCCCACCCGAAGGTCGCCGAGGCTGCGGTGGTCGGCTTCCCGCACGACCTGAAGGGGCAGGGGATCTACGCTTACGTCACGCTGAAGGCGGGCGAGGAGCCCACCGAGCCGTTGCGCAAGGAACTGGTGGCCTGGGTGCGCCAGCAGATCGGGCCGATCGCCTCGCCGGACGCACTGCAATGGGCGCCGGCGCTGCCGAAGACTCGCAGTGGCAAGATCATGCGCCGCATCCTGCGCAAGATCGCCGCCAACGAGACCGACAGCCTGGGCGATACGTCAACGCTGGCCGATCCGGGCGTGGTGAACGACCTGATCGAAAACCGCGTCGGCTGATCTAGGCCGAGTCCGGCCATCCACCGGTTGGTGGGTGGCCGGCTGGGCGTGTGCAGCGCCACTGCCGGTTCCATCCCCGAGGACGGCCGTGCGATTTCCCCGCCTCGGCCGGCGTTGGCTTGTTGCGAATCGCCGTCGACGCCTAGTCTCGTCCCATGGACACGCCAATACCGGATCACCCTGTCGATCTATCCGTCGCAAAGCGTGCGCTGCGGCGAGCGATGTCAACCGCGGAGGACGAGGCGGCCGATGCGTCGCCGGCGGCCTCCGTTACGACGGTTGGGCAGTTGGGCGACTCCGAGCAGCAATCCCCCGTTGCAATGGGCGGGGACGGCCCGGCGGCACCCGCCGCTGCCACGCCGAGCGCCCGTAACGAAGCCCCCGTTTCCGGCCCTCCGGTTTTCCCTACAACGCGTGCCCTGGGGCAAACCGCCCGAAACACCAAGGCCGCCGTCCGGGGCAAAGACGCCGCCGCTGGCAAACTCCTGTCGCTCAAGGTGTCCCTGCGTCGGGACAGGCGGCCGGCCCCAAAGCTGGCGCCCCTGACCGGCAGCGTTCAGGTCCCGGAATGGGCCAGGCGACGCAGCATTGGCTCGGTCGCGAAGCCGTTCGTGCTGGTCGGCGCGTTGGCACTGCTGCTCGGCGGCGGCTATTGGACGCTGACCCGCGAGCGGACGGGCGAAAGCATGCCCTCCACGCTTCAGTCGGCAGCGGCGACCCCCGAGCGGGCGCCACCGGACACCGGGCGGGCCGGCCAACAACTGCCCGCAGCCTCGGAAAAGGGCGGCCAACGCGCCGCACCAGCCGAACCGCCGCCGACGCAGGTCGCAGTGCCCGCCGCCGGGCTGCCGGCAGTGTCGCCGCCGGCGCTCGTCGCCGAGGCCAGTCCGGCACCGGCCCCCGCAGCTGCTTCCAGTCCGAGCCCCGCCCCGGCGCCGGAGGCGGTTGGTGCCGACGGCAAGGCGTTCGCCCAGGTCGCCACCGTCTACTCCGCCAAGGCGGTCAGCTACGAATGGCATCGGCTACAGACGCTTCTGCCGGACCTGCTCGGCAGCCGCAAGCCGATTGTCACCAAGACCCACCAGGGCGGCGGCACACGCTGGCTGGTGCGGACCGGCGGCTTCGACAATAGCACCCAGGCGGCCGAGTTCTGCCGGCTCGTGCATGCCAAGGGGTTCCACTGCCAGGTGGTCGCGACAGATTAGGACGGCGGCCCCGCTTTACTGCCCGGCGAACCTGAAACGAAAGCCCCGAGCGCTGACTGCGTTACGGCGCGGCCACCAAATCATCGGCGCGACGCCAGATCTCGACGACGGAACGGGCCTTTCCGACTGGTCGCGCGCCAAGGCCGGTCAGGAACCCGCTGGCATCGAGCAGGCTGCCACAGCGCGGATTCTTATAGAGGATGAACAACTCCGGGATGTCCGCGGTGCGCAGGTTCTCGATCACGGCCTCAAGGACGGTTGCCACGAAGGGGTTGTAGAGGAACAGCACAACCGGGCCGGGCGGGAAGACGAACAGCATGGCGTCCATCGTCCGCACCTCGGCGGCGATCCCCAGGCTGGCCAGGTTTGCGCAAGCGATGTCCGCAAGATCGGGCACGATCTCGACACCGATGATGCGCCGGAATTTCAGCTCCGACGCCATGATGAGCGCCCGACCCTTACCGCAGCCGAGATCGATGAAGGTGAAACGCGCCGGGTCGATGCCGATGAAGGCGACCGCCTCGAACAGCGACTCTGGGTCGGTCGGCATATAGCGCTCGGCCCTGGCGACAACATCTGGTGCCATCCCGAAGCGTTCAATCGGAATCTCGCCATCGGTATCGACGCCGCGCTGGGCGTCGAAGTTGCCGTCCCGCTCGTTCCGGGCTCGGTCGGCGACGGCATCCGCCCGCCGTCCGGCCTCGCGCAGCCCGGCCCACAGGACCACGGCCGCTACGATCAACAGCACAGCGGTGCTCAAACGGGGTCTCCCTGGATAGGCCACCGCCGGAGGTCACGGGTCCGCCGTCAAGCGCCTAACTCAGCCGGACGGATGGGATCACGACAAGACGGGCCGCCATTCTATCACGCCTGCGCGGACCGGCCACCGCCCGAGCGCGGCCCCCTATGAGCCCGAGCCATCCGGCTGGTCGTCCATCGGCAGATCGCAGCGGTTGTGGATGGCGGTGGCGGCGATGGCGGCGTGGCCCATGGCGACGACGATCTGGTCCAAGGCGCCGGCGATCGCCCCCGCCGCATACAGCCCTTCAACGCTGGTCTGCTGGTGGTCGTCCACCACCAGCGCCCCTGAAGGCTCATGCCGGGCGCCCAGCCCGATCGCCAGGTCGGTGCGATAGGTCAGGCCAAGCGCCGAATACAGCACATCGAACCGCAGTTCCTGTCCCCCGCCGGTGCGCATTGCCGCGATCCGGTCGCCCTCGACATCGAGCGCCGCGATCGGGTGCTCAACGACCTTGATGCGGTGCTGCTCGGCCATTGCCCGCTGGTCCGCATCCAGCGCCATGGGCTCGCCGAGCGTGAGCAGCGTGACGTCGTCCGAGTAGGTTCGCGCGATGAAGACGGCCTCGCCCAGGCCGTGCGCGCCGTGGCCGATCACGGCAATTCTTCGGTCTCGCGATTCGTAGCCGTCGCAGATTGGGCAATAGCGCACCAGCCCGCGGCGCACAGCATCCGCGAGGTCGGGCAGCGCGGGCTCGACGTCCACCGCTCCGGTCGCCAGCAGCACGCGATGCGCGGTGATCTCCCGCGTCCCGCCCCCCGCCGTTTCCGCAACGCTCGCGACGAAGCAGGCCGGCCGCTTCCGCAAGCCGGTCACGGCCCCTTCCAGGATGTCGACCCCATAGCGCCCAGCGTGCTCACGCTCGCGCGCCAGTATTTCGCGGCCCGAGATTCCCGACGCGAAGAACGGGATGTTGTGACTTTCCGGTATCCAGGCGGCCCTGGGCGCGCCGCTGTCCACCACCAGAAAGCGCCGCTTGAACCGGGCGAGATAAAGCGCCGCCGTCAGCCCCGCCGGGCCCCCGCCGATAATGAGGCAATCGAGCGTATCGTCGCCCTGCCATTCGCTCACGCCGCTTCGCATGCAACGCCAACGGATCGCGGCGCCCGGAGTTGCGACCACCTGACACGATGCCGTGACGCCCGCTCGTGACTTTCCCCGGCCGCACAAATGAGGGCTCAGGAAAAACCAGAGGAAACGCGATGAACGACAAGCCCGAACGCCTGACCACCGCCTTCGGCAATCCGGTGCCGGACAACCAGAACTCGCTGACCGCGGGTCCGCGCGGCCCGGTGCTGATGCAGGACTTCCAACTGATCGAAAAGATGGCGCACTTCAACCGCGAGCGCGTCCCGGAGCGGGTGGTGCATGCGAAAGGCTATGGCGGCTACGGCACATTCCGCGTCACGCGGGATATCTCGCGTTACACCCGCGCACACCTGTTTGGCGCCATCGGCAAGGAAACGCCGTTCTTCGCCCGGTTCTCGACCGTGGGCGGCGAGAGCGGGTCGGCAGATACGGCGCGCGATCCTCGGGGTTTCGCTTTGAAGTTCTTCACCGAGGAGGGCAACTGGGATTTGGTTGGCAACAATACGCCGGTCTTCTTCATCCGCGATCCGTTGAAGTTCTCCGATTTCATTCGCACGCAGAAGCGCGATCCCGGAACCCACCTGAAGCCGCATTGGCGGCGCTGGGACTATTGGAGCCTATCGCCGGAAGCGATCCACCAGGTGATGATCCTCTATTCCGATCGCGGCACGCCGGTCTCAGCCCGGTTCATGAACGGCTACGGCAGCCACACCTATAGCTTCTGGAACGCCAACGGGGAGCGGTTCTGGGTCAAGTTCCACGTCAAGACCATGCAGGGCATCCGCAATTTCACCGATGCGGCGGCGGCCAAGCTCACCGGCGAGGACCCCGATTTCTCGACCCGAGACCTGATCGAAGCCGTGCAGTCGGGCGAGTTCCCGCAATGGAAACTCTCCGTCCAGGTGATGCCGGAGGCGGAAGCCGACAGCTACAAATGGCACCCGTTCGACCTGACCAAGGTGTGGCCGCATGGCGACTACCCGCTGATCGAGGTCGGCATCCTGGAGCTGAACCGCAATCCGGAGAACTACTTCGCCGAGGTTGAGCAGGCGGCGTTCGAGCCCTCCAACGTGATCCCCGGCATCGGCTTCAGCCCGGACAAGGTGTTGCAGAACCGCGTGCTGTCGTACCCGGATGCGCATCGCTACCGGCTGGGCGTGAACTACCACCAGGTGCCGGTGAACCAGGCCAAGCACGCCGCGGTCCACGACTACCACCGCGACGGCACGCTGCGGGTGGACGGCAACGGCGGCGGTTCGGTCGATTACGAGCCGAACTCGTGCGGCGGCCCGGTGCAGGACTCGTCGGTGCAGGAGCCGCCGTTGCGCATCGATGGCAACGCCGCGCGCTATGCGTACAAGTGCGACGACGAGGATTATTACGGCCAGCCACGCGCGTTGTGGGAGAAGGCGCTCGACGATACCGGGCGGCAGCATCTGGTCGAGAACATCGTCGGCAGCATGACCAATCCGGCGATGGGAATCGCCGATCCGCGCCCGATCCAGGAGCGCATGCTGCGCCACTGGTACAAGGTGCATCCGGATTTCGGCGCCGCCGTCGCCCGCGGGCTTGGCCTCGACGTCAAGGCCGCCGCCGAGTAGGTCCAGGCCGGGCTCGTATTATTACAAAATACGAGCCGCCGGCGGAGCCTCGGAACGGAAACGTAGGGGTGGACCAGGGCAGCGCCGTCCACCATTTCGGTGCACCAATCACCATGGCGGATGACGCTTCGCTTATCCGCCCTACGACCTGCGTAACAGCCCGGCGCGATGGTCGCACCGTCGCTCCGGATACCTTCAACGATGGTTCAGTGCGACACCTTCTTTGCGTGACCATGCGCTGAGGTCTTTTGCGCAGGGCCGGACTTCGCGGCCGGAGCGCCGACGCACGGGTCGATCGTGGCGGGCACCAGGTCCTTGCCGGCCGCATAGGCGGCAAGCTCGGTCGGCGAACGCAGTGACAGCACTTCGGAGAACAGCGCTCTGTTCCGCGGGCAGAAGTCGCTGCCCAGGTGCATGCCGACATCCGACTCGGCGTTGGCAAGGTCGGTGGTGAAGCGGTCATGCTCCGACTGACCGCGCTTGCCGTAGTGGTGGCTGAAATACTCGCCCACCGACCGCTCGTTCGCCATCAGGTCGGACTGGTATTTGCGCACAAAGGCGTTGTACCCGTCGTCCTCATGACAGCCGGTGGCGAGCACCATCAAATGGCTGCGCAGGGCTGCCACCTCGAATGTCGACCGCTCCGCCTGCGGCAGGCATTGCAACTCCGCCGCCGCCGCTTGTTGGGCGACCAGCGTGCCCGCGATGGCGAGGCTGAATATGACTCGACGCATGCGATTCTCTCCGCGTTGCTCTGAACAGGGTCCGCATCCGGCATAGTCCCGCGTCTGTCAACGATCTTCCTGCGTGCCAACACCGGCGCGCGACAGAAATGTGTCACGGCTGACGCCGCGGCCCGCGTTTGCTACAGGGCCAAGGCGGAGCGGTGGAGTTCGGGTGACAACAGCGGAACGGATCGGGATCGGCAGCGTCGCCCTCGGGCTGGCCGTGCTGGGTCTGAAGGGCACGGCCTGGTGGCTGACCGGCAGCGCAGCGCTCTACGCCGACGCGTTGGAGAGCACGGTGAATGTCGCCGCCAGCCTGGTTGCCCTGGTCGCGCTGCGCGTCGCCGCCCGGCCGGCGGATAGCGGCCATCCGTACGGGCACGGCAAGGCCGAATTCTTCGCCGCGGTGATCGAGGGCGTGCTGATCGTCGCGGCCGCGGCGTCGATCTTCCACACCGCCTGGGGGAGCTGGCACGACCCGCATCCGCTGGCGACGCCCGCGCTGGGCCTCGCGCTGAACGCCGGCGCCACCGTGCTGAACGGAGCGTGGAGCGCGCTGCTGATCCGCGCGGGCGGCCGGCTGCGCTCCCCGGCGCTGGCGGCCGACGGCCGGCACCTGCTGTCCGACGTCGTTACCTCGGCCGGCGTGCTGATCGGCGTGGGCCTCGCGGTGCTGACCGGGCAATGGTGGCTCGATCCGGCCCTGGCCGGCGCGACCGGCGTGTATGTGCTGTCGGCGGGCATGGGCATGATCTCCGCCTCGGTGAACAGCCTGATGGACGCCGCCCCGGAGCCCGCCGTGCTCGGCCGCATCCGCGCGCTGGTCCGGCAAAATGCCGACGGCGCGATCGAGGCCCACGAACTGCGCGTTCGCCAGGCCGGCCGGCAGGCGTTTCTCGAATTCCACCTCGTGGTGCCGGGCAGCATGAGCGTCAGCGAGGCGCACGCCATCTGCGACCGCATCGAGGATGCCCTGACAGCGGAGATGGCCCACCTGGTGGTTACGATCCACGTCGAGCCGGAGGCCAAAACCAAGCAACAGGGCGTATTGGTACTGTGAGGCGAAAGGCGGAGTACGGAAGACCGACATCGGGGGGAACAATGCGAAGCGCGGGGCTCGTGCTTGTTTTCCTCCTGTCTGCCCTGTTCGCCCAGCCGGTTTCCGCCCAGGGCGTGGTCTCGCTGAACGTGTGCACCGACCAAATGCTGGTCCTGCTGGCGCCGGAGAAGGTCGCGGCGCTGTCGTCGCTGGCGCGCGATCCGGCGCTGTCCTTTGTCGCCGAGGCGGCCCAGCGGTTGCCCGTCGTGCGGACCTCGGCCGAGGCGGTGCTGCGACTGTCGCCTGACCTTGTCCTGGGGGGCGCATTCGGCGCGCAGACGACGCTCGCCGTGCTGGATCGTGAAGGGCTGCGGGTGGTGAGGCTCGACATGCCGCAGGATTTCGACGGGATTCGCCGACAGACCCGGGCGCTGGCCGCATTGCTCGGCGTGCTGGAGCGCGGCGAGGCGCTGATCGCCGAGATGGACGCTCGCCTGGCCGCGCTGCCTCGTCCGGCGCGATGGCGCAGCGCTTTGGTCTGGCAGGCGCGCGGCTACACCGCCGGGCCGGGCACGCTGATGGACGCCGTGCTGCGGGAAGCGGGCCTGGCGAACGCCTCGGACGGACGGCGCGTCGGCCTGGAATCGTTGCTCCGGCAGCCCCCCGACCTGCTGGTGACGGCCGTGCCGTCTGAGTATCCGTCGCTTGCCACCGAACCACTTGGCTGGGCCATGCTCGACCGCATCCCCCGCAAGGCGCTGCCGCCTGCGCTGACCGTGTGCGCCGGCCCGTTCACCGTCCGGGCCGCGGAACTGTTGGCGGAATGAGCCGGATCGCTGGCTTGGCATCCGGTCTCGCCGCCGGGACGACGCTCCACTTGGGGCTGCTGCTGGCCGGACTGTTCGCCGCGTCGCTGCTGATCGGCGATGGGTTCGTCGGCGTGCCGGATACGCTGATCCTGTGGCAGCTCCGCCTGCCGCGGACGCTGCTGGCGGCGTTGGTCGGAGGCGGGTTGGGCCTGTCCGGAGCAGTGCTGCAAGGCGCGCTGCGCAACCCGCTGGCCGATCCCGGGCTGCTCGGCATCACCGGCACCGCCGGCCTTGGGGCGGTGATCGCCTTCTACTGGGGGCTGGCACAGCACTTTCCCCCCGCTTTGCCGGGCGGCGGGTTGCTCGGCGCCTCGGTGGGAGCGGGCCTGCTGCTGGTGTTCGCCGGGCGCGCGCCATCCGGTCCGTCATTGATACTGGCGGGCGTCGCCGTGTCGGCGATCGCGGGAGCGTTCCTGGCGCTGGCGCTGACACTGGCGCCCAATCCGTTCGCGCTGGCCGAGATCACGGTCTGGCTGATGGGCGGGCTGCAGGACCGGACGCTGACCCACGTGGTCCTGGCCGCGCCGCCGATCCTGCTCGGGGGGCGCTGCTGTTGCGGCTGGGGCCGGGGCTCGATGCGCTCAGCCTGGGAGAGGACGCCGCGGCGACGCTCGGCATGCCGGTGGCCCGCACGCTGCGCCTGGCCGCCGCCGGCACGGCATTGGCGGTCGGCGCCGGCGCCGCGGTGGCCGGTGCCATTGGGTTCGTTGGCCTGGTGGTGCCGCATCTGCTCCGCCCGCTGTCGGGACGGCGGCCCAGCGTCCTGCTGCCCGGCGCGGCGCTGGGCGGCGCGGCGCTGCTGCTGGTCGCGGACATGCTGGTGCGGTTGGTGCCGTTTGTCCTGCCGACGTCGGCGCCGTTGCCGGTCGGCGTACTGACCGCGCTGCTCGGCGCCCCGTTCCTGGTGGTGATCCTGCGCAAGGCCGGACCATGGGACGCGTGATCGCACTGCGCCGGGCGAGCATTGCGCTGGGCGGCCGCACGGTGCTGCGGGATGTGGACTTCTCCGCCGGTCCCGGCGAGCTGGTGGCGTTGTGCGGACCCAACGGCGCCGGCAAAACCACGCTGTTGCGCGCGCTCGCCGGGCTGTTGCCCGGCATGCCCCCGCCCGATCCGCGCCGCGTTGCCTACCTGCCGCAGGGCGCGCGCTGCGCCTGGGGGTTGACGGTCCGGGAGGTGGCGGCGCTCGGCCGCATTCCGCATCGCGATACGGCCACCGCGCCGGTAACCGCCGCTTTGGCAAACTGCGACATTCTGCCCTTGAGCGAGGCTCGGATCGACCGCATCTCCGGCGGGGAGGCCCGCCGTGCCATGCTGGCACGCGCCTTCGCCACGGAGCCCGAGGTGTTTCTGCTGGACGAGCCGACCGCCGATCTCGATCCCGCCGCCGCGCACGCGATCCTGCGCCTGTTGCGCGCCACCGCGGATGCGGGGCGGACCGTTGTGGTGGTGCTGCACGCGGTCGAGATGGCGATTGCCTATGCGCACCGGGTGGTGGTGGTGCAAGCGGGCCGCATCGCCGCCGATCTGCCGGCGGACCAGGCGTTGCCGGCGGCGGCCTCTGCGTTCGGGCTGCGCGTCGGGGCGGACATGACGCCCCGGCTGATGCCGCCGGCATGATCCGCCTGTCGGTCGTATCCGCGCCGCGTGGGCGGCCGTTGCGCCGCGGCGCGCTGGTTTCCGTCGGCGCCCACGCGGCTTTGCTGGCCCTGGCCGTGAGTTGGGCGTTGTATCGCTGGGTGCCGGTTGTCGAAGCGCCCGATGCGCCGGCCACCGTGGAACTGGTCATGGTGGAGACCAAGGGCTCCGGCGAGAATACGGCCCCCGTCGTGCCACCGACGCCGGACAAGGGGCGGCAGCCTTCGCCGGCAGCGCCGCCCGCCACCGCAGAGGCCACGCCGGCGCCGCCGCAACCCGTCAAGCCGCCGCCGATCGCCGATGGTCCGGGCGATGTGCCGCCGCCGACCGCCGCGGCGCCACCTTCACCCACGCCGGCCGCGAAGCCTGACCCCCGGCTGGCGGTATCCCTGCCGCCTCCGGCGGTCCGCCCCGGCCCGGAGATCCAGTTTGGCGGTGCCGATTTCGAGACCAATGCCATCGCCTCCGGCGAGTCCGTGATCCCGGCCAAGCCCGATGCGCATTGGCACAACAAGGAGCCGGTGTACCCCGCCGCCGCCGCCGAGCGCGGCCAGCATGGCGTCGTGCTCCTGCTGCTTCATATTTCGCCCGCCGGGCTGACGGAGGGCGTCGATATTCTGCGGAGCTCCGGCTTTCCGGCGCTCGACCACGCCGCGACCGACGCGGTATGGAATTGGCGGTTTGCGCCGGCGGTGAAGGACGGGCAGCCGATTCCCTCGGACATGCCGTTCCGCGTGGTCTTCGATCTCAAGTAAGGGAGCGGCCTGATGGTGCGGATCGATACGGTGGTGACGCGGGGCGGCGACGGCGGCGAGACCTCGCTCGGCGACGGGACGCGGCTGGCGAAGGACGCGCCCCGCATCGAAGCGATCGGGGCGGTGGACGAGGCCAATGCGGCGATCGGGCTGCTGCGGCTTCATACGCGCGGCGATGCCGGGACCGACGCGATGCTGGCTCGGGTGCAGAACGATTTGTTCGATCTCGGCGCCGATCTTTGCGTGCCGGGCGAGGGCGATGGCGGGCGCCTCCGGCTCACCGACGCGCCGGTTGCCCGGCTGGAAGCGGAGGTCGCCGCCATCAACGCGACGCTGCCGCCGCTGTCGAGCTTCGTGCTGCCCGGCGGCAGCGCTGGCGCCGCGCAGGCGCATCTGGCGCGGACGGCTGTGCGGCGGACTGAACGCTGTGTTGTGCGGCTGACTTCGGCGGAGGCCGTGAACCCGGCGCTGCTGCGGTATCTGAATCGGCTATCCGACCATTTGTTCGTGCTGGCTAGGCTGCTGAATGATCACGGCGCAGCGGATGTGCTGTGGGTGCCCGGCGCCAACCGCTGATGGGGGACATGTTACCAGTTAGCGCGGAATGATCCCCGCGAATTGGTTCGGCGGTTCTGCGATTTGTTCAACTGACGAATCGCGGTCGTCAGGCCGGTTAACGTTACTCAATCTCATTCAGAGGTTTTTGTCCAACGACAAGGAACTGCTTGCCGAACAGGGGCCAAACAAACGGCATGGCAAGATACTGCCGTAGCATCCATATCGGATGCTCACGCCCACCCGACATGGTGTACGGCAGAAATCTTGCAATCCGCCGCTCGATCTGAAAGCGGTGGCTGGTTAGCGCTTCCGACAACGACAATTCCGTGAGTGGTATATAGTGATCAAAAAAATCCCAATAAGCTCCGGTTACGTATTTGATGTTTGGTCCCAGGGCAATAAAGCGCCCTCCGGGCTTTAGGCACCTATAGGCGTGGGTTAGCACGACGCTTATCGCGGCTTTGTCCGGGAGATGTTCAAGAAAATTACTTGTGAAGACTGCGTCGAGCGCACAGTCCTCAAGCGGCCAGGGTTCCACACAGTCCTGCCGAAGGACCCTGACTCCGGGCGCGGCCTGATCCTTGACCGAAGGATTGAGATCCATCGCATATTTCACAGGAGCAATCGCGTTGTTGATGAACTCACAATATCCGGCGCCAAGGTCCAGAATCGCGCCAGCCTGATACCACTGACCGAGATGCGCGGCCAGCACCCGCCAAACCTGATTTCGGTAGCTAGTTTTTCCAGAGAATCGGGTCTGGTAGATTCGTTGGAGATCAGTTGCAGTTTCGTCGCTCATGGTGAAACGAGACTCCCGGTTTGGTTATTTTACCCGATAGTCACCTCTGCTGAAGTATTTTTCCAGCCAGCAATACAATGCAATAAAAAGATAACGGCTGCCCATCTCCTTGATTCGCAGCTTCGATTCCCCGGACCGGCGATTACGCCAGGTGATCGGCATCACCGTCCAGGAATATCCACGCACAATGGTTTTCAGGGGCAGTTCGACAGTGAGATTGAAATGGGGAGACAGGAACGGCCGGCAGCCTTCAATCACGGTGCGGCGGTATGCCTTGAAGGCGTTGGTGAAATCGTTCAGCGGAACCCTGAACATCACGCGCAGGAACAGGTTCGCCGTTCGGTTCAGTAAGAGCTTGTGGCGGGGATAGTCGACAACGCCGCCGCCGCGCACGAACCGTGAGCCGAACACCGCATCCCACCCCTCATTCAAGGTGTGCCAATAGCGAACGACATCACGGCAATCATCGGATTCATCCGCCATCATCACGACAATCGCATCGCCGGAGACATGATCGAAGCCGAACGTAATCGCGCGCCCGAAGCCGTGCTCACCGGTGTTCTGGACCGGTTTGCACTCCGGCATCAGCGATTCAATCTCCTGAAGGATAGACCATGTTCGGTCAGTGCTGCCGTCGTCAACGACCACGATCTCGTGAGGAACGCCTTGCAGGTCCAGTTCCAGATGGAGGTGACTGACCGTTGCGGCGATGCAGCCTTCTTCATTCCGCGCCGGAATCACGATTGAAAGCCGGGACAGCGGCTCGCGAGGCAAAGGAGGAGGCGATTTCATACCCCGCTCACCTTGAGCCAATCGGGATGCGCCCGGGCGTGATCAGCGATGTCTTCTAGAATTGCGGGAAGTGACATCTCGATCCTCCAGCCGAAATCCCGTGTGGCCGCGGTGTTGTCCATGGCCATCCAGGGAATGTCGTAGAGGCGTGGCTCGCGGTCCGCGGCCGGCGCGTAGTGCCCAAAACGCTCGTCGCACCAGGATGTCAGTTGCGCCAGCGACATCGCGTTGGCGGGACCGCCGCCTGCCGTGTAAATGCGTTGCCCGTCACAACGGCTTTCCCGCATCTGCGCCATCAGCAGGGCCGCGAGGTCGCGCGGATGGAAAGCGTCCCGCGTCTGGACGCCGGTGCCGTCGAAGCCGATATAGCGAAGCGGGTAGCGCCGCATATGCCCGTTGATCCAGTAAGCGAAGATGCCCTGCGATGCGGTGCCGAATTGTCCCGCGCCGGCAAGCACGCCGCAGCGCGTTATCCATACGGGAAAGCCGAAGGCTTCACCGAACTCCCGAGCCATGATTTCCGAGGCGAGCTTGGTAGCGCCGTACAGCGAGAGCGGCGCGGCGGTCGAGAAAGTAACGCCAATGCCGTCATCGGTCAGCCCATCAGGCATCGCCTGGCCGGAATCGACAACAAACGCGCGTTCGTGAACGCGCAGTGGAATCGAACAGAGCGCGGGAATCGAGTACACACGGCTGCTGCTGAGTAGCAACAGACCTGCCCGGTGTTCGCGACAATATTCCAGCAAATTGCCGAGGGCGCCGAGATTGTGCTCGAACAGCCTGCGGCTGGCGCCGGCGCCGGACAGCCCAGCCAGGACGCTCGGATTGGCGGCGGCGTCGATCACCCAATCGCAGGCCGGCAGACCGGTGAGATCACTGGCAGATCGCAGGTCGCCGTGGATGAAAGCGACCCCCAACTTTTCAAGCCGCGCGCGGTTCGTTTCCGAGCCTGGCCGGATCAGGTTGTCCATTCCAACAACGCTGATACCTTCCACCCGTTCGATCAGGCAGGCGGCCAGGGCGCTGCCCACGAAACCGCATGCCCCGGTAATAAGTATCTTCATTGCGCGCCGACTGGGAGCCGTCGCGCCCAGCTATCGGCGATCTCCTCGAAGATCATAGGCAGCGTCTTGGTGATGCCCCAGTTCGGATAGTGCGCCTGCATCTTGCGGAGGTCGCTGTAGTAACAAATATGGTCGCCGATGCGGTTCTCATCAACATACTGCCATCGCATGTTTTTGCCCGTAACATCCGCGGCCATCCGGAAAGCCTCGATAATCGAACAGGAATTGGATTTCCCGCCACCGAGATTATACACCTCGGCAGCACGCGGCGCCTGCCAAAATTCGTGCATGAAGCTCGCGACGTCCTCGGAATGGATATTGTCGCGTACTTGCTTGCCCTGATAGCCAAACACCTTGTACTCGCGGCCCTCCACATTACACTTTACCAGATAGCTCAGGAAACCGTGCAATTCCACGCCGGCATGATCCGGTCCGGTCAGGCAACCGCCGCGCAGGCAACAGGTCGGCATACCGAAATAGCGGCCATATTCCTGCACCATGATATCGGCCGCGACCTTCGACGCGCCGAACAGGGAGTGCTTGCTTTGATCGATCGAAAGTTCCTCGGAAATGCCATGTGCGTCGGCGGGGTCGGCGTAATCCCAGCGCGTTTCATGTTCAGCCAGCTTCAATGTGTTGGGCCGATCGCCGTACACCTTGTTGGTGGACATATGGATAAACGGTGATTCGGGGCAGAACTGCCGGGCGGCTTCCAGCAGATTCAGCGTCCCCATCGCGTTCACTTCGAAATCGAGGAATGGAATCGCGGCGGCGCGGTCATGCGATGGTTGTGCCGCTGTATGAATGATCAGCGAAGGTTTCAGGTCATTCATCAGCGCCAGGATCGCGTCGCGATCGCGAATGTCGATGGAAACGTGACGGTACTCCGGCAGTTCGGCGCGCAGCCGTCCCTGCACCCATTCGGTGTCGCCTTCAGGCCCGAAAAAGACCGACCGGAGGTTGTTGTCGATGCCGGTCACCGAGAAACCGCGTCGGCAAAACGAACGCGTCACCTCCGAGCCGATCAGACCGCACGAGCCGGTCACCAGAAGCGTGCGCTCTTTTCCCATGCGGGCTCTCCTTCGATATCCAGTATGTCGCACCCTATATAACCTCGCGGGGGCAATGAATAGCGGCGGCCGCCAGCCGTTCTCATTGCGAATGAGTCGCGCTGGGTCGGTTCGGTCGGCGGCCCTCCCGCTGGTCGTCCTGTTCCCCCGCCGCGTCGTGTCATCATGGCGGCGCCGGCGATCGAGGCCGCAGGATCGTCTTCGCGCCGAAGGTCGCCACCGGCTCGAACGCACGTACGAGATAGTCGTCCAGCAGGGTAACGCCGCTGCTGAGCGCGCTGTCGTTCTGTTCTCGGTAATCCAACCAGGTTGCATCGAGCACGATCAGCTTGGGCTTGGCGCGCTGCAGTTCATCGACCATCGCCTGTTGGATAGGTGCCGACGTCTGCAGGCCGGGATCGAACTGGTACCACTTCGTCGCGGGCGTGCGGTTCATGGCGAAATAGAGCATGACGTCGTCGACAAAAACGCTATCGTGTCGAGGCAGACCGACGAACACCGGGTCAGTGGGCCCGGTTCGCTGTTGGACATAGCGGACGGTTTCGATGGTTTCCGCACTCATCGGGAAGCAGGCCATGCGCTCGAACCCGGTAGGAACCCGGCAGCTTCCCGATGTCGGCGGGATTGCGGTGGGTGCCAACTGCCACGCGGCGGGATCGCTCGCCCAGGCGACGTTCTCCGAGGCATGCTGCAGGTCCGTTTGCAAGGCAGACAGCGTCACGAAGGCAATGCCCACCACGCCCGCGACGACCATGAAGCGGCCGACCAGACCGCGCCCGGGGATTGGTTGCGCCAATATGCCAGCCATCGCCAGCGATGAGACCAGGGGCATGGCCAAGTGGAGAAGGCTCACGCGCACCACGCCCTTTCCGTAGAACACGAGAGTCACGACGATCAACAGAAGCAGGGTCCAGGGCAACGCCACCCAGGCGCTCAGCCTCGGCCCCGCTGCTGCCGCGTCATTGTCCTTCCGTCGAGATCGGGCGAGGACGACGAGGGTCGGCACACAGGCGGCGCACAGGAAGAGCGGAAGGTAGATGCCGATGAATTGCGCCGGGTGGGCGCGCAGGACCCATAGGCGGGGAAACGGCAAGGAGCGCGTCTTCGCGTAGTAGCGAGCGGGAAAGGCGACGACCTGGAACGCCAGGTCCGGGATCACACCGTAGAACGCATAGGCGGCGGCAACCGGCACCACCAAGATGGCGAACCCCGCACCAAACCAGAACACGGATAGAAAGGCGATACGATAACGGCGCGCTCTGTCCACGCGCTGGAACCAGCCGCTGAAGGCCAGGATCACGACGTAGACCGCGAAGGTGGCGGCGCCGATATCGTAACGGAACAGCATGGCGACGCCAGCGCACATGCCGCCCGCCACCAGCCGCGACACAGGCCCGACACGCCCGAGCGTCGGCGCCAGGAAGGCCAGACCCGCCAACGCCGCAGCAAGCGCAGGAAACACCGGGTAGCCACAGTACCCCAACGACGCCAGCCAGACCATGCTTACGGCGGCGGTCAGAATGGCAAGCCACCGCGGCGCCGCCTGACGGACGACGATCATGACCAGCACGACGATACAACAGCGCACCAGGGTGTCCCACGCTCGCTCGACCAGGAGCGATGCGCCGAACACCTTGAACAGGCCGGCGAGCACGTAGATCTGGCCGGGTCCGTAAAGGAAGTAGAAATCCCGGTGTGGGATTGCACCGTCGGCGACACGGGTTGCGCCGACCACGATCAGGCCTTCGTCGTAGACCGGGATACTCCGGTCCATGCAGAGTGTGATATAAAACACAGCAATCAAGGACAGCGCCGCGATGGCCGCAATTTCCCGTAAAAATCCGGAGCGGCGCCGAACGCTGTACGCCTCAGGCGCCAAACGTCCCGTTACCATGGCCGTACCTGGAAATCACGGTCTGGTCCAATCCTAAAACAATTAGGATGGCTTCCGATAGCTATTCGAAACTCTGCATGTGCATTCATATTCCTACAACCGCGTGTCCGAGCGGCTTCAGTATGGCATTTGTGGAGGTCGTTGCATAGCCATCGGACGAGGCTCGCAAGTGCTCCCCGGCGGTCACCGGTCCGCGGGACGGCCGCGGCCCTGAACGGATGCTCTCGCGTGGCGTCGGTTTCTTGAGATTGTCGTCCGGGACCCAGGTGGTGACAGCCCCCGCCGCTGTCTTACGTCATTGATTTGTGCAGGCCACGTATGGCCGTCCGCTATTGCGCATTGCTCAGACGCGGGGGCAAGGTCGGGTAACCCGCGCGCCCGCAGCCCGCTTGGGCACCGGTCCCACCCTCTCCTGCCGTACAGCGAGACTCGTTGATGCCCGATGCGTCCCCTTCCATCCCGCCGCCCGCACCGGATCGGGGTTCGGCGCTGGTTGGACAGGTCGAGACGGCGATCGAGGATGCGGCGGCGTTCATCGAGCGCGGCACGCATGCGTTCGCCTATACAAACCTGGCGCTGTTCGCCGCCGGCTTTGCCACCTTCTCGCTGCTGTATTGCGTGCAGCCGCTGCTGCCGGTGTTCTCGCACGACTTTGCGGTCAGCGCCGCCACCAGCAGCCTTGCCCTGTCCCTGACCACCGGCCTGCTCGCGGTCGCCATGCTGGTCGCCGGCGGCTTCTCCGAAACCTGGGGCCGCAAGCCGCTGATGATTGCCTCGCTGGTCGCCTCCGGGGCGCTGACCGTGCTCGCGGCCGTGGTGCCGAGCTGGCAGGCATTGCTGGTCAGCCGGGCGCTGATGGGGATCTCGCTCAGCGGCCTGCCGGCGGTTGCGATGGCCTATGTGAGCGAGGAGATGCACCCGAAATCGGTCGGGCTCGCAATGGGCCTGTATATCGGCGGTAGCGGGCTGGGCGGCATGAGCGGACGGCTGATCACCGGCGTGCTGACCGACGCCTTCGGCTGGCGCATGGCGATCGGCACGATCGGCGTGCTGGGCCTGGTGTCGGCCGCGATCTGCTGGTTCAGCCTGCCGGCGTCGCGGCATTTCAACCGCCGCCCGCTCGCCCTCGCCAGTCTGCTCAGCGGGTTTCGCATCCATTTGCGCGATGCCGCCCTGCCCTGGCTGTTTCTCGAAGGCTTCATCGTGATGGGCGGCTTCGTCACGCTGTACAATTATATCGGCTACCGGCTGCTGGCGCCGCCCTTTTCCCTGAGCCAGACCGCGGTCGGCTTCATCTTTACCGTCTACCTCGTCGGCATTTTCAGCTCAGCCTGGATGGGGGCGCTGGCCAGCAAGGTCGGCCGCCGGCGCATGCTCTGGGTCCCGTTCGTCATTATGCTGGTCGGTACCGCCCTGACCCGCGCCGATACCCTGGTGCCCATTGTCGCCGGCCTTGCCCTGGTCACGTTCGGCTTCTTCGGCGGCCATTCCATCGCGAGTTCCTGGATCGGCCTTCGGGCGCGGCAGGCCAAGGCGCAAGCATCTTCGCTCTATCTGTTCTGCTATTATCTGGGGTCGAGCGTGGTTGGATCGCTCGGTGGCCTGGTCTGGAGCCGGTACGGGTGGTCCGGCGTCACGCTGCTGACCGGCGCGCTGCTGCTGGCCGGCGTGCTGGTGGCCGTGCGACTGTTCCATGTGCCGCCATTGCCGGCCGAGCAGCCGCGCGCCAAGGAACGCCCATAGACGCCGGTCATTGGTGACGGCCCGAGTGACGAGGACACGCCAATGGTGACACGGCAGCGATTGCCGAAGAGGATCGCAGGATGCTGCTGCGGCAGGCGCAATTCCGCCTGGCCGCCGACGCCGTGACGGCAGCACTGTCGGCGTTTCCCGAAGTCGCGGCAATCGCCCTGTACAGTGCGAATCCTCGATCGGGCGAACGGAAGAACGCGACATGAATGATCCGCGCTGCATCTTCTGCCAGATTGTCGCTGACACGCGGACGTGTAACCTTCTTGCCGAGGACGACGAAGCGCTGGCTTTCATGGATATTCATCCGGCCAACGATGGGCATTGTCTGGTGATTCCGAAGCGGCATTTCGCCACCGTCTTCGCTATTCCCGCGGATCTCTTTGGCAGCGTTGCACGAATGACGGCACTTGTGGAAACCGCCGTCCGGTCCGCGCTGCAGCCAGCGGGGCTCAGTCTCGTGCAGGCCAATGGCGTCGGGGCGAACCAGACGGTTGACCACCTGCATATTCACGTACTGCCACGACGCGCCGATGATGGGTTGCTGCTGAATTGGCCGCGCTCCGGCATGGCCGATCCGGCTCGCATTGCTGACCTCGCGACACGCATCCGTGATCACTTGCCGGCCGGCTGAAGGCGTCGAGGCCGCCGGCGGGCGGCCGCCATGCCCTATGCCGGCGAGGGACGCAGCAGCGCGGTCAGCAGCAGCATCGCCACCGCCGCAAGCGACACGATCGTGAAGCCGTCGCTGTACGACAGCACATTCGCCTGGTCGCGAACCGCCTGGCCAAGCAGCGACATGGCGCGCGCGGAGGCTCCGGCCAATCCCACGGAGCGCGCCGCCACGGCATCGGCGTAGGCCGAAAGACGCTCGCCCACAATCGTTCCGCCCGACTGGACATGCAGGCCGACCAGGTTCGACGCGATCTGCTCCTGCACCCGCACATAGGTCTGCATGAAAGCATTCCCCAACTCGCCGCCGAACAGGCGGGCGGTCTGCAGCAAGACCCCGTAGGTCAGCGCGTCCCCCGGCCGAAGGTGCCGTACCCCGAACAGGACAATGGCAATCAGCGCCGCCGACTGACCGAATGCCTGCAGGATCTGCGAGGGCAGGAAGTCGTCGGTCGCCCAGTCTGCTGTCACCTGGGCTGCCATCGCGCAGGCGGCGCCGACCGCGAAGATCCCGGCGGCGAGCATCACCCGCGGATCAAGCCAGCGCAGCAGCGCTGCGATCGTCGGCGCCAGCAGAAGCTGCGGCACCGCGATCCAGAGCAGTACCTTGCCGACGTCCAGCGAGCGAAAGTTCTGGATGGTCTCCAGGTATTGCGGGATCAGGTAGCTGGTTGACAGGATGATGAAGCGGTACAGCACCAGGATCGTTGTCAGCAGCGCGATGTTCGGCCGCAGCAGGAAGCGCGGGTTGATCCAGGGGTGTTTCGACACGCCGATCTGCACCATGAAGGCGGTGATGAGCACGCCGCCGCCGAGCAGCAGCCCGCAGATCACGCCGGAATTCAGCCAGTCCAGCCGGTTGCCCTGATCCAGCGCCGCGTACAGCATCGAGAACCCGGCAGCAGCGTAGGCCATCCCCCAAAAATCGGCGTTGCGCAGAGCGTCGCGGTTCACCGCCTGCCGCGGCATGCCGAAGTGGATGCACACCAGCATCGGCACGGCCAGCAGCGCGCCCTGCCAGAAGATCCAATGCCAGGACAGGTTGTCGAGATACCATCCCTCCAGCGACGCCGGAATGTTGAGCGACAGCTCCAGGTTCAGCCCATAGGCGGCGATGCCGTACGGCCACAGCTCGCGGGGCAGGCTTTGCAGCACGAAACCGATCGTCAGCGGGATGAAGGTGCCGGAACTGAGCCCGCCCACCGTCTGGCCGACCAACACGGCGGTCAGGTTCGGCGCCCACGGGATCAGCGCCGACGTGATGCCGAACACCGTGGCGGAGATCATCAGCACCCGGCGCGGGCCGAACGCCAAGCCGAGCCATGCCGCGATCGGGCCGACGCACATCTGGCCGACCGTGGAAGCGGTGGTGATCCAGGCGCCCTCGTCGAAGCCGGCATGGACCGCGCCGCGCAGATCGGCGAGGCCGTAGTTGGTGATCCGGCTGTACAGCGTGGAGATCACCGCGCCCAGGAGCACCGCCGCGATGCCGATGAAGGGCCTTTTGCACGGGGGCGCGGGCGGCGCGTCGTGGAAGGCGGCCGGCGCCAGCCGGGCGGCGGCGGTATCGCTCATCCCGGGCTGCCCGATTCGTCGGTGTGGATCGTGGTCTCGACCGACATGCCCGGACGCAGCCGGTCGCCGAGCCCGCCATCGGCGTCCAACACCAGCTTCACCGGAATGCGCTGCACCACCTTGGTGAAGTTGCCGGTGGCGTTGTCGGGTGGCAGCAGCGCAAACTGAGCCCCGGTCGCCGGTGACCACGCTTCGACGTGGCCGTGCAGAACGATTCCGGGGAACGGGTCGACCGTGATCTCCGCACGCTGCCCGTCGCGTAGGTGGGTTAGCTGCGTCTCCTTGTAGTTCGCGATCACGTAGAGCCGGCGCAGCGGGACCACTGCCGCAACCTGCGTGCCGACCCCGACATACTGGCCGGGATAGACGCGGCGCTGCCCGGCCATGCCGTCGATCGGGGCGCTGATCCTGGTGTAGCCGAGATTGATCTGGGCGATGTCCAAGGCCGCCTCCGCCGCTTTCAGGCTCGCGGCAAGCTGGCGCTCCTGCGTGTGCTGCACGTCGAGCTGTCGCCGCGCACCTTCCAGGGCCGCGCCCGCCTGCATCACCTGGGCATCCGACAGCTTGGAGGCGGCGTCGGCCTGCTCGACGGCCTGTTCGGTGCCGGCGATGCGGGTCGCCAGCAGCTTGCGCTGGCGGTCGGCCTCCAGATGGTTGCGCAATGCGGTCGCCCGGCTGCCGTCAAGCTGTGCCGCGGCGGCCTCGATGTTGGCCGCCTGCAGCGTTTCCTGCGCCTTGAGATTGGCGATCGCCGCCTGTGCCGCCGCCACGTTCGCCGCGGCCTGGTCGCGCTGGGCGCGGAACGGCGCGTCGTCGATCGCGACCAGCAGGTCGCCGGCGCGCACCAGCTGGAAGTCGCCGACAGCCACGTCGCTGATCCGCCCGGCCACCTGGGCGGAGAGCGGGGTAACGTCGGCCTCCAGCGTGGCGTCGTCGGTCCACTGCGCGCCCGCGGCGCCCACCCAGCGGTCCCAGTTGATCATTACGAAGGCGGCGAGGCCGATCGCCAGGGCAGCCGCCAGCAGGCGGGGCGCGATGGCGAGCAGGCGTTGTCCCGTGCCGGGCGCGGGGGCGACCTTCTCCAGCTTCGGTGGGGCAACGGCCCCGTCGCCCCGCCCGGTGGTCTCCGCCTCGGGGCGTGCGCTCCCGGTGGCATGGGAGGGAACGGCATCCATCAGCAGGTCGGCCGTGCGTCGGAGCCGTTCACCGTATGGCGTCCAGCCCGTAGCGTGCCGCCCCCAGCAGGGCGGCCTGCACCGTCACCACGTGCACCGGCATGCGCTTGAGATCGGCGGCCAGGCGGCCTTTGTTGGTAAATGCCGCCATGAACCCGCCCTCACCGAGCAACGGCAGGATGCGCGGCGGAATGCCGCCGGCGAGATAAACGCCGCCCGTGGCCAGGACCTTTAGCGCCAGGTTGCCCGCCTCGCTGCCTAGGATTTCGGTGAACAGGTCGAGCGCCGCCGCGGCCAGCGGATTGCCGGACCGATCGTGCACCCCGGCCTGTGAGATCAACGGCGTCCGGTCGCCGGCCTGCGCCAATTGCGCGGAGAACCCCGGCGTTTCCAGGTACGCCTCGGAGTCGAGCAGGAAGTCGTAGAGATTGCCGATGCCGATGCCGGAGCACACCCGCTCGTACGACACCTCGCCGAAGCGCTGGCTGAGGTAGTCCAAGAGCGCCACCTGCCGCTCGTTGGTGGGTGCGAAGCTGGCATGGCCGCCTTCCGACTGGCACGCGATATACGATGCGCCGCCCCAGATCAGGAACGCCTCGCCCAGCCCGGTCCCCGGCGCGATGACCGCAATCTGGCCATGCGGTTCGGCTTCTCCGGCGTTCAGCGTGTGCCGGTCTTCGGGCGTCAGGCCAGGAATGGCATAGGCGACCGCCTTGAGGTCGTTGAGCAGGATCACGCGCTGGAGGCCGATGTCGCGCGCCAGCTCCTGCTCATCCATGGTCCAGGGCAGGTTGGTGATATGGGCGTGGCCCTCGATCACCGGTCCTGCCACGTCGAAGCACGCAAATTCGGCGCGTTGCCCGGTCTCCGCCAGGAAGTCGCGCGCGATCGCGTTCAGCCCGGGATAGCTGGCACTATGGTACTCCCGCTGGGCAATCGGCACGCGCGGGTCGCCGCCCGGCGCGAACAGCGCGAGCAAGGTCTTTGTCCCGCCGATATCGCCAACCAACAGCATCAGCGTGACCTCCCCGCGGTTCCCGAGCTTCATAGCCGGTGCCCGACTGGTGCATGTACCGGCCATGAAGCGCCGTTGGCTCTCACATCGCCGCGAGCCTAGGTCACGGAGAGTGAGTCAACCCGCTCGACGTAAAAGGCGAGATGGTCCTTGATATCGGCGACGGCGGGAAACGGCATCTCGTAGGTCCACACGGCATTCTTCGACCGATCGCCGCCCCTGGGGATACTGAAGTAAGCGGCTTCGCCCTTGTATGGGCAGTAGGTGCCATGATCGGTCCGTTCGAGCAGCGTCATGTCCACATCCCTGCGTGGAATGTAGTGGACCGCGGGGTAGGATGCCTCCCAGAGCGTCAAAGCGTCTCGCGTGTCTGCGATGATATGGCCCCCGGCGGTGACCACAACCCGAGCCGGAGTCCGCTCAATCCTAATCGGATGATCGGGACCAGGAATTCTGATCGGCTTCTCTGACATGGCGGCAGGTTCCTTCCCTTGCTTGCTCAGGCCGCGAAGGGGCGGCGCTCGGTCGCGACTTGCACCTGACATAGGCTTGGCCCGGTCCGTTTTGCAGTGTGGTCGGGCCATACCGGCGCGAGGCGGTCTGCGCCGGCCTATCTCGATGGCGAGGCCGGGAAGCAGGCCGACGGGGTCGCCCCGTCCTGGTCCCTCCGTGATGGCGGCACGGGTCGCCAGTGCGTATTAACGTAGGCAGCACGTATTAGCGCGACCCGGTGGCCTTGATGCGGGTAAGGAGTCACGGGGCGGCCGGCGGGGCGGCGACAACCAGAGCGGTTGCGGACGACTCATCCCGACGTTTGGCGCAGGGATACGGCGCGGCCAGAACGTAAAAACAGCTTGACCAACGACAGAAGATAGTGTGATAGGGAAAGCCTTTGGCGGAGAAAGCTGCAGCACGACGACACGAGGCCGTAACATCTAATCGGATAGTTGAGGCGCGGTCCCTGCCGGACCGCCTGGCGCGTGGGCTCGGCCCAGCGCTTAAGGTTTGGCTTATCCCTCCAGGAAAGACAACGATCCGGAACGGCCATGTACAGTTCCTGAAATACAAATGGAGACGAGCGAAATGAACGTGGCTATCGACCGAACCCCGGAGCCGGACACGTCGCGTCTGACGCCGAGTGACCCGGACAGGGAAACGCTGCTGAAGGAACTTGAACTCAAGATCACTCTTGGGGTCGAGGGGATTGCCTTCGACGAGGAGGATCTGAAGAAGTTCCCGATCGGCACCGAGTATGCCGAGCAGATCCACCTGCTGTTCGATATGGACAAGCACCATCACGGCGACACCGAACTACCGGCGTCTTTCTTCTTGCCGCACGGCCTGCACGTGCCGTTCCGGTGGGACCCCGAGTCACGGTTCCGCCTGGCGGAGGAAGACGGCAAGCCCGTGCTGTATCGTCACAAGCACCGTGTGGCGGAGATCGAGTTCTATCGGCGCCCGAAACTGCTGGATTATAACACCAGCGACGGCGAGAGCTTCTCCCATATCGCCGCGTTCACACCGGAGGGCGGTATCGCGGTGTGCTTCAGCAATGAATGCGACCTGAAGGAAACCGGCGACGACTGCAAATATTGCAATATCAACTCGACGGCGGATGCCTACCGCAAGGACAGCATCTTCCTGAAGACGCCGCGGCAGGTGGGTGAGGTCTACGCCGCCGCCTATAAGGAAAAGCTCGCCAACCATATCAACCTGACGGGCGGCTTCATCCCAGAGCGGCGTGAGGTTGAGTACTATCTCGACGTTGCCGACGAAATCAAGAACCAGACCGGCGTCGAGGAAATCTACGGAACGGCAGTCATCGGCGCACCGCTCGACCTGAAGGTGATCGAGCAGTACAAGCAGGCCGGCTACACCACGATCGCGATGAACATCGAGATCTGGGACAAGGACGTGTTCAAGGCGATCTGCCCGGGCAAGCAGAAGCGTTGCGGCGGTTGGGAACACTGGGTGAAGGCCCTGGAGACGGCGGCCGAGATCTTCGGTCGCGGCAACGTCCGCTCGAACATCGTGGCCGGCATCGAGCCGAAGGAGTCGATCCTTGAAGGCATCGAGCATCTGGCGTCGAAGGGCGTGCTTTGCTACGCCAACGCCTGGTGCCCGAATCCGGGGTCGGCGCTGGAAGGCCATCGCACGCCGGAGACCGCCTGGCACTATGACCTGACGCTGAAGGCTGCGGGCATATACCGTCGCTATGGCTACACGACGGACCAGCTTTACGGCGGCGCCGGCGCCAGCGGCCCATTCCACTATGCATTCCGCATCCTCGGCGGCGAGTACGAGGGCGACAGGATGCCCCAGTACAGGCACCAGATTCGTCAGTAGAGAGATGGCGGTGGCGCGGTCCGTCGCGCCACCCCTTTTATCGTTGATACCAATTCAAATGGTTTCGGGAGACGCCGTCCCGACTCTGGCCGATGACCGCTCTTTCCGGTAGGCGGATAAGCGAGGCGCCATCCGCCATTGCCGGCCAGCCGCACCGCAAGAGGCGGAAGACGCTACGCTTTTCCGCCCTACGCTCGTCAGGACCGGTCAGCGGCTGGTACGGCTCCCAAACCAGCGATAAAACGCGCGGCGAACGCCAACAAGCTATTTACACGCTACACTGACGCGCGATATGCTCAATTTACGTTAAGTAAAGAGAGTTTGTATGGCCCTCACTCACGCGCTGCCAGCAGCGCCCGCTCCGTGTTGTCGGCCTCCGGCGTGAGAGGTTAGCGACCGACTGACCGCGCGAGCGAACGTTCCAATGATCGCTCATCACCAGCGGCGAGAGCGCGACCATGCAGCGATCCACATTTGCCGCGTCAAATGACGCTTCCCCATGCAACCAGCAGACCATGCTGCGGAGCAGCCAGAACCCGCGTGTTCCCCGATTCCTGACGGAACGGCTTCGTTAAGGACTTTAGCAATGACTCGACACCTGTCTTCCCGACCGTCCTGGGTGCCGCTCGGCCTGGTCGTGCCTTTGGCGCTTGGCTCCGTGGTCGTGCCCGCACCATACGCCCAGGCACAGACCGCGGCACCGGACACCTCAAGCACCGCGCCCGCGGCGGCCGACACAACCAACAGCGTGTCCGCCCCGGATGCCTCCGGCGTGTCCGACGTGGTGGTCGCGGCGCCGTCGCAATCGAAGGCGGTCATTCAGAAGCAACAGGCTCAGCCGACGCCTGCGACCGTGCTGACGCCGGAGCAGCTTCAGGCCGACCAGATCACCAACGTCCAGGAGGCGCAGAAGCTCGCGCCGGATCTGCAGATCCGCATCCTGAACGTCCGCAACGTGGCGATCAATATCCGCGGCCTCGGGCAGGCTTCCGCCAATGCGTTGGATGGAATCGAGGACGGCGTCGCGGTCTATCTCGACGATGTCTACCAGGCGCGACCCGGTGCGTCGCTGTTCGATGTGCCGTCGCTCGAAAGCATCGTGGTGAAGAAAGGCCCGCAGGGCACGACGGGCGGCGCCGACAGCACCGGCGGCGCAATCTACGTCACGACCAAACTGCCGTCGTTCAAGCCTGAAGCCTATGGCGAAATTTCGCTGGGCAATTACGGCTATTATAATGCGCAGGTCGGCGCGAGCGGCCGGATGTTCGATAGCGACAAGGCCGCGATCCGCCTTGATGCCCTGATGTCGGATGATACCGGTTACGTCACCAACGTACTGACCAACCAGAAATACCAGGATTGGCGGAGCGCCGCACTGCGCGGCCAGGTTCTGTTGCTGCCCTCTGATGACCTCACAATCAGGCTGATTGGCGAGTACAACCACGTCGATACCGAATGTTGCGTCTATCCGCTGCAGACCGTGCTGACCAACTATGCGAACGGTGCCCCCTATCCGAACAATTTCTACCAGCGCGCCGCCAAGCTGAATTATGTCCCGCTGCCGGCCGAGTCGACGCCCTATGCGGTCGCGCTCAATACCCCGACCAGGGTGATCCAGGAGACGGCCGGCACGTCGCTGCACATCGACTACAATTGGAACGGCTTCAAGCTGTCGTCGATTTCCGCCGCGAGCCTGTATAACTTCTGGCCGCATAACGACCAGGACATGACCGGCCTGTCGGTCACGCTGAACGCCGCGGGACAGATCCATCAGAAGCAGGCGACGCAGGAATTTCGCCTCGAGTCGCCGCGCGGAGACCGGGTGGAGTACACCACCGGCCTGTTCTATTTCTGGGAGCAGGTTGAGGACGACACGCGGTACTGGTACGGCAATCAGGCGGGTGCGTACATCAACAACCCGAAGACCGCTGCCCAGCTTAACACCACCAACGTGGCAATCACCAATCTGAACATCATATCCCAGGCCATTCCGATCACCAACTCGGTCGCGGGATATGGCAACGCAACCTTCCATGCCACGCCCAAGCTCGACCTGATCGCCGGGCTGCGTGAGACATACGAATGGAAGGGCGGCAGTTTCAACCAATACCAGGCGGGGGCGCTCCCGCTGTCGTATTTGTCGCCGGCAAACGCGATCATCGCGCAAACCCAGCGCAACGCGCTCGGCCGCACGTATTTCGATACAGCAGACGTATCGAACGGCCTGTTCTCCGCGCTGGCGACCGCTGCCTATCACCTCACCCCGGAGTCGCAGGTCTACGCGACCTATTCGCGCGGTGCCAAGTCGGGCGGCGTGAACCTGGTCAACCTGCCGGCCGGTGCCCCGGCCACAGTGTTGCCCGAGTTCGTGGACAATTACGAAGTCGGCGTCAAAAACGCGTTCTACGATAACCGTCTGCTGCTGAACGCCGCGGCGTACTGGATGAACGACCATAACTACCAGACCACCGCGGCGTCGATCGCCAACGGCATCACCCAGGCCTATCTGGCAAACGCCAAGTCGGTGATATCCCGTGGCCTGGAGTTCGATGTCCGGGCGACTCCGGTGGAGGGTCTCACCACCTTTGCCAACATCGCCTACGACGATGCCTACTACAACTCGTTCGCCAACTCGCCGTGCCCGATCGAGTGGAGCAACAAGCCGACCTGCAACCTGAGCGGTTCCGCGATTGCGCTCGCGCCGCTGTGGGCAGCGGCGGTCGGCGCCGAATACCGACAGCGGATCGGCATCGTCTTTTCCCAGGAAATGAACGGCTATGTCGGCGCTGATTACTCCTGGCAGAGCGAGTTCTTCTCCAATCCGGATGCGTCGCGTTACGCCATCGTGCCGGCCTATGGGCTGCTCAACCTGCATGCCGGTATCACCCCGGCGTCCGGCCGCTGGGACCTGTCGGCCTGGGTGCACAACGCCGCGGACACGAAATACGCGACCCAGCAAACGGTGTGGAGCCCGACGTCGGGCGCGATCGGCGCCCAGGTCGGCCAGCCGATCACGTTCGGCATCACGTTCCGGGCGAAGATCTGATTGCAGACGGGGCGCGATCGCTCGTAAAGCCGGCGATGGCGTCCGGGTGGCGCCTCGCCTGCACCTCCAAGCCGGCGCGGCCGCCCTGTGGGTTTGTGCCCTCGGTATGCTGGGACACTCTACCACGATCCCAGCGCGTGGTAACCGTGAAGAAACGCTCTTCTCATTGACAGCGGCCGACTTCTCCAGCGTATTCCACCTCCCGCTATACGGAGATCGGATACCCCACGATGGACAGCGCCACGGCCGAAGCGTCCCCGCCGGACCAGGCCGCCACCATCGGCGCCCTGATCGCCCGCGCCCGCACCGCGCAGGCTGCGTTCGCCGACGCGGACCAGGCGACGGTGGATGACGCCGTCACCGCGCTGGCCTGGTCGCTTTATCAGCCGGCGCGCGCCCGCGCCGTGGCGGAGATGGCGGTCGCGGAAACCAAGATGGGCAACGTCGCCGACAAGATCGTCAAGAAGCAGCGCAAGACGTTCGGCACGCTGCGCGATCTGCTGCGGGTCCGCTCGGTCGGCGTGATCGAGGATGATCCCGCGCGCGGCATCGTGAAATACGCCAAGCCGGTCGGGGTGGTGGCTGCCCTGACGCCGGCGACCAACCCTGGCGCGACGCCGGTCAACAAGGCCATGATGGCGATCAAGGGCCGCAACGCGATCATCGTGGCGCCGTCACCCGCCGCTTGGTGCACCACCGCGCACGTGGTCTCGCTGATGCGGGCGGAGCTGACCCGGATCGGCCTGCCCGCCGATTTGGTGCAGGTGCTGCCTCGGCCGGTCACCAAGGAGCTTACCGCTGCGCTGATGCGCGCGGTCGATATGGTTGTGGTCACCGGGTCGCAGGCCAACGTGCGTCAGGCCTATGCCAGCGGCACGCCGGCGATCGGCGTCGGCGCCGGCAACGTCCCCGCCATCATCGACGAGACCGCCGACCTGGACGCCGCCGCCGGGCGGATCGCCGCGTCGAAGAGCTTCGACAACGCGACGTCGTGCTCGTCCGAAAACGCCGTCGTGATCGTGGACGCGGTCTACGACGCCGCGCTGGCGGCGCTACGGCGCGCCGGCGGATATCTGGTCACGGCGGCCGAGCGTGGCCGCGTGGCGGAACAATTATGGCACGACGGGAAGCTGAACCGTGATCTCGTCGCCAGCGACGCGGATTTCCTGGCGGACCGGTTCAAGCTGGCGCCCGCCGCCTACGCCGCGCGGTTTTTCATGGTCGATGAGGACGGCGTCGGCCCGTTCCACCCGTTCTCCGGCGAGAAGCTGTCGCTGGTTCTCGCGGTCTATCGGTCAACCGATTTTGCGGCGGCGATCGAGCAGGCACGAGCGATCCTGGACTATCAGGGCCGGGGCCATTCGGTCGGCCTGCACACCAGCATTCCCGAGCGTGGACGGCAGGTTGCCGAGCAACTGGACGTGGTGCGGGTGCTGGTCAACCAGGCGCACACCTTCGGCAATGGCGGCGGATTCGACAACGGGCTGAACTTCACCCTGTCGATGGGCTGCGGCACCTGGGGCGGCAATAGCATCAGCGAAAACCTGAGCTGGCGGCACTTCATCAATGTGACCCACCTGGTGACGCCGATCGCCGAAGACCGTCCGACCGAGGAGGCGCTGTTCGGCGCCTATTGGGCGCGGCACGGAGCCGCCTAGCGGATGAATCTCACAGAGCATGAAGGTAAGGCGGTCCTTGCCGCCGCCGGGATTGCGGTTCCGCGCGGCCGGGTGGTGACCTCGGCGGGGGAAACCGCGGACGCGGCCAGCGCCGGCCCGGTGGTGGTCAAGGCGCAGGTGCCGACCGGGAAGCGTGGCAAGGCCGGCGGCGTGCGCTTTGCCGCGACGCCGGCGGAGGCAGCGGCGGCAGCCTCCGCGCTGCTCGGGTCCAGCATCGGCGGCCACCCGGTCCGCGCCGTGCTGGTCGAGCAGCGCCTGCCGATCGTGCGCGAACTATACGTCGCGGTGACGATCGATCCGGCGACCAAGGGGCCGGTGGTGTTGCTGTCCGCGGAGGGCGGAATCGACGTGGAAGACGCCGCCGCGCGGGGCGCCTTGCGCCGCCTTTCCATCGATATCCTCGATGGTTTCAGCATCGCACAGGCGACCGGACTGATCGCGGGTCTGGACCTGGATGCAAGGGCGGCGGAGGTGCTGGTCCGGCTGTACGATGCGTGGCGCCGGTCGGATGCCGAGCTGCTGGAGATCAACCCGCTGGCGGTTCTGCCGGATGGCGCGCTGGTGGCCGCCGACGCCAAGCTGGTGGTGGACGATGCCTCGCTGGGCCGCCAGTCGCTGAAGCCGGCCATTTCGCCACACGCGACGCCGGCCGAAACCCGCGCCGCCGCGCTCGGACTGAATTTTCATCAGTTGGACGGGACGGTCGGCGTGTTGGCCAACGGCGCCGGGCTGACCATGGCGACGCTCGATATGGTGCGGCATTTCGGCGGTGCCGCGGCGAACTTCCTGGAAATCGGCGGCGACGCCTACACCCAGGCGAAGCCCGCGCTCGAACTGGTGCTGGCGCTGCCTGGCATCCGCTCGCTGGTAGTGAATTTCTGCGGCGCCTATGCCCGCACCGACGTGATGGCGGGCGGCGTGGTGGAAGCCTGGCGCGCCTTGTCGCCGACGATCCCGGTGTTCTTCTCGATCCACGGCACCGGCGAGGACGAGGCCGTGGCGCTGGTTCGCGAACAGCTTGGCATCGAGCCGTTCGATCGCGCCGAAGACGCGGTAAAGGCGGCGGTGGAGGCGGCGCGATGATCCTGCGCGCCGAAGACCGCGTCGCGGTGTGGGGCATCACCGGACGGCAAGCCAGTTTCTGGACCGAGCGGATGATCGCCTACGGCACGTGCGTCGTTGGCGGCATCAACCCGGCCCGCCCCGGTACGTCGCATCTCGGCCTGCCGGTCTGGGGCCGCGCCGCCGAGGCCGAGCGTTTTGACGTCGCCCTGCTGTTCGTGCCCCCCGCCGCGGTGCGGGAGGCGACCCTCGATGCCCTGTCCGCCAGGCCGCGGACGGTGATCATCCTGGCCGAGCACGTCCCGCTGCACGACATGATGATCGTCCACGTCGCCGCCCGGCGGGCCGGCGTGCGGATCATCGGGGCCAACACCGCTGGCCTGGTCACACCGGGCGCGGCGTTCGCTGGCATCATGCCGGCGTTCAACGACCGCATCTTCCGTCCCGGCCGCGTCGGCGTGGTATCGCGCAGCGGCAGCCTGGGCGCGCTGGTCTGCCTGAACCTGGTGCGCGCCGGATACGGCCAATCCGCCTTTATCGGCGTTGGCGGCGACACGCTGCCAGGCACCACCAGCCGGGACGCGCTGGAAGCGCTGGAGGCCGACCCGCGCACGGCGGCGGCGGTGCTGCTGGGCGAAATCGGCGGCGGCATGGAGCAGGAGGCGGCGGCGTTTGTCCGCGGCATGAGCAAGCCGGTCGTGGCCTTCATCGCCGGCGCCGCCGCGCCGCCAGGCAAACGCATGGGCCATGCCGGCGCCATCATCGGCGCCGCCGGGGAAGGCTACGCCGCCAAGCGCCAGGCGCTGGAAGCAGCGGGCGCCATCGTGGTGGCAACGCCAGGCGAACTGCCCGCCGCGTTGCACGACAAGGGGATCTGATCCGGCCAGGCGTTGGTCGTTTACCGTTTACCGAGGGCGCGCCCGCCCTATGTTAGCAAGGCGCGAGGGGAACGGACGAATGGGTCACCGCCGTGAGCGCCGAACCGGGCGTCTCCGCTCCGGGCTGCTGATCGGCACCGCCTTTGTGGCGGGCGTGTCCGCGGTGACGTTCAGTGATATTCTCGGCCCGCGGGTTGGTGTCGCCAACGCCTTCGCCGAGAGCAGCGACCGGGCCGAGAGGCATCGCCTGCTGACCCTGTTCGGCGATGTCTTTGCGCTGGTGCGCCGCGACTATGTTGACCCGGTGAACGACAAGGACGCGATCGAGAACGCGATCAGCGGCATGCTCACCGGGCTTGATCCGCACTCCTCCTACCTCACGGCGGCTGCGTTCCGCGACATGGAGCTGGAGAGCAAGGGCGCGTTTGGCGGCCTTGGAATCGAGGTCGCGCAGGACGACGGACAGATCAAGGTGGTCAGCCGGATGGACCACATGCCGGCCGCCAGGGCTGGGGTGAAGATCGGGGACATCATCACCGCGGTGGACGGCAGGAGCCTGAAGGGGCTCGCACTCGACGACGCGGTCGATAGAATGCGCGGCGCGCCCAACACGAAGGTCTCCCTGACGATCATACGCGCGGGCGCCAGCCAGCCGCTCCACGTCGCGATGACGCGCGAGATCATCCATGTCGAGGTCGTCAGGTCTCGGCTGTTGGCGGACAAGATCGGCTATATTCGCCTTGCCGAATTCACCGAGCCGGCGGATGCCGGGATCAGGCAGGCCGTGCACGCGCTCACCGGGCAAGCGGGCGGCACGTTGCGGGCGATGATCCTCGATTTGCGCGACAATCCGGGCGGCCTGCTGGACCAGGCGATCGCGGTCGCTTCGGACTTCCTGGACAAGGGCGAGATCGTGTCCACCCGCGCCCGCCACGCAGAGGACAGTGAACGCTGGGCTGCCAAGGGCCGCGACATCCTCGGCGGCCTGCCCTTGGTTGTGCTGATCAACGGCGGCTCGGCGTCGGCGTCCGAAATCGTCGCCGGCGCGCTGCAGGACCACCAGCGCGCCGTGCTGGTCGGCACGCGCAGCTTCGGCAAGGGCTCGGTGCAGACGGTGTTCCCGCTTCCGGGGAGCGGCGCGCTCGATATGACGACCGCGCGCTACTACACGCCGTCCGGTCGCTCGATCCAGGCACGGGGCGTCGACCCCGACATCATCGTGATGCGGGACCGCGAGCCGCCGCGTGAGTTCGGCGACGAACATGAGGCCGATCTCAATCACATCCTGCGCAACACGGAAGGAGACGACCCGCCGGCAGAACCGGCGCGCATCGACCTGCCGCCGAATGCCAAGGAGATCCCCGACAGGCCGCCGGAAGGCTTTCCGCCGTACGATCCGGCCAAACCGGACGCGACGGATTTCCAGCTTCAGCAAGCCCTGGCGGTTGCCAAGGCAATGAGCATCAGGAAATGGGTCTCCGCCGAGTGACCTGACCGGTGCCAAATCCATCCGCGCTGAACGGCCGCGCCGTGATAGCAGTCACCGGCGAAACTCATGCTAAAGACGCATACCGCCGATACGGCGCCAGAAACAAACCAAGGGAAGCCATCCGTGAAGATGATTGTTGCCGCCGCTGCGCTGGGGTTCGCGGCCCTCCTGTCCGCGCCTTCAGCCAATGCGGTGGTGTGTGCACGGGGGGCCTACCATGCCGGATGCGCCGGTCCGAACGGTGCGGCGGTCGCGCGCAGGCCGTACGGCTATAACCACGGCTACTACCATCACGGCTATTATGGTCACCCGCCGGTGACGTGCGCCCGAGGTCCCTATCGGGCCGGGTGTGCGGGTCCGAACGGCGCGGTGGTTCGGAGGACCTATTAGCCGGACGTGTCTGACCCCACCTGGCAGTCCAAGCGGTCGAGCCGGTAGCAGGGCTGTGTGACGTGCGCTGAGTGCGCGAGGCGTCCGGCGCAGGCGGCGATGAACGTTTCGACCGCCGCATCGCCGCTCATCGGGTAATCGGTGGGCTCGGTCCAGTGGACCAGAAGGACGGTCCCGTCCGGCGCCAGGCTGTCACAGACGTGCGCGGCCGTTCGCCTGATATCCTCGACATCCAGGTAATAGAGAACCTCGGAAAACAGTATCAGATCGAACGTCCCGTCCGGCCACTCGGCGGGGATTCTGGCGCGGGCGAAGCTGACCCGGGGAAAGGCGGCACAATTGACCCGCGCCTGGGAAAGCGCGGCCTCGGCGACGTCCAGGGCAAGCAGCTTGTCGCAGCGCGCGGCGAGAAGCCCGGTCAGGATGCCGATGGAACAGCCGACCTCCAGCGCCGAGCCGTATCGCTCGCGCGGCAAGCTGGCCATGGTTTGGCGGTACTTGGCCTGTTCGTAATCGCTGGTGGCAAACCGCCACGGATCGGAGTCGGCGGCGTAGAGCGCGTCGAAATAGGACGGCGGCAGGGAACTTGTCATGGTGCGATGTAGACCTCCCACGGGCGGTCGAACTGCGCCAGGAAATCCGGCTGGAGCCGGAAGCCGTCGGCGGAATCGCCGATCAGATTGGTGGTTTGCGAGATGTGCGCGGCGATGGCCCGACGCTTGGCTGGCAACTGCGCGGTGATGTCCAGACGCATCGCGGTGGGAACGGGACCCGGCAGGCGATAATCGTCGGCGAGGGTCCAGCCCCACACCGGGGCCGCCAGAGTCCGCACGCCCGTTGCGCGCGCAACCGCGGCCGCCAGCAACGCAGCGGCCGCGTGATCGCAATGGGGGTCGTGCCGCCACGTCGTCAGCAGCAAGCGAATGTTCCGATGCTTGATAATCTGTTCAAGGCGGCCGGTGAGCAACGCGAACGTCGGTCCCTCGGTCGGCGCGCCGGCATCGGGCGCCGCAAGAAAAACCACCCGCTCCGCGTCCACGCCAAGCTCCGCCACCGCGGCGTGGGTCTCTGCTTCACGCACCCGCTTCAGTCGCTCCGGCGGGTAGGTGCGGGACCCTGGATGGGACGCGGCGCCATCGGTCAGGACGGCAATATGAACCTCGGTCCCCTGTTCGACGGCTCCGGCGATCAGCCCGCCAAACCCCAGGCTTTCGTCGTCGGGGTGTGGCGCCAATACCAGAACCGGCGCGCCGCCGGTGATCGCCTCGACGGGGTAAAACGGCGCCTCGCGGAACGCGGCGAGCATCACGCCGGCGCGGATCACGGCAAGTCCCGGTCTGCAAAATACGTCGCCGCTTCGTCCAGTACCATGTCCATCGCCGGTTGGCGCAGATAGGTGGCAAGATCCCGGCACAGCCGCTCGACCGGATGCGGCCGAACGAACGCGGCCAGTCCCAGCGATCGCTGGGCGAGCTGCATCGCCTGGTTGCACGCCTGTTCCACCGCGACGCGCGCAAGCTTGACGTAATTGGCGGCGGGCTCGCCGGCGTCATCCGCTTCGGCGAGCATCCCACACCGGTGCACCCACAGCGCGGCCGTTTCGCGCGCGATCAGGGCCTGACCCAGCCTGGCGCGCTGAAGCGGGTCCGAGCCGGACGGGCTGGCCGCCACGCCCCGGGCGAGGTGCTCGACCAGCGCATGCAGACCGCCGAGGATCACCGCCAGCGCACGCCATGCGCCCAACGATATCTCGGGCTGCCGCATATAGTCGCCCGGGTCGCCGATGATGGCGCTGGTCGGCAACGCCATGCCATCAAGGCAAACCGGCGCAGTGGAAGCCGCCCGCATGCCGTGCAGATCGAACGGCGGCCCGGCCAGTCCTTGCCCCGGGGCTAGTTCGACCAGCGCCAGACAGTCGCCCTTGCCGACGACATGCGCGGTGACCAGGGGCCGCGTCGCGAAGCCGGCGGCAGACGCAAAGGACTTCGTTCCGTGCAGGCGACCGCCATCCAGCACGACGCGGGTTGCGGGCTTCTCGGTCGCCCAGATCGCAAACAGATGACCGTGGACCGCATCGGCGGCGGCCGTCCGATTTTGCGCCTGTGTGCCATAGCGGTCGATCAGACGCAGCGCGTTGAGATGGCCTTCGAAAATGCGCCCCAGCGACAGGTTCGCGCGACCGATCGAGCGCAGCAGCGCGATCGCGCACGCTGCACCAGCCTCGGTCGTGCCGACTCCGAAACCGCCCAGATCGGGGCGCAGCGGGCACCGCAGGGCGCCGGCCCGGCGCAGACCTTCGATCGCCGCCTCGGGGAACGCGGCCTGCGTGTCCAGGCGTTCGGCATCCGCGGCAGCGGCGGCCAGAACCGGTGCGAGCCGTTCGGTAAAGCTTGCGAGGCCATCAGGCGACGGCGGATCAGGCCATGCCGGGACCGACTCCTCGGCGCGGGATACAAGTGTCGTGGCTTCAGAGGCCATGGGATGACACCTCCGCAACGCTCGAATCCGCTTCCCGCCGGCGCAGCGCATCCCGGATCGCCCGGGCGTGCGACGTTTGTCTCACGACATCCGCGGCCGGCACCAGGCGGGGGCGCAAGCCGGGCGCCATAACCTCCAGGCGAAGCCAGGCGCGACCGAAGGTCTCCGCGCGCAGAACCGCCCGCAGGATCGGCTCGCCGAGTTTCGTCAACCGCACGAGATCGTCCAGACGTCCGTCGGACGCGTAGGCCTCGCGCAGCGTTCTGCGCAACACGGCGCGCCTGGCGCAGTCGGGCGCTGGCTCCAGCCGGTTATCGAGATACAAGTCAGGGGCGGCGAGCCGTCGCCGGATCGTGTCCGCCATGCCGCCGGCCGCCCTGCCATCGGTTCGCCCCGATACGAAAACCCGGCATTCCGGCGCATGACGAATCCGTGCGTCGATGCGGCGAAGCGCGGCGAAGAACGCTCGATCTTCGCCGGAAACGACGTCAGGGATGCCACCCGCCCGGTGAAACGTCTCGACGGTGACGGCAATGCTCGCACCGGATTCGTTGGTGTGGCGCGGCCATGGATCGGCCGGGTCCGGGTCGAGCAGGGCCTGAATTTCATCGCATAGCGCATCGTAGGCGCATTCCCTGGCGTCGTCCTCGTGCAAGGTTTGCGGGATCAGGCTCCAATCCAGCGGGTCAAGCTCGGCCACGCCGGCAACGGCATCCGCGCCGTCATCCAGCGCGGCGACATTAGCCTCGATCCAGTCTGTCTCGGCGCGTCCGTCCGCATCGGTGGTCAAAAGGATTCCCGCGTCGCCCGCGATTCGTGCCGCCTCCTGCATTGCCAGACGGCGCGCGTGGCCGGCATTGGCGTTCGGTTTTGGCAGTGCCCGCTCTATCACGTGCAACTCAGTCCGCCAGTCGATGCGGGCTGCCATGGCGGCGGCGGCGGTTGCACCCGTGCAGTTGTTCGCGAGCAGCACGATGTGATCGGGCGGCATGGTCTGACTGCCGAGCGATTCAAGACAAGCACCGATACGTTGTTCCTCGTTGCGAGCCGGAATTGCCACGACAATCGAACGAGCAGGAGCAGAAGAAAATGCGATCATGCCAACACAACCGCCAAATGGATGGCGGGTTCGTCTGTCCAGGCTTGACCACTGCGTGACGAAACCATTCTACCGAAATGGTGTAGTCCTCACGCTTCCGTTGGTCGCTGCTCGCGAAAGGAACAGCCTTATCACACCGGCGTTCAATCCCGGCGGATACTCCGGAGCGACGCGCATGAAGGCACTCACCTGGCACGGCAAGGGCGACATCCGGTGCGAGAGCGTTCCCGACCCGAAGATCGAACATCCGCGCGATGCCATCATAAAGGTGACCGCCTGCGCAATCTGCGGCTCCGATCTGCACCTTTATGACGGCGTGATCCCGACCATGCAGCGCGGCGACGTATTGGGCCACGAGACGATGGGCGAGGTGGTCGAAGTCGGTGCCGAGAACACCAAGCTGCGAAAGGGCGATCGCGTGGTGGTGCCGTTCACCATTGCCTGCGGTGAGTGCTTCTTCTGTCAGCGCGGCTACTTCTCCGGTTGCGAACGTTCCAACCCCAACGCCGAGATGGCGGCGAAGCTCTGGGGCCACTCACCGGCCGGGCTGTTCGGCTACTCGCACCTGCTGGGTGGCTTCCCTGGCGGCCAGGCCGAGTATCTTCGCGTCCCCTTCGCCGATGTCGGTCCGATCAAGGTCCCGGACGGGCTGAGCGACGAGCAGGTGCTGTTCCTGTCGGATATCTTTCCGACCGGCTACATGGGCGCCGAGTTTTGCGACATCAAAGGCGGCGAGACCATCGCCGTGTTCGGCTGCGGTCCCGTGGCGCAGTTCGCGATCCGCAGCGCGTTCCTGCTTGGCGCGGAGCGGGTGATCGCGATCGACACGGTGCCGGAGCGCCTGCGGATGGCGGCCGATGCCGGAGCGATTACGATCGATTTTATGAAGGAGGACGTCCACGACCGCATCCAGGAGCTGACGCATGGCCGCGGTGCCGACGCCTGCATCGACGCCGTGGGCACCGAGCCGCACACCGCGGCCAGCTTCGATTCCATGCTCGACCGCGCCAAGGTGGCGATGTTCGCCGGCACAGACCGGCCCCATGTGTTGCGGCAGGCGATCAACAACACGCGCAACTTCGGCATCGTGTCGATCATTGGCGTGTATGGCGGCTTCGTGGACAAGATCCCGATGGGCAGCGCCATCAACCGCGGCCTGACCTTCAGGATGGCCCAGACGCCCGTGCAGCATTACCTGCCAAAACTGATGCAGCAGATCGAGCAGGGCGACATCGACCCATCCTTTGTGATTACGCACAATGTGTCCCTGGATCAGGGGCCCGAGATGTACCAGACGTTCCGCGACAAACAGGACGGCTGCATCAAGGTGATGATGCGGCCCTGAACGCTTTCAAAGCAGGATGAATCGGGACCGACGAGCCCAAGATCAGCACGTTGCTGAGCCCCGTGGCAGGCGCGGCATCCGTCGGAACGACGCCGCCAGGACGAGGGGAGGGGCCTTTGCACCTCCCCTCGTGCGTCAGAGTTAGATTCTGGCAACCTTCCGCGGGCGGCCAACGGGCTTGCGAACCACCTCGGGCTCCGGCGCTGCAGGCTTGCGCCCCAGGCCGATTGCCTTGGCGAGTGTCGAGCGCTTTTCGGCATAATTCGGCGCTACCATCGGGTAGTTCGCGGGCAGGCCCCACTTGGCGCGATACTGCTCGGGCGTCAGGCCGTAGGCGGTGTGAAGGTGCCGCTTGAGCATCTTCAGCTTCTTGCCATCTTCCAGACAGACGATGTGGTCGGCGAAGACCGACTTCTTGATCGGCACCGCCGGCTCCCGCTTTTCGGGTTCGGGTGCCTGCACTTCGGGTTGTGCCAGCGTTGCGTAGACTGACTGTATCAAAGCGGGCAGATCCTTGACCGGCACGATATTGTGCTCGACGTGGGCGGACACGATCTGCGCGGCGAGGCTGAGGAGTTGGTCGCTCATGGGTTCCATCTAAGTTTGAACGGCCGAGTTCTAGACCATTCGGGTGATACTATCCAGATTTCATAACTGACGCATCCTGCCGAAGCCGGACTTTCCCAGGAACCGTCCGGCCCAAGACGCACCCTCGGGCCGGGCGGGTGGCAACCGTCGCTGGTCAGGCGGAACAACTCGGAAGTCTGCGTCATCGCCGGCCGGCAGCCGGGTTCACACAGCGGCCGCGGCGGATGTTGCGTCGGCGGCGGACTTGCCAGCCCTCCGCCCCGGCTTGGCAGACGGGGCGGGACCCGGCTTGGCCCTTGCCACCTTGCCATTGGCCGCCTTGCCATTGGAAGCCACGGCGCGCGGCTTCTTTGTGGCCGGAGCAGCCGCCTTCGAACGGCGAGCGACCGCGGTCTTGCCAGCCGCCACCTTGGCTTTTGCCTTCGAGACCTTTGCCTTTTCGCGCGCATCCTTGAGCTGACCGCGGATGGCGGCCAACGCGGCCTTGACCACCGTTGCGCGCTGCGCCTCGGGAATGCCGTCGGCGGCTTCGAAAAACGCGTGCGTCAACGTCTTGGTGCCGCGTGGCGCGCGGGTTGCGCCGGTTGCTGTCGTGGCCATGGCTCTATTGTCCTCGTTGATACGGTCGTTGCCGCGATAGCGCGAGCGCGGCTCTCGGTTAGTCGGTCAGCCCGCACGCGAATCGGCCGTACGGCATCCAGCGACATCAACACAACATGTGCAACTGTCAACGGCATTACAAGCAAAACAGCTATCGGCTTGGCGGCCGGCGGGCGGCTGCACATTTTTTTGCTGATCCACAGGCGCTTGACGCTGCCGATTGCGCCGCCAAACCCTGTCGTCCTTGCATTGGGGGCTGGCTTCGGCAGGTAGATCCGGCGACGTTAGTGGCCACAGTTTTCCGGCTTCGGGGCCCAGTTGCGCTGTCCCGGCCGCTGCTTCATGGTTGACGTCGCCGGCGCACGCAGTTCCACTTCGGACTATGATTATGACCGCGACGAACGCGCTGCTGATCCGGGTTGCACCGGTCGAGACTTTGCCTCCGATCCCGCGAAGCTTGTCGCTCGGGTGCGCCGAATGCGCCCAGCATCCGTAACGTAACGTGATTGTCGCAAGGCCGCGGCGCTGACGGGGGCTACGTACGCCTGCTGTGACCGCTGAACGCAACGAGGTAAACGATGGCTACCAGGCTGGTATTGCGCTCACTCCTCGCCGCGCTCGCTCTTCTGGCGGCATCTTCTCCGGCACCCGCCCTGGAGCAGGCGGCGACGGCGGGACTTCGAGCCGCCGCCGAGGAGGCGCTCATCTACGGCTTTCCGATGGTTATGAACTACATGGCAATGTACGAATTCGCCATTGATACCAATTCATCGCAGTATAAGGCTCCATTCAACAAGCTCTACAATGCAACGCACCTGTCCACACCCGATGATACCGCGGTCGTCACACCGAACAGCGACACGCCATATTCGATCCTGTGGATGGATCTGCGCGCCGAGCCCATCGTGCTCTGCATGCCGGAGGTCGATAAGGGCCGCTATTATTCAGTACAACTTATCGATTTGTACACCTTCAATTATGGCTATATCGGCAGCCGCGCCACCGGCAACGGCGCAGCGTGCCACATGGTCGCCGGTCCGGACTGGAAGGGCCAGGCACCCAAGGACATCAAGCGGACATTCCGCTCCGAGACCCGCTTCTCGTTAGCCATCTATCGCACCCAGGTTTTTGGCCCGACCGACATGGACCAGGTCACGAAGGTACAGGCCGGCTACCAGGTGATGACACTCTCGCAGTTCCTCAAACAACCGGCGCCGCCGCCCGCACCGGAGATCGCGTTTCCGAAAATCGACAAGGCGCTGGCCAAGGACAACCCATTCACCTACCTGAATTTCGTCCTGCAGTTCTGCCCGCCCGTGCCGCAGGAAGCCGCGCTGCGGGCCAGGTTTGCCGCGATCGGCGTCGAGCCGGGCAAACCGTTCGATCCCTCCAGTCTTTCGGCGCAACAGGCCGCGCTGGCCGAGGGCATGCGTGGCGGCATGGCGAAAATCGAAAAGGCGGCCGAAACGTCGGGCGAAGACGCGAACGGCTGGCGCATGGGCCTCAACGGCGGCGACCGTGCTTTCTACCATGGCGACTGGCTGCGCCGCGCCGCCATCGCCATGGCCGGACTCTATGCCAACAATCCCATCGAGGCACTGTATCCCGCGGCGCGCAGCGACGGCACTGGCGCCAAGCTCGATGGCGCCGCCAACCGCTATACGATCACGTTCGCAGCCGGGCAGCTTCCCCCGGTGAACGCTTTCTGGTCGGTGACGATGTATGACGCCGCCACCCAATTGCTGGTGGCCAACCCGATCAATCGATACGTCATAAATTCGGCGATGGAATCCGACCTGAAGAAGAACCGCGACGGGTCGATGACGCTATACGTCCAGCAGGATTCGCCAGGTCCCGACAAGGAATCGAACTGGTTGCCGGCGCCCGGCGGGGCATTCTATCTGGTGATGCGGCTGTATCGGCCGAAGCTGTCGGTGCTCATCGGCTATTGGAAGCCGCCGCGGGTCCAGCGGGTCGGCTGATCCGCCCCCGCAGCGATCCGGGCGTTTGGCATCGTCTCGCCCGTCTTGCCGCGGCGGCGTTGCGGCATGCCCGGATCGGGGGATAATGAGGCTTCGCTGTCCGCCGTGCCCGTCACGCAACCGGGGACCTTCGGGAAAACGCAATGAACCACGCAGCGCCGTCCGTAACGCCAGAGCGCATCCTGCAGTTCAGTTGGGCCTTCGCGCCGCCGCTGGTCATCGAGGCGGCCGTGCGCCACCTTGTGTTCGACGCCCTGGCGAAGCAGGCGCTGACGCTCGGCGAGCTGGCGCAGGCGACCGGCGCTTCAGCCCGCGGACTCGCCGCGATCACCGGCGTTCTGGTCGGTCTCGGGCTGCTGGCGCGCGACGATGCCGGGCGTTATGCGCTCACCCCGGAAAGCGCGGCGTTCCTGGTCAGCGACCGGCCGGGCTTCATCGGCGGCCTGTTCCGCCACGTGAGCAGCCAGTTGATGCCGGACTGGCTGCACCTGACGGACGTCGTGGGCAGCGGCAAGCCGGCCAGCACGATCAACCTCGCCGGCCAGGGGGAGCCGTTCTTCGCTGCCTTCGTCGAGGCACTCTTTCCCCTGAGCTACCCGTCGGCGGCCGCGCTGGCAGGCGCGTTGGACCTTGCCCGGGCGAGCGGACCGGTCTCCGTGCTCGATCTGGGCGCGGGTTCGGGCGTGTGGGGCATCGCCCTTGCGGAGGCATCACCGCACGTCACCGTGCGCGCGATCGACTGGCCGGACGTTCTGCCGGTGACCCGGCTTGTGGCGGAGCGGTTCGGCGTCGGCGATCGGCTGACCACGGTTGCCGGCGACCTGCTGGAAGCGGATTTCGACGGTCCGCATCAGGTGGCGACGATCGGTCAAATCCTGCACAGCGAAGGCGTCGAACGCTCGCGGGCGCTGCTGCGACGGACGCACGCGGCGCTGGCGCCGGGCGGTACGATCGCGATCGCCGAATTCCTGGTGGATGCCGACCGGCGCGGCCCGATGCGCGGGCTGATCTTCGCGGTGAACATGCTTGTTACCACCGAAGCCGGCGGCACCTATACGTTCGAGGAGATCGCCGGCTGGCTGTCCGAGGCCGGTTTCACCGACATCCGTCAATTGCCGGTGCCGGGTCCATCGCCGTTGATCCTCGGGACGCGAAGCTGACAGCGACGTCAAGTCCACCGGGCAGGAGACAGCGCCATGACCGCATCGTCCGGGACCACGCCGGAACCCCGGGTCCCTTGAACGACACCGTCCGACCGCCGTCTTCGGTTTCGGAAGCCCCGCCGGGTCCGGCCTGGCTGGAGGCGATGCACAGCATCTACCGCGATGCCGACCGCGCCCCCGCGGCCGGACCCTCGGCGATCGGGCGTCTTGGCCGCGCCTGTTCGCTCGCCCTTCGGGCTGCTCGCGGGTGGGAGGCCCGGCACCTGCTGCCTGAGTTGGCGGTCATCTGCGCCATGATCGGCGTCATTTGGATCAACGCCGGTCTTCTGGTCCATGAGGAATACGCCGATGCGGAGCGGCATGCCCTCGGCGAAACGGGCAACCTGGCGCGCGCCTTCCAGGAAAGTGTCGCGCAGACGGTCAGCGGGATCGATCAGGCCCTGCTGAGCGTTCGGGCTTTTCACGCCTTTCTCGGCGAACGGTTCGACATGGCGGAGTGGGAAAGGACACAAAGCCGCCTCGGCTCCCTGACCGCCGGCGTCCATCTGGTGGATGCCCATGGCAATCTGTTCGCGTCCACCCTCCCGATGCCGCCGGTCCCGGTCAACGTCGCTGACCGGGAGCACTTCGTGGTGCAGGCGAACGATACGGAGGACGAACTGCATATCAGCAAGCTGGTGACAGGCCTGCAAACCGGCAAGGAGACGGTCCAGTTCACGCGCAGGCTCATGGGCCCCGATGGCGCGTTTGGCGGGATCGCTGTCGTGTCGCTGGACCCGAACGAGTTGTCGCGCTCTTTCGGCACGCTGCAATTGGGCGAAGGATTTGTCGCGCTGCTGAGCCAGGATGGAACCATTCTCGCGCGCGGTCCGTTCGTGGCCGGCGCGATCGGGACCAGCATCGCGGACCAGCCCTATTTTGCCGCGATGCGATCGAAGACAAGCGGCGTCGTCCGCACCACCGGCCGAGGCGATGCCGAACAGATCATCAGTTTCCGGAAGCTGGACGCCTATCCCTTGCTCGTACTGGTTGGCGACGATGCGCCGGTCGTATTTGCCAATTACTTTCTGGTCCGGCGCAATGCGCTCTTCGCCAGCAGCGCGGCGACCGTGATCGTGATTCTGGCCGGCGCGTTCTGGATCGGGCTGCGCCGCCGTTCGCTGGCCGCGCAGCGTGCGCTCGGGGTGACGCTGGAGAATATCAGCCAGGGCATCGTGATGGTCGATAATGAGGGGCGAATCCCGGTTATCAATCGCCGGGCAGTCGATCTACTGCGGCTGCCGGCCAGTGTGGCGGCGGCAGGCCGGTTGGACCCCCATTCTGCCGATCCGGCGTTTGCCGAGACAGGGGTTCTCGCGTTTCCCTTCTCCAGCGCCAGCGAGGGCGGGCTGTCCGCGGTGCGCGATCTTCCCGCCAGTTTTGACGCCTGCCTGGACAATGGGTCCATCGTCGAAGTGCGCACGCATCGTTTGCCGACGGGCGGCATGGTGCAGACCTTCAGCGACGTGACGGAGCAGCGCCAGGCCGGCGAACACCTGCTCTTTATGGCGCACCACGACAGCGTCACCGGGCTGCCGAACCGGTTCATGTTCAAGGAGCGGCTTGAGACGGAAATTACCCGCATCGGTCTCTACGGCCGAATGGCGGCGGTCGTCATGATCGATCTCGACGGCTTCAAAAGCGTCAATGACACCATGGGACACGATGCCGGCGATCAGCTTCTGAAGAGCGTCGCGGCCAGACTGCTGAGCCTGGTTCGCCGCGACGATATCGTGGCCCGTTTCGGCGGCGACGAGTTCGTGATCCTGCAAACCGATCTGTCGCGGGCAGACATGGCGGAGGGTCTCGCGCAGCGTCTCATCGCGCATTTGTCCGAGGCGACGATGATCGGCGGCCAGCAGGTCCGCATCGGCGCGAGCGTAGGGCTCGCCGTTTATCCGCTGGACGGCCGGGACAGCGAAACGCTGCTTAAGCACGCCGACATCGCCCTGTATCGTGCGAAGACGGAAGGGCGCGGGACGTTCCGGCGCTTCGACCACTGGATGACACGCCCGCTGCAGGAACGGCGCGCGATGGAGAACGACCTGCGCCGGGCGGTCGAGGCCAGCGAGCTGGACCTGCATTTCCAGCCGCAGTTCGCGACCGAGACGCTGCTGGTGACCGGCTTCGAGGCGCTGGTGCGATGGGCACACCGGGAGCGCGGGTTCGTCCCGCCGGCAACCTTCATCGCCGTCGCCGAGGCCTGCGGCCTGATCGGGCAGATCGGGAGCTGGGTGCTTGAGCGGGCCTGCTCCGAGGCGGTTGGTTGGGGCATCCCGTGCCGGGTCGCCGTCAACGTCTCACCACTTCAACTGAAAGATACGGGCTTCCGCCAGTTCGTCGCGGACGTTCTGGCGCGCTCCGGCCTGCCGCCTGCGTTGCTCGAGATCGAGGTGACCGAGGGCGTGCTGATCGAGGAGGATGAGCAGGTCCTCGGCGCCTTGCGGGACCTCAAGTCGCTCGGCGTCCGGCTGACGCTCGACGATTTCGGTACCGGCTATTCCAGTCTGGGCTACCTGTTGAGGCTGCCGTTCGACAAGATCAAGATCGACAAGTCGTTCGTCCAGTCGACCGACTTTGGCGCCAGGGCGATCCTGGAGGCGATCCTTGTCATGGGGCGCCGTCTGGAGCTGGACGTGGTTGCCGAGGGGGTGGAGACGAAAGAGCAGCTTGCGATGATCCGCCAGCAGCATTGCGCCGAGATCCAGGGGTTCCTGCTCGCCATGCCGATGCCGGCGGATAAGGTCGGCGCGTATCTGCGCGATTATGTGGCGCCCACCGAGTTCTGTCCTTGAGGCGCGGCGTCACCCGGTAGGTCCGCGTGTTGGCAGCGCCGCGCCTTGGGTCCCAATGTAATATCCATGTCTGACAGCGGCGACGCTCAACCGGCACAAACAAGCGGGCAACCCCCAGGGGCGCAACCAACGGCGCAACCAACCGCGCGGCGACGCGCCAGTCCGCACGTCACGGCGCTGATCGTGGCCAGCGCGCTGCTGATGGAGCAGCTCGACGGCACGGTGCTGGCCACCGCGCTGCCGACCATGGCGCGATCGTTCGACGTCGATCCGCTCCGCATGAATGTGGCGCTCACGTCCTACCTGCTCAGCCTGGCGATGTTCATCCCGGCGAGCGGCCGGATCGCCGACCGCTTCGGCTCGCGCACCGTGTTCCGCGCGGCGATCGCGCTGTTCACGCTGGGTTCGGTCGCCTGTGCGCAGGCGCCGTCGCTGCCCATCCTGGTGGCGGCGCGCATCCTGCAGGGCATGGGCGGCGCCATGATGTCGCCGGTGGGACGGCTCGTGCTGCTGCGGGTGGTGTCGAAGGCCGAACTGGTCAGCGCCATGGCCTGGCTGATGATCCCCGCCACCATTGGCCCGATCCTGGGGCCGCCCGTCGGCGGGTTCCTGGTCACCTATCTGTCCTGGCATTGGATTTTCTATATCAACGTGCCGATCGGGCTGGTTGGGATCGTGCTCGCCAGCCTGTTCATCGAGGAGATGCGCGAGCCGGCGCCCGGTCACTTCGACCTGCTGGGTCTGGCATTGAGCGGCACGGCGTTGGCCTGCCTAATGTTCGGCATCGAGATGGCAAGCCGCGGCGTCGGCTCGCACTTGGCAAGCGCCGCGCTGCTGGCCGCCGGCGTGGTCGCGGCCGGGCTGTATGTCGTGCACGCCCGCCATCACCCGGCGCCGATGCTGGACTTCCGCCTGATGCGGATTCCGACATTCCGGCTGTCCGTGCTGTGCGGCTCGCTGTCGCGCATTGCGGTGGGCGCGCTGCCGCTGTTGCTGCCGATGATGCTGCAACTCGGCTTCGGCCTCTCCGCGTTGCAGAGCGGCATGATCACCTTCGTCGGCGCAATCGGCTCGCTGCCGATGCGCCTGGTGGCGGCCCGCTTTCTGCGCCATCTCGGGTTCCGCGCCGTGCTGGTCTGGTTCGGGCTGCTGGCGGTGCTGCTGGTGGCCACCTGCGCCGGATTCCGGCCGAACTGGCCGATGCCGGCGATCTACGGGGTGTTGTTTGTCCTGGGCTTTGTCCAGTCGTTGCAGTTCATCGCCTACAACACGATCGCCTATGCCGACGTTCCGCGCCCGGAGATGAGCGCCGCCACCAGCTTCTACACGACGTTCCAGCAGATGACGCTGTCGCTCGGCATCGCCGTCTCCGCCGCCGTCCTGGCGGCCGCGGTCTCGCTGCGCGGCCATACCGGGCCGTTGCTCGATGATTTCAGCGTCGCATTCCTTTCGGTTGCGGCGGTCGCCGCGCTGGCGCCGCTGCTAAGCCTTCGGTTCGACAAGGACGCCGGGGTCGAACTGAGCGGCCATCGCGATCGGCCGGTGACGCCGCGCACCGCGTAGGGCGGATCAGCGGAGCGCCATCCGCCGCTTGCGGTGCCGCGCGGGGCGGTCCTGATTCGCTGCATGGTTACCCTGCGACAGACGCGGTTGCGCTCGTGACGCAAAGCACGTAGTTAGGCACCTAATCGTTAGGGTCCTCACAGTGCCTGCTGCCGATAACCGCCTGGAATGTCCTGCCGAACGGCGGGATTTCGGACTTCGGATGCTCCAACTGGCCCGCCGTTGGCGCAATGTCGTCGATGCCGAATTGCGCGTCTTCGGCGTGACGTCGGCCACCTGGCGCGCGCTGTTTCATCTGGGCGAACTCGGCGACGGCGTCCGCCCCAAGGATTTGGCGGAGGCGCTTGAGATGGAGCGGCCCTCGCTCACGCAGTTGCTGGACCGGCTGGAAGCCGCCGGGTTGGTGACGCGGCGGGAAGACCCCGAGGACCATCGGGGCAAGACGGTTCATCTCACCGACGCAGGCCGGGCGGTGCACCATCGGACTGTGATCGCCAATGGGCGGGTCGCCCGGCGGCTGATGGACCGCGTCAGCGATGCCGACCTGGCCGTCGTCGGGCGCGTGTTCGCGCATATATCGACCGCCATCGGCGCCGCGGCGAGCGAACAAGCGGCGGCGCGAACGGCGGACGGCGGTGGCGCATCGGCTGCCGGGCCCAGGGCGCGATGAGCGTCACCACCATGACGGCGACAGCGTGGCGAGGGATTGCGCCGTCGTTGCCCAGGCTGGTCCCGCCACCCGCCTGGGCGCATGCCGGCCGCACCACCCTGGCCGCGCTGGCCGCGCTGGGAATCGCCTATTCGCTGGAGCTGAACAATCCCTACTCGGCGGCCGTCACCGTGCTGATCGTCGCCAACCCGGTGCACGGCATGGTGCTGGCAAAAAGCGTCAGCCGCTTTGTCGGCACCCTGGCCGGCGCGCTGATGGCGATCCTGCTGATGGGGCTGTTCTCGCAAATCCCCGAGCTCTTCATGCTGGGCCTCAGCCTTTGGATGGGACTTTGCACGCTCGGATCGACGTTGCTGCGCAATTTTCGCTCCTACGGAACCGTGCTGGCCGGCTACACCGTGGTGCTGATCGCGATGCCCGGCACCGACGCGCCGCAGACCATGTTCGATCTGGTGACCACCCGGGTGTCGGTCGTGTTCATCGGCATCGCCTGTTCGGGGATCGTGGCTGCCCTGCTGACATCACGCTCGGCGGTGCGCGGTCTGGACGTCGGACTTCGCGGCGCGATGCGCAACATCGACAACTATGTGCGGCTTGCTTTGAACGGCAGCGACGGCATGCGGCCGTTGCGGCGAAAGCTCAGCGACGACGTCTCCAAGCTGGACGCGCTGGTGGAGTTCGCCGCCACCGAGTCCGCCGAGGTGGCGCCGTTGCGGGATACGCTGCGAACGGCGCTGGCGGCGATGCTTGGTGTGCTGACGGCCGCGGCCTCGCTGCGGGACGTGCTCCGCCGTGAACGCCCGGACGGCGCATTGGCGCGCCTCATCGCCGACAGCCGTGACCTGTTGTCGGAGATCGACGCCGGCCTCGACATCGCCGAGCCGCGCGCCGCCGCCGAACGGCTGACCACGATACACCACAGGCTGTTTTCGCTGGGAACGCGCGTCGCGGCCGGCCTTGATCCGACCAGGCTGCGGTCGCTGGTGGTGCACGACCGCCTGGCCGAATTGCTGGATGAACTGCGCGTCGCGCTGACCGGCATGATCGCGCTGCAAGCCGGCCGTCCCATCGACCTTGCCGGCGACGCAGCAGGCAGCATCAGCCATGCCCGGCGCCTGGCCTTCCACCTCGACTGGCGTGCCGGACTGATCAACGGCGCCCGTGCGATGCTTGCTGTGTGGTTCGCCGGCGCGATCTGGATCCTGTCCGGCTGGCCCTATGGCTGGATGATGCTGGTCATGGTGGTGCCAAACGCCGGCCTGCTGGCCTTGCGCGACCACCCCGAACGAGACGCGGTGGAGTTCATCAAGGGCTGCACGGCCGCTGCCGCAATGGGGTGGATTTGCCTGGTCTACCTGCTGCCGATGACCGACAGTTTCGCCGGCCTGTGCCTGGTGCTGGGGCCATGCCTGTTCCTGGCGGTAATGCTGGCGAACCGTGCCAAGACGGCGTTCATCGGCCTCGGAATTTCCGTGTTCTTCCTGACGATGCTGAGTCCAACCAATCCCATGGTCTACGACGCCAGCCTGTATCTGAACGGCGCGCTGGCCATGATCGGCGGAGCGGTCCTGACGATGGTGGTATTTCGCGTGATCCTGCCCAGCAATCCGCGTGGGCATGTGCGGGCGATGGTCCGCACGATCCGCCGCGATATCGAAGCCCTGCTGGGCAACCGGCGGGACATCACACCGAGCGGCTGGGAAGCTCGCATGCATGACCGCATGCTGCAAATGATCAGCCGCATGCGGGTTGCCGACATGCGGCATGAATTCCTGATGCGCGGCGGCTTCGCGTCCCTGCGGATCGGCCGTGAAATCATCCGCGCCCGCCGGCTGCTGGCTGATTTTGCCGACGATACGCTGGTCACCGCTGCCATGGCGCCGTCGCGACAGGCGCTGGGCGACCTGGCCAAGGCGCCGGTGGCCGCGGTTCATGCCCTGCGAGGCTCGGCGGACAAGCTGCTGGCACTCGCTGTCACCGAACGCACCGGCATCGCGGCGGACCTCGCCCGGGCTGCCGCCTCGCTGCTCGAAATTGCCCTGCTGGTTGGCCAAAACCGGCGTTTTTTCGAGGCCGGACGTGATTAGTGCAGGGAGCCCGCGATGCTGAAGGAAATCGACCTGACCGGTATCTATGTGTCACCGATTGTCCTGTACCTGATACTGGCGACGCCCGCCTTTCTGCTTTGCCGGTGGATATTGGCTCGCCTGGGCGTGCTGTCCTTTGTCTGGCATCCGGCCCTGTTTGAAATTGCCCTGTTCGGCGTGATCCTGTCGGCCGTCGTCGCGTTGCGTTGAGCGATCCCGGAGCCAGCCTGTGATGTTTCAATTTCGTCAGTTCTTGCGCGTCGCCATCACCTTGGCGGTCGTGGTTGTCGCCGCCGATCTGGTCGCCGCCCTGTGGCACCATTACGTGATGGCGCCCTGGACGCGCGACGGCCGCGTGCGCGTGGAAACCGTGGCGATCGCCCCGGAAATCGCCGGGCCGGTGACCGAGGTGAAGGTCGGCGACAACCAGATGGTCCACCGCGGCGATGTGTTGTTCACCATCGATCCGGAGCGCTTTCGTATCGCCGAAACCCAGGCGGAAGCCGTGTCGGAAAGCCGCAAGCAGGATCTGAGGCTGGCGCAGGCGAAAAGCGATCGGCGCGCCAGGCTGACCGTGGTGGCTGCCTCGAACGAGGAGAAGGAACAATATTCCGCCGCCGCCGCCGTCGCCGCTGCCAACTATGCCCAATCGCTGACTCAGGTCAGCCTGGCGCGGCTGAATCTGGCGAAGACGGTGATCCGCTCGCCGGTCAACGGCTATGTCACCAATCTGCGGCTGCGTGCCGGGGACTACGTCGATAGCGGCAAGACCGCGCTGGTGGTGGTTGACCAAGAGTCGTTCTGGGTCGCCGCCTATTTCGAGGAAACCAAGCTGCCCCAGGTCAAGACCGGAGCGCCGGTCTTCATCCAGCTGATGGGCTTTGATGAGCCGCTGCGCGGCCATGTCGAAAGCCTGACCCGCGGCATCTCCGATCAGAACGCCGAGGCTGGTGCCGGCGGCCTGGCCAGCGTCAATCCCGTGTTCACCTGGGTCCGATTGGCGCAGCGAATTCCCGTGCGCATTGCTATCGACAGGATTCCGCCAGGCATCGATATCGCCGCCGGGATGACCTGCACCGTCAACCTCGACACGCCCAAGGATATCCCGTCGGATACCGGATTCCTGCTGCATTGGCTGAAGGCCAATCTGTTCTGACGCGTGGGTGTCGATAGGCCACGGCCCGTCACGCCGCCGTCAGCGCGAGCGGCGGGGGGCAGACGCGGGCGGTATGATTGATTGAGGTCAACGCCCAAACCGGGGGAAAGTGGTATTAAATTGAGGCCGGCCGTTCCCAGAAAGCTGGGGCCGGATAAGGGAGAACGCCGATGAAGGCATTGTTGCTGCTCACGGCCAGCGGGGCGCTCGTGATTCTCACGTCCCACCAATCCGCTACAGACCCCGGCTTGCTGGATCGCCTGCGCGTGAAGGGGATCGGCAAATTCGTCGCCTACGAGATTCCGGTCGAGTTGGTGCGACAGCGCTACGCCGGTCACTTCTCCGTGGTCGAGAAGAACCTCGACGAGACCGACGATCTGCGCGTCCTCGATTTCGACGGTCAGCGAGCCTTCAAGCTATTCCGGTTCGCGGAACTCGGCTCGCCGATTGTTCATGAGGGCAGCCCTGCGGTCTGAGGGTGCGCCCAGCCAGAGCGCGGGTTTGGGCGAAGTTGGCGTGACTGGCGGCAACCGGCGGGACGTTCTGAATTCGCGGCCGGACCAGGCCGCGAACGAACAAGACAAATAAGAACTCGAGAGAGGGGACGGTCACATGAAAGACATCCACATTGCGGCGTTCATCGGGAGCGGCATACAGGAAACCGTCCTGCCGCTATCCGATCTCAACGCCAGGGCGAAAGCGATTGATGCCGATTTCGACGGCATCGGCGTGCCGCCGGACCGACTGAGCAGAACCACAAGAGTTGCCGAGCACATCAAGAGGCTCAAGAACACGACGGGCGGCAGTTTCGACGAAATTGCCTATGCGCTCGCTTATACGTTTGGCAGGAGGCATGGCGACCTGGATGCCAAATACGGCCTCGTCGCCGTTCTGATCACCGATATGCACGTCGATAACTTGCATGTCATCGACTGCAATACGGAAGCCGAATACAAAGCTTTCATCGAAAGCATGCAAAAGATCGTGGAGGATTCGTTCGGCCGCGAATTCTTGCTTCCCGCCGCTGTCCACAGCGCGGCCGAGCGCAGCAGAGCAACCGAGGGGCCGTCGCTGATCGACGCCCTGCCGGCGACCATCTCGCTGCTGGCTTCCGATGGCACGATTGTCTCGGTCAACGCGGCCTGGCGGCGATTTGCCGCGGAAAACGGGCTTGCCGACCCAAAGGCCCTGGTTGGTCAGAACTATCTGGCGGTGTGCGACGCAGCCATCGCCTCCGGCGACAGCGCGGAAGCCGCGGAGGCCGTAGGGGCCGGCTTGCGGGCGGTGCTTGCCGGCCGGCGCGCGATGTTCGCGTTCGATTATCCTTGCCACAGTCCGACCGAGCAGCGCTGGTTCCGCCTCATGGCGACCCCCGTCGAGCTGGACGGCGGGCGGGGTGCGGTGGCAATGCACATCAATATCTCCGCCTTGCGCCGGACCGAGCTGGCGCTACAGGAGGCGGAAACCATGAAGGAGGTTGGCCAACTTGCCAGTGGCTATGCGCACGACGTGCGCAACTTCCTGGGCGTCGTCGTCGGACAGCTCGACCTGATCAGCCAGCGGCTTGGCGAAACGCCGGCGCAGCGGAACATCGCCCTGGCGCGGATGGCGGTCGACCACGTGACGGGGCTGACGGACCGGCTGCTATCGGCCTCGCGACCGGTGCCGGCCGACTGGCAGCCGGTCGATCCGAACGCCGTCATCGACGGCATGGCCGAGCTGCTGAGTCAGGCCGTTGGACCTGCGGTGGAGCTTCGGCTGCAGCTCGCGCCTGGCATCGGCCTGGTCAGGATCGCGCCGAATGCGCTGCAAAGCGTCCTGCTGCACCTGGCGGGAAACGCGCGCCATGCCATGCCCCACGGCGGCCGGCTGACGATCGAAACGCGCCATGCGGTCTCAGCCGGGCAGGCGATCGGAATTGCCGCCGAGTTGCAACCGCTCGGCGAGCACGTGCGGATCGTCGTACGGGACACCGCGGCCGGCATGCCGCCGGACGCGCTGGCGCATGCGTTTGAGCCGCCGCCCGTGACCGATGGTCCCAATGCGGGAACCGGCAGCTTCCTGGGGCAGGTCTACAACATGGTTCGGCAGGCAGGCGGCGAAGTGGCGGTCGAGAGCGCACTCGGCGAAGGTACCGCGGTGACCATCCGCCTGCCGCGCGTCCAAGCCGCCGCCGTCGCGTCGGCCTCGGTCGCGGCCTGATGGCAGCCGTGGGGGGTGCAGGCGAGCGCAGGGTGTAGGCGGAAAAGCGGAGCGTCTTCCGCCTCTGGCGGAGCTGCTCGCGGCAATGGCGGATGGCGCTACGCTTATCCGCCGCCCTACACGAATAGGGCGGTCATCGGGGTGCGTGCCCAGACAAAGAGCGTCCAGGCGGTCAGGCGGCCTCGCGCTCCATGTCGCCCTGGAACAGGTAATCGATATCGTCGAACCCGAGCAGCCCGATCTCCGACTCGTCCGTGAACGCAATGTTGGCGAGCGCGGCCTTCTTCTGCTGCAACTCCAGAATCCGCTCCTCGACCGTATCGGCGGCAACCAGCTTGAAGACGAACACCGACTTGGTCTGACCGATCCGGTGCGCGCGGTCCGATGCCTGGTCTTCCACGGCGGGATTCCACCACGGATCATAATGGATCACCGTATCGGCCGCCGTCAGGTTCAGGCCGCGGCCGCCGGCCTTCAGGCTGATCAGGAACACCGGCACGTCCCCGGTCTGGAACGCCTCCACGGGCGCCGCGCGGTCCCGCGTATCCCCCCGCAACTGCACGAACGGTATGCCGGAGCCGGTCAGACGCGGGGCGATCAGATCCAGCATCGAGGTGAACTGCGAAAACACCAGGATGCGCCGCCCTTCCGGCACCATCTCGCCGAGCATTTCCAGCAATTCGTCCAGTTTGCTCGATGTCTCGATCAGCCGCGCCGAGGGCAGTTTCACCAGCCGCGGGTCGCAGCACGCCTGCCGCAGCTTCAGCAGCGCGTCGAGCACGACGATTCGGCTCTGCGCCAGGCTGCGTGCGGCGATCTGCTCGCGCACCTTGTCATGCAGCGTGATGCGGATGGTCTCGTACAGCTCGCGCTGATCCGGCGCCAGGGTGATGCGCCGCAGGATCGTGTGTTTGGCTGGCAGCTCGGTGGCGACTTCGCTTTTCGTTCGTCGCAGGATGAACGGCTTGATGCGGCGGATCAGCTGAAGGCGGCGCACATCGCTGCCCTTCTTTTCGATCGGCGTGCGGAACCGCTTGGTGAAGTCGCGCCGTGCGCCCAGCAGTCCGGGCATCAGGAACGCGAACTGCGACCATAGCTCATCGAGGTTGTTCTCGATCGGCGTGCCCGACAGGCACAGCCGCTGGCCGGCCTGCAGCTGGCACACCGCGCGCGTTGCCTTGGCGTCGGGACTCTTGATCGCCTGCGCCTCATCCAGCACGACCATGTGCCAGTCCTGGTCCTTCATCTCCTCGATATCGCGCGCCAGCACCATGTATGTGGTGATCACGACGTGGACTCCGGCGAGTTGCCCGCGGCGCTGATGGCGATCGAGACCGTGCAGGACCGCCACCTGAAGGTGCGGCGCGAACTTCGCCAGTTCCGCGGTCCAGTTCGGGACCAGGCTGGTCGGCACCACGATCAGCGCCGGCTGCTGCAGCCGGCCGGACGCGTGCTCGATGGCGATATGGGCGATGGTCTGCGCGGTCTTGCCGAGTCCCATATCATCCGCGAGGAACCCGGACAGGCCGTGCACCCGCAAGTGCTGCAGCCAATCGACGCCGTGCTGCTGGTACGGCCGTAGCGCGGTGGCGAAGGCCGCAGGCAGCGGAACCGGCGCAATCTCCGCCTGACCCCGGAACCGATCGACATAGGTCTTGATGGCGGCGGCGTTGTCCCACCGCGTCGCCAGAAGATCCTCCAGATCGAGCACGGTCGGCGCCTCGGCGTCCGGCAACATGATCGCCCCGTCCGCCGTTCGCTGCGCCGCCTCGATCAGGTCGCCCATGATCGCCAGCAGCCGGCGGATACGCTCGGCGGGCAACTTCACGATGCGCCCGTCTTCCAGGCTGGTGATCACCTGCTCGTCGACGATGCGCGCGGCATCAATGCCGCCGCGCGCCAGCAGGTGGTTGAGGATCGGCAGCAACGCCTCGCGCACGCCGTCGATCTCGATGCCGAATTCCAGCGAGAACCCACCGGTAGCGCCGTCCGCGATGCGAACGTCGCAGGCGCCGACCTGTTCGACCTGGCGCGGGCCGAAGTCGCGGTCGATCACGCTGCGCCAGCCCTGGGATTCCAGCTCCGGCACCCGTTCGGCGACGAAACGTTGCCAGCTTTCGCCGGCCTCCCGGCCGCGGAACACGAACACGCGGCGTCCCTTGGCGGCAACCTTGTCGGCCACGCGGATCTGCAGGAAGCCGTCCTGGCGCAAGGCATCCAGCGCGGCCGCCTCGGCCGCCGGGTCGCGGCGGATGAACTGTCCGTCCACGCGCAGGAACTGGCGCTCATCGTCCAACGTCGCGGCGGCGCCGCCGTAGTCGAACGCCAGCGTCAGCACGTCCATCCGCTGCAGGCGGCCGAACTCGTCCGGGCAATCCATCCGCCCCAGCCGCAACAGCGGCGTGACGGGCTGCTCAACGATGACAGGCTCGATGTGGGTCTTGCCGGACGATGGGGGGCGGCGGCGGTGGCGGTCCGAGTCGTCCCGGACCGGCGCAGACGGAGGCGCCGGCCGCCGCAGCCGGATCGGGCCAACCGCTCCCGTCGCGCCGTCTACGTACCATGGCCCGGTCTGGCTGAGGATCACCGCCGAGCCCGGCGGCAGGTTGGGCGGCGCGTTGCTGTCGAAGCTGCGCTCGCTCCCCGCAACCAGGCGCTTGCCCGTCGCCTGCCACCGCGCCAGCCCGGATCGCGCCAGGCGTCCGAGCAGTTGAGGTACCAGGGCAGCCTTCACCCCCGTCCGCGTTTCGCTGCCACCGCCGATCAGACGGGCCAGGCCCCTGACTTCCTCGCTGCGGGTCATGTCCAGGATGACCGCGCGCGGGCTGGTGGGCTGCGTCTCGCCGCTGCGCTCGCCTTGCAGCTGGAAAGCAACGAAGCAGGCATGCGGCGGCTCGGCCGCTGCCACCTCGATCACCAGACGCTGACGCTCCGGCGGCGCGATATCGGCGGCCATCCGGTCGAAGAAGCTGATCTGCTCCGCCTTGCGCAGCGCCGGATAGCGGTCGAGCGCGGCGAACGAGGCTGCGGCAAGGTGCACGCAGCCGGTCCGCCCGCAACTGCATTCCTGGACGAACACGACCCGGCGGCCGAGCAGCGAGGGCGTGATGCTGGCAGTCTGGAGCTGACCCTGGTCTTCCACGACCGCCCTGACCGTATCGCCGTCCAGGCTGACCTCGACGGCGCCCAACAACACCAGGGTCCGACCCCGGGTGAGCACACGGCCGTCAAAGACGCGGCCGAGATCGTCGGACGAAAACGGGGTTGGCATGTCGGATCAAAGGACCTTCAAGTTGAATTGACGAAAACCCGAGCCGGAGCGAGGGCGCGGGAGGCCACGGTCTGGGGACGAACTCCCTTGGTCACGCTGCCATGCGCTGATGGCACCGAAGGCGGTTATGCAGCGAATCGAGGACCAAAATTCTAACACGGCCCGGTCGCCGTGGCTGGCAATCGAGATGGCCGCGTTGAGGCGTGGTCGCGGTGCGCTATCGGCCTTCCGGCGTGCGACCGGCCACCTGTTGTTCATGCGGTTCCGACGAGTCGTACACGACCAAAGCCGATCCGGCGAGCGGCGTCGGATGCTCCTGTTTGGCGATGAGCTGCGCGGTCGCCCGATCGGTCGGGGCGGCGGCGGTCAACGCACGGTCGATGACGCCATGCTTGTCGAGGAACGTATTGAGCGATGCCGGTATGCGGATGCAGCCCTCCGAGTCCGGGCGCCCGATCCGGTGCGCGAGGTTCGCGGGGTCGGTCGAGTGCATCTCCAGCCGGACCTGCATGGTCGCTCCGGGCGTGCGCCAGTCCTCGGTCGTCTGCCAGCCGAAGTCCCACACCCGCATGCCTTTCAGCCCAAGGCCGCGGACATGGTTCTCGTTGAATGTGCCCTCGGCGCGGTAGCCGAGGATGGACCCGTCGTTCAGGAACGTGCCGACCGGCGTCTTGAAGTGCTCTTTCCGTCCCGGCTTGCCGGTCGAGACCAGCGTGCCGCCGATGGCGAGCCACCGGCCGCCGGGCCGCGAGACCAGCACCCAGAGCGTCTGCTTGTTGGCGGCCCGATCGACGGCGAGCACCGCTTGTGGCCCATCCGGTGGCAGCTCCGGGTTGGCTTTGGCAAGCCGTTCGGCGACCGGCAGGCCGGCGGTCAATGTCAGGTGCTCAGGCACTTCGCGCTCGAAGGCTCTGCGGAGTGTCTGGGTCTCGCCGTCAACCAGGGAGTCCGCCAGCGCGGGGAGGCGCGGCGACACCTGCGGCGCCGCTTCGGCGTTGGGCGGCGCGCCAATTGCCGGGTTGGCATCCGCCGGCGCGGGCGTTCCCGGCATGGTGGCGGGCGCGGGCGTCAGCGGCCTGGCTGCGCCCTGGCGGCTGTCCGCGTCCGCCGGTACAAAGGGTCCCGGCGCGCTGGTGGGCGCGGACGCCATCGGCCCCAGCCCGGCGGCCGGCAGCGTTCCAAGCCTTGGACGGCTGTCCGCGCCAGGGGGAACAGTGGTGCCCGGCATGGTGGTGGGCACGGACGCTATGGCCCCCGACCCGATGGCAGGCAGCGTTGCGAGCCCTGGGCGGCTGTCCGCGTCCGGGGGTGCGAGGGTTCCTCGCGGAAGCAACGACGCGGACGCATCTGGTCCATCGCCGAGAGCCGGACGTCCATCAGGTGGGCGACCGCCAACGTCTGACGGAGCGACAGCCTCGGCTACGGGCGCGCGGGTGGACGCCAGCGGTCCCGCGCCCTCATCGGCGGGCGCGCAGCCACTCAAGCCCACGGCCAGCCACAGTCCCGCCAGAGTCGCTGCCAGCCGTCTCGCGCGCGGTCCCTCTCCAGCAGCGGACGGGAATAAGTCCGCCTTCCCGCCGGTCACCACA